>Ga0315284_10000174_pt1 | contig 87405 bp, 176 predicted proteins | sample YL17G09_16_MG_FD_203696 | JGI IMG/M metagenome (GOLD analysis project Ga0315284, IMG submission 203696) | Sediment microbial communities from Yellowstone Lake, YNP, Wyoming, USA - YL17G09_16 | ecosystem: Environmental > Aquatic > Freshwater > Lake > Sediment | place: USA: Wyoming | collected... | reverse complement strand
TCGGGCGGCGTGGATGAGTCGTATTTCGTTCGCCGCTTGGCCGAGTTCTCGGAGCTGTTGGCGGATTGGATCGAGCTGGGCGCGGATGGAGTCTCATGGGGCTAGGGGCCTCGCCCTTCGGGGCGCGAGCAAACTCCCGTAGTAGGAGTTTTCTATGTGCGAGGCTTTACGAGGCTCCGAAATGGAGCCCCGTTGCCCGGATTGCTTAGACTAGAGCCGTCCGCGCATGCGAACGAACATCCCCGCGCCCGTGTTACGCCCGCTGTAGACGCGGCCCTCGATCGTCGCGCTCCACGCGAACATGCGAACGGGAAAGCCCCCAAACACGTTGCGATTGAGCCATGAACCCGTGAGGCGAAGCGGCGCGATTTCCTCCCCGTTCCAAGTCGTGAGGACGTAGCGCTTACCCCACGTCCACGAGCCCGGCGCGTCACGCTCCGAGACGTAGGCGTTGATCACGCCGTGTGCTTCGTCGACCACACTACCGAGGGCCGCGAAGTCCCGACCCTGAAAGGTCACGGTCCCCACCTCGACGCGTGCCCCGTTGTCTGCCGTGAACGTCTCCGATTTGCTGGCAAAGGTCATTTGGCCTTACCCTCCTAGCCCTAGAAGATAAGCACCTTCCCTCTATTGTCAACGCTTGACTAAGCGATAGACGTGCTTAAGATCTGAGGTAGAGGGCAAGACAAATGCTGGTCTATATCTATCGAGCGGCGCTCTACTGCGAGGATTGCGGCGCAGCTATCCGTGAGGATTTGACGAAGGCCGGCGACGCGCCCGAGGACCCCGACGACGAAGGGTCTTACGACTCCGACGACTTCCCGAAGGGGCCGACCGAAGAGGGCGAAAGCGATTCCCCGTCCCATTGCGACGGATGCGCGTGTTTCCTTGAGTCGACCCTCACGAGCGAGGGTGAGGCGTACGTTATCGGGCTGGTCAAGCGTGACCGCGCGAAGGGAGCCCCCGCGTTCACGCCGCTTGCCGCTATGCCCGTCTCCGAGCAGTACGGGGGACCGGGCCAATACTCGCGCCCTTCCGAGGAATGGGCCGCGTTTTACGACCACCTCGACTTCGGCCCCGATCCCGAGGACGACGACGAAGGGCCGCAGTGTACCGCTTGCGGCGAGCGCGATTGTCCGACCCCGGATGAATGCGACGAAGGGGACACGCATTCCCCCATTCCAGCCGACTTCGTGCCGCAACCACTTCAACCGGGCCAAGCGGCAAAGGACCGCGTCACGTGCGGTCATTGCGGGCTTTCGTGGGATGACGGCGTGTCTACGGGTCGCACCCCTACGCCAAGCGGACGCTGCCCTTTCGAGTACTTCCACACATACGACGACGAAGGGGAACCGATCGCCTGCTGGAAAGAGGGATGCTATCTCGCCGTGCTCGACGACGCGGGGAAGTGTGAGGTGCATGGCTATCCGCCGGAGTGACGGGCCGGGCCTTCGGGCCTCGTGCCCAAGCAAACTCCCATCTAAGGAGTTTTCCATGCCCCTGGCCCCGAAGGGCCGCCCCCTCACGAGGGCAAGTCCACACCTGACGAGCAGTCGAGGCAGTAGGCCGCGTACCCGTTCAGCGCGCCTTGCGTGGTGAGTCGCCCTTCGCAAAGCGGGCACGGGTCCGCAACGCGCCAGTGCTCGCCGTCGTGCTCGATCGCGCCCACCTCATGCACGTGCGCCGGAACGTGCTTCACGCCTTCGATGATGCGAATCATGGTGCCCCCACAAAAAACTGTTCGGGTTTGCCGTTCACGGTCACGTTGTCGCGCCACGTGAGACCGATGCAATGGTCGTTCAGGTCGCACACGATGAGCCACTGGCCGATGTTGTCCCGGATGACCCGGTACGCCGTGTTAGCCCAATGAACCTTCTTACCCGCGAGAACCGCCGCCTTGATTTCGTCTAGCGTCATGGTCTAGATCATAGCCACGGCTCCCCTATTGTCAACGCACGACTAAAGACAAATAACCTGTCAGACCTAGCCCCTCCCCTGCGTCCTTACGAGTATGCAAGCAAGCATACGCGCGACGGGGGCCGCAGCTCTGGTTAGGAGGGTCGGCGCCCTCACAAGGCGGTCGGGGGCGTATCATCGCCCCTTGACCATAGGACCCTCGTGGTTATGATCTGAGGATGGCAAGCAAGAAAGCGGAGCGCGTGAAGTCCGCCGAGGAAATCGCCGGTGAGACTGAGTTCTACCGGCGCCGCAATTTCCCGGCATGCACGGTGCGCTACATGAAAGGCAACCGTGACTTTACGGCTGTTCTCTCCGCGCTGGGCCATGAGCTGGGCACGAAAACGGAGATCACTACGCGCGGGAAGGTGACGCAAGTTCACTACTCGCTTCCGGCGCTGGACCGCTACCACGCGCATATGGCGCTCCCGGTCGCACGTGACCCCATGGGCGAGCGCGAGACGCACGCCGAGTATATCGAGCGACGCGACGGCAAACCCGAATACGAGGCTGACTAATGTTCACCGATAGAGATCTCGTGGTCATGATCGAGGTAGCTCAGGAGCTACGGGCGGCAATCAAAAAGGGCGAAACCCCGGACGTGCAAGCGGTCGAAGACTTGTGCGGATTCGTCCTCGCACAAAACGAAGCGTTCCCCGACGACGACGACGACGACCCCGCGGTCACCGCGGCCAACACCCTACCGCGTAACGCCTTGCTCGACGCGGCAAAAGCCGGTCAGGAGCTGGGCACATGCGACGACGACTAGTACCGCGCGGTACCAAACAGAAAGGAGGATAGATTTTTGCAGCACCTCAACCTCGTGAACTGATTTTGCCGCTTCGTCGGCGTGGGCCGCATCCTGAACGAAAAGGGGTGCGGCCCTTCTCTTCAGCTTCACGGAAAACTCCCATTATAGGAGTTTGCTGGCACCACGCTTGCACGCGGGGCGACCTTGCGATCGTCCCCGTCGTGCGTACGCTGCTAGAGCGCTCTCGGGTAGAAGTAGCCAGGCTCCGCCGCGACCTTCCCCACGCGGGCCGGCGCCTCGGCTTTCGTGTAGTAGTGGCGTCGCGTGTCGTCTCCGATGTACGGCTCGCGATTGTCCGGCTTCCCTTGAGAGACCCACCGGTCGTGTCCGCCATTCATCCAACCGAGGTTATTGAACCCGGCGTAATTGCCGGTCTCATGCAAGATGCCTTCGAGCAGGATGTAAGCGCCCTTGCGCATGTCGGCGGTCACGTACGGATCCTCGCGTGCGAGGAATGCGTTGACCCGCGCGAGCACCTCAGAAACGTCCACCGTCTTACGTCGTTTGGCCATGGTCTTTATCTCCCCTACCCTCAGATCATAAGCCCGCCCCATCGCTTAGTCAAGGCTTGACTATAGAAAGATCGTGGATATGCTATGAGATAGGAGGGCGAAGGAAATGCACGACTATCAGACCCGAGGCTGCAGCAAGTACGGCGCCAGCATGGGACGCGGAAGCGACCTTGCGAGCGACACAATGGCGGAGCTGACGATCCGCAAGGTACCGCTTGACCAGGGCGGATACGACCCCGGCGGCGCATACTGGGGCACGCCGGATAACCTCTACATGGTGTCCGACGATGACGGCCGCGTGTCCTACTCGCGCGGCGCATCCTTCGAGGCCGTCAAAGCCGACTTCCCCCACGCTACGTGGATGTTCGCAACGATTTGCGAGGATGACATCGCGGACATGGTGTCCGGCTACACGGAAGCCGCGCTCTGGTCTACCAACGATGAGAGCGACGAGAGCGGCGGCGAGCCGTTGGATGCGAACTACAATACGTCGGACCTTTCGCCGGAAGCGCTGGCGGAAATGACACTCGATTGCCGCCTTTTCGTCGAATTCAACGCGCTTACCCTCGCATGCCTCGCGACGGTCACTAACATTGACTGGTCTCTTATCGGTCACTGTTTTTGGCTCTCACGCAACGGCCACGGTTGCGGCTTCGGGGACGGGGACTTTCCCGATCCCTGGGATGACCTGCTAAAGGACGCGTGCGGATGGCGCACGACGTTCGGCGAGGTCTACCTGTACGTCGGCGACGACGGGCAGATCCACGGCGGCTGACACGACGAGGGCGGGCCTAACGGGTCCGCCTTTCCGCTGCGCTCAACGGCAAACTCCCACTAAGGGAGTTTTCCATGGGAGGCGAAACCATGCGGGACGCCTTCCTAGGTGCGCCCCGCTGGGAAACCCGGCCGGATTTTTTGCCTGAGTCTTAGAGCGGCGAGATGGCCCCGTCCGCGTGGATCCGCGCTCCCTTGCGCTTGGCCGCGACACACGCCAGCTTGTAGACCGTCGCCGCGTCCGCCGCCCGATGGTCGACTTCCGCCGCGAAGTCACACGCCACGGCGAAGAACGCCGCCACGTCGTCGCGCTCCCCGCTCGTTAGCTCCGTCCCGTCTCCGAGCATGGCCACGATGGCGATGAATTCAGCCTGTCCCACCTCCCACGGGTTCCCCACGGCCGCATGGAAAAGTAGCTCCGAAGCGTAGCGCTTGACGTCGATTGTTTTCATTTGTCGTGCCCTCTTACCGCACAAGATAGGGACGACCTTTCTACTGTCAAGGCGCGATTGTCGGTTGACGATGTTAGAACCATGGTCATACTGTCATTCAGGAGGGCGAAGGAACATGACCACCAACTACGGCCAGTTTTTCGAGACCAAGACCCGAGACAACGGGGCGAGCTTCGTAACGCTCAAGGATGAGGCGCCCGAGTGGCTGGGGGAGGCCGTGCGCGATGCGCACCACGGCGACCTGCCGAACGATTGGATCTTCGCCCAGTGCGAGGCCGCGGTCGATGCCTTCGACAACGGCAACGTCACGAGCGACGACGACGTGCATGAGCACGCCGACGCGCAGGTCGACGTCTACACGCGCGACGTGTTCCAGTGGGCCGCGGACTTCTGCCTCTCCTCTACCTACGGCGAAGCCGAAGAGGAGGCCGCCGACATGGGGACCGACACGAAAGAAATCGTCAAGGTGCTTCAGGCGATCCAGTACTGCGCGATCTCGCGTATCGTGCGCATCATGTTGGAGGCGTGCGAGAACGCCGAGAACGCGAGCGACGACGGGGCGAGCGACGGCGACGAGGAAAGCGCGGGGGCGTCATGAGCCGCCAGCCTATCGCCTACGAAGTCAAGCGGGCGCGCCACACGTACGACGATCACGACCACGTGCATTGCGCGGGGTGCAACGCAATCGTCACCGGCCCGCATCAGGCCACGGCGCAACCCAAGGGCAAAGGCATGTGGGCGCGCGAGTGCTCCGACTGCGGCGTGGTCACTTGGTACGACGTCGACAACGAGTGACAAGCGGGGCGGGCTCGAAAGGGTCCGCCCCTCTTCGCTTCGCTCAACAGCAAACTCCCCTTAGAGGAGTTTTCCTGACCCAGGCCCGAAGGCCGGTCCATCAGGACCACACCTCGCGCTTCCATGAACGCTTCGCGTCCTTGGGGCGACGGTCGCGCCGGTCGCGCATCGTGGTCGTCGTCTGCCCGTAGCGCACGCGCATGGCTACGGCGATCGGGTTACGAATCGGGTTGCGGATTGACTTGCTCATGCCCAGAAGATAAGGATCTCTTTTCTATTGTCAACGGTTGACGTTGGAGTAATCGTGGATACAGTAGAGAGCAGGAGGGCAACGACAATGGATAACAACGACAACGCCTCGAACGACCCCATCATCATCCAGGGGCAGAGCCAGGTGCGGGACTTCCGCATGGTCATGATCAAACACGGCCTGGAGGCTGAGATGCGGGGCTGGCGTCTCACGGCGAAGGCGCCGCGGTGCTTCGTCATCATCGCGCGCGAGTTCGGCATCAAGGCGAAGCGCGGCCCCGAGGGCAAGCGCGCCGCATACGAGACCTTCTGCCAGCGCTTCGGGTTCGAGGTAAAGCCGGTGACACCGTGACCGCGCCGCGTCGCTTTAGAGAGCAGGAGGGCAGGATAAATGCGCTTTGGGAGCGCGACGATATCCAATTCGCGCGGCTCCTCGCGGAGATCAAAGCGGTAGGGCTGACGGCCGATCAGGTCAAGTGCCTCGGTGTATCGATGGACCTTTCGACAGAGCAGATCTGCGAAATCCTCGACCGTGCCGAAGAGACGTTCGAGGCGCTGGTCGAGAAGCACTCGCTCTAGCGGAAAGGGTCGGGCCTACGGGTCCGGCCCTTTTTCCCACGCCCCTGGAAAACTCCCAATAGAGGAGTTTTCCCACGACGCACGGCGCTAGCCGCCCCAATGAGCGGCCTTGCCTCGCATCGAATGCAAGCGCAGATTCTCGAAATCACCCGGCACCACCATCGGCTCGCGCGACGGCGAGATGGTCCCGACGTAGAGGAGCGCAGCGTGCGCGCTCTCAAACACCGTGCGCGTCGCCAGCGTGTAACAGCCCGCGCCTCCCTCTTCCACGCTCTCTCGCGCAATCACAATGAATGTCTCGGCCATGACAGAAAGATAGCCACTCCTTTTCTAATGTCAACGCTTGACGTTGGTGTGATCGTGGATATGATTGAGAGAGGAGAGCAAAGACCATGGCTACCATCGAACACGGATTCAACATGGCGCGCGTTCGCGAACTACTCGACAGCGAAGACTGGGAGAGCGACGACGCGCTTGGCGGCGATCAGGTGCGCCGCTTGTACCTCGGGACGGTGTTTCAGCTGACGCCCAGCGGCAAGTATTACATGCCGTTCGCGTGCTCCAACGTGATGGGCTGCGCGACGTGCCACGGCACGGGCAAGGTGTTCCCGCGTTCGCTCAAGCGCCGCACGCACAAGAAGATGCTTGCCCGGCACGCACGGGTGATGCGCAAATTCGATGCGCTCTACGGCGATGCGCCCGCGACGTACGCCGGCTCGGACTCCGACACTCGGCCCGGCATGCCTTCGCTAGTCAAGGCGTGGCGTCCCACGAATAAGCGTGCGGCGTTCGCGTTCATCGATCGCCAGCCCGCGGCCTACCGTCTGCGGTACCTCGGCATCGGCGCGCAGTGTCTCGCATGCGGGGGCAATGGCTCGCGCGAGGCTCACCTGGACGAGCTTTGGCGCGAGAAGGCCGAGAAGGCTTTCGAGGATTACGGGCTCAGCCTGGAAGCCGGCGACGGAGACCCGTGCGACCTTTTCGCATGCGAGTACCGCGATGCTCCCGACGACGACGAAGACGGCAACGAAGACGAGCCGCACGACCCTCCGGGCTACGGCGTCTGGAACGGAGAGTAACCATGTCTGACGACGAAACGTGCCTACAGGAGTCACCGGCAAAAAAGGCCGTGTGGCTCCTCAATGCCGAAAAGGCGTTCCCGATAGGGTCGCGTGTCCGTATCAAGGACTCCGACCTTCCGGCCTACGTGGGCCAGCTTGGCGAAGTAGTCGGCTACTGCGCCGGCTGCAACGGCACATGGCCGCTTGTGACCGTGCGTCTCGACAGCGGCGTCACCGATGGTTTCTACGATGACGGCGAACTAGAGCACGCCTAGTACCGCGCGGTACCTCGCCCCGAAAGGGGCGGGGACGCGGCCTTGCCCCCGAAAACTCCCATAAGCCTATGGGTCCTAGGCAAACTCCCAACCTAGGAGTTTTCCATGGAGGGCCGCGCAAAGGCGCGAGCCGTGAGGCCCGCGCCCTGCCGTTCAGTTCTCGCGCGGGCCGGGGAAGACCGCGACGGCCGCGTCGCACGCGGCGTTGAACTCGCTCGGCTTGAAGCCGGGGTCATTCCAGAAGAGGAGCGCGAAGCTCGCTCGAATCTTCGCCCGCTCCTCCGGGGTTCCGTTGGCGCGCTGCACGATGGCGATGGCCCTGAGATAGATCTGCTTGTTTCGCATTTTCGTCTGCCCTCCTGTCCTTCAATCTAAGTCCGCTCTTTCTATTGTCAAGGCGCGATTGTCGGTTGACGATGTTAGAACCGTGGCTAGGTTGTCCAGCGGAGGACAGAACCATGCAAGTGATTCAGGACGATACCGGCGCGCTCGCGCGCTACTTCACTGGCCGCGTCGAAGCGGCTCGGGACACGCTTGCCGCGTGCCACCTGTCCAAGTACGCGGACGAAGTGTGCATCATGCTCCCCAAGTCGGGGGCGGAATTCGAGCGCTTCGTCTACTGGGCGGAGGCCATGCGCGACACGTTCGCCCGCTGGGCTTCGCTGGCCCACGTCCAGGCCGCGCACGACGCGACCACACTGGCCGCTGCGCACGCCGCACTGACCGTGCTGGCCATGGACGCGCGCGCTCTGCTCACGCGCCACCAGGCACGGCTCGCACGCCGCGGGGAGGTCTAAGGCCCACGGCGGAAGGAGCAAAGGCCACATAGCTACACTCGGCACCCTGCCACGCGAAAGCGTGTGCGGGGTGTCCGTGTTTAATCCGCACGACGCCCGCGCGTCATAACGTCCTTGACGCAATGCGTCAGGCGCGATGCCCGAGGTGTGACGAGCGAGCCCGCGCGGGGACTGGGAACCCCTGGGCAATCTCCCAACCATTCTTCACGTACCCGAGCGTGCGTGAGGATGGATGCGTGGGGCTGCCTGGCAAACTCCCATACACGGAGTTTTCCCCTCCTATGGGGGCCGGCAGGGACTTGGGAGTTTTCTCGGGAGTTTTCCTGGCGGGGTTTGGGGGTACGTCGGCGAGCGTTTCACTTGAGCAGCTTGGGTGGGGCGGGAAGCGCGAGGGGTTCGAGGTCCACGTCGGTCTCATCGACGAACGGTTCCATGAGACCCATGCGAGTGAGCGCGAAGTCGACGACGGACTTAAGATCTGAAGGGTCGACCACGCCTCGTGAGATGGCCTTGCGCAACGCCGACTCGCTCATGTCGAACAGCTCCGCGAGGTCCGTGAGGCAGTAGGCCCACACCTTCTGGCGGCCCACGCGCTTGCCCGAAAGCACGTTCGCGCTCGCGATGACTCGCCGTCGTGGCTGCTTCGACCTTCTCACACCACTCGATCTACACCACTTGTCACATAGCTTGGCAGGCTATGTGACAAAACAGGTGGTATGATTGGATTGTCTAGTTGACAGACGCAACCTGTTTCACGTGAAACGTCCAGCAAACTCCCATACGGCCCTCGATGGAGAGCAAAAAGGAGTTTTCCCCAGACCCCTCCCCCTGGGTCGCATCAAATTAACGGGAGTTTGCCTCCCTTAAATCGTCACTCCTGGGAGTGTGAAGGGCAGAGGGTAAATAGGAAATGTCACATAGCTGTTAAGAGCTATGTGACTTAAAAAGGAGGGTACACAAGATCTTGTACTCTCGTGATTTGAGGATGAGGACCGCAACGGTCCCGATCGAAATCGCTAACCGCTCGAAACTTCAGCACTCTTATTTTTGCGCCGATACCGCTGCTTCAAACGTGCCGTCCACGCATACGTGAGGTTCGGTTTGGCCATGAAAGAACGCAGGTCTGGCGAAGGGTGAAACCACTCCCCTAACAGGCGTGAACGGTCGAAGAGCAAGTGCAAACGCTTCTCCAGGTGTCTCCCGCCTGGAAGGGAGCATCGTATGTGAAGGGTCTCGGCGTTACCTGTTTGGAGAGTTAGACGGCGCTCTTCGGGCTCGTCAGAGACTCCTATCTTTACCGGGCCGTTTTCGCCCCTCTGAATGAAGTAGACACGAGTGCCCTTGTCTCGCGCCTTACATTCAGCTTCAGACTCTTCGGGTACAGGTTCAGGCGGACCCGTGTACTCAAGGCCGTGCGCTTTACAGACGACTCGTAAGCGAGCTTCGCAACGCTTCTGGTACCAAGCACCTCGGGGAGCCATTTGATTTTAGAGCTTAGCAATTTTGTACTTCATCGCGCCTGAATGTGCTTAGCAGACACTCGGCGGCATTGTCAGGGGTCGACGGCGTAGACGCGAGGGACGAAGCTCTTTCGGCAACGGATGCAGAAGTCGAATTCGCCTCCGGTGTAGCCGGCCAAGCGATGCCCGAGGAGTCGGCACATGAGTCGCCACACGGGGCTTAGAAGTCCACGTAGAGCTGCGGCTCGGGGTTGAAGCGCTCTAGGCCGATCAACGTCCCTCGGTGCCCGTGCTTGCACTTCGGACACTCGATGCCGTGCTCCATGGCGAGCGCGTGGAGTTTTACCGCGGCGGCTTCCGTCTTCTCCTCGGTCAGAGGCACGTAGACGTACTCGAAGTCCCGCACGATGCCTGGACCGCCCACCATGCGGTTCACGCCGTTCTCGTCGCGCCAGCACTCGATCCTCAAACGATACATGGTTACGCTAGTCCGTAGAGACGAAGCTCGGCCTCATGGGGCCACGTACTGGTTTGCTCGCGCCTCAAGCGGTAGAGGTACTCGCGCCTCAAGTCGTCCAGCTCCCACGGGCGCAACGGTTGGCCGTTGGTCCATGCGCCTCGTTCTCCGATGCGTTGAAGGTGGTCGGTCGAATATTTGGCGATGATGCAGGCAAACTGCTCGCGCCGTCTTCGCTCGCGCTCTTCCCAGGTGGCGGGAGTCATGGGCGAGTCTCGCGCCAGTGAGGGCCGTGCAGCTCTTGCCAGCCGTGCTCCGTGAGGACGCGGACGAAGCCTTGGGGTCTAGGGGGCGCGTTGTCGGGTAGGACGCGCCAAAGCTGGTAGGAGCCGCACGAGCACGTTCCCGGCCCTTGGGGGGCGTCCTCGCGCCTCCACGAGCGACGTATCCAGCACCGGGGGCATTCGAGTATCACGGTTTCGCCTTCACCTTGATTGTCTCGTCGAAGGCATAGCTTCGCCAGCCTATCGCGCTAAGGCCCCAAATGAAGGCCCGCATCTCACGCTTGGTTTTGAAGCAGTAGGTCTCGCGCTTTTCGTCGCGCGTGGTGACGTCGACCGCGAACTTCCCTTTGCCGAAAACTCTCACCCTCCGAGGGCTTGCTTGTCTTGGGCGGTGTCTATATCGAACACTGCGCATTGATCGCCGTTGACAAGGATCGGCTTGAAGGGTTTGAAGTCGTCGGGATTGAAGTAGGAGGTCGCGCCTAGTTCAATCTTCCATTCGTGCCCACCGAAGTGCTTGTGCAGGACCATGATCGCATCCGCTAGCTTCGTGGTCTCGGCCTTCGTTAGCTCTTTCATCGGATCGCCTTCACGAACTTGTGGACGTCGCCGACGTTCACGGACGGGTCCATCCAGCGCTTGCGAAATCCTTTGTGCTCGGGGTCGCCCTCTTGGACGTGGCCTTCCATCTTCGTGCAGAAGGTGGTGTTGACGGTTCCGCCCTTCCCGTTCACGTAGACCGAGGGGCATTGACGGCGCTTGGTATTTGTTTTCTTAGGTGTCGCCACCGAATGCTTATAGCAGGTGGTCTAGGATATTGTCAAGGGTACCGCGCGGTACTTGCCGTGGGCGGTTTGACGGACCTTACGAAGTTTATCGTCGAGGTCGATAACTTCCCTAACATCGCTATGCAGACTCGTCGGGCGGTTCGCCGGAAAGCTCCGGCCCACGAAGAGCCGCGTCCAGCTCGTCGATCGCCGCAAGCAGCGCCTGCTCCCTGGAAGTTTTCTCCCGCCCGGCCGGCTCGGCGAACATGCGGCGCCACTTCCGAGCCGCGTTCACGACTCTCGCCTCGGCTGACATAGTGCGGACGGCCTGACGCATGGCTGGCGTGACTCGCGGCTTCTCTTCTTCGCTCACGATCGCCACGCTAGCACGCACGCCCGCAAGAGTGAACCGCTCACGGCCCGCCATCTCTGCTTAGGAGGGCAAAACCACGAACCGTGAGCGACTCACTCTTACGAACGTGCGGAGCATCGTACTACGCGCCCATTTGGTAGCCCAGCATGAACTTCGCCGTCTCGATCTGCTGGTCCGCATGATCGTGCATGAACGCCTCGTACTGCGCCGGCTTCATGTGCCCCGGACAACGCACGCCCGCGTAGAACGTTACGAAGTCGAGCATGTGCTTGCCGAGAAGATTCTCGCCGTACCGGTGATCGCGCTTCAAGTCGAAACGCCCTTCGTACTCCTCGCCGTCTTCGTAGACGACTTTGAAGTCGCATTTGTCGTAGCCGCCCGTGTCCGGCGCCGACCACGCCCAGCGCTTGAGCACCTCGTCGGCCTCCGCGAACGTGCTCACCGTGTGCTCACCGTCGCGCTCGATCTCTTCGGTGCGACCTTCCGCGCGTCGTACCCAAATCGTTTTCGGTTGGATCTTCATGTGTCCTCTTGAGCCTTCGGGCCTCGTCTCACCTCACGCCGTATGCGACCGAGCCATTGACCCATGTTGGCGCCACGATCGTAGATTTCGTCGCGGTCGTCCCCGTAGGACATGCCGCTAGTCAGATCGTGGGGCTGCTCCAATCCGTCCACGACGCCTTGCAAGTACGCGCGTAGCTTGCTCACGACTGCCCTCCCTCTGCGGCAACGATTTCGCCCACATGAATCTTCGCGCCTTCGATGCCGTATCGCTGAATCAGCTCCTCCACTTGCGCATGAAGTCCACCGTTGTTTACGCTGGCCGCGTCTTCGGCGAAAGCGTCATGGATCAAATCGTCCAGGCTTTCCGATTCGACGCCTGCAGCTTCCAATTTCGCCACAAGGGTTGCAGCGCTCATGGCGCACCCGCCGCGTAGGTCGCCCGTGCTTCCAGCTCGTCGGCGTTGCGCTGGATCGCCGGGTCCGTCGAGTGCTCCGCGGCACTCCGCGCTTCACTGCGGACGTAATTGAGGTCGCCGACGAAGCCCCAACACGACTCCAGCTCGTCTCCCTCCGCGCCTTCGACGACGTAGCCGTAGCAGGCACCCGTGAGGAAATCATCGTACGAAGACACCTCGCCGCGAATCGACTCCTCCAGCGCGGCCTTGTCCCACGTGCCGACGACGCGCATCTTGCCCGGCTCGTACTGCTCGTGACGCTCGCCGACGCACCCCATCTTCTCCGCGCTCGACTTCGTGACGTACGCCCAACCGACCTGACCCGAATCGAACCGACACGAGAAGGACCCCGTGCTGATTGACCGGCCTCCGTGCTCGTAGAGGTAGAGCGGAAGGAGCGCGAGCACCTTCTCACCCCGGTCCCGAAGAGAGCGAATCAGCTCCTTCGCCGTCATGCCGCCCTCGATCTGCTCGTCGCCGAGGTTCGCGCGACGATGCCAGCACGCCAGCGTCGCGATGTTGTCGTAGTCGCGCGGGCTCATCGGGTCCTCATCGTGGAAGATGGAAACGGTGCGGCCAGCGTGCTTGAATGTCTCGATTGATTCCATGGTGGTTTGCTCTCCTGCTCAGATCGTAGCCACGTCATGGCTATAGTCAAGGGCCGAGGTTATCAAAACCAAGGCGTGTTGCCGGCGTAGTACTCGCGCAGCTCTTCGCAAGCGCGGAGGTAGTACGCCTCGCCGTCCTCACCCTCCTCGCGCTCCGGGACGCCCTTCACCGCTTCGCTCGGCATGCGATCGACCGGTGAGACGTCCATATACGTGACGCCCTCCTCCGTGTTGAGCATCTCCTGCTCGACGTCGAAAAGCGCTTCCGACTCCTCTTCGGTGAGGTCGCCGTCCTTTACAGGGACCGCCCAGCCCGCGACCGGATGAAGCTCGTACGTCGCCTGGAACGAGCAAATGTGAACGTGACGGTTCGCGTCGTAGAGGTAGAAAACCCCACACGACGCCACACCTTTCTTCGCGAGCCACTCCGCGTCGCAATACCGCGACTGGTCGACCTTCACGAGCTTCCAATCGAACGGCACCCGCTCGTTGCGCTCGCGTCGCGCCTTCTCCCGCTCTGCTTCTCGCTCTGCTTGCATGGTCATGGTGTCACCCTCCTACCCCCGATCGTACGCACGACCGGGGGTAAGTCAAGGGATGATGTTAGGCCGCCGCTTCCGTCTTGGACGCCTTCGGGAAACGCGGCTGGCCACGCTTGCCGAGTACCCAGTCGAGCATCGCGAGCGCCGCATCGCGGTACGCCTCGTCCACGCATGCGTCCTTGATCTCCGCACGGTAGTGCGCGATCTGACGCTTGGACGGGCACGACGTCTTGCCGCTCGCCTCCTTCATGGCCTGCGATCGACCGCGCTTCGTGGTGGTGCTCGCCGCCGCCGTGAGCATCTTGCTCAGCGTCGCCTTCTGCCCGTCCACGTCCTGCTTGGAGAGGTCGTACGCCGCCGTGACGTTGATCTCCCCCTTCTCGACCGCCTTGCGAACGTCCGCGCAGCACTCCAGAAGCGCCAGCGTGTTCTTTACCGTCGTCTTCGTGCAACCGAAGAGAACGGCAAGGTCGTCCTCGCTCTTGCCGAGCGCGAGAAGCCGCTCCATCTTCTTGGCACGGCCGAGCGGAGTGTCGTCCTCGCGGATCTCGTTCTCGCTCACCATGACGCCGGCCAGCGAACCGTCGTCGCCACGCCGAACCGTCGCCGGGATGCAAATCGTTTCGCACCCCTGCGCCTTGAGCCGCACGTTCGCCTCGCGTGTCGCCTTGACGCGCTGGCGTCCCGCGACCACTTCCGTCTTCCCCGTCTCCGGGTTCTTGCGGACGATGATGGTCTCCAGCACCCCGTGGTGCATGATGTTGCGAACGAGCGACTCGCTCACCGGCAAGTTGACTCGCTCATCGAAGAGCGGGCTCTTCGGGTCCATCACGAGGAGCAAGTCCTCGGGATCGAACATCAGCACGTTCGTCTTGCCCTTCGCGCCGTACACGTCTTTTGAATTCTTCGTCGACATTTGGTCTGCCCTCCTAGGCTCACTCTTGACTGTTGGTCGCCCCGGTCTAATGTCAAGGGGCGATGTTAGATTCAGCGTCGACCGGGAAGCGCGGGGTACGCGGGGCGGACGCCGTAGGGCTCATCCACTTCCGCGTCCTCCACGTAGGCCGGTACCGCACGGTACCCAGGCGGGGCCTGGTAGCCCGGTGGCATTGCGTACGGGTTGCCGGGCTGCGCCTGCTGCTGGTACGCGGGAAGCGCGTACTGAGGCTGCTGCGGCTGCTGGTAGCCCATCTGCGGGTAGGGCTGCTGCGGGGCCTGGTAAGGCGTCTGGTAGGGCGCCTGCGGCTGGTAGACCTGCTCGGGCTGGACGTTGAAAAGCGAATTGCCTTGCCAGTCCGTGCCGACCGCGTAGCAGCGCTGGTACTCGGGCGAGCGAATGAGAATCCGCGCAATCGAGTACAGGTGGTTCATGTCTTCGCCTTGGAGCGCGACGACTTTGTAGCCGCTCGACACCTTGCGAATCGTGAGAGTGATGCCGGGTCCGGCGTTGTTTCGGCTCATGAGTCGCTCTCTTTCTTGTCGTCGGCGTGATCCCACTGGATATCGTCGGGATCGATGCGCACACTGCCGCTAGTGCCGCACGCACACCACACGTCCACGATGCCCGGCGCGCCATCGGCCGAACGAAGAGAATCCCAGCGGATCTCCACCTCGTCGTGCATACAGACCTTCTTGATCTTGGGTTCCGTCATGATTGCCCTCCACTCCCAAGCATACGCACGGTTCTAACCTCGTCAACCGACAATCGACGGTTGACAATAGAAAACCGATGCGTATGGTGGAGTCATGGCGAACGGAGGCGACGATGAAGTCTCGATTTAAGGTGGTGGGCACGTTCGATATCGCCGGGGGCCTGCAAACGGCCACGGTGGAAATCGACCGTGTGGCCGGGCTTTTCAGCGTCCGGCCGCTTCGTCGGCGTAAGACGTACGTGCTTCCGTTGTCGACGGTCGCCGCGATGGTCTGCCGCCAAATCATTTTGGCCGAGCACCGCGAAAAGCGAGCGGCGAAGGCTGCTAAAAAGAAGGGAAAGCGGAAGTCATGAGCGGCTACTCATGTCAGGATTGCACGCGTTGCAGTCGGTCGGGATTTGTCACGCTGCTGCGCGGGCTCGGCGCCGTCGCCACGCTTGGAATCAGCGAAGTGTATATCGGTGCAAGCGACTGGATGCGTCGCTCGTGTCCGGGCTGCGGGCACCCGATGTGCGAGCACACGATCGCTCGCCAATTCTACGAAGAGCCTATCCATCCGCGCAACGCGCCGCCGCCGTGCTCGCACCCGCGCAATCGGTTGCAGTACGCGCAGAACGGTGACGTCGGCTGTCTTGACTGCGGAGGGATTTGGGATCGACACGGACGTCCCGGCTGACGGTGCAGTGACACGGGCGACGAGCAAAGTCGTCGCCTTGGCCGCCACGTCGGTCTCCCAAGGGTCCAAAGGCTCCCAAGGCTCCGCGGGGGCGGCAAACTCCCAGAACTCCTTTGGAGGCCAATTAGGGAGTTTTCGCGCCGGACAAAAGAAAGCGTGGCCAGTCCGCCTGGCCACCCGCGCCTCGCGCTTACAGTCACGAGGGTCTGCCGTGGGCACTGTACCCCACGAGGAGAGCGGTCATCCGTACCGCATGGGCCATCCCCCGTGCTCGGGAGGTTTACGGAACGTCGCAACGTCCCGCCCGTTCTCTGTCAGGGCTTGGCCCTCGCGCTTCGCGCCGCCCAGTAAGCCGCATCTTCCGGCGTCCCGCCTTCCGAGACGACGTGAGGCTCGCTGTAGTGGAGCACCTTCAGGTTGAGGCGTGCGCTCGCCGTCTCGATCAACTCGAAACGCTCGAAACGCTCGACGATAACGGTGCCGCGCTCTTTCGGCCCCGCATAGCCGAGCATGTAGTTCGTGAACGGAACGAAGGGCTTGACCGCCTCGAACACGTTGACGTTGGTAGTCCCCTCGGGAAGCGCGTGCGTCACACCGTTGACCACGACGTTCACGAGCTTCCGGGTTACGAGAATTCGAACGATTTGCATGTTGCCCTCCTGACCTAGATCGTAAGCACGTCTAGGTCAGTGTCAAGGGTTGATGTTACGGCTCAGTAGTAGCCCGCGACCAGCTTGCACCCGGTGAAGGGGCAGAGGGCCGAGCGGTCGGGAAGCACGCACACCTTGCCGCGCTCCCATTGCGACGCCTCCGCGATTTCGACGGCCGGTAGCTTGTCCAGCTGCTTCGCGTCGTAATCGCGTCCACACGAGCCCTGGTAGTACCAGTGGCACCCGTCATCGGTCGACCAGTTGACCTCGCTCAGCTCCGGCCCGTCGTCGCCGAAGAGAGTGCCTTGCCGGTCACGCTCCGCTTGCAACGCTTTGACCTCGTGCCAGTCCGGGCAAATGCCCGCCTTCGCGTTGTCGAAAATGGCCAGCTCTTCGTCGACCGTGAAAACGACGGGCTCGGTATAGCCGCCCCGCACGTCCGCGCCGCCGTGGATCTGCAACGCCACGTAATCCGTGTCATCGCAACGGAAGTACACGAATTGCAGCGTTTGAGAGAGCAAGTCCTCACCGTTGTAGGTGTTGACCGTGAGCGGCTCGCCCTCGCCATAGATGCCGCCGACCTCATGGTCGTGCTCGCTCAGCCACTCGGGGAAACGCTCCGCGAGCCCCATGCCACACAAGTCCTCACGCTCGCCCAGCTTGCGCAGCTTCTTGGACATGGTGCGGTCGTACGTGAGGCGATCGGCGAGCCAGTGAAAGACGTTGTGCGTCACACTGAATTCCGCTTTGCCATCGTACACGCTGACTTCCAACGTCGTCGCGGGCTCTTCCCAAAACGGTTTGACGAGGTTGCGCTGCCACGACCGACCGTACGCGCCGCCCGAGTCGAGGATGCTCGCCCCCGTGTTCTCGCGCAACATGCCCGCGAGCACTTTCTTCGTGCGATCGAAGCCCGCCGGGAACTTCGGTGCGTCGACTTCCGCCGCCGCCGCTGTCACCCGATCACGCTCGCCCGCATCCGCAATCGCCACGAGAACTTGTCCGATATCCATTTGCGTCGCCCTCCTGCTCACGAATGTAGGTCGCCTCGCTCTACTGTCAAGGGACGATGTTAGAACGTTCTAGCTCCGTCAGAATCAAGCCGCGAATCAAGCTAGAGATCGAGACCCCTGAATAGCCCTGCTTGCGCGCCTCTTCGTTTTTGGAAACGACTAGCGCCTCTAGCGCCTCTTTCTCGGCGGGAGTGATTTTCGTAGCGATCTGTACGCAAAGGCACTCCTCGTGCCGGTTTTGCTTGCGAGGCCGCCCGGTTTTCATGACGCTCGATGCTCCTCCGCGTAGGCGCGAAGCGACTTGTAGAGGTGCGTGTCGGCTGCTGCCAAACGCTTTGCGACGCTCGTGAGAACGGCGCGACGGATCGGGTAGTCGTAAGGGAGTGACGAAGGCCACTCGAATACCTCGGCCAAGTCGTCCTCAGTACGGGCGAAGCCTTCGCGCTTCATGAGGGGAAGCGCGTGCTTCATGTACTGCGCGCGGAGGTACTTGAACGCCTCTTCGCCAGTGAAGCACACGGGCTCGTGCGTACCGTCGCTCACGAGGTCGTCGTCGAGATCGCGCTGCACGTCATAGGCGCGCATGAGGTACTCGACGACTTTCGGGTCCGGGTTCTCATCGTAGATCGCCGCATACATGGCGACTTTGATCTTCCCCGAGCACTTTTCGTCCTCGTCGTTGTTAAGCCACGAGAGACCGTGCTTGTACTTGGAGTCGTAGCTCACGTGCGCACCTTGCGACCCGTGATCACGTTCACGACTTCCACGCCGGGACCGAAGGCCGCGCGCATCTCGAACATCTGCTCCTCGTCCGGCACGTGGTTCGCCATGCGCTTGCGGTAGTCCGCGAGAGACGCGTCGAGGTGACGCTCGTACGCCGCCTTGTGGACCGCCGAGCACGTCATGCCGGCGTCCTTGTAGACGCACGGGGGAATCACGGCGTCGTTAGAGCGCCAGTAGCGCACGCCGTTCTTCTCGTAGGCGTGCTCCGCGCTCTGAATCCGTGCGGCCGTTTCCTGCTTCTCTTTCTCTTGCCAGTTGATCATGATGCCCTCCTACCCCGCACTGTAGGGCCGTTTTTCGTAACGTCAAGGGACGACTTTAGACTTGACTACAGACAACCAGATCTTATCCTGTCCCCCTATGAGATCCAAGCGTGTGCAACGGCGTAGAGCGCGGCTACCGCGGCCTACTTCCCTTGTCGGCTACCCGGACCTCTTCTCGCGTCACAATCCGGGGCTCGTCCAAGCCGAAGTCAATCGCGAGGACATGTGCCCGTGTTGCGTGGACCGTCAGGCCGAAATCGAGCTACGGCGCGAAGAGAGCGCCTACTACGATGCCGCGGAGGATTTCGTCCGCTGGCAAGAGGACGAATTCGAGGCACGCTACGCCGATTTCTGGCCCTCGTGTTGCGGTCGCTTCTGCTTCTGCACCGACTGCTGCGAAGCAAGCGAGCACGATGGACCGGACTACGACGAATGGCGCCGAGCCTTCCCCGCGCTCCCGTGGGAGGCGTGAGCCGGGAAAACTCTCAAACTTGAGCGATTATCCGTGCGCGAGGCGACTAATCAATCAAAAAGGGAGTTTTCCATAGGCGACCCGGCGTGACGGATTGAAGTCCGGGAGTAGGGCTAGGCTTTCCCGTACTTTGACCCCACGTCCGAAACGCTGCGATCGATCAAGTCGCCTCGTCTCGACCGCTTGTACTCCCGGACTTCAATCCGTCACTCGGTGGTGGCCGGCACTCTTCGCACCGGCCCATATCGTCGCTCTCCGTCGCGTGCGTGGGTTGCCCGCACCCCGGACAGTATGTGATGCCGTCAATCATGACGGACGCGCGAAGCTCAGAAGCGTACGCGACTCCGCGCTGATTCGCTCCGCGCCGGCATGCGTAATGCTCCAACCGACGCGGTGCTCATCCACCGTGAGCGCCGTAGCCAGAAGCTGGCCGGTCGCGTCCACGATGAATGCGTCGAGTGCATCAGGGTCTTCGACGATCGCCAACGTGAGCGAGTCGACGTTGTGCGCGGTCGCCATAGGCACACGCGCATCGCGTGGCTTCGTCCACTTCCCGTGGCGAATCGTGACCGGCGTGAGGACGTCGGCCGCGAGCGCGTGCATCGGTACAGGCTTGTCACTCATGACGTTTTCTTCTTTCGGGTGCGGCGCGTCTTCGCGCGAGCCGCGTTAGCGTGGTACTCGGCCTCTTGGCAAAAACTGTTTCCGCACGTGACCGGGACGTACTCGCCCGTCCCGTGGACCGTCTTCGCGCATTGGCGACACGAGCCGATGCTCATGACGCGCTCACGACGGCGGGAAGGCCGAGCTTTTCGCGAAGCCATGCGGCGAAGTCCTCCACGGCCTCATCGGAAGCGTTAGAGCCGATGCGGAACGCCCCCCACCGCGCGTAGACGTTGAACGTCGCGCCGTCAGGGGCGACGAACGCCCATTCGTCTCCGTCGTAGCCACACTTGGGCTCGTAGTACGCGTCGAGGTCTGGCTTGCCAAACGCCCGGACAACCGTGTCACGCTTCACGCCGTCGAGGTAGGCGCGGCGAGAGCCGCCAACGAACGTGCCTTTCGGCGCGAGGCAGTAGGGCTCGGGCTCGCTGGGCTCACCATCATCGCGAGCCTCGCAGTCGTCCGGCGTTGCCGTTTTCCAAGCGTCGTAGCTCATCATGTTCGTCGCCCTCCTGACTCGAATGTAGATCGCCCCCTCGTACTGTCAAGGGGCGATGTTACCTACTCGTTGACCGCTTTCTTCCGCTCCTGCTCTTCGAGCGCCTGGACGAGCTTCGCCTTGTAGGCTTCGAGGACGACGGGCCAGCCGCCGAACGCGGCGATCTTTACCTCCGCGGAGGCGAGCACGTTGGCGTACCGCGTGGCCTTGGCGATCTGCTCACGCATCCGCTCCACACCCCGCGTCGCCTGCTCTCCCCACTTCACGGGGTCATCGCCGAAGACGACGGACGGGGGGCCAAGCCCCAAGGGACCATCGCCAGCCGCCTTGAACACGTCAGCGTCGACCTCTTGGATGATGCCTAGCTCCGTGAGTCCCCAAGCGAGGTTCGCCTTGTAGGCACGCTCGAAACGGATTTCGCGGAGTCGCGTCGCCTTGGCCTGGACGAACGAGTCGTCGGAAACGATCAAGTCCCCACGACCGAAGAGCACGACGTCGCTCGTGAAGTCGAACGGTCTAGCGTCACCCATGCCGACGCTTTCCAGCAAGGTGTACTCGCTCATGTGCTCGACGATGTACTTGCGCTCTTCGTGTGTGAGGTGGTCGAGGAAAGCCCCGTGGACCTGCTTGACCGCCCACTCATCGCGCGCCGTGTTGAGCAGTGCGCACACGTCCGGCTTGACGGCAATCATCTCGTCGTACGCGCGCGACGTGGCGAGCCAGCCCTTCTCGCCCTGATGGATGAAGCCTTCAGCTTCGAGCGCCTTGAGCGCCTTCGGCTGCTTGCGGCCATCGCCTTCCAGGGAGTCGGCCGAAACACGCGCCCACACCTTGGGATCCTGCTTACGAAGCAGGGTATACGTCCACGCTCTCACGAGCACCGAAAGAATCGCCTTTGTCGTCATTTGCTGCGCCCTCCTATCCGAGATCATAGCCACGGCTCCCCTATTGGCAAGAGGCGAGGATACGATTTCTCACCCGCGAAAACTCCCGGTCTGCCCCCACGGCAAAGCCCCGATCGTGCAGGAGGGCACGACCGGGGCAAGTACCGCGCGGTACCGCTCAGCGCGAGAACGTCGGGCTCGCCTGCTTGCCGCCCTTCTTGGCGTCGAGGGGAAGCCACGGAAGGGGAGCGGGCTTCGCCGAATCCGTGCGACCGTAGAGAAGCCCGCCAGCGGCGCGCTGGATCTCGTCCTCGGCCCACGGGTCCGAATTGACTTCGTGAGCGAAGCGAGTGAACGCGTTGACGACGGACGCGCGAGAGAGGTAGTCGTCGCGTCGAGCCGCGCTCGTGTCCTCGCCGTACATGCGGACGAGGTGCTTGACGTTCTCCTCGCGGCGACCCTTCACGGGCACAAGCTCGCGCTCCATGATGCCGTTGAACAGACCGGGAAGCGCGTCCTCGATGCGAACGGGAACGTCGGCGTCGACCTTGCGAGCCTCCGCGAGCACGTCCTCGTGGACCGCGAAGCCCCACGCCTTGAGAAAGTAGCCGAGCTTCTCCTTGCCGGCTTCGATGCCCGCACGGAAACGCTTTGCTAGCTCCTCCACGCTTCCGATGTGACGGATGCGGAAGAGGTCTTGCTGGGCGCGATCGATGATGATGAGGTTGAGGCAGAGATTCTGCCACACCGTCGCGTTGCCGCGGATGGAACCGCCGCCCGTGTCGTCGGTGCGGACGATGATGCCGGCCTTGAAAAATTCGCCGGCCACGTAGTCCTCGGCCTTCACGTTGGAGTGAAAAATCGCCTCGAACCGCGCCTTGTTTCCGTCGTACGTGACGCGACCGCGTGCGCCCATGTTGGAGAGTGCCAGGCCGAATGCCTTGGCGATCTTGTCCACGTCGAAAGACGTGTACGAGTCGGTGACCGCGCCGAACACTTCGCGCTCGCCCGCGCCGTTGCGGGTGCGAAGAACGAGGTGGCCCTCGTCGACCGTGCCGCCGTTGACCGCGGCCTCCACGCGCTTCTCCTCGCGCTCCTTCGTGAGAGTCGAGCCCCACGCGTTGAAGTTGAATTGGCGAAGCTCGGGCGAACACTTCGTGAGGTACGACGCGCCGCCGTAGCCGAGCCGCGTGGTGAGCCCCTGGAAGGCCGTGGGCGTCACGAGCTTCGCGCGGTCAGACGCGGGGCCGGGGATGCCGATGCGGCCGTCCTTGGTCATGCGGAGAGCGAAGGCGTCGACCGACTCGTCCGACCGCTCCTCGGCCGCGATGCGCTCCTCGAATTCGTTCGTGTAGTCGTCGACCAGCGGCATGGCCTCCCAGTCCTTACGCGAACGCTTGGCGTTGCTCACGCCCATGTCGACGACCATGGTGCCGCGCTCGTAGATCGACTGCTTCGGCGCGAAGCCCGCGGCCTCGGCCTCGGCGAAGTCGATCATGGACCGGATCTTCCCCTCGGTAGAGACGGTCGACCCGCGAATCGGGGTCACGTTGGAGAGAGTGACGACGGAGACCGGCGCGGCTGGCGTCTCCTCCTTCACCGTCGCCTGGAACGTCGGCGTCCGGGGCGCGAAGTACGCGAACGAGGGGACGCCCGCGCCGTGCTTGGCGATCAGCTCGCCCGCCTTCTCCATGGCATTCGCAGGCGTGCAAACGACCGTCTCACCGCCGTGCGTGACGTGAACTTCCGTCGCGCCCTGCGCGTTGGGAAGCTGAACCTTGACCGAACCGATGTTGCTGGAATTCATGTTGACCTGCCCTCCTGTTGGCGTCCCGAGTCTTTCCGGGACAACACGAACCTATCACCTGGAGAAGAATTGTCAACGCCGCTACAAAAGATTCGGTCGCTCGCTCCGATTCGCCCTAACAAAGTCGAGGGGTTAGCCGTCGCTTCCATCGTACGAATTTTTCGTAGGCCGCCCACTTACCGAAGATTCGGTTGCTCTCTATTGTCGCCCCTTGACTTTACCTGGACGATCCTTACCTTCTCCTCCATGGTCGATCCGAGGCTCAAGCTGCTCCGCGCTCTACGCAAGGGCGTGCGAGTCCTGCGCACGTGGGACAGTGAGTACGTCGAGGGCTCGACGATTCGCTCCACATGCCGAATGTGCGGCTTCGTTCAAACGAAGGAGCTACGGAACGGGCCGAACGGCAAAGGGCCGCCTATGACGCCTTCTGCGGTTCGCTTTCTACTTCGCTACTGGAAGGGCGCGTCAGGCTCGCGCGACTACTGCCCGCGCTGCACACGAGCCGCGCAAGATCGACAACACCCTTTGCCGAAGAAAGCGCCGAAGAGCTAGGCTAAGTGTCATGGCGCGAAGCAAGCACAACGGGTGCGGGAAGACTTGCGGGCTCTGCAAACCTCACAAAAAGTGGAAGTCGAACAGCCCGAAGAACGAAAAAGCCAGCGTGCGTCGAAAGATGCAGCCGTCAAAAGGGCGAGGCTGAGGGAAAACTCCCATCTTCCATGTTCATTTCTCACGCGAGGTTCGGCTTGGAGGGAGAAAACTCTCTTGGAAGAAGGGCCTGGTAGAGAACGGGATGGGAGTTTGCTCGGGAGTTTTCCGGGAGTTTTCCCCTAAGCGCTTCTGCATAACGTTCACCCAGCGGGGGTCTCGATCGCTCAACAGAGCCCGCAACCCCAAGCGCTGAGCTGCAGCACCTGTAGTTCCCGAGCCTGCTGTGGGGTCGAAAACCAAGTCGCCGCGCTTTGTACTGCAAGCAAAGAGCTGCTCAAACACCTCTACCGGTTTCTGGTTGAAGTGTTGCGTTTCGGACGCATCGAAGTCCACATGCTCCGTGAAGCGAGACGGGTAGTGCACGGCGTCGGGACGCATCAAATGCAAGCAGACCATCTTGCCGGTTCTTGGACCGTAGTGAGAGCTTCTAGGGTCCGAGCCGCGTCCATTCTCAGGATGAGCGAACGTCCACGAGCGCCAAGAGTGCAGACGCAGAAGCTCGGGAAGTTGTCGGGCAAAACGAGACAACATATCGGGAAAGCCCCACAAGAAAACGTGCGGCGCTACTTTGCCGGCTTGTTCGAGAAGGCAAAATATAACGTAGTCGTTCTCCGTCCTATTCACATGCCGGTTGTACCAGGGGTCTAGCAAGATCGCCGAAACCCCCACCTCATTGCGTTGAAGCGTTGTGAGGATTTCCGAAGCCTCGGCAGATGGAAGCACCAACGATTCACCCGCTTGCAACCCGTCTAGGTACGTGCGTGAAAGAAGAAGCATCGATCAACAGGATCGACTAGAGCGCATCATTCGCCTCGGTCCACTCGTACAAGATTCCGGCATTGTAACCGTCGACACCGGCGTTCACCGTGGCGACGATGGCGTTGCCTACAACCGACATGACGAGCGTGTACCCCGTCCCCATGTTCAAGGCCACGTTGTTGGGTCCTGCGATGTCCTGATCGATCACCGCAACGCCTCCAGCCCCGTGGACAAGCATGGTGCGCTCGAACCCCGCACGCTTTACCCCGCCGACCTGCTTCATCGTGCAGTACACCCTAACCAAGTAGGCGACGCCGTCCTGAAGTGTGAATTCGCTGTTGACGTCTCCCGTGAAGATGCCGGTCATCCTGGAGGACGACGCACCCGAACCCCCGACGCCGGAATACTGTCCTTGCGCCGACTGGTTCGGGCGGGACGCGACCACCGACTGACCGTTCACGGTCGAGTAGGGTCCGCTAGCTATGCACCCGGATCCGTTTATGACGGTCGAGAAGGCACCTGTTGCCTGACCGAAATATCCGTTTAGGATAGTCCCATTCTGCTGGGTGACCAAGCCGGCCTGTCCGCCGCAAATAAGCCCTTGAATGCCGGTAGGGTCAATGCTGTTGCCCGTGCCGCCGACGATCGCGGAGTCCCATCCTCGGGCCTTGTTGCCAAGGCCTCCGCATACAACCGCATCCTGCCCGAAGACGTCAAACTCCGAGCCCGCCTGGTTCCCGAAGCCTCCGCCGACCGTGCCCCACTGGCCCTTGACCGAGTTCTGCAGGCCACCGCCGATCGTCCCGTAAAGACTGTTTACGTCGATGTTGTTTTGATCTCCACCAGAAATCGTGGCGAAGTCTGCCACCGCCCCAGGACTCGTCCCGCTCGTGTCCGAGCTGAGATTGGTGATCCCATTCTTTGTGTTGTCGATCGGCGATTGATTGATCGACCGTGTTGTGCGCGTATTACTTGGAGTACCGCCATCGAAGATAACTGCCCCTCCGACCACCTGATTTTCGTACTCCTGTGTCGCGCTATTCCAAATCGGTGACGTCCCGTTCGCAGGTATGGACGGAACTACGACGGTGCGCGTATTCGACATGGGACCGAATCGGACTTTAACACGGCCGAGCGCCTAAATTCTAGGAGTTTGCTAGGGAGTTTTCGCCTCCTAGCGCTTCTTCTTTTTCCCGCTCTTTGTCGTCGGCGCTTCAGGTTCCCACGTAGGGCTGGGCGGCGGGCGACTGAGCTTCAAAGCCGGTTCGCAGGAGACAACCACGATCTCCCCAACCCCCTTCACGCCTTCAAGGTAGGAAGCGATCACTTCCACCTCTTTCTCCTGCGTCGGGTTGCCTTCCATATTGGACTGCACATCGAGCACGACTCGATATCTTCGGCTGCCCATGATGAGCGCAGTTTAGCCTCAGCGAGCCCCGTCCGAAACTAGTAGCCAAACACTCCAGGCAAAAACTAGCCCGAGAGTGATCGCCATACAAAGACTGGCAGGATTAGGACTTCTCCAACGCAAACGTGCATCTTACAACATGTCCGCGAAAAACCGGAACGTCGGTGAGTGCGACGGCATCGGGAGACAACACGTCGGACAGCCATGCGCGCTAAACATCTCTCCGGTCCCCCATGTTGGAACGGTTCGCATGTCGACCACCACCAAACAATGCGGGCAAGGCGCGAAGTAGCAGAAGGACTCCTCCTCCAGCGTCAACGGCGGCATTTTCTGCAGCTCTTCAACGAACCACTTCTGAGCAGGCGTCAGAGGTTCTCCACCACTCGCTGAAGGCTTCAGATGACCCGGCAGAGGACCACGACCCATCTCAGAGCCACTTCGAGAAAGCGTCGGCATTAGGAGCTAGCGACGCCAATCGCGCCTCACAGCCCGGACAGCGCGACATCGGCGAAACCTTCGCTTCTTTGCCAAACACATCGGCAAATGAAAGGGCCGGCTGGTACACCGTCAAGCAATTAGCGCAACACGCGCAGTTTTCAGACGTGACCTCGCGCTTCTTGTTAATGAACATCTGAAGCGGGGCTTCCTCGTCCGATTTCTTGAACCGCTGCACCTGCTGCAGGTAGTAGTCGCGATCTACAGTTTTCACGCGTCGCCATCCAGAAACAGCTGCGTGAAGCGGATCTTCCCCTCTGATGTGAAGTAAGGGTCAAGGATGATCTTGAGCTGCTCGGGATGGGCGCTTTCGAGAAGCCCGCCCATGAACACACCCCCATCGTCGATGCACTTGATGCGGTCGAACGAGACCTCCGCGTCGTCCAACAGCTTCCGCAATTTCTCCTCGGTCGAGAAGCAAGCGAGGTACTGGTACGGCGACGAGGGCATGTTGAGAAGCACCGGCTGCTGACGACGTTCGTCCCACGGAAACAGCTTGCCGGTTAGAATGTCGAAAGTGATCGACTCCGCAGGCTTGCCAGTGCGCTTGGGGGCTTCTACTTTCTGCATTTGATCGGTCATAGAATCCTCGCAGCCCGCGCTGTCCGCTTCATCAGCATACGTTGCCGGCGCATGTTGTAGGTCGCAACCAACGCCTGAACCGGAGACATGGTCCGGAAGCAGAGGTCGATCTTCTTCTGAATGTAGTCGAGATCTGCACGCACGCCAGCCGCCGTAACTTCAAAAACGCTCAAAGGGGACCTCAGGTGGAATCAACTCGTCGCCCTGTAAACCCGCAGCGAGCGCATCGCGCATGCTGGTAGTAGGTACACAGAACGAACAAGCCATCAGGATACATGCCGGCAGGAGGCCCACAAGGCTTCCAGGCATGACGTTGGGTAGCACAGAGCTGCTCCCCGCGCCGCCTCCACCAGGCTTTTAGCCAAGCGATCACAGGTCTTCAACGCTCGGCGCACCACCGTGTCCGTTGGAACAGCAGGGACCTGAAGGAGTAGCAAACTGAGGCTCACGACAGACGGCGCACAAGAGCCTCATCCCGCGCTTCACTGTCGAGTTGTCCTCCGGCGGAGGAGACGCAGGCTGTACACCACGCGTTACCTTCCATGGGAGGGGATCGATTCTCCATCCGTGGTTCCACGCGTTGAAAAAGACGGCCTTCTCCAGCTCCATGTACTTCTCGGCCTGCTCGCCATGGAGTCGTTGAACGGTGCCATCCTCCCATTCGATTTCGACTCGAACAGCCTTCCCGTACTCACCCATCATGCCCATCCGGTTTCAGTTATGACAACTTCAGCGCCGAGCGAGACGAACTTCTTACGTAGGTCGATCATCTCATACAAACGCAGCTCTGCTTTTACGAGTCCACCGGTTCGTGTGAACTCCACCGCAACGGCCAATCCGTAGTTCGAATTGAGGTCACGTATGAGCTTGGCCACCGGAAGGTTAGGCCAACACGGTTTGATGGCGAGCGACCATTCATTCGCTTCTTGCGCGATAGGGGGACCTCCATAAGCGGGAACTGCGCCTCCCCCGTCCCAGTCGTCAACTCCAACCATCACTTCACCTCAACGAGCTGCACAGCGGAGAAGTCATCGGCCTTGATGACGACCTCGTCGCCGGTCTCGTTCTCCAGGCCCACGCGAAACGTGCGTCCGATTTCAAGATGGGTCATCTCGAACGGGTTAGCGCCGGCTTGCTCTTCTTCGAGCGTACGTCGGCGGGTGATCGCGTACGTTCGGAACTCCTCGCGGTATGTTCCGTCCGGTTGCTTGAAGATGTTTACGACCAAGTAGTCGTGCGGGAACGGCTCGCGCATACCACCGGCAGCCGCATTCTTCGCGTCCACCACATCACGCGCAGGCCAATGCTTCGGTCGACCCATCAGAAATCCACTGTTCCGCCATCTCGAATGGCTTCGTCGAGCGTGCGCTTTCGCTCCTGATTCAATGCGTAGGCATGTAACAGCCCTTCATGGTCCTTCGGCGAGTCGACCCACTCCAGCTCGTAGCCGTCCGGATAATGCTTGCCGTAGTGCTCGTGCTGCCAATCCGAAGTCCAGCCGATGTCGTGTTTCGCAAACCCTTTGCTCGACGAAATATGCTCGGCGAGACAAGTACCGTCCTCCGCCATAGCGAGCACGTTCTGCCAATCGGTGCCAACCCCGGAGTTCACGAAGCAGTAGATCTTGGGCAACGGCGAGGTCACGTCTTCTCCTCTACCTTGTTCTCGTCCAGCCACTTCAGTGCTCGACGAATCAACGAAGACGAGGCTGCGTCCGTATAGGTAGCCTTCGCGCTCTCATAGCGAGGCACGTCCACGAACGAGTGCTTGTCACAAAAGAACGTCGTATCGGAGAGGATCAAAGCCAGCGTACCGTAGCGCGTAGCCGGGCCTTCACAGACGCAACATCGGTCTGCGCCTTCACGCAACAACTCTCGAATGAGTTGCTGCGGGGTCTCCAATCGAGGTTGAAGAATTCCGCCGGCCATCACACAAACTTCGCGTAGCGGATGCGGAAGCCTCGGTTAATCGACCAATCGCCTGGCGGTAGGACGACAGGTGAGAGGAAAGGCGGGAGGTAGATCGCGTAAGTCGCAATCTTGTAGCCATTCTTGAGGTCGTTCCGGATTTCCGCCGCGATTTCGAGAGCCGCTTGCTGCCCCCACATCGAAACTAGCTCTACCTCGGCGTCAATACCGTGAAAGGCGCGAAGGTCGTCGAGAGCGTGTGGATTGTACTTCAGACGGATCCGCCGAGCCATGCACGGCTTGCTCTCCATCTTGTACGTCTTTGGATGAGCGATCGTAGCAACGGGCCCGTCCGTCACCTCGAAGCGTACGGTCTTTAGCAGGTCGGGATCTTGATCCGGATAATAGTGACGAGACGTGTCGCCCTGCCAGAACTCGTCAACAGGAGGCGTTTCGTGACCTTGGTAACCACCGACAAGATGGTTGCACATGCGATAGCAGATCGCGTTCATATGCTTCTTCTCGGTCTCATCCCACCGCGTCCCGTGCTTCGCCTCGTCCTCGGCGATGTACTTCTCGGCGTTCGACCAAAGGCGATTAGCCATCTCCATCCACTTCAGCGGAGGGCCGGGAATGAAGAAGTCTTCGCTGACCGACAACGGATTCGGTCCCGCCCACTTGTTGAGCGTTTCGGCCTTGGCGATTTCGGGAATCGCGAGTGCTCCGGCAAAAGGAGCGGCAACTGCGAACTTCAGAACATCGCGACGCTTCATTTGTCTTTTATCCCTGTTCCTGAGCACAATCCGCAGCCGGTGGGCCAACCTTGGCTATCGAGTCTCTCACCTGTACCACGACACTTGTGACAGAGTCGATCTTCGTAGTGCAGGCAGTAGAAGCAAATCTTTGAGGGGTTTTTTGTGCGACGCCTCTCGCACTCTTTGCAGTACGGGCCGAGGAGAGCTTCCGTGACCCACTCGACACCGTGACGGAGATCACCCTCCTTCGCCCGCACCTTCGGCGTCTTCTTTCTCGTCGTCTTGGTTGCCGGGGATGGTGATGGCCGGGTGCCAACCGAAGCCGCACGTTTGCCAGTCTTCGCCGTAGAGCGCTTTCGCTTGGTCACGATAGCCACGAAGATATTCCTCACGCTCGTCTTGAGTGATGTAGTCGGGCGCCGTCATGTTGTCGCGCTTATCGAGCCCGCCAACAGAAGCGAAGGGGCAATTCTCGTAGCTATCTTGAACGCAGTCGGTCTTGGCTCGGTGGTAGGTGTCAGGACTCATTTGTCCGTTCCTTCAGAGTGGATCTGTAAAAACAGGTAGTTCGATGTTTCGTCCGTGAAGGTCGGCAGTTGGAAGAGTGCCAACGAGAGTTCGGAGCAGCTTCACACGATTCAGCTCGTTCACAGCTTCCGCAGCCCATTCGGTATGGAGATCGAGCCCGACATGATGCTTAGCGTAATCATCGGGGGTGTAGTCAAAGACCGAATCCACCATCACGGAAGCCGAAACGCTTCGTCCTTCAAGTGAGACCGTCAGCTTCAGTTCTCGTTTCATTTCGACTTCCCACTCAATGTTGAGCGTCTGATGTTGACGACTGCGCGAAGGTCGGCGATATCTTCCCAACTGCAGCCGCTAGGATCATGTTGACCGCGTTTGGTCCAGCACTCGTGACAGACGCACCGAATGTTATCGGCGAGAGTCTCGGCTACAGCGATCAATTGCTTGGTAGCTTGCGCGCGCGTCATGTCTTCGACACCAGCTCGCGGTACTTCTCCTTCGTCATCAGGATGCAGGGACTGCTGCCACTCTTGGGGTGCTCCGGTTCACCGTAAGCGTCAAGACCGTAGGGGAGCATCAGCGGCTCCATCTGCGCGGCTTCGGCCTGAACGATCATCACCGTGTAGCCCTCGCCGTCCATGCAGTAGGTCTGCACCCCCGCCGGCTCCTTGGTACCGAGCACGCCGTTCAGTGCATCGCGGAGCTTCGTGAGTGCTTCGCGGTCGCCTACCAGCCAAGCCTCTGCGTGGTTGAAGGGCTGCGCGTAGACGTGGAGGAGATCAGTAGTCTGGGCCATCGAATCGTTCAGGTAACGCGAGTGCGGGACACACGCAAATCAGTTCAGAGAGCCAGCGGTCGAGCAGGCGCCATTTGCGCTTCTCGTAGCCGGGGGTACCGACGTCGCGGCTCCAAAGGTTGTGGAAGGTCTCACTCAGTTGCTCAGGCATGTTCTTCATGCCTCGTAGTATCGTACCTTTCCCTACACAGTCAAGAGCTGGGTTTGTAGCTCGCCTCGGCGGTTTGGAAGGCTTGTTGGGCCAGCTCGGGGGTCAGGCGCATGATGGTGCCTTTCGCGGAGGCGGTGCCGTCATGGCCGCGAGAACCGGGTGGGAAGCCTTGGTCCGCGATGTCGAAGGAAGCCACGAGGAACTTCCAACCGTTCGGTGCGTCCCCCATGTAGTAGATAGGGTTGGAGGGATCGTCAGGCGCCGAGCGACTCACCCACTTCACCTTGGGAATGGAGTTCTCGACCTCTTTCAAGATCTCGTTGATGGCTTGAACGTTGTTGTTCATGGGGTCGTCTCACGAATCTCGCGTTGTGTGCGCTCTCGAAGAACGGCACGGAGGCGTGCGCGGATCATCTTGCGAAACGACTTGGCTCTGGACTTGTGCGGGTGCGTGCCTTCCATCATCCGAATCTTGATGCTCTTCGGGACATCGCCAGGTGTGTGGTGCCACTTGATGGGAATCATTTGTGATGTCTCTTGAGCCGCTTGCAGCGCGTGCAGCGCTCGATGATACCGGCGTCGTTGTTGATGGCGATCTGCTCGAAGACAAAGGACTGAGCTTTAGGGAGATCTCGAAATCGTTTCATGTTGGTACCGCGCGGTACTTTACCAGCCCTGCGCGTTGCGCCAGTTCCAATAGTCTTTGCCATAGACCGCTTCCATCGCCTCTTCATAAACGAAGTGCTCGAAGTCCTCGTCTTGGTGTTCGTTTTCGAATGACGTGTGAACCCCTTGGAGAATCATCGCATGAAGCTTCGTGAAGTCCGGCTTCTCCAGCGGACGAGGCGGCTTGTTTGATTTCTTCTTTCGCCTCTCCAGCTCCGCTTCCAAGTCCTTCGTTGCCACATCACCCAGCGCGTCTTTCGGCATCGATCTTCTCCCCTACTTAACCTTCTTCTTTGCCCGAGGTTTCGGCTGAGTCGCCGCATAGAGAAGAGCGGCCTTTTGAAGCGAACTCAGCGCTATAGACGTATCGCCGTATGGATTGAGGAGGTCAGTCCCAACGAACTGCCGCGCTGCATCACGGAGCCCGCGAAGAGCACGAACTTCGGCCGACTCCTCAACAAAACCTCTCATGACTAGGCTTTCCCCGGCTCAGGCAGCTTCAATAAGTGACGCAAGTTGGGACTGTTTCGAAGCTCCAACGACATCGAGGCTTGATCAGCGGCGTCCGCGTGCTCATCGAACTCACCGTCCATCACGCGACGGGCCATAATGTTGAGCGAGGCATCACGAAGACGCTGCACCAGCTCCACCTTCGGCATGTCGTGCGGGCTCTTGTAGTCGTGGAACTCCTCGCGCTTCGCCTCTTCGATGATGGCGCGCACCTTCTTCGCCTTCGTCGCTCCACACATAGGAAGAATCGACTCCAACTCCTTCACTAAGTCTGTTCGTGTATCAGCCATCAGGGTTTCTTTCGGAAAGGCGAAGCACCGACGACATCAAAGTAGGCTTGATCCCAAACGTCAAGTGCCTGTGAAATCGTAGTCGTTGTTGGGTCCAGCGCGTCAACCACCTCGTCCGCCGCTGCTCTTCCTTTTGGGTTTGGATACAGCTGCTCGACGCTTCTTTGCTTTAGCTTCGGCTTGCTCATTTTCTAACATGAAGAGGCGATTGAACTCGGTCTCTGCAAGGTGAAGAATGACGCCGCTCATCGAGCTAACGCGAATACAGTAGACCTTCTTTCGATCAGTCAGATGCACCCAATAGCGACCTGTGATCTTCCAACGCATCTGAATCACGTCTAGCAGATGATTCTTTAGACGCGGAACTACCATCACGTTGGCAGGAGGTCGGCCCATTAGTAGCTCCCCTAGTCCTTGTAGTGCCGGTCGTCAGTGTCTCGCGCAGCCACCGCCGCTTCTCGACGTCTCTCTAGCTCCGCTTCCCCAATCGCTTTCAACCGGGCCTGATCCACCGCATTGAGCGTCGACCGCGGGGCTAAGCGCACCTCACGTTGACCGTACTTGCAGAACTCGCAGTCGCCTTCTGGATGGGGCGCATGAGGACAACACTCGCAGACCGGCCCGCCGTACATTGCCGGGCGCTTCCTCCGCGCCATCTCCTCCGAAAGAACGGCGATGCCTCGGTCGTTCACGTCGACCAAGTTCGTCTTGCATGAACGACACTCGTACGTGATCGGCGCCGTGTAGAAGACGTCTACGTCGCCTTCACAAAGCGGGCACTTCATCGGACACCTAAGGCTCGCAATGCAGTGGGTAATCCCGACAGCATGTCCTCCATGTCCGTCGCGAGACCCCAATCAATCAACGCTTGATGCAACATCGTTGCCTCCTTCGGGTCGCCTTGCGCGGTGATCATACCATCGACGATCGCTTGGTCGACGTTGGTATTGTAACCATGCGGACAGGACAAGTCCTCGCTATGCCCGAAGACGCGACACATCACCGGCCGCACCGGATACACCGCACACGTGCCGCCCTGGTAGAAAGGGCAAGTCAATCCCTGCTTCTTCGGCGTGATGTTGTGCTCTTTGGCGTAACGAACAACAGCTCGATATTCGTCGGGGCTAGCTGGCGCAATTCCACAGCACTTGCCGCAGCCAGCATCACAGCGCATTGGAGGAAGAACGGGGAGCTTCTTCACGTGCTCACGTCCACCCCTCTTTATCGGCAAACCAGGACTTCACGACAAGCGTACCTTCGTGGCCTTTCTCATAGACCTCCGAGTCGTCGTCGATCACGCTCTTCGGAATCCAAGCTTGTCCGTCAGGCAGGTCTTTCGCCTCGACGAGGATCGCCTTCTCGGTTTCCTTCGTGCACTTCGCTTCGACTTCAAACGTCTGAGCCATCGCTCTTCTCCGGCATGATGTCTTCCAAACTGCAAAGGACAGCAATCGCGTCACCAAGCGGGCGCGCCGGCTTGAACTGCTTCATGCCGCCCAAGGTATCGCTCAACGTCCAAGGATTGCCGTCGACCACCACCTCATTTTTGCCTTCGAGGGTTTCAATCGGCTCATCCGTCACCAGCATTCCGATGACGACGTAGCGATAGTTCGTCTTCTTCCCCTCTTTGATGGGGCCTCGCGGCCAGATGACTGCTCGGAGATGCTCGTGACGCATGCCATCGCGTACCAGCTGACTAGGTCATTGTCAAGAACTGGTCGAGTGCAACGTAAGGCTGGAAGCACTCACCGCATCGATAGAAATATGAAATCTTGACGCGAAGGATCTTGAATTTCGCGGGATGACAGAGCCGGACGCGGAGACACTTCGGACAGACGACATGTTCCATCGCGCTCGGGTCCTTGGTCGGCACCGACATCACCGGATTCTCAATGATGTGTCGAAGCGTTTCTGGATCGATGGACGCTTCCGCCAATTCCCGAAGCGCTGCATCTCGCTTGTGACGTTCGTAGTCGGCCGCCATGTCAGCCAAACCGTTTTTCACCTCTTCGGGCACGTCACCCGCTCGATCGGAATTCATGTACGCCGCGAGAAGTGCTAAGGCGCTCTCCGTGGGTATCGAGTTCGACGGACGTTGGCATTCAGGATCTCTGAAAGTGCCGGGCGGAAGAATATACGGAGGGCCAGAGAAGTCGATGTCTTCAACTTCAAACATCCAACCCTCAGCGAACAGTTGAAACTGTTGTGTGAAGAGTGGATTGGAAACCTGCTTCGCTTGAATCAGTGCGGCTTCCTTGAGGACAGCCATGCGAGCGTCGCCGTGGTACTCAGAATGTACAGCTCGTGATCGAACACGAACAAGGGTCCAGTGATTCGGTTTCGTGGTCACACGAATTTGCGCCAGGACGGGAGACTCTCGTCCCAGTGCCAGCCTAGGTCATCGAGCTTCTTCACGTCAGCTTCTTCCATCTTCTCGGGAGGAAATTGACCAGCGTAGAACTCATCATGTTCGGCGCAGCAATCGCCTTTGGGCTCGTACTTCAGAAGAATCTTCAACCCCTCAAACACTTTTTGCACGACCGCCTCCATGCCAGGCTTGAACGAAGGAACAGCCACAGTGTTTGCACTTGTTCGAGCCGAGAATCGCGTCGAACTCGTGGTTGCAAGCGGTGGGGAGGATCGGCTGTGGCAAGTCATACACCTGCGGCGACTTGATACGGACCCTCCGTGCGTCAGCCCTCACCTCTACGACCTTCACCTCGCCATTGGCAAAAGCCGCCAACAGTTGCGAGCGACCTACGCCGGCAATCGCATCAAGCTCTTCGTCGCTTCGCTTGGCCATTTTTGCTTGCCGCTTTCTTCTTTGGAGCGCGCTTCGTAGGGACCTTTGCAGGAGGCATCTCGTAATGAAACGAGCGGAACTCCTTGAGCTGAGTGTCCCAATCGAGGTGGAGCGCGTACACCTCCATCACGTTGCATGTCCTTGTTCTGGTACTCCGAAGCGCGTTCCTTCGGGTCCTGACCCGGCTTCACCAGTACCGGATAGTCTTCGTGGTCGAAGGAGTCGCACACGACGATGAGGTGCGTCGCTTTCTCGCGCTTGGCCTCCTTCAGCCAGCCTTGAATGTCTGCTTGGGTAGTGGGCATGCCCTAGTCATACCACCTGTTGACAATCCAAGCAAGGGGTTGATCTAGCGCTTCCTAGCAACGAACAAGACGAGAATCGTCCCTTTGTCGTTGGGGGTGGAGTGAAGCCCTTCGACGTATTCCCAGCCGGCTTCCCATTGATCGTTTAGCCAAGTCAACGTATCCGCTCCGTCGCAAACGGTGTGGAAGAACATGTTGTACGGCCGCGTATCAAACGGGTTAGCCATCGCGACCACACGCCTCATCGACCAAACAATCGTGACAATCGCCGGTATTGCCATGACTGCATGTCTGCGCGGGCTTGAACTGACGACCCTTCTCAGAGGCCTCGCAGATGAGGTTGACCATCATCGCTCGGATGGGTGCCTTCTCGGCGGCCTCGATGAAATGCTTCGCCATGTTCTCGATGACGTCGTACTGGGTCATCCCCAAAATTTGAGCAGAGTCCAGTGCCGGCTTCTCGAAGTTCCATTCCGCTGAAACAGGAACGGCGACTTCGTGCAGAAGCTTTCCGTCTCTACCTGTCGCGCGGACGACCAGCTCTATTTTCGCTTTTTTGTCCATTACGTCTTCTCCGGAGAGGTGAAGCAGGCTTCCAGGTCTCCGAGGGCGCACTCATACGCCTGCGCACGAGCTTCGGACACGAGCCTCGCTTCGCGGTCAGGATGAAGTTCGGCGGTGCGACGGTTCATGTCGCGCCGACCTTCCAAGCGCTTCTGCAACGCGAGACGAACTTGTTGGGGGTCGAGCTGCCCCGGCAGGAGAATCGGCGGTAGCGCGATGCTGAGGTTCACAAGCGTGTCCGTTCGCGCTTTAGGTTGGGCCGCACCGTTTCCGCAATCAATTCCAGAGCGGACTGCTTGATAGGTTCGGGAGCCTCATCCCAAATCGCCTCCACTGTCCCGCCGTCCGGGGTTCGTACAAATACGCCAACCTGAAACGTGCCCTTCTTCCAGTCCTTCTTCCTTGGCGGCATCAGGCGAAGGTTCTTGCTTCCGAAGTTCCTCATGGTCGTCGCGATCGACCGTACCACACGCTGACAATCCGCCCAATGGGAAGCTGAGATCGAGCGCGGGTAGGCTGAAATTGAAGGCGGGGAGGTGAGGAAGGTCGACGTTGAAGACTGGGAGAGGAGGGAAGACGCACAGCCATTCATAACCGCACCGTTCGCAAAGGAAGTGCTCGTGCATGCGTCCATCGTCCGGGCACTCCCCCTGACGACACATCTCAAAGAGATAGATCTTCGCCGTCTCGCAATGCGGGCAGCCTTGAAGCATTGGCCAGCTAACGACAGGTAGATGACGCGGGCCGCCTCGATAGGGATGCATTACTCCTCAGCGATCAACTTCTCTCGACCACACGCTTCACACTCGTATCGAATGTACCCGTACCGCCCGCCTCCTACTTGGTCTTTATGAAAACCGAAGAAGCAGAGAAAGCGCCGAAAGAAATACTTCTGCCGCTCAGCTACCCTCCTCGCTTGCTCCACACAAGCGGGACACCGAGGCATACGGCTCTCGTAGACATGCTCACAAACAGGGCAAATAATCGGCGGCGGCATCAAAAAGTACCGCGCGGTACCCGCCCACGTTTTGTCGGCCCTTGACAATTCCAGGTCATGTGGTACATGTATCACACTACATGCAAGACGCGACGCCAGAAATTACGGAAACGGGTCAGAGCCTAACACTCGAACTACGAGAGGAGGCGCGGCGTAGGGGTTTACCCGAGCTAGAAAAGGCATCCGATGCGCAGCTAAGCGAGCTGGTTCATGTCCTGCCAGTCGACATGCACGAAGACGCGAGGGTGAGTGCGGCTGAAATCGGCTGTCCTACCGAAGAGATTCTAGTTGAGATCATCCGCTACATGCTGACGGCCCAGACCGCGCTCGCGAGCTGAACTCAGTCGTCATCGAGCGAAACATTTTTCGCCGTCTTGGAGTGATGCATAAACTGCTTCTGATGCTTGTGCGCGAGTTTCACGAGACCGTGCTTCTTCGCGATAATGGCGGCAGCAGCGTGCTTCTTTGCAGCGGTAGTGTGGTGTTCTTTTGGGTCCATGGCGCTCATCGCAAAACCGTGAAGACCCGAGTGCGCGAAGGCATCACGCGATGCCTGCTTCACTTCATCCGGAAGGTCTTCACCCAGCTCCGACGCCACTTCTTCGAGAATTCGATCGGCCTCACGGTAAGCCACTCGAACGTGGTCTTCGTGCAAACCGTCTCGAACATCCTCCAGAAGCCCAATAGCGCGCACGAAATTGACCGGCTGGGTACGAGACGACATAGACCGTAAATAGCAAAGTTCGCCTGCTTAATCAGCTCGGAACGCACACGTCCTAGATCTCATGTTACAGTCTTCCCTATGGCGAACCCGATGACGCCCTCAGAGCTGCAATGGAAGCCCGGCCCCGTTCCCCCTCCGACTGAACAATTTGCCGTTGTTCTTGTCTGGAAAAACGGTTGGGATACGAAGGACATGATCGGCGACAAGGTCCGCCTCGCGCCTTCCTTTCGAACCATTCTCGCGTCCAACATCTCCGGCTTCGATGAGCTGAAATGGTGTTTCGAGACCGAAGAAACCTTCGATGACGAAGACGACCCCGCTCAGTGCGATTGGTACGCCTACGTCGGCGCGTACGATACGCCGGCTTCCGACGAACCCTAGAAGTCGATAAAGGCGTGATTCGCAGAGCCGGTGTCTTTGGCTACCGGTTGAAACGCCGCCGCCAAACAATTTGAATCATCGACCTGCGCGGTACCCTCTAGAAAAGAGAGTTCGCAGCCGCAGTTTTTGCACTTTTGGGTTATCCAAACGCGCGTAACCCCAGCAGCAAGAACAGTAGACTGCGAAAGAACGAAATAGGAGTGCATGAGATCAGAAGAATCCTACCAGACTGTATCCATGGCGTGCTAGACCACGCGTCCTTCCGATGGTCTCTCTGCCTCAAAAAGTCTGGAAATGCGTGCATAAGCGAGAGGGTGGCTGTGCCCAACCTTGCCTCGCCTGCGGACATCTCTGTCATCTACACGACGGTCCCGCTGGAAGCTGCACACACGAAACATGCGGCCTGACCTGCAAGTGCTCCCAATTCAAACAGGGGAAACAGACTCTGTTGTTTCGAGCCTTTCAAGCAAGTCTTTGAGAATCCATTCCGATACTTTCGGAAGACCCTCCGGACGCTCTGCATGATCGTCAAGCGGCGCAACGGCCAAGAGAAGCACGCGCAACTGTCCCGCCATCTTCTCCTCGCCCACCTTGTCGACGAGTTCAGAAAGAATCGCGAGACGCGCGACCAGCGCCATCGGAGCATCTACCTTGAAAGGCTTCAACTCGGTCAAAAGAGCCACAAGTTCTACACGAAGATCTCCCGTCAACACAGGGTCGATTCCTCTCGCTGCATGAGTCATCATACCATACACTGACAATCCAAGGCTAGGCAATGATGACTCTAGTTTCCTGGGGCAATGGGCGTGCAGAACTACGAGCAATGCCGTCCGAACGCGTTGTAGCGAGCGGGTCGTATGAGGCGGTTCGCGCGGCAGCGAAGCTCCTTGCGCCAGACGACTGGAAGCAGGAGACGATATTCGACATCGCCTCGCGTGAAGTGCGTGAGCAGGTCGATCGCGAATTCATTGGGGACATCGATGAGCACATCGCGCATCAGGCACAACGAAGAGGCCCGCGATGGACTTAGACGACGGCGCCTTCGAGGAAAAAGCAGCAACTTCCGAGGTCCGAAAAACCATCCTCAAAATGCTACGGTGCCGCCCCAACGGTCTGAAAGAGGACACGATTCTTCGCGCCCTCGCCGTCGAACAGGACCGCCAAGAGGCTTGGGGCCCTTCATGGGATTGGCTCGGTGTCGACCTACTCGGCGATATGGTCGAAGAAGGCGTTCTGAAATGGAACGAAGGGGACTTCCCTCTCGACAAGCCCCTCACCTACCGACTCGTCCCCCAGACAAGCCGTCAGTAGTCCTGCGACTCTTTCGCTTCCTTCTCGGCCTTGCGCTTCTGACGGCACATCTTGCACCGCGACGGCGGCGTAAAGCCCTTGTCCGCAAAGAACTTCTGCTCGCCTTCCGTGAAGACGAATTCCTGGCCACAGTCCCGCTCTTTGCACTGCAATGTCTGGTCACTCATGATCGCGTCACTTTCCGCTTACTGTTAATCCGTATTCCCAACGTCGCCACTGTCGTAGCGACGCCAAGTGTTCAAAGTCACAATCGCGACGAGGGCATTTGTAGAAAGCCTCTCCGTCGTCGTAGATGTTTTCGCAAACTAAGAGGGTTCCGTGCGTTGCACAACGACCATCACGAAGTCGTTTTGCCCTCGTCTTTACATCCTGTTTCGCTCGGCTTTTCTTTGCAGGCACGTGCCCAGTATTATCACGGCGTCGATCGCCAGGCGATCAAGAACCGGACGCGCGAACACGCACCGGCACAGCCGCAACCTTTCGAGCCGGCTTACCCATAGTCGCGGCTGTCTTCGCGGCGGGCGCAGCCACTGCCGGTGCCTTCACTTTCGGTAGTGCAGCCTTCGCAGCAGGTAACGCCTTAGACAGAGCAGGAGCAGACGGAACAGCCTTCCCCGGCTTCTTAGCCGGCAATTGTTTCGAGGGCGCAGCCGCAGGAGCCGCAGGAGCCGACTGCTGCTTAGCCGGAAGAGCCTTAGGCGGAGCAGCCGCAGGAGCCGGAGCAGTCCGCGCAGCCTGCTTACGACCAATCGCCGCCTTCAACTTTGCAGTGCGAGAGCGATCGGCACCAGCAATCTTCATGTTCTTGGCGTTTTTGCCGGCTTGATCTTGATGGTGCTGCATGTTGGCTGAATGCACATTGACGGCGTTCGCCGCCCATTGCTGGGTATCTTTGTCCCCCTCTTTACTCGCCTGCTGATGCACCTTCATCAAAGCGCCGCCAACATCCGCATGCGCCTTGGCTGCTTTCTGATGAGCGTCAGCACGCGCACGACTCGAACCCTTCATCTGCTTCGCCTGGTCCGTCGCTCCAAAAGAGTGCTTGTAGCCGTGCTGGTAGATCTTCGCCGCCAGCTCCCGAGCTGCCTCCCTCAGAGTATCAAAGAGACCCCGGCCGCTCAGCGTTTCAAAGTCTTCAGCAACCCCTTCAAGAACCGGAACAAGGGTACTGTACATGTCACTTCTCCAGCGCCTTCATGTGACGGCCAATCGGCGCCTCATGTCCTTGCGCGTGACCCCCATGAGCCTGCGCCATCCAAGGCATCCCCGCCTTCAACGCCGCATCACCCGCCTGCTTGTGCAGCGTGACCGCATGCTGATGGGCCGCCAACGCATTCTCGTGGTGCCCCTTGTCCTTTTTGTCCAACTCCCCGCTCTTGAGCATCGCGCTGATCTCGTGAGCTGAATGGCTCTGGTGATGAGCCATTCCCGACTTCATGAAGTAGTCGTTCGAGTCCTTGTCCGGCTCATGCGTGTGCGCCCCAGGCGTAGCGTGCGCCTTCTCGAAAGGATGTAGATGCGGAGCGAAGTTCTCCTCCATCCGAATCTGCGCGAGCGACGGACGCTGCGGAAGGAGGCCCGCCAACTGTTTCTGCGACTGCGAACGTGAATTGAACATGATGGGCTCCTACGTGGCTACGCGAACTTTGGCCGGTACGTTGGGCGCCTTGTCTCGATGCAGGTCCGCCAACTTCTCGTGCTGCCGCACCATGGCCTCATGATGTCCAAAGCTGGGATGCCCCGCAGGCAGCTTCTTCAAGACAGCGTGATGCGCCGCTCCAGCTTTCATGTGAGCCACCTCAGCCGCCTTATGAAGCTGAAAATGCGTGTCCGGCGTGGCCGCCATAGCCGCCTTAGACGCCGCAGTGGCCGTCGCAGACATGTCTTTGGGAAGACTCTCTGCGAGCGAACGAATATCGTCTTCTAGATCTTCAACCAACGCGCTGAAGACCGAGACATACGACGAGGTAAACCCCATCAAACGCCGTTGTTCGGTGAGGTCGAAGTCTTGCGGCTTCATGCGGACTTCCGAAGCTTCTTCATCATCAATGCGCGCTTGGTCGCCTTCAGCTCGCTCTCAGCATCGGTAGCCGAGTCTTCGCGCTGAATGTCCACGCCAAGCCCAACGCCCTCGCCCTTACGCATACGCTTCAACTTATCAAGCGTGTACTGCGCAGGGCTCTTCGGCTCACCCGTAGGACCGTGCTTCATCGCCAGTTTGGCCAACACTTTGTCACCGGTCGCGTCTTCGCCCTTGTACTTGCGCTTCAACTTGTCCAGCGTGGTCTGCGCTGCACTCTTCGGAGCACCCGTAGGACCGTGCTTCGCTCCTAGGCGATCTAAAGCCCTGTCGCTGACCGCGTCCTCGCGCTGTCGCTGCCTCTGCTCGCCGAACTTGTTCTTCAATCGATTCAACGTGGACTTACCCGCCATACGATTGGCGTCCGGCACATCCACAGCGCCGTGCTTCTGCGCCAGCTTGGCCAGCACCTTGTCGCTAGCCGCGTCTTCGCCGACTTTACCGACCGCTCCCGACTTCCCTGAACAGTGACGAGAACCAGGGTTCTCCTTGCAGAAGTGCTTCCAGGCCGTCGCATAAGCCACACCCGCTCGTGAGTTCGCGCCGCCCGGCTTCCTCTTGATGGCGCCGGGCTTTTTCTCGATGGCATGCGCTTGCTTCTTCACCATCTTCGGAACGTCGGCTTTGGAAGATAACTCGTCCAGGCGATCGAGCATGCCGGCGACTTCGTCAGCCGTCTCGGCATACATCTCTACCTCCTCCTCCTCGCCTACATGACGGCTGGCTACGCGCTTTGCTCCAGCCAACTTCGACTGAACAGCGAAAGTATGCCTTCGTTGATCGTTGGTAGAGCCGGCAGGCGAAGCAACAGGCTTGTCTGTTGCTCCGCTAGCTCCTCCCCCATGACCACCAAAAGCGCCTTGGCGCGCCTTCTTCATTTGCGCCGCTACATCTGATCGCGAGGGTACGACCTGTCCTTTGTTAGCGAAGTTTTTAGGATCGATACGAACAACCTCGTCGACCTCACCACGCGACTCCATGAGCGACGGGTAAGGCGCGCCACGACCCATCAGCGCTTGCTGATGCTCATTCATCAACTGGCCTCGATCTTGACCCCGAGCTTCGTTAAGGGTCGGGTAGTTGTTACCCAAGCCCATCAAATTCCGCTGCTGCCAGTTCCAGTCCCGGATTTGCGCGCTGAAGTCGTCGACCTCTTTCAACGTGCAGGACTCAGCAAACGTCGGGTAGTTCGTGAACCCCATCAGACGGCGCTGTTCGGCCATCGAACCTGCCTGAGGCATCGGCTCAATCGCTTCTCCCGCGGCCTTCTTGGGCGGCGCCGAGGCGCCAAAGGGCTGCGCCATGTGTTGCTTGTGATGCAGCATCATGTGCTTCGCGTGCTGCATGGCGATGTGCTGGTGGTCTCCCGCCGTCGAACTTTGACCGGCTGCCATCATGGACTGCGCCGCAGCCAAGTGCTTGTCGTGGGCCGCCTTATGCAGATCTCTCGCCGTCACATGATGTTCTGGACCTAATTGGCCCATATTCACCTTGTCACTCGTATCATCGGCATCTACCGACGCGCGAAAAGCAGCGTGCGCAGCCTTCTGGTGCGGCTTGTGATCGTCCTCCAAGTACAACTTGAGGACATTGAACGCCTGCTCGGAGAGCGAAAGTTGCTTGGAGGCCATGGGGGAACACTACCAAATTAGCCCTTGGCAATCACCATTTCTTCAGCACCGGCCACCCTAATTCTGGTAAATCATGCCACATGGACTTTCTCCAGGCGAATTCGCTTCTCGAAGGTGTTCAAGAAGATCTGGAACTCGGATTTCTTTCCGAAGCGATGAACAAGCTGGGAGAAGCCATCCGAATCGACCCACACAACTTCTACGGTACAGGGCCGATTGCCGATCCCAGTCGCAAAGGCGCCGCCAAAGCAGCACGCTCCGTTCGAAAGTCAGCCAACACTCCTGACGAACCTGGAGAGCACAAACGCCAACGCTGGAATACCGGTCAAAAAGCCGCGATGTACCGTAAAGCCGGCGCTGACAAAGGCAGTGACCGGGCCATGCGAAAACATCTCGAACTAGATACCGAGATGAAACTCAGCATCGCCGGCCGAGGCGGTGGTGATGCTCCGATGCAAGAGCCTGATCCGAAAAACAAGTTCCGAAGCGGTAAATGGAAGAATGCGGTTCCCGCATCCCTCTTGAAGAAGAAGGGGGCTGATGAAGATGTCGCTTCCCCGGCAGCAGCACGCGCTTACGCCGCATCACGTGCTCCCCTCGCTAAAGGTGCCGGCGCCAAGAGACCGGCGTTTCATGGCATGCCGGGAACCCCGCTGACGCAACAGCGCGAACAACGCAAAAAGCTAATGCGCATCGCGTTCAAGTCGGGACCGATAAAGGTCTCGAAGATGGAAGCAGAGCAGGATGACACTCCGGGATCTCTCGGTGACTTCCTGCATAAACACTTCGGCCACAAAAAGTGGGACCACAAGAAGGCGATGCGGGTTGCAATGAAAGCCCACGGGAAGCCGGAAGGCTTCGCTCGGGGAGCTGCCGATCGCTACGTCGCCAGGGGACGAGAGAAAACCGTCCCACGGACCCCACAGGACGAATCGTACCAGAACAAGATGGCCTACTTTCGATCCAGGGTTCGCGATCTGCAAACCCCGAAGAAGAAGACATCTTAGCCCACGAGCGCGTGAACAGCCCAAAAAGCCCGCGAAGCGGTGACATCCTCCCAGTTTGAGATGCTGGTGTCGCCGGGCTCACGCGGAGCCTGCGGGCCTCCATACGACGTGTAGAGAACGCACGGCTTGTCACCGGACGGACCCGCCACAATCGTGAGGGTCCGGGTCATGCGAACCGGACGCGCCACGACGCGGGAAGCGCACTTCCGCTTGCCTCGAATGGCATATGTGACGTCCTCCTCCACCACAGCAGCGTCACCCATGGAAGGTCCGTAGAGACCGCACTCGACCTCGCCGAGATGATCGGGGATGGTCGCCGTCGCGATGAAGAACGCGTCCATGTCGGCAAACAGCTCTTGGAGCCACGCAACGTGCGCCGGGCTGAGGTTGTGATCGAGATGCGACTCAGAGGTGATTTGCAGGGTCATGCGAAGAAGACGCGCGAGTTGGTAGAGGTCTGACAAGATCTCAGTCGAAAGATGCCGACATGGGATGGCGCTTCCGCCAAGCCGCACGCCAGAGGGGATAGAGAAGAAACACCCCAACCCCCACGAGGGCGGCATAGCTCCCCTTGGCTGCAAAGTAGACGGCCCACAACGCCTCCTTCGTCATGAAGTATCGCGTCGACCAGCGATGACAGTCCACCGAAGGTACCTGTCGCGCCGCCTCACGCTCCCGAAGCCGCTCCCCTACGCTGGCATGTCCAAAGGAGGCGAGAACCGCGGCAGCGCCAACCCACTCAATCCGTGCAGAGCCTGAGACCAGCACCACCACGGAAAGAATGCTCGCAACGACCGCAGTCTCCACCATCCACGTGCGTAAGACCATCAAAGTTTCTCCGTTCCTCTTCGACGAGGATCTGTTTTGTTAGGACGACCTCGCCCTCCCTGCGACACCGGCTTCCTACGACGAGCCCGATCGCAAGCCAAGCAGCAAGGCGCAAAACCCTGTTGTCGTCCGCGCCCTCCAAAGTAATCACGATGGGCCGGGAAAAGCTGTTGGCAGATCAAACAGGGTTTAAACCAGACCCCAGCGCGATTTTCCCAACCTGCGTGCTCCCGCTGATGCGCACTCGCTGTTTTTACTTCCAAGTTTTCTGGGTCATTATCTGACGTCCGTTCATTTTGATGATGAACATGTTCGCCAGGAAGAATAGCCCGACCCAATTTAATGGAGGCCTCCAATACGTGCTTGTACACATAGCCCATCGAATTCGCATTCGGGTGTTCAGGCTGATGGATCCTCACGTAACCTCTGGCGGGATCTACAACTACGCCGCCTTTCCAGCTGGGGTGTTGAACCCCGCACTGAAACAAACCGCGACAGCGATGAGTGCAAAATCGGCAGGTCGAATGCCGTAGACGACTACGGAGAACCTGAAACTCAGTTCCGCAATGCTCACAGAGCCGAACTATCCAAAATTCAGATATTGCCTCCACGGCTAAAGTCTGGCGTAACGTCTCCGTCTAAGCAACAAAAAAGGTGCAGACAGTACGGGTGCTTGTTCACGTACTTCGACTTAGGCGGAAGAACTTGCAGCGCCGTCTTCTCCGGCCCAATGAGAACATCCTTGACGGCTTTCAAGTCTTCCCACGTAGGAAGGCGGCTCTCTCTCGAAATACTGACGTGAAGCCAGCAGTGCTGATCCCGTTCGCGCGCCATGCTCACGCACACACGAAGACCGTCTGTCGTCTGATACCACTTCGAAAATGGCATCTGATCGACACGTAGCGCACGCCACGAACCTGGAAGAACGCGGGGAAGAAGTTCATACAGCTCCGCCTGCGTCGCAACTTCCATTTCCTCGTTCGTCTCGCAAATGACTTTTTCCATTGTCAGTCACCATCCCAATCAAGAATGCCGAGGCTCTTGTCGATATCCCATTGCTCTTGGCCCGAGAGCTGTTCGAAGTTCTGAGGACGCATCTTCGCGCGTTCCCGCATGGGAGACTCAGACGGTTTGGGAGGATTTTTACTGAACTCCACGAACGCAAGTCGTGCGTGTTCTCGACGCGTCAAGCCGGGTAGTAGATCTTCGTCCGTCTTGTTACCGCCGTAGCACGAACATTCGTGACGGATGTGGGCAATGGAGCCGAAGATCGAACGAATCACACACTCACGATGCGTCTGGACCAGAGGCATGTTCTCGATGCGCTCTTCAGGCAGAATCACTTCCTTGCACCACACGCACAAGGGCTGAGTCTTTTTCGACATGAGTCAAACCAGTGAAAGCGAGTTGAGCTTGTCGACTGCGCGAAGAAGATGATGCGAGGGTGACGAGAGAACTGAAACACCACGCGCATGCGTGTGCTTCGCCCAACGCTGGACCAGAAGCAACACCCGTCGCTCCGCTTTCTCGACAGCTGCACGAGCCTCTTCTTGCTGCTCGTGCTTGCTCTTGCTCATCTTCTTTTTGGCCGCCATCCACACGAGCATAGTAGGTGGTCACTCGATTGTCAACAAGTGCGCCGGGACCACGGCTTCAGCTTCAAGTGGCATCAAATGGTTGGCTTGCGGGCCAATGAGGATTACAGAGCTGTTCGACGGTTCGATGGGGATCGAAGACCCGCTTACCTTGGTAGCGGAAAGCTTCCATCAGCTCATGCTCAACGATTTGCTTGGCTGCTAGCCACGCCGTCTTCACCACGCCGCTCTCCGACGTACCGACCCCGATGAACCACTCCCGACCCTTGCCGCGGCCCACCACGCCGCTATCCCGATCGGGTCGCTGGAATGTCGTCGAGACCAACCAACCAGCGGAATCAAAAACGGGAGGCTCCGTTCCACGGTAGGCGATGTACATCATCTCCGGACGCATGTCTTTGAGAAGGTCTCGCTGCTTCTCGATGTACGCAACAACATCGCCGGGAGCCATGTCGCCGACGTCGATGTAGTGGACTAGCTTCGAGCCCGAAACGACGGAACGAACTTCCCACTCCCAGCCCATGTCGACACAGGAAGGAGCAAAAGCGATCGACGCGAGAATCGCGCGCAACTCTTCGACACTATTTACCGTCTTTTCCATCTTGATCTTCTCCCGTCGCGCATACCCAATGCACTTCGATCGCCACCGCGTTATAAGCCCTACCCTGAAGCGCGTGCTCACGAGCTTCAGGGTCTGGCCCAGGACCCAGCGCAATCAGGGTGGTGAATTGGCCGGCTTTGAAGGGCTTTTTGCACGCCGCGCAAATCTCGCCCTTCTTCAGTTGGCCTCGCATCTTCGGCCCCACCCGCGTTAGTTCGCGGTAAGCCATCTCACGTCGGAGCCGGAGCGGGTTCTGGCTCGGGTGCGGGTGCAGGTTCTGGTGCCGGCGTAGAGGCAACAACCGGTGCTGCTCCAATCAGTTGAACGAGCATCTGGCGTTGAGCCAGAGCCTCTTTCATCCCGGACTTCGTCAGCACGTAGTAGATGCGCGGCCGACCTTCGTGGTCGTCTTTCTTCTTCTTGCCCTGCTCGTCGAAGGCTTTCACCAACCCCGCTTCCTCGAACTTTTTGAGAGCGGGGTACAGGCTGCCCTGGCTCAGCGTGATGTGACCCTCCGTTCGGTTCTTCACACGCTCTGCCAACTCGAAGCCGTAGCCACGCCCCTCCAAGAGAACTTGAAGTAGGGCTGTTTTTGCTGTTACCGGTGCGTCCATCTTTGTTCGATCCTTTCCATTTACCCACAATTGCAGGTCAATTGCGGGCCCGGCTGGGAACCACACGACCTACAACACAACCTCTTGATTTCCAAACACGTGCGTGAGCACATGGATAGATCTGTCGCCGTTCGACAACGCGTCTTGCACGAAGAGCAATCGCGAAAGCAGACGTTTCGACCGTTAGGCTCCGCCTCTCCGGTTCCCGCGAGCAAAAGAAGCCCGCCAAGAACCGCCAGTACAATCGCTACGCGTTTCATCGAGCCCTCTTACGTCGCGGACGATCTGCTTCTTGAGCCGCAATCATCTCCTTGAACGTGTCGAACACTGGCGCGTCCATGTCGAGCTTCGTGCGGTCATACATGCCTAGCCGCTCCGAGATCCGCATCATCTGTGACGGCCTTTCGAGCTTCTCCAGCAGAATCAACGCGCCCGCACAATGCGCCTCCTTTCCGCTCCGATTGTAGTGCCCGTCCTCGTCGAACTCGCCACCTGTGGAGAACGTCGTCTTGTGGCACTCGAACTCACCGCGATCGAGAGCCCGCTCGATTTCGCGTACCCGACCTTTCGTTAGAAAGGCCGGAATATCGTTGCGAAACGGACAGTTATCGCAAGGCTTGGTCAATCCGTAGGGCTTCTTCGACACGGGTTCTCTTCCTCCTCAATCAGATCGTAAACATCCGAGAGGTCAATGTCAAGGCTTGATGTTTACAAGATCTCCCACACATCGACCACGCCGTCACCCAAGGGCTCGTCGTGCCTCACAAAGCCGTAGTGGAGGAGGATGGAAACCATGTTGGGCATCGGGCAGGGCACCGCCACATGAAGCCCATCACGCTCGATAGCCTGCTTCAGGTCCCGAAAGAACCCTCGCCCCTCTTGGCGCGCGTAAAGGTTCCAGCACACCACTCGGTGCTCTTCACGGACTAGAACCGAACCAGCCCACCGTTCGTGTGTGAAGCCCCACGCCAACCCTTCTGGTTGGCCGGGCCATATCAGGAGCACCGCCGTGCTGCGTCGACCGCCTTCGCAAAGCGTTCGGCATTCCGCTCCGCAGCCTGTTTGAGGAACGTCAGGACTTGGGGCAGCTCTTCGCGCTCGATACGAGCTACCTCGACTCCACGCGAAGCGCCTTTGCGAGGATGGAGAAGCCAATACGTCAGCTCTACGTGAGCCTCTTCCGCGGTGAAGATGGTGCCGTGTCCCTCACAGGGAGGACACGTCTGTGGAAGGCCCAGTCGCTTGCAGCGCTGTTCTATGAGAATCATCCGATTGATGGCGTCGTGTCCGAAGCCACCCACCTTCCCGCGCAACTTGCCTGCGTGCCAATCGTTAACCTCTTGAGCGGTCGGCACAGCGGGCGGCTCTTTGGGCTGCCATCCCTGTTCTTGACTGTAGGTGTGCGTAAAATCGTAAAGGCGGCTATCCGAAACAAGAGTTTCAACTTCGTCCTGCGTGATGCGGGTATGCCAGGCGCCATGAGCGAGGATGTCAGCCCAAAAAGCCTGGAAGGCCTCACCGTACTTGGCGACCATCGCATCACGTAAAGGACGCACGCTCTTGGCCTCGGACATGAACTCTTCGAGCATGTGGTCGTAGAACGATTCGGAAACCCACTGAGCATCCGGGTGATACCCCGTTCCTTTGCAGGTCTCACACTCTTTAGAAGCTCGATCGACTGAGAAGTAGAAGTTCACCACTTCGTTCAGTTCATCAAGCGCGACGGTGTGCTCTTTCCAGTTCTTGAAGAGAATGCGAGCTTCCCAGCCATGCTTTCGCTCCGGCATGCCGAGCTTCTTTCGTTCCTCGTGCCACGGCTCATCGTCGCCGTGTTTGCCCATGTAGTCTTCGCGCGGACCCCAGTGCACGTACGCGGGGTTGAGCTTGAGCAGATCGATCATCCACGATTCTGCGCGTAACTTGAGTAGTTCTTTCTCGTCGTCGGCGTCGCCGTCGTACTTCCTCATCACGCTTCCTTTCGACCTTTTCCGGGACGCCGATAGCCGTACATCGCAAACGGAGCGTCTTCCTTCTTGAAGGTGACGAGGTTGGGCAGCGTCATGATGTCAGTGAGATCTTGTTCGTAAAGCCAATTCAAAAACGGCTCGTAGAGAGGACATACCCAAACGGCGTGCTTATCGAGGTCCGCCTTCACACAACCCTTCGGACGGAAGATGGCGCCCTCACCGGTTTGCAGGTCGAGCACCAGCACATGGTGCCGGTCCCACGCGCACTGACCGCCCAGCAAGCGCTGTCCTGACGCGACTTCAGACTTGCGCGCCCACTCGGACTCATCGAAGCGTCCCAACAAAAATTTGCCCCAATTGTCACCCTGAGTCGCTTCGATTATTTTAGCGATCACACCCAGAGAATACGATCTGTCGGGGCTATTGTCAAGGCTTGAGGGGGCTCACGAAGAGTCGGAGGAATCCGCTTCATCATCACCCTCCTCCGCATCCTGCTCTCCTGACCAAGATTCTTGCGCGGCCTGTACAGCTGCCAACAGAGCGGTATCGCCACACGTCATCAACGTCTCTTGTGCAACCTCAAAGGACTCGTCCCAGCCGCCTTCATCAATCGCCTTTTGATAGCCCTGCAGCGCCAAAGTGAACTCACCTAGTTCAGCCAGCGCGAGGAAGTCCTGAGCAACCGCACGTTGCTCGTCATCGTCCACATCCATCTCCGAGAAGCCCAGTTCGATGATTTGCAGGCAGGCATCACGCTGCGCCGACTCTTCACTCTCGTGAAAGTGAATGACCTTTTGATCGTCATCCTTTCCGCAGTGGTAACGCATAACCCAAGGCTTCACGACCTACTCGTCCTCTTCGTCTTCGTCCTCTTCGTCTTCATCGTCATCATCATCGTCGTCATCCTCGTCATCCTCGTCATCACCTTCTTCATCAACGATGCCGACATCATCGACTTCAACCTCGAAGCCGAGCTTCTCTAGCTGCTTCGTAATTAGGTCGGTCATCTTCTCTTCGGCCTCGTCCGAATCCTCCATCTCCACCGTCTTCGTGACCGTCATGACGAACTGCATATTGACCAAAGCCATGGCGTACCTTCCTCACCAATCAGTGTCGTTTTCAAACGCTTCGTCCTCGCTATCAAGAACGGAAGCAGCTGTCACGAGACCTTCAGCAAGAAAATGAGTTCGAGTATGACGAGCGCAAAGCTCGCAGAGGAATCGACCCTGCTTCATGAGGGGACGCTTCGGGTCAGGCACCATAATGATGACAAATCCGGCGTCCTTGGCCGCTTGTTCGGCCTCAGCGTGGCTCTCCCGTTCGGGACCTGCCTCTTCACAAAAGTCGCAGGCGTAGTAAGGCACGTAGATCCGTTAGCAGGCGAGATCTGGATTGTCAAGAAAGTACCGTGCGGTACCGACTAGGCCGCTTTCCGTTTCGGTACAGCCTTCTTCCGCTCCGGATGAGCACGCTCTTGCTCACGCTCTTTCGCCCGTAGCTGACCGTATTCGTAGACCGGCTTCTTATAACGAGGATGGTCCTTCGAGTGCCGGCACCGGCGACAGAGCGCCGACTCCCCGGTGTACTCCATGCACGAAGGGCTCCCGCCGCAGTAGCCGTGCTTCCGCTTGTACTGCTTGAGGGCGACGGTCTCGGCTGCACACAGCGCATACACACGCTGAATACGGTCCTTGACGACCATCTTGTGGATGATCTCTTTCAACGAGGTTCTAGCCATCCGCAGAACCATATCAATCGGCTACGGGTTGTCAAGAGGCGAGGAAAGCGACCCTGTAGCGTACCGTTCCGGCTTCTGTTAGGCTTGTATCTGCCGTGAGGGGGATGACCTCCGGCCTTCAATCGTGAAGGAGTCCCCCATGAACAGCATCCACGTCAAGCGATACGAAAACGACCCCGAGCTGCAGGGCTGCATCGAGCCGGAAGACCGTCGCTGGCAGCTCCTCATCGACAAGGAAGGTGTTCCTCACCTTGTTGTCCAAACCAACGTCGAGATGGACGACGGCCAAGTGACACACGGCTACTTCGCCATCGACGATATACTGCCACCCGACGTAACCGTCAGCGACATCATGAAGAGCACGTTCGGTGGCCGACTCTCGCCAGAAGAAGAAGCGAAGCTGATCGACGAAGACTTCAGGTCGAAGGCTCCGTGCCCGCGGTAGCTTTCTCCGCTACCCTGGCGCGCGCTTCGCTTCCCATAGTGCTTCGCCAAGCGGAGCCGCGCTGGGGTTTACCCTTTGGTCCCGTCTTGCGTTCCCAAGCTTCGGTCTGAAGCTGCGCTTGTTCGCGGACTTCTTCTTCCGTCCCGTAAGTAACGTGCTCGAAGGTCGTGATGATGTTCTTCACCTTCCAACGTCCGGAGGTGAGGGGTTCGATTTCGAAGCAGCCAATTTTTTCCATGGTCACAACCGGTGTCTTTCGGGATCGTAACGCCCGATGAAGATATCGTATTGGGGAGATTTTACCCTAAGGCGCTCGAAAGTTTCATCTCTTCCTACAACAACCGCACGACCGGCCTCAATATCCTCCGCAACCTGCCGAAGAAAGTCGACCACAGCAAGACGAGGTCGAGCCAACGCCTTCGATTCCGGCGCTGGAGTTGTTTCGCTGCACGCGATGGTGTCTATCACCGGCTTAACGAGCGGTAGTCGACTCACTGCCATCAAATCTGCTGCGCCTGATTCGATTTGGAGGGAGCCACGCCTGCCGTCTTCAAGGCAGAAACGACCGCTTGAATCGCCACCTCTACGCGCTTCGCGTAAGCCTCCAGAGTGGGGTAGCCGTGAAGCTCCGCAACCCTCTGGTTTTGCTTCGCGACCGACATCATGACCTCCATCTGGGCCATGAGAAGCGATGGGGGGTTGGCCTGCTTGGCGTGCTGCTTCAGGGCCTCGATCAGCTCCGGCTTGTAAGCCAGCTTAGGAGCCACCACCGCGAGCTGACTCAATGCGTTTTTCCAATCCATGACGTAGTTCTATAGCAGGCTTGACAATCCTACGCTAGGGGATCGAGCAGACCGCGTCCTTCTCATCAAAGACAGCCCCAGAAGCCTCCAAGCACGCCTGGAAAGCCTTTGCCGCCTGGTCCCGAGCAAAGCCGGTTTCGCCCCACTTCGGCAAGCCTACCCCCAGGACTAACCAAGCCCCTTCGATCATCAGCATGAGCGGACCAAGCGCGGTAACCGCGGCATCGGGGTCCCCGCTCTGAACGGCGCTAACCAGTTCGGAAGCGGGAAGACCCAAAATCGAGACCTGCTCGATTACAACACCGCACTCCTCAACCCAGTCGCCCATGATCTAAATGTAGGGCCGCTTTCAAATTACGCAATAGGGATGCGGATCTTCCGGCTAGGACGAGCAAAGTTGTCGGCGTAACACTCGACAAGGCTCGCCACATTCTCCTCGAAATCCCGCATATCCACCGGCCCAAACACGAGCAAGCGTTCGTAGTACTCAACCACCATCTCGAAGACGGCGTCGCTCCAAGAAGCAGGATACTCAGACACGTGCTCAGCGCGCCACTTCGCCAAGACTGAATCTAAGACGCTACGAAGCTCGGCTCGATAAAGCATAGGGGCCGGGGGTAAGGACGCAGCAGCGACTAGACGCGTGGAGTGGGTAAGCATGGAAGTGGTCCGATATTAGCGCCGAAGGGGCGAAGTTCAAGACAGAGGGAGATCAAGCATCGCCAGTGCGGAACACAAATACACGTCGATCTTTCTTTTTGGCTCGGACAATTATGTCGCGAGTTCCCGCACTGAGACCGTCCCAGACAGCAATTAGCCCTTCAGATTTATCGACCATCTCCCCATTTCGAAGATGCCCTGCAATAATGCCATGAACTTCCCAAAGTGCCGGGAAAGTTTCAATCGGGATTCCATTTTCCTTCGCCCATCTTTCAGCGAGCCGGTCAACACCTTTAGCGTGCCCCGAAAGCAAAACGGAGATCTCGAACCCGCTTTCTCGGATAGCTTTCTCAACGAGAGCGAATTCAGTAATGGTCCTAGATCCAGAAACAACAACGCGCATCTCGGTTCCGACGTGAGTAGCACGTCGAGCTTAGCGATCCTACCCTGGCCTACTATTTAGGAGGGTCAGCTGGCTTGGGAGCGGGAGGACGCATGCTAGGAGGAAGCTCGAAGACATCGAGCTGAGAGATGCGGAAGGTCGAACCCTCACGCTTGTTCACTCGAAGCAGGTTTCTTTCGTACAGAATGGAAGTCACGCCGGCTCCGACGAGAGCGCCGAAGACAAGAACCACCGATATGAGAACCCACTCCATGACGCAGCAAACTTAAGGCGTCAGGATGCAAAAAGCCAATGACGCTTGATAATCAACTGGAAGCGCTAGGAATGCTGGGTCTCTGCCCCGCCGATTTTCAACGTGTGTGTCGACTTCCCTTTGCTCAAGGGCAAGACGAGCTGAAAGCCTTGAAGGAGCGCGCGAAGAAGGCGTTCCGCAAATTAGCGCCTGAGCTGCACCCTGATCGTAACGAAGGGGATGAAAAAAAGACAGCTGTGTTCAAAATGTTGAACCAGCTGGTGCAGGAGATCGACAAGCTGGTACTTCAACCGCCTCAGCGGCCCCCTGTCATCTTTGCTTCTTCGTCCACATCGACTTCAACGGTTACGTTCACGGACGTTCGAGTTCGAATCTACGTTCGAGTCTGAAGGCACCACACCGCTCCGCTTGAAGACCGGTTCGTAAGACATTCTGTGTATCTTGCACGGACCGAAGTCATCGAGCGCCTGGATGTGCTTTGGGGCTCCATAACCGACGTTGTTGATGAAGTCGTAGTCCGGGAATTCGCTGTCAGCGTTCGTCCACATCCAGCGATCTCGCTCTTCTTTAGCGAACACACTTGCCGCAGAAACCGCAGGAACCAGGCCATCTGCTTTCGGAAAAGACTCGTGAACGATGTTGTGAAGCTTGAGGGTGCCATCGAGGACCACGCGTGCTTCGGGCACGACCTCCAAGGCAGCGACCACGACCTTCCTCATCGCCGTGGCGTGCGCTTTGCCTAACCCAGCTCGATCGATCTCGTCCATCCAAACCCATTCGATGAAAAATCGGACGAAGGGGAACGCAGCTTCAATCTCATCGTGAAGCTCGGCTCGCCTCTTTAGCTGCGCCTCCGACTTGAACTTCTTCGAGTCGTTCAGGCCGGGCAACGTCCAGTCCTTAGGCGCGAGAACAGCGCAGACCACGACAGGACCGGCCCAGGCCCCAGTTCCTACTTCATCTACGCCGATAATGAATTCCGTTTCCACGCAGCGATTCTATCAGATCAAGTACCGCGCGGTACCGGCCTCGTAAGATTCGGCGACGGGCAGCGATTTCAAGCTGTCCCGCTTCGCTCGTTCAACCAGGGCGAGGTGCTTTGGACGAACGCAGAGGGCTTCTCCGCAGGTTCGTCGAATCTCCAGGCCGGCGGGGATGAGCGTGAAGGCGATGACGTAGGCGACGCGGTGAGCGTAGAAAACCGAGCCGTTGAAGCCGAAGACTCCGATGCCGTCTGAGGCGCGAGCGGCGGCTTTCCAGATCCAGCAACCCTCTTCAGGCATGTCGACCTTCGCCCAGAATCGATCCTGAGCTTCGGGAGACGGGACCATCAGAGCGGGCCGCTTCTTCACCGGGGGATTTACCTCACTGCAGCCAACTTAGGAGGCACTGAACTGGACAGCTCGGTTTCCTTGGAGCCTTCCGCAGCGTCGGCAGCCTTCAACAGGTAGGCAGCCACCTGTCTTGCTGTCTTGGGACAGAACACCATGTTGGTTCGCCCAAAGACCGTTCTCTCAGAGAGGACAATTTGAGGGTCTACGTTGTCTTCCCCGTCCTCCCCCTGTTCAACCGCTACTTCGTACTTCTGGATGCCAGCAAGCGGGGTAGGGAGCGGAGTGAAGGAACGGCGCATGGTCTCGCGTTATTGTACTCATATTGTCGAAAAGCAAACTGTTAACCGAACCGACCCATTTCATTTAGGAAGAAGGGGTAGGCCTATTTCCTACCTTTTTCCTGCGCGCCGTATTGGTAATCGAGGTAGAAGATCGAGCCTACGGGGGCCTTCATCGGCTGAATCGCGATGATCTCGTTCTTGATGAGACCATGCGTTGAGGGCGGCGGACTCCAGCCGTTCTCGAACTTCGGCCAAGAAGGAACACTGCCCGGCTCCCGTTCCTCTTGAAGACGATACGCCTCGGCATGAGAGACATGTTCGCCGGTCGAAGGATCTTTGGCCCACTCGCCGTGTGCGTGCCGTGAACATCGCGCGTGATTCAACTCCCAACCCCGCACCAGGAGTGCCTGCTTTCGAAGCGCGGCTACCTCCGTGTTCACCTTGTTTCGACGAGCATCCTCATCCCAATCCGCGTCAGTCCAATTCTCGCGCCCTTGAATTTGCCCGACTTGAACATCGTTTCCGTTCTCATCCTTCCAAAAGATGAGACTGCGATCACGCTTCGTCACTGGAGCTTCTTGGCTGCGAGAAGGAGCTTCTTGGCTGCGAGAAAGAGCGACCTAGACGCCCGCTGAAGCATCCGGCGATCTTCAGTACCGCGCTCGCATTTCATGGACATCCCGGCAAGATACCCCGCGCGCAACATCATGTTGGCGGGATCTTCGTCCTCCGTGTCCTGCCCCTCCTCGTTCTCTAGGAGCGGGTGTTCTGCTGCGTTGTCCATGCGCTCTTTCAACCTCTCAACGATGGTAGGCGGGAAGAGCGGGACGCGCCTCCTCGAACTCCGCGTCAATCACCCGCGTATGCGACGGAGGAGGCCCAGCCTGGCGGTACGCCGGTAGCTGCGCCTGAGCCGCCATGGAGCGCTCCTGCTGGTAGTAGTTGTTCCAGGCTGGAGGCGGAGGCGGCGGTGCCGCGTGCTGCTGAGGCGCGTACTGAAGCTGCTGCGGGTAGTGCGCCGGCTGCATCGGCAGACCCGCGCCGGGGCTCGGTGCGCTCGACATCTGCGGCTGCAGGTTGAACAGGATGTTGTCCTGCCAGTCGACGCAGACGATGTAACAGCGCGCGTAGTTCGGCGATGCCATGAGCGTCGTGCAAATCGCATGCAGGTGCTGCAGGTTGTCCCCCTGGAACGCCGTAATACGGTACCCCGAGCTGACCTTGCGCACCGTGCATGTGTACATCGTGTTCATGTAGATCCGGCCCTCCAGCTCACGAAGATACGTAGGGATTTTCTAATGTCAAGATCGCGACAATAGAAAAGCCCGGCACCTTTCGGAACCGGGCCTTACGTAACGAGCAGCTACCTCTAGCGTAGCCACGGTTTTCGCGATGTCTAGTGCATCGAGGGTGCTTCGAGAAGGGGGTCGTTGCTAGGGCCGTCCAACGGGTCGGAAGGGGCTTCGGCGCCCTCGTAGAGGCCCTTGCCATGGACCTCGTAGTAGTACCAGGCACGGGCCACGCTGGCGCGTTCACCGGGCGGCATCTCCTCGATGAGGACGCCGTTGACCCAAACCTCGAAAACCTTCGCTTTGCTCTCTGACGGAACGAACTCCACATCGTGGGCGTCCTCGAACTCGTACTTGCAGATCTTCCGGATTTTCATCAGCGACCCCCTCCAAAATAGGGCTGGTTGAGACGTGTTCGCCCGCTCTCCCCAGATTGTCCACAGCAGGAGTAGGAGAGACGAACGCTGACGGAAGCAACCACCCAACCGTCTCTCCACGCTTTAGATCATCGAACCAGATCGCGTCAAGCATCCAACACAAAAAAGATCACGATGTGGATAACTTGAGGAGTCTTTGGGGATCAACGTCGGCGTCGAGCGCGCTTTGCCGGTCGTTTGGATTTAAGACTGTTGGTTCGAGCAAAGACCATCGCTTTTGCGGAGGCGCCGAGTTGAAGTTCTTCTTCGGCGAAGGTGAGCTGCTTTTCGGCTTCTCGAAGTTTATTTTGCGTAGCCAGCTCAAGTCCGCGAGCTACGAAAAACAGCGCCCAGCTAGCGTTTCGCCACCAAAGAGGTTTGGTGTGATCGATAGTGACAGCGATAGCCTCGCCGATGAAGAAGTGTTCATGCTCGCTCATCTCGCGACGTACGACGCTTTTTTTCTTCTGGTAGAAGTCCCAGAGTTTCAGCGCTTCGCTGAGTTTCTTTACGGGGGTGTAGCTGCGAAGAACTGGAGCCAGCTCCATCGCTGCGCGCACCAACCTGTTCGCCTGCTGTTCGAGATCCATCCTTCCGCGCTAGCAGACACGGAAGAGGATTGTCAAGAAGCTATCACTTCGAAGGAGGTTGAGCCGATACATACGCGAGGCGTGCCGCTCTTGCTGCTTCCACCGCCCGAATGGGAGCCATACCTCCGTCCGAAAGGTGCCCCATCTGGATGCCAGCCCCAGTCAGTGTGGAAAGCGAGTCCTTCAGCCGATAATCCTGCTGATAGTAGACCTCGCGCACTCCACCTAGCTGAATGATCAACTTTGCGCAGGCCATACAGGGAAGATGAGTGCAGAACAAGATCTTCGGCTCATCACGAGCAGCCGTGCAACTGACGACAGCATTCGTTTCGGCATGAATGCACCCACACTTACCAGGCTCAGTGGAGTCGCAACCGTTCGGTAATCCCGAAGCGTTGCCATTGTAACCGACCGCAAAAACCTGCCGAAAGTCGGATGACACAATAGCCGCGCCGACCTTCATCAACTCCCCAGCCGAATTTGTTCGTACACACGTCGAGCGCTCACTCATCAAGCAAGCAAGACGCATGTAGATGTCGTGGAAACTCGGGCGGCTCATAGCGTTTTTCCCTGTGCCGCCTTCTTCGCGGCTTCGAGTGTTAAATCCCAACCGCCGCGTTGAATCCCTTTCGAGTCCTCCAAATGGTTGTGGTGCATGCTGAACAGAACGCCCACGCCTTTCGGCCAAGCCTCCTGCCAATCACGCACGTGCGAAACTTTGTCGTCCACGAAGACATCGCCTCGAATCAGGTGCTTCGTTCCCGCCTGGATCACGTTCCCGCGAGAAATGCCGAAGTGGTGATTGCACCAATGCAGCCGCTCATACATCCACGTCGGCGATGAGTCCCACGGCGAAGTAACTACGAACACCTCACCGATCGAACGCAGCTCCTCTACCGCAGCCTGCGCCTCCTTTTGGACCTCAATGTCCGTACAAAAGCTCTGCCGCACGATGTGCTTCTCGACCTTCGATTTCAGTTCTTGGACCGTGATCCCCTTGAACTCCGCCGCAAGCCTGAAGACCTCGGTGGTGTGAATAGCCCAACGGTCCACACTCTCCACGCGACACGGAAAACCGGTCTCCGCCGTCACCGCTTTAAGGTACGCCTTCGTGAAGTTCGAAAGCGGGCCATCGCAGTCGAGGAGAATGACAGGCTTCATAGCCTCGTCGCTATCAGAGTGCGAGATGCATTGTCAACGAGCGCGACGAAAGTGAGCTTGCGCCGTTAGATGAGTCTGCGCATGCCGATCATGCTCATCCGCATGCCGCTGAAACCCGTGACGTCGATACTCATTCGCGGCTTTAACATGCGCCTTGAAAGCCGCTTGATGCGCCTTCAGCTTTTCCGCAGGATGAACGGACTTGTTGTGGTGAAGATGCGAAGCCTCGTGTGAAGCATCACTCGCGCGTTCCGCCGCCTTGGAAGCACCCCTGGGTACTCGATCGTTACCCCCGCTTTGCGGATTCCAAGAGTGCCCCTTCTTGGGCTTCCCTTTCGAAGCAGTCGGCACGTCACCCGTATGCTGTGCAGGATGCGGCTGCGTTGGAAGCGTATGCCCCGAGCGACTGTGGCCTCCTTCCGGAGCACCTCGGACGAGACGCGCCTTGTGCGCCTTATCGTGCTGTGCAGCGGTTGCAGCATGATGCTGCGCCCAGGTGTCGTGCTGATTCCCTAACCCGTGAAATCCCATGTGATGGAAGTGCTTCGACACCCCAGCATGAATCTCCGCCGCTTTTCGATGTAGTAAGGCTTTTTGATCTTCAGGCCAGTTATGCGCCACATCGATAGCCAAATGCGACGCATCCTTTGCACGACTATGCAGCTTGTGAAGATGCTGCGGTAGCGGCAGATGCCTGCGCGTCGGATGATGGTAATGAAGCTGCTGCTCGTGGTCTTCGCAGAGCTGCGTGACAACAATCAGTTCCCGAATTTCGGCTAGCTTCTGGCGTCGCCGTAAAACTAGCACGACGCCCTCAACGACCGCCGGTACGTCCAACCCTAGCGCGCGGCCCTACCGGCGCCGCGTGACGTTCCGCCTGACGACCCTGCGCCGCTACATCGCGTATGTGCTCTCCATGCTTGTTTGCATGGTGAATCGCCGCATTGAAGTGCGTCATCGCCTTGTCGTGATGGCCCCCGCGGAACAACGACAACGCGGCATGTAGATGATCGTGAGAAGCCTGCTTGTGGCCCGCCGCTACATGCTGTGAAGCGGCTCCAGCCTGAGCCAAGCCGTGTGCGACCTGACTGCTCTGATGAGCCCCGGCAGCATGACTCTGAGTTTCCTTGGAGACGCCTTCATACCCCGGCAAGTCCTTCTTCTTACGAACCGGCTTCGTCGGCTCTGGTCCATCCTGCCCAGGACGCCAATGTGACGTCGCGTGCTTGGGCGCAACAACTGGCTCCTTCTTGGGCTCGGGGGCACGCCGATGACTTGAAGGAAGAGCTACCGGGGGCTTCTTCTTCTTCGAAGGAAAGGGGTCCTTCTCGACCGACACATGATGACCGCCCTTCGCCTGGGGTTCCGGTGCGTATTGGTCGTGCGTCGGCAGGTTGTGCTTGTTGGGCTGATGCGCTTGGGCATGAGCCGCACGCCCCGCCTGATGCGCGGCATGCTTGTCGTGATGTTGCGCCCACTGGTCATGCGTTCGAGCCGTCCGAACATCCCCTGCTGCAGCCAAGTGCTTGGCCGCGCGACGATGCAGCTCCGCGGCTTGCGTATGATGAGCATGGCTGGAGTGCGGGTCTCCAGCCTTGTCCGCCTCATGCGCTCGACTGGAAGCGAACCGAGCGTCCCAGTGATGCTTCGCCAAGGCCTGATGATGGCCGCTGTGTTGGGCCTCCTGCATCAGACGCTCGACGATGACCCAATCGAACTGAAGATGATGAGATCCGCCCATGCGCTCATCTTCAAGCATGTTGGCCATACGCTTGATACGAGCGCTGTTGATGCTGACAACAGGACCGCTGGAGGAAACCCTCTTCTTGGACGGCGCCGACTCTTCCAACGAAGCAGGCGCTTCAGGGGCTTCGAAAGAAGACCGACGCCAGTTCTCGTGAATCATCGGACCGATTCCGGCCAACCGCTTCATGCGTGAAATCTTGCTCATGGCTTTCCTTCGGTTCCAATTTCGGAAGATAGCAGAAGTCTTACTACTCCCTAAATCCAGAAATCACGCGGCTTGAACGGCTTTGGCTTGGTCTCGGTGCTTTTGCGCGAAGTCCATGTGCTTTGCAGCAAGATCTGCATGTCCATGCGTCTTCGCGATATTCCCCGCGATAAAGTGCATCCGTGCAGCAGTCTCGTGTTGATCGGCAGAGGCGCTCGGCCCCTTCGTCGCCTTCGTCGCGTTACCAGCCATCATCGACGCGTGTTTCACGTCAGCGTGGTAATCCGCCTCGTCTAGGTCATCAAGCCAATTGGCGTCAGCTTCCGTCGTAGGCTTCGGCTTCATCGCCGCTTTCATCGCCAACTTTTTCTTCAGCTGACCTGCTCGCCACGACGCCATGTGGGCATGCGTCTGAGCGGCTCGGGAATCAGCTCCCACATCTTCGTCGGCCTCATCCTTCTTCGAAAGAGAAGCCGCTATGCGCTTCTTCGAAAGAAAATGGGCTGCACGCATATGAGCTTCGGAAGCGCGCGCATGTTTAGCCGCTAAGTCTTTCCGCCCTTCCTTCTCTGCGCTACCCGCAGCCCTGTCATGGGCGCTCATCGCTGCGACGTGACCTTCTGGTGTACCAGCTCGATCACTCGCATCAAACGCTTTCTTGCTGGTATAGGAGAGGTCTTTTCCGGTCGTAGCAGTGTCCCAAGCGCGATCGTACTCCGCGCGATTCAAAGCCTCGCCCAACTCGGCCTCGATTGCCAGTTCCTCGGGGTAGTCGTGTTTCACGCCCAACTTCTCACGTTCCTTAGCGTGATGATCGGCTTGGCTGTAGTGCGTTTCAGCCGCTTCTCGGTTCTTGGCCACATCATGACGCATCGCCGCGTACATATGCGCGGCCTCCGCATCATCATGCGCAGCCACCTTCGTAGCGTTCGAAGCCTTCGGGCGCTTGTGCAACTTGGTCGCGCGCTCTGTTTCCTTCCACGCTTCTGCCGAGTGCGGGGCAATGCTCTCCGCAGAGTTCCCGTCCTCAGCTAGAACAAGAACTTTTTGCAGTCGGAGATCTCGCATCGACTCGATGAGCGTGCCCTCATCTAGGTAGTCCAAAACGCTTTCCGCCATCAGAGACATCGCCGAAGCGGTGTCCTCCTGCATGGCTACGTGGACTTGCGAAATGCGCTCCAAGATCTCCATACAGCCGACTTTATAGCTTTAGTTCAGGGAAAACAAGGCACTCTCGTGTTTCGTTTGTTCCGCTGCTGTTCGCTCCGGGTCGCCCATCGACAATTGACAAGGTAGTAACCCTTGTTGTTATCGATCCTATCAATACTGTAAGCAAAATCAGGTCGAAATCCCATATCTTCAATAAAATGAGAGAAGGATCTACGCCAACGCCGACACACGCGGATACCGCGACCCCCGTAGTCCTGATATTTAGGGTTATTGACGTTCTCGCAACGTTGGATCATCGCGCACCAAACAGCATATTCAGCTGTCTCTGAGACAGGAGGTTGAATCGGACCTTCCAATTCGTTGCGCAAGCAACCACAAGATCGAGTGTTTTGACGTCTAAGAGCGTCTCCGCGGACCACTACCTCTTGTCCGCAGTCGCACCTACAAACCCAACTCCTAGCCCCTGTAGGTCTGGCGCTCAAACACTGAACTACCAAGCGACAAAAGCGTTGACCTGTTAGATCAATTAGACGCATCTACTTGCCCTTTTGGCGCTTTTTCCGACTTGTCTCGGGCGGCACGACTCGCTTTCGCAGAAGCTTCTTTGGAGACGAAATCGATTCCACCTCGGACTCCGCGTCTGTCGGAATAACCCCCGCTTTTTTCACAATGCCGTGCCGAACTTCTCTCTGCTCCAAGTCCTTCCAATAGACAAAGTCACCGGGGACCAAAGCGTCTGGCTCTAGGCGATCCATTTCACGCCAAAGCGGCTCATGGACCTCATCCTGATAAGTACGGCGACAGATATCACGGGCTTCAAACCAAGTGCTTGTGTGGAGGTAAATAACCCCGTTGTGCCCGCCTTCAGGCACTTTCGATTTAAACATGAGGGCTCCGAACGCTTGAGAGAGTTCGCGACTCTGCCGGATCTAGGTCTAGAACGTCAAGAATTCAGGCGATGAATGAGGCGGAGGCTTCTTCGAAAGCAGTAGCCTTCATCCATTTCGAGAAGTGCGCCTTCATTCCAGCGACGTAATCCTTTTCAGGAGCCGTGTAGTAGCCGTGAACACGGAGCTGATGGGCAAACTCCTCCGGGCTGCCCGCTTCAACCGCGCTCCAGCTCGAAGCAAAATGCTTCTTCAAAAACACGAAGTGCTGTTTCATAGCCGTATCGAGATCTGGATAGGCTCGAAACCATGATGCCGGGTTCTCGGGTGGGAACTCCACCCGCTGCCCGTTGATGATCTCCCAGACTCCGCGCAACGCCATCCAATCAAGACCATCACCCTTCACGTGCTTAACATTCCCCAGGTTCCAGTTCCAACACGAGGAACCCGATCCGGTCTCAATTGCAAACTGCGCCCAAAGTACCCCCGCCTGCTCCTTCGACGCTTCGGGCCACTGTAGCAACAGAGCATGCGCGTACTGCGTCATCGTGGGCGTCGTACGAACTGTTGGCACCATCTTCGGACCAGAGGTGGACGGCGGAGGCTCAGGGGGCTCAGGAACATCCCCTGGAGCCGGCGCTTCTACCCCGGCCTTTGCCCACGTCATTGGTCCAACCACGCCATCCGCGCTAAGCCCGCGACGAGACTGCCAACACTCTGTTGCAGCCTGCGTATAGGAGCCGAAGTTACCATCCGGCGTAATAGGCCACACCCAATTTGCCGGCCACGTTCGCGGAACGCCTGTCGAAGTCCGCCAACTCAAAGGCTTCGGGTCCTTGATCAGAACGTTCTGCCAAACAACTACGTCTTCGCCGGTAGAACCTCGTCGAACGGTCGTGGGAGTAGACATGGTCGGGATACTACCCGAAGTGCTACGGAGCTGGAAGATGAGACCCAAGATCTCCTTCGAAGACCACATCGGGATTGCCCAAAAACCTTCGACGCATCATCCCGAATGCAACAGGACTTTGATCGATCAAAAGGAACTTCCGACCCACTTCAAGCGCTGCAGCTCCTAAAGTGCCCGTCCCCGCAAAAAAGTCGAGAACCAAGCCCCCAGGAGGTGACGAAGCTCGAACGATTCGACGCAAGACTCCTAGCGGTTTTTGCGTCGGATAGCCCATCTTCTCTTTGCCTGTCGGGCTCACGATAGTGTGAAACCAAACATCGGTGGGCAGCTTCCCACGAGCGGCTTTCTCTGGACCGGCTAATTCTGGCGCCATGTACGGAATGCGATCGACTTCATCGACATTGAAGACATAGTTCTTCAAGTCTTTGACGTAGACCAAAATGTTGTCGTGTTTCGGCGGCCAACGCTTCTTCGTTTTGCCGCCGTAGTCGTAAGCCCAAATCACTTCGTTGAGGAAGTAGGCCCGGCCAAAGATCTTGTCGATCTCTACACGACAGTAGGCGGACTCCCGATAATCGATGTGGAAGTAGAAGACGCCGGTCTTCTTGAGCACGCGGTGGGCTTCTCGAATGCGAGGCTCCAAAAACCCCCAGTAATCCTCGAAGCAGTCGTCGAACTCGGCCTCCGAAACCTTCTCCGTTCGATAGCGTTCGCCCTTGAAGCCTGTACGGTCGCCATCCTCATCGCGAACGGTTTGGATGTACTCGCGCTTCTGAACCTTGCCGGTGTTGAAGGGAGGATCGATGTAGACGAGATCAACGCTCTCGTCTGCCAATGTCTGCAAGAACGGGAGGTTGTCACCCAAAAGAACACGATTCGGCCCCATCAGTGCATCCCAGGGACGACACGCGCGTTCTGTCGAGACAGAGTCAAGCGATCAAGAAAGTCTTGAGCCTTCGCTATCTGCCACGGCGTAGCTTCAACATAGAACTCGATCTTCGGCACGAGAAAACCATTCGGCGAAGGTCGTAGCTTTATATCCACGTCCTGGCGCCGTAAGCGAAGGCGTCGAGCGAGATCTACACAGAGATGCTCTTCCTCCGTCGCTAGCTCGCGCTGAGTACGTTTAATTTCCGACTCGACCGAGGTCGAAACGATTTTGAACACGAGGTGGTGGAACAGACGGCGAAGAAAACCCACGTCGGCAGTCTACTCTGAAACAAAGGCGATCAGCTACAAGTCGTACCGTTCGTACAGGCCCCAACTGAGCACGCCGGAACGGTAGGGCAACATATCTGTCCGTTCTTGCCACACGCCTTACAACCCCCCGTACCGCAGTACCGCAGCTGACCGCCTCCGTTGCTGCAGTAAGAAGCGGTGCCCGCAGAATTCAGACAACACGGTTGATCGGTGAATCCGCAAGTCTCGCAAACGTTCAGCGCGTTACAGATGATGTTGGTCCCGACGCACTTGCTGCCGGGACAGCATGTTTGGCCGTTCCCACAAGGAGTGCACGCGCCGCTCTTACACGCGCCTATCGCACACGGCGTGTCGTCGGGAGCCCTCGGATTTGAGCACTTGCCCCCGCTGCACGAGTCGATCGTGCAGTCGTTGCCGTCATTGCAGTCGACGCCTTTGCAAAGAGGGTCGGTCGGAGCATCGACGCCTGCATCACCGGGTGCCGAACCGTCGATGCCGCCGCCGTCATCAGTACCCGGCGCGCCGCACACGCATTCGCCGTAGCTGTTGCCGTCCGCGTTGCACGATTGGCCTCCGGCACAACCGCCTGGTCCAGTGCACGAGGTCGACTGACCAGGAACGCAAGACTGAGAGACCGCCCCCGCGCTTTCACCTGAAGAGCAGGCCACCAACAAGACGAACAAACCCAGCGCGAGCCCTAGAAGCCGCATGTAAAAATTCCTTATTTGTCTTCACTCTTCGCCGTTTGTCGGTCCGGCGTGATCGAGAATCTTAGCGGACGCCAGCAAAAGCTCTGCAAACGCTCGGGCCTCTTTAGAGGTAATCGAACGCGAGAAAATCACTGCGTAACGCCCGTCCGAAGTACTGACCTCTCGAAACGAGACACACTTCTCCAAGTGCTCCGAAGAAAGCCAGTCCTCGTCGATGTAGACTTCCAATGTCCGAACGACAGGAGGCGATCCTCTAAGTATAGGGGTTTCGCCGACTTTGACGCTCATGCGCCCAGTATACTGACGCAGTTACAGAGCGCACCCGCTCGAAATTGGAAAGTAGGTCCGAAGACCCGCCGAACTAAGTCAGCGGGCCTCGACCGACTTCAGACCGTTCGACCGCGCCGGCTGCTTCCCTTTTGCAGCCTGCCGCTGAAGCGCCCAGCCGAGAAGCTCGTAGAGCTTCGACGCCAGTTCGACATCGAGCTGGAGGTCTTTCGGAACGGAACCCTCCCGGTGGAAGCGCAGCGTGAGACTCGCCTGACCGGAATCGAACTCGCGGCACGAGAGCCGAAGCGACGTCCCGTTGATGTTCACCTGCTTGACCGCCTCCTCGAACTCGATCGGCATGTGAGGGTTTGCAACGCCGGTCGCCGCCTCCACCTCCATCATCGGAACGAGAGCCGTGCTCGACGACGTCGCCGTTGTCACCGTCTCCACAGACTCGCCGCCGGAACCCCCCGCCTTCTTCACCTCACAAGACCGAATGTTGTGGCCAGACTTCTGGCAGAACCCACACACCCGCTTCTGCTTCTCTTTCTTCGCCATCTTCGTCCATCCTTCCATTTAGTGAGAACCTCTTCCCAGAGACTCTCGTGTCCATCACTCCCTGAAACCTAGTAGGCAGAACTTGATTGTCAAGGGACGATGTAACAGATCTTATCGCGATCTTTGAAAGCCGGCCATCGAAAGATCCGAGAAGGATTGGAACGAAGAGGAAGAGAAAGAAGCCCAAATATAGGGAATATGCACGTATTCTGCTTCTGAAAGTAGCACACACTATCCTACCCAAATAGGTACCGCGCGGTACTAGAGGTCTCGATCGCCTGCCAAAATGCCCGCTGCCGATTCAGCCTCCAAAGCAGAGACAGGCGCTTCTACTTTTGAAGGGGCCGTCGTCTTCAAGTGCTCCGTCCAGACTTTCCGCTCTTCTTTGGGCGTCCGGTTTAGCACCTTGATGTCGCCGTAGGTAGCGGTCTCAAACCACGCATCCGAACCCCAAACCATCCACGCGTACTCGGGGCTATCGGTGCCCGGCTTGCCAAACTTGTTGAGTGAAAACATCGGCCGGTTGGGCAGCACATACGTATGCGGCGGGAACCGCTTCATGAAGGTCTGCCGTTCGTCCGAACCCCAGAAGTTCAACCGAAGCAGCATGATGGTCATATCCGCCAGCTCCATGCACTTCTTCACGACCGGCAGCGCAATGCTAAACGGCGGATTCGTGATGGCCACGTCGAATTTTTTCCCGCCAAAGTCATCGAGCCGGGCCTGTAGAAAGTCACCCATGAGCAGTGTCTCGGTTGCCGTGACCTTAATGAGGGGCTCCAAATTGGAGCACATCTCCTCCCGCAGTTCGCACGCCGACCAAACAACATCACTCCGGCGCGAGTTCACCGTACGAATGAGTTCGCCATCCCCCGCACAAGGTTCGAGCCAGCGTCCGCCCGGCATCATCGTCCGCACCGACGTCTCGGACGTCACGTCCCGCATCGCGATCCCCACGTGATGTAACTCATCCAGTAGCCGATGAATGACCCACGGAGGGGTCGCATACCAGTCAGCTTCAGATCTCTGCCCGCCCCGGTTGGTTGAACTCATTTGAGTTGATCTAACGGGCAGTAGCCTTCTTTTGCAAGGCTTTCTTCGCAAGCATTGCCGCCAAGCCAGGGTCTTTACCGGCTTTGATTTGCTCACCAATTGCAGCCGAAGCTTTGAACGCTTCCTCGGGCGCTTGCTTGCTGGGCGGCACCGTCTCTTCGTTTATCTCGATGAGAGGGCTCCACAGCTCCACATCAGCCGGAAGCATCTTCTCGTCGAAGACGTACGCGATGTTCGCCCGCGCAATACGAAGCACCTCTTCCATGGTGCGCGGACGTCGGCCCCGCAACCAATGCACGTGCCCCGCAAGAAAGCGCTCGGCCGATTCTAGCTCGTGAATCTCCAAAACAGCCTTCACGAAAGCCACCATCGGAACAGTCTCAGCCTTTGCCCGATCCCCTCCACAATGCTGCGCAATCCGCTCGTTGAAAAAGGCCCGGTTCTGCACGCTGGGTTCTAGCACGATCCTGGATTTCTAGCAGCCAGGCTGTAGAATTGTCAAGCTCACCTGTGCCGGTTGTGAACAGCCCCAACACGCCAGGGACGGTAGATCTTTTTCACCTTCTTCAGGCCCCGCGCTTTCGCCGAAGCAAACAGGTGAACCCTCTTTATCCGCCTAAATTTGCGAAGACCAATGCGCCGCCTAGCCTCATCGAGAATGTCGAGAAGCTCAACGACCCGCTCTTCCTCCTCAGTTAGAGGCGGCAACTTTGTGCTGATGCGCTCGCGCAGCATGAAGGTTCCCCAACTGGTGGAAGCCGCTCTTCTGCAAGTCCTTGGCAACATCACTCATCGCCTGATGCGCCTTGAAATGATCTTCGGGCTTCTTAGAACGAATGCTCTGCTGATGCGCCCCCTGAACAGCCGCATGCAGCTCAGGCGTCAGCTTGGCGCACCCACCCGTCTTCTTGTTGAAGTGCTGCATCGGCGGGCAACCCGCCTCCAGCATCGCCAAGCGAAGCGCGTCTCGCGCGTCCTCAATCTTGTCGATGCAGCCGCATTCCATCGCCTCGCGTAGCTGCTCGGTAACCGCTTCCAATCGAGACACGTGCCCCGCCTCAAAAATCGAGGAGTAGACCGTCTCTACAGAGAGGTTCTCTGACTCCGACTTGTAACGGCCACCTGTACCCCCCGAGCGCTTTACAACTTGCCGTATCGTATCCCGCGCCTGACCTCGAACATTCGGGTTAAGGTCGCTCTTAGCGTTATGCCGAAGAGAGCGAACCGTCTGAGCAGCTAAATCACGTTTCTCACGTTCCGAACCACGCGACATTGAAGCCGCATCCGATGCGTCATCAGGTTGGATTCGAATCGCTTCGTAGCGCTTGCCTGTACCTCCCGAAAGCTTGATCAAGTCACGCATCGCGCTGCGCTCCGGCCAGCCGCCGTGCCCCGCCGTACGCCGCATCATACTAATGTCCTGAGCCACCGAATCTCGGGCTTTCTTGGACCGAAGACCTTTGACACGAATCGCTTCGTCTGCAGGCTTCTCCGCTTTGCAGCCACAATCTTCGCGGCACTCGCCGATCAAATGGTACATCTGACGAATTCGATCGCGCATGATGCTCTCCTTTTTCGCTTCTACTCCATGGACGTCATTCCAGCGAGGCAGCTTCGCCAGATGTCCGGGTAGAAGGTGATCGACTTGCGTACCCGCCACAAGATGCTTTTTGACTTCGTCCGGCGGATCATGCTTCAAGAAGTTGCGAACCTTCTCAGCATGCTCTTTGGACGCGAAGTCCCGCTCAATACCAGAGACCTTCCACCGATCGGGTTGGTCGGGGTGTCGCGCGATCTCCGGGGTCACTACAAACTTGAGCCCGCCACCCCACTGAGAATGGCTAGCCGAAGGATGCTCTTTTCCCTGATGACGCCTGGATAAAGTCACCTACCCGTTGTAGCGCAATTCCTTTATCGACGGAACAACGGACTCAACGAGTAGCAGCCGCCCGCTCACCAGAGGGCGTCTGAAGGAAGTCGCTGTTTTGACGAAGTGCGACACCCTTATCGACCGAGCAAAAGATGTTGTCTTCGTTGATCCAACCAACCAAGGTCTGGTCGCTCATGTACTGCCACCGCGCGAAAAATAAGCGCGAGAACGCAATTCTGTCGCCAATCTTTACTGCCGTACACTTGGGGCCGGTGCCTAGGACTAAAGCGTGCAGCATGACCTTGTGAGGCAAATGGCTGTAGCTAGCGCGCAAATGAGGCGGGATGAAGATGTGACCGATGTATTCGGGAATCAGCTCAGTTCGTACGAACACCATGTTCCGTAGGGGCCGAACCCGACGAACTCCGCACTCTTCCCACGTCGCCGCAATCAACGAAGCTTCTTCGGTCATGGAGACCTGTCTATCAGATCCCTGAACCCGAGTCCTGCTTCTTTCGGAAGAGATCAAACTGTCTCGCTTGAAGACGCCCCTCACCGGGGGAGATCTCGACGACTCTCTCCACTTGGGACTTCACACCCAGCTCTTCGAGCTTGACGATGAAAGACCCCGTATCCTCCGCACGAACCGCAACCTCCAGCCACCCAGCTTCTGGATCTGAAGCGGTCCCTTGGCCGGAGTCCACAATACGACCACACTTCGACACTTCTTCGCGCGCTTTGCGAAGCGCTTCTGTATCGGACGCTTCCGCCAGCTGCAGGTAAAAACGACCGGACCTCGACCGCTTCGGTTCTTCCTGCGGTCGAGGTTCCGGCCGAGGAACAACACGAGGCGGCGGCCGTACTGCCGGCATCTCTTGCGGCCTAGTTACGGCCGAATAACGCCCCTCAGGCTTTGGATGCTCAGGAAGAGGGGGAGCGAGAGCAGCAAGCTGCAAAGGGGGATGAAACGTCATCGAGGGGGTGGGAACCGCCTGCGAAGAAGAAGGCGGCGGTACAGGTGTTGGAAGCGCCGCCAACGACTTCGCCTGCTCGTTGTAGGACTGCTTGAGAGCGTCAAGTCGATTGCCGAAGAGGTCCAGCTGATTGAACGCGTCCTCCAGAGCCGCGGAACTCGCTGCGGCTTCTGCCTTCTGCTTCTTTCGTTGACCGAACATGTAGGCCCCTCCGGTTTTCAGCGGCGCGAGTGGCGCTGGTCCATTTGCAACTTGAGGTCAGCAAGCAAGGTCTTTTGAGCCTCAGAGACTTCGATCTGCGCGTTGATGGTTTCGTTCCACTTGTCGTTCAGCTCTAGCAATTTCGTAACCATCGCCTTGTTGTCTTCAACACGCTTGTTCTCGACCTCGCGCAACTCTTTGTGTTGCTGACGAATGTAGAGATAGGCCAAACCCAAGGCTACGCCGACAGAGCCGCCGTTGGTGGCAAGATGGGTGAGCAATTCCTGCATAGGAGGGTGAAACCCTGACTTCGATTATAGCGAAAAAGTCTGGTCTCACCACGCTTCAACATAGAAGGTGCCGGCCCCACGAACCGCGATTCCTGATTCATAACGCTTCAAGTACACCGCAGAGGTACCCAACTTCACGATCCCTTGAACATTGGTACCGTCAAAGGAGATTTCCAGATCTGCAGTGGTCGCCGTAACGCGAATGGAGCCTGCCCAGATCTGAGCAACCGGCGGAGGCGGCGAGTTCACGCGCGGATCGGAATTCGAGTCATTGGCATTTCGCCCCCCACCCATCGGAGACCCGCTCACTGTTGCGGAGCCCAATATCGCCTGCGTTCTCTCACCTCCGGGCGGAACATAGGGCGTCGGCGTAAGCGTGTTAGCGCCAGCACCGGAGGCAAAGAGAAAGCCGTTATCGGTGAAATTCGCTGTTGCCGTTCCTGTAGTGTAGAAACGGATCGAACGAACCGAACTTGCCGGGCGTGGCGGCCAACCAAGGGGGAAAGCCATGTCTAATGCACTCCTTCCGTGAGATACGAAATTGCTGCCTTCAAGATACCCGCATTATCCCTAAACTGCCCTAACCCTCGATTGCACCGCTCACAAAGCAAGCCGCGAACCTTACCAGTACGGTGGTCATGGTCTACAGCAAATGACGGAGGCTTCGAACAGTTTCGACGCTGGGTCCCCGGATCATCCGTTCGACAGATACGACAACGACGACCTTGTTCATTCAGAAGACGCTCGTATTCTTCCAAGGAAATTCCGTAATTTCTAACGTAGTGAAGATTCCTACTCTCAGGGCGTCGAGCTTTCTCTAGGCTGCGCTTTCGCTCACGATCTAAGTTAGTCTCGTAGCGTGAACGGGTCTTTTCGCAAAGCGTGTCACGATGCTTTGCCGAGTACTTGAGCCAATTCTTCTGGCGCTGTTCGGGATGAGTTTTGTTGTACAAGCGCTGCTTCGCCCGACGTTGGCAAAGGCGATCAAAGTACAATCGATCGCTACCGTGGTTTGTGGGTACAAAAGTTCTCCCACACCCACAGAGACAGGTTCGTTCGGTTACTAGAACTCTAGCCAACACGAAGACGTCACCTCTTCCCGGCCGGGTCTGGCTCGGTCTTCTTCAAATAGTCCGACACCGCAGTAGATAGCAACTGCGGCAACGTCATTTGCCTCTTTGCCGCTGCGTCCGAAAGTTCGCGAAAGAGAGCCATAGGCAACGCGAAGAAGGTCATTTGACCCAATGCGGCTCGTGCCTGCTCTTCAGTCGGCTCCGCACTCTGCGGTGCGAAGGTTACTGCTTGGCCTTTTGTTGAAGCCATAGGGACAGTTTACGCAGCTGTGGACGGAAGTCAGCCTTCTTCTTTGCCTGCTTCTTGGCTTCCTTGTCTCGAACTTGATCACGAAACAAGTGCGAAGCGGGATGCCCTGGAACCGTCGAATTCAGATCCCAGACTTTCCCTGGCTCCGGACCTGGGTAAGACGAAGCGTTCATGAACTCGATGAGTCGATCGAGGCTCTCCCTCATCTCCCCGAAGCCGATGCCGCCGCGATTCCCCATCGTGTGCCCGAAGCCTTGAGAAGCGAAAGGACCGCCAGGAGTGCCGCCCGTTCGCACGTTCGTTTTGGGAGCCCCGTTTTGGGCGTAGTCGATCGCCATCTTGAGGAGCTGATCGTCTTCGGGAGTCAGATCGGTCGAAAGTACCCCGGTAACCTGAATCGCCCGACCCAAAATTTCGGGAGGTGACTTCAAGGGGTAGAGAAGAATCAACTCCTGCGCCTTGTCCCAGACCTTTTGAGCGGATGCCGTCCGAAACGGAAAGCCGGGGTCCTGGTTCATAATCTGCTGCGCTTGGCCGCGAGCATTACCGATCTGAGGAGCCTGGGTGGTCTTCACCCCCATCGCCTCCATCCCGTAAACACCTTCTGTAGCACTAGGCTTTTCCGGCGTGACACGCGGCTGCTTGTCCTTGAAGGGCTTGGGCTTGGGCGGAGCTTGAGGGTCGGGTGAGTTGGGATCAATCACCAACGTGTTCTTCATCGGGGCCCACGACCCCGACCAGTTCCCTCTCTCGCCTAACACGGTGCGCAGCGTAGCCAACGCCTTCGGATCATGAACCTCGGGGGTGCGGTACGACTGCAGCTTCTCAAATGTCGCCAACGCGTTCTTGTCAGGAACCGTCTTCGGCCTCATCGAATCGATGATTCGCAAGGTTGCCAACGCCGCGTCTTCATCTCGCTTCGACACGTGCTGCCAACCCTTCTCAATGCCTTCAGGAGAGACACCCAAACGTCGAGCATGCTCTTCCCAAGCACCTCGGTCCCGTGTCGGTGACGCCTTAGCCCAGGCTTTTGCCGCCATCTTAGCGTCCGGATACACCACAGCATCGGTACCGATATTCGCACCCTGCGAACGCCAACCAGGACCCACTGACGAAGCCGGACCTACTTCTTGAACTGGAGGCAGAGGACGCGGATTGAAAGGCGGACGCTCACCTCGACATACGGCTTCCGCAGCATCACGAGAGACCCCACGCGATACCTGCTTCTGCAGACAGATGGAGAAGGGCGTCGAACGACTCATGAAATTTTTATCTTCATGTTGTAGGGAAAGAATTTACTCTTTATAACGCCCTGATCAACGTTCTTCCCCTCTTTAATAACCCTACTTAGACCTGCACCCATTCGAGGAAAGTTAACGGAGCCGGCCAACTGAGCAGTCTGAGCAAACTGCACCTGAACTGACGCAATACGCGGAAGACCGGTTGGGAAGAAGGCCTCAAAAGTAATGTCGCACTGGGTCATAATGGCAATGAAGCCGTCTGGATGAACCAAGCTGTCTTCAGTGGTGAAAGAAAAATTTTCTTCCGTAGTCCCCTGCTTAACATTCACTTTCGCCGAAAGCTCCCCTCCCAGCAAACCTAGTCCGGAATTGTGAAGCGATAGGAAAACCTTTCGAGGCGCTTGTGTAAGCGGCACGCCTAACCCGCCATCACCCGTATAACGGGGCAGCATATATTGACGCAACCAAAGAAGAGCGGTGCGAACGTCAACATTACGACGAATCTGACCGTTCTGTTTGATCTTCAAAAAACTCGCCGGATCGACAAGCAGATCTACATCGGTCGTGAACAGGGCGGTGAAGGAGAGGATGCGTTCACCAGAGCTGATCCACTGATACAACGGAAGCGAACCGCCGGGGATCTCCCGCGTCGCGTAATTGATCGCCTTGGTGTCAGTGAGAGTCTCAGGGAAGTACTGAAAGGTCATCCAATCGCCGGTTGGCTTGTCCTTATCGTCATACTCCATAAGCATGACGGCCGTGCGTCGCTCACCGAAGCGAGAGAAGAGCGACTTGGAAAGACTCGCTAGGCCGGGCATACCTCGCCCCTCTCAGCAGCTTCAGCCGCCTTCTTCGCTGCCCACCAAGCTCGCTTTGCCTCTGCCATCTTGGTTTTGGTTTCCTCCGAACGTGTCTTCCCTTTCCACGAGCTGCCTAAAGCACTGATGTGCTCTGGATTAATGTTCCGCCCCATCATGAGCGCTGACATCCTCTCACAGAACTCCAGCGGCCTCTTCTTGCCGCGCTTCGCTGCGGCGACCTTCTCGCCAAACCCTTCTGGCTTCGATTTGCCCTTTGTAGCTGCGCTCATCTTCACGCGTGTCTCAGGCGATGGCGACCATCCAGCTCGGGAAGCTGTTCGCTTAGCAATGGTTTCAGGAGACAGCTTCTTGCCGGTCAAAGCGGCTGAAAGATTGCGTCTGGCTTCTTTGGAAGGGCTGTAGCCCAAACCGCAACCTTCCCCACCATCGGAGTGATTTGTGAGCTGCGCTCCTTCGAAACGAAGGCGGCGGATCCAAATAGTTTCCTCCGCAATCGTTTCAGCTTCAGAGGTGTACTCCTGCAGCACTACTAGCTCCGGAAGTAATCCCTCACGAAGAAGCTCTCGAATCCAGTTCGCCTTATGAGAACGATCGCGCTTGAGAGATCCAAGCGAGGCGTGTTCACGCGGGCGTGTAAGCCCTCGCAAGCTGCGTCCTACGTATCGAATCCCATTCGTACGAGGATCTCTCAACCCGTAGATTAGGTATTGCGACATAAGTGCTTAGAACTTTTGAGATTTGCGCCAGGCCTTGTACTCGTGGTTGTAGTCCTTCTTGTATCCGCGCTTAATACGCACCACCTTGCGCCGCTTTCCAGCTTTGCAGAGGCACTTGTACGGCGTCGGACACGAGCACTTCCACTTCTGCGTCTGGCTGTTCGTTCCGGCACGCGGACCAGGACCCAGCTTCCGCTTCGTCTTGAAGGGATTGTGACCGCCGCCACCCGTCTTGCGCGAACGACGCTTCTCTCGCGACTTCTTCTCCAGGCTTTTACCTGAACCCGCCTTCGCGCGACGAGCGGGATTATTCGCACCTGGGCGACCAGCCCCTGATTTGCCCACTTCATCGAGCTGGCCGGGCTCCGAAAGAAGACTCTCTAGGTCTTCAATCAGCGTACGAGGAGCAGCTGTTTCGAGTCCCTCGCTAAGCGGCCTCCACCCTTCGGTCAAGGTGAGGACTTCGACCTGCTCGACATCGGAGCTGTCCAGTTCGAGACGCTCTCGAATCGGTGTCAGGACCCCCTCGTTGGTCCAGTGCAAACGCAGCTCGTTTTTGACGACGGCGGCAACCAGTCCGGAACGGCCTGCTCGGTCCCGAACCCGCATTCCAACAAGACCTTCCATCACGCCACCTGCTGCAAGGGGTTCTGGTTTTCACTGATGACGCCGTCGTAGGTCGCCTCTTCTACTCGATAGGCCTCGATGAGACGCATCTCGAAGGAGGGATCATTCTTCAGCACGAAGTCGACGTTGCCGGTTCCGTTCTCGTTGTAGAGAACGAAAACTACCTTTTTACCCGGCGTCCTCGCACTGTTTGTGAGCCCGATGAACATCCCGTGTCGAAGCCCCACCAGCTTCATTCCTTCCATTCGATCTGGAACAGGAACGAACTTGGCCAAAAGCTCCGGGAACTCCAGCTCGATCGCTTCGCCGGTCTTCGACGTAACCAATCGAGTCTGCAAAAGACGGGCGGGTTTCAAAATGAACTTGCTCACGAGTCGGAAAATACAAGAAAACCTCGCCGCGAACAAGTCGCAACGAGGTTTTCTAGAACGGTTTGTCTTTCTGTCAGACAGCAGCCGTAAACAGCTCTTCGACGTCGCGACGACCTGTCTCGGCCGCAAACGTCACAGTCACCAAGCCAGACTGCACAACCTGGTTCCACTCCTCCGCCGGCTCCAACGTCGTCCAGAAAGGAACCGGTCCGCCCTTGGTCCAATCACGCGGATGAACTGCCAGCTGCTTGGACGGAAGCGAGCCACCCGAAGGCGTGAGGATGACGTGGCTGAACGGATACGGAAGGGGGTACTTACGAGACCCACCAATCGCATTGACGGTCGGACCACCGGTGTAGCCCTGGTACACGTCGAAGTCGTTCAGAGTGAGCACTGCAGAAGGGTTGGTAACGGTCATGAGCATTTGAGTACTCTCTCTTTCTGCGTTCAAAGTACGGCCAAAGAGTGGCCAAATCAACGAAGTTTATGGTAGTAATTGTTCGTGTGCGCGCAACGAAACTCCGAGTACTACCGAGAATACCGAGCCAAGAACGAGGCGAAGATTCGAAAGACGCGCCGAGCCTGGGAACGCCGCCTTCGAATTGAGGTGGTGAAGCACTACGGTTCTCGCTGCGCCTGCTGCCATGAGCGGATGCTGGAGTTCCTCACCATCCTGCCGAAAGCAGGCTCACCCAAACCGCCGCCTCGCCGGTCCATTTTCTACTGGCTCAAAAGTCTAGAGCTACCCGCCGGTTATGTGGTGCTCTGCTCGAACTGTGCGGGCTCTATCGAACGTAACGGGTACTGCCCCCACCGAGACAGCGTGATCTAATCACGTACCCGCAGCGACAATAGTGACTTCCATGTCGGTCGGACCTGCATTCGAAGCGTAGATCGACGTCAAACTGTCCGTCGAAATGATGAAGTGACCTTCCAGAGCGTCACCAAGAGGCTTGATGATGATCGCCTCGGCAAGCGTGCTGTTACGCTTGATGGTGATAGCGTTGGGTGCCTGATTCGGGTCCTTCGCGTTCGTCCGGATGATGAGCAGCTGAATCGTTGAGATGTTGTCGATCTGCAGCTGCACGTCCACAGACACTGCAGGTAAGAGGGTCTTCCAGGTCCCGCCCTTCGCCTCTTGGTCAGTGACAATTTCCCACCTGACGTTACCGAGGTCTCGCTCCTCGGCCGTCGTCGATGAGACCGACGCAGCCAGTGAATAACGAACCCGGACGCCCATTTCTTTAGCTCCTCGCCCTCACCTTATCCCAAACGGAGGCAATCCGAGCAATCGAAAAACCATGTCGGGCTCCAGGTCGTCCAGATCTTTATCCCTGGGAAGAGCAATTCGATCCAAATTCGGAATAGCCAGCATATGTCGCCCGCGCGAAAAAAGAGAATGCCGGCCGCTTGTATCCCCATCCGGTATCCATGTCACACAGTCACAGCGATCGGCCAACCAAGCTGCTTGAAAGGGCGAGATGGCTCCACTGATAGCACCCAAAGCATTCCAATAACCGAGCGTGCGAAGATACAAGGTGTCCCAGTACCCCTCCGCGACAATCGCTCGTCGCGAAGTGAGATCTACATTGTGGGAACCGTACAGCGACCGTTTAGGATCGGGCACGCAATCGGGCAAGTCCATCCAATGACAACCGTTGGGCATCAGCTCTTCCCGGTATGCACGCTTCGTCACGACCTCTAAAAGGCCGTCAGGCGCCCATCGAGGGAAGACAAACGTTCCATCCTCTGCATCCCAAGAAACGCTCCATGCTTTCAAAGTCTCTCTAGGAACGCGATGTCGGGTCTCCGCAAAACGCAAAGACTCCTCCGGAATCTCATCGCGGTTTTGAATCATACGAGCGAGGTCAGGCACGAAGAGGCTCCCCTAGAAGCTGCCGCAGCTCCTCACGACTCAAGTTGTCCGGGTCTCGTTCTGCAGGAAGAGCAATCCTACGCGCCTCATGATTGAAGAAGGGTTGCTGAAGCCACTTGCGACCCGGCGAGTCCCCATCTGGAACCCAAAGCAGGGAAGCAGAGGGAAACAACTCTTGAAGAAGCTTCTGATGCCGACCCGTCGCACGTGTTCCGATCAACCCTAACGCGTTGACGTAACCCTCCTGATGCAACTTCATCGTGTCCCAAAAGCCTTCAACCAGAATGATTTCCGACGAAGGCAAAACCCTATCGAGCCCGAAAAGAAATTGACCCATCGGCCTCGAACCATCTGCGTACTGCCAGTATCGTCCGTTATCGTAGGTTGGACCTTTACCGTCGTACAGGCGCTCTACCACGCCAATGAGAGCCCCTTGTAGATCTCGATACGGAATAGCAAAAGCGGGCGGCTCTGAAGTCCATCGAACCCCCCAGTTCGCTAGCGTTTGCGGCTGAATTCCCTTCTCTCGAAGAACCCGTTCCGCCGCAAAATCCGGAACCGCTACCCGTGTCGTCAGGAAGTCGGCAAACATCGCGGCGGACCCAAAAGTCGAAGGAGCTGGTCGTTGGTAAGGTCCGAGGGATCTTTGTCCTTGGGCAGCATGTAGAAACGCCAATCCCGCGTCGTTGGAGCTTTTCGCAAATTCTCCAAAATAGTCGCGTACCGACCCGAGACGTCCCCGTCAAAAAGGAGATGCACCGTCTCGGCTCTCTCCACGAGATACATCCTGTGGGCTTCCAGATAACGGCACGACCCAACTGCTAACGCAGGGCGATAGCCTTCCTGCCACAAGCGGATCGCGTCGAAGAAGCCCTCGACTACAAAGACCTCTCGTTCGGTGCGGTGTCGATCGCTACCGTACATATCGCAAATATAAGTACCGTAGCCGTCAAACAGCCACTTCGTACTGTTGCCTGCATCATCTTCAAGGAACTTCTCGCCGCGTAGCGACCGCTGAGCAGAGCCGACGTGCTTTCCGTGTCGGTCGTTAAACGGAACTACGATCGTGAACCGCGAGGAGTTCCAGCGCAGTCCCCAATCCACCGCCGTGTCTGCGCGGATGGAATGCTTCTCCTCTAAGTAACGAAGCGCCTCTTCCGGCAAGTCCGTACACTGCTCAAGAAGCTGTCCAAGCGGAGCACTCACTCAACGATAAAACCCATCCGAATTGCCATCTGACGAAGCAATTCAGTGCGTTCCTCTTCAGACAGATCAACGAATTTCTTGTCGTTGAAGTCCTTGTTGTAGTGAAGCTTACCGGACGCTAGTGCGCGAGCAGCGTTGGACCATTCCGGAATATCTTCTTTGGTAGAGAGTGCAGGTCGCTCAGCCATGGGTTTAGACCTTTACCTTGTAGAGTGTCTTCCGAGCCAACCGGAGATCTGCGCAATTGGCAGGAACAGCAATAAGAACGAGACTGAGAATGAGAATGAACGGGCTGGTGGGTGAGAAGTTAAACGCAACGTCCTCGGAGTCCACCTTCACATCGTCGATCAAAACGCGATACTCGCCAGTATCCCTATTTTTAACCAAAAAGGCTTGGATATCAGCATCCACATTGCGGACCGGCACAGTGTAGTGCTCATCGTGGAGAAGCTCCCCTTCTTGCCCATCCACAATGAACTTGCCCGCGTGTACGGTAAAAACCATACCGACAAACTGCACCTGTAAGTCGACCTGCAAGTCACCCAACGAACGGATGACCCGAATATCCATCAAGCCGGGTCGCCGGGGTCTTTCCCCTTCTGGGCGAACATCAGAGAAGGGCCCCTGTACTTGGGCTGGCGGCAACGGGATGTTATCTTCGGGCTCAGGCATGAGTATTTCTTTCGGGCTATCAGCTGAACATATCGGCGTGGATCATGAACATGAAAGTAAGAATCGTCGTTTTCGGGTTGAACTGCCCGAAGGACGACGTGTTGTAGATCGCGAACTCAACGTAGGTCGATGTTAGGGCGGTCGGTGTAACCGCGATACCTACACCGTTATAGTACGTTGCGGTACATGACGCCGGTGAACCGCCAAAGGTGGCGCCTAAGCCCTGACTGGCTGTTACTTTAATCGCCTGATTAAAGGTCACCCGGATTCTATTGAGCGCGGGAAACGAACAGAAGTAGTTGACGTTATAGCCACCAGCGATCCCGTACCCAGCGAGAGCGGGATACTCGTAAGCCGGGTTCGTGTAGACATACCCCCACGCACGAGTATTTGCGTAACGAGAGAGACTCCAATACACCCACGCCGAATCCGCAAAGGTCGCGACGTTAGCGCGCTGAACACCGTGAAAGATCTCGTCGTTCTGGAAGAGCCAGTTGGAAATGAGATCACTGGTGGCGCCGTCTTTGTTCCACAGACTGGTGTTCGGATCCCACCAGGCCCCTTGCACCAACTCTAGGAACGAGAAGTTCTGCGCGGAGGCAAAGTGCGTCGCGTAAAGCCGGTACTTGCGATGGAGCGCTGTAGTGTTTCCGAACTCAAAGAGAAGAGTTCGAGTTGTCGAAGTAGCGTACGGAATTGTCTGTATCCGTTGACGAGGTCGCGCGGCTTCATCCTTCGAAGCCAACATGCCTCGCATGTACATCAACGCCGTATCATTGATGGCCCCCGTGAACTCACCGGGGAACTCCGCCGTATCCTTCCAATCCGCTTCCAGCCAGGGGCCTGCTCCCGGCGAACGTTGAATACGAACCCCTTGGCCGCTTCTCACGCATATGCGCATGGAGTTGGCGGAGCCGACCCAATTGCCCGCGCCCTGATCGTAGTAAGCACCCTGAACCCAGTAGAGAGCTTTGTCGGCGGTGCCTTCGTAGATCTTGAAACCAGTCGAGGTGGCTTCATTTTCTCCCATCAGGAGAAGAAAGCCGGTCCCGAACAAATGCGGGAAGGTCAGACGTGCGTCGCCATCAGCGCGTGCGACACCGATATTATGAATCAAACCGCCGAAACTGATTTTTCGGTCGGAGATCCCTCCATCCAAACGTCGCAAGTCAAGGAGGTCAGGAGAGGTCCCCGTAATCACGAGGTCGTCTACCTTCGGAGCGATCTCATCCTTGTCGAGCAGATGAATCTCAGAGGTCAGAACCGGACCTGTCCCACCCCAACCTGCTTGCGTACGGAAGTTCTTCCCCGGTTCCAACCATACTTGGAAGTTATTAACGCCCCAAGCATCGGCGGGTTGCGCGCCTACATATTGAACCCCCAAAACCCGTATCTGAACGTTGGACAGATACGCCGCGCCAGCTGGCACTCGAACTTCCTGATCAACGGTATTCCCGTCTGGCGAGGTGTACCCCGTGCCACCACCTGTAGTAAGCGGGATAACCACGGCGCTATGAAAAACGCCCCCGAAGTTCGCAAAGTTGAAAACCAACGATGTGTTTATCGCGGGATTGGTTGCGATCCTTGCTTGGACATACCGAAAACGCGCTCGAACAAGTTGCCCAGTGACCACCGGCACGTTTAACGCCTGATGGATGGAGACATCTGTCGGAGCCACTCCAGCATCATCAGTAACAAATATAGAATTAGGCGCGTAGCCGTCTTTAGTAGGCCAACCACCGAAAGCGCTGTCGATTCTGAAACCTAGTCGAGCCGTGTTGCTCGACTTAAGAACCCACGCAAATACTTGGGTGTAGATCCCTGTTGTATCTACAAATGCGGGATTGAGAACTCCGCCAACAACAGGACCCCAATTCGGTTCAGAAACGACCATACCCAGATCGACGTGCAACGGTTGCCAACCCTGAGTGTCCGGTGCTTGATCTAGCCAGTTATGGTCTCTACGAACATGCGTGATACTCGCCGTAGGAATGACGCCGGAAGCTGGTGTGGTGACTGTCCCCAGCACGACCAAACCGTCTGTTACGCGGGCCGAAGTCCACTCAGCAACAGTGTAGGCTTTGATTTCTCCAGTGGTCGGGGCGCCAATGACGTAATTCGAGGAGATCGCGATAACCCACTCAGTCGAAGGCGGAAGGACAACCGCGAAGTCTCCACCCGTGCGTCGAATGGTAAGTGCGTGCCGACCTGTATCCGTTGACCCCGTCGTGAAGTGCGCAACATGGTCAATCGTTTCCGGGTCCGACGCGATGGTAATCGTCAAAGCCGCGCCATTCGGCGCCAGCCGAAAACCGCGATAAGTACCGCGCGGTACCACGCACACCATCTTGGCGTTCAGGCCCTCGGTGACGTACGGCTCCTGATAGCGAACCTTGATTTCGCCGATCGCAGCATTCAGAACGGAAAGAGTCGTAGGCATCGAAAGGCTCCTAGAACGTCACGCGGAAGTCGTTCTCGATTTGCTTAGTGTTGTTCTTCGTTTCGACAGTAAACGTGCCGTATAGAAGCATCAACTGACCAACACCGGAAGGATGATCTGAGAAAACACCCAGCTCCCACATATCCGGACCAGTCCCCGTAATCGGAAGTACAGGTCCGCCCGGCGGCGTACTAGGCACACCCGCGATGTCGTTGAAGTCCGCGAAGTCCAAAACACATCGAATTTTCAGCGTCGAAGGTGTTTCAAACGAAAAATCTCCCAAAATGAGACTCTTTTCGAAGAAGTAGATGTTCCCGAGAAGCGACGTGTAACGCTTACTAATCAAAGGCCGCGCAGCATCTAGGATAACGTCGAGGTCGGTCAAAGTCGGATCCGGAACACGCGGGACAGGGCCTCCTCCGGGGTTGATCCAACCGCCTCGTCCGATTTTGAAAGAACGGATAAGCGGGTTCCAGTTGCCGGGCGAAGACACGCCGGCAGAAATACCAAGCAGCGTTCCGAAGAACTGCGGCCAGTACTGCCTCGCTCCGTCCGTAACTGTTGCAATAACAACCGCCATCTTCGCTCCCTTTACCCGTTGATCTCGCCCGTCATGCCCGCTTGAACAATAGTCGGGGACCCGTCATCCCCGATAAATGACGCTCCGGTATTGCCGTACTCTAGCCAAGTGATCTTGTGATAACCCAGGCCGGGGTAGCCCAAATACGACGATGGAAGATTGCTCTGTTGAGTGTCCCCTCCAACACCCATGATATTGGCGCTGGAGACTGTCGTAGAATCGATTCCAACGCCTGACGTTGCGGCAGCACCTGCACCGGAACCCGCCAGAATACTCATTGCGTCCGCAGAAAGCGGGAGAGCTGCGTCCCCAGTCACATACTCAAAAGCGTTCGCTGCGCTGCCATTCGTCGCACGATAAGCCGCGGTTGTGTACGCCCACGTATTGGTCGCTTCCGTAACCTTGAGCTTACGAAGCTGGCGATTGAAGTGATTCCAAACAAAGCGCTGGAGATCACTATCCTCGGTCGTCGTCGCAGCGGAAGCTCGGATCGTCCCTACAAAGAGGCGCGTAGTATCGCCCGACTTGACTAGAACACCGTCCTGCCGAACAAGCGCCGTAGCGCGTGCAATATCGGTTGTCCATGCAGCCGACAGTTCCAGAACCACCGCAGAACCGCTCCAGTACGCAAAAACGTCGTAGTTCTTCCCAGAGGTAAGCCCGGCCAGGGTCAAAGAGACTTCAGCCGTTGAGAACGTCGTCCAAACGCTTCCGTACCGGAGGTTGATGGAACCCGACAAATACGGCGTGAGGTAGAGCGTACTCGCGCCCACCACGTCTGCCGAAGTGACAGGAACAGCGGTCGTGAGAGAAAGACGAAGGCCGCTCATCTCGGATACCGAAGGTGATGGATCTGTGTTGATGGTCGCATTCAGGCCTGGTCCGTCCGGTACTACCCAATCGCCGAGAAGAATGTCGTAATACGCCTGCAAAGAGGCGATCATTATCGCGTAAAGCTCGCGAACCGAGATACTAGCCGTAAGAATCAGCTGAGTCGACAGAACTCTGCGGAAGAGCGGAACCAACTCCACGTGAATCGGCTTCACCTCGGTTTTTAGCCTGGCGATTACGCGCTCCAGAACTTTTTCGAGAGCGATCCCCGTCTCCTTAGTGATGGTCCCTTCCTCGATGATCGCTAGAACATTGCTCGACTTGCAATAGTCGCAACTCTCTTGAACTTCACAGAGGTAAACCAGCTCTGCTGGTCCCAAAGTAGGAACGACTGACGAAAACACTTTGAAGGTGAAGTCGTTGGGCGGAGGGCCTGGAACATTAACAGGAAGGGTCTCCACATAGAAGCTATCGATCGGTACTGCAGGAGCTGCGGGGATGTCGATCCTCCACTTACCCACCGCACCGATGACGCTCATGTCGATGAACGTTCCTGGAGGAATAGGTACCTGCGTACAGGTCGCATTCACATCATAGAAGATCGGTACTCCGGTGGACACCGCAGGAGAAACTGAGTTGATGTTGATGCGAACATGATTGGTGAAGACAGGATCCCAGCAGTAGGTGTCCACCAAGAAGTGCGTCACGCCTACGCCCGCCTGCATCATCTCCGCATTCACATCATCAAAGAGAGGACGCGAGGGGGGCAAGATCGTGTAGATCCGCACCAGGTTCCAGAGAATCGTTGGTAGCACCAACGTGCCCAGTACGCCGTTATCCGGTAATGAAGCCGCTATCTCCTCCAACTCCACGGTCAGAGGGTCTACAAAAATACTGATCGTGTAGATTCTGTCGTTAGCCGGATTGTTCGCATTGAGAATTCGAAGACCCACGCCAACGTCGGAGGGCTTGAAAATAGCCGTAGGCGATGTAAAGCGCGTGAACCCAGCTGACATGAACAACCGGCCGTTTGCTCCGAATCGACCAACACCTGTCTCTCCTACGACGTAAACGCTGTCCGAAGGGAGCGTCGCTCCCAGTGCTGTACCAATGCGGTACAACTCGTAGATGAAAACATCGAAGCCACTAATATCCCCGATGATTTCGTAGGCCTTACGAAGACCTTTGAGGTCTAACCACTGAGTGACATTTTCGACCCAACTCCGTTGGCGAGCTTCGCTCTCACGCGTGTCAATCTGAATGCCGAAGTCCTGAGCCAGGTACTGGATCATGGATGGCGCGGCAACTTCTACCTGTAAGAAGTCACCGAACGTGGACAGAGTCCGAACCTCCCAGTCCAATCCAGCTTCAATCACCAAAGGGGTCGAAACCACCAGCGTGATCAAGTTGACGTTCAGAACGGAAGCGATCTTGTGAGCGGCGTCTTGGCCGAGCAAAGATCCGCGAATAACGACAACTTTGCCAACATCGTTGCTCGAAAACTGCCCTGTATTGGTCTGAACGGTGGTCGGACCAACGATAGCGAGGTCTACACCCTCCTGCTCAATCAACGTCAGAGGCGGAGCCGCAGCAATAAGTTGTAGTTGGGGGAAGGGCAACAAAGCCCAAACAAGCGGGCCGGGATCTGGAAATAGCCTAGCCCCCGGAATAGTCGCGAAGGGGGAAGAAGCGGCCACCCCAGTACCAAGCCCCGTAAAAGAAGCTGAAACCAAAGCTGCGGCCATCAACGAAGCATTCACAGCTGTTGCGACTTGCGCAGCGGTGCTGATCTGCACCCCAGACGGATTCGTCTGAAGAAAAACCGTTATCTCGTTCGCGCTAACCGAAACGGACAAAGGAGTATTAAACCCCTCCGCAAGATGCTGAACCCGAACCCCCGCCACACCGATTTGGAAAGTGTAGATAACCCCTGCATTCGTATCCAAACCGATCTGCAATGGGGTGTGCAGCTGCAGGATGGAGGGGTTAAACGCGTCTACGAAGAAGATCTCGTACTTGCCGTTGTTAAACGGGAGGGTCGAACTAGAAATCGTTAGAGGCTTACCCACTTCGTGCTGAGTGAAGGGAACCTCCACTTGGAAGCGGCCGTCCGCGAGAACAATCCCCTCTTTACCTTCCTGCAGCGTAAGGGTCTGTGTTTGACCGGCTACAGGGAAAAACTGCTGACGAGCGTAGACCTCGAACTGCGAAGAACCATCGAAGAGCACCCAACCGGAGGTCACCTTCGAAACATCGCCGCTCCGGATCTCAACCGTCAAAATACCTGCAGGGGTTGTGGGTAGCGCCTGCACTTGCCAACGAAGAGGCCCCACATCCACTACCAGAGGGGGATCACAGCGCACTGTGTTGGCGTTAATAATCTCCGCTATCTGAAAAGTGCGGTTGTTAATCGGAATCGCCGAACTGGACAGCGTCAGCTGTTTGCCCAGATCTTCTGGACGAAACCGGGCCGAAGGTGCCATAAATTTCCGCACAGCATCGATGGAGCCGTCCACTCCTCGCTGCTCGATCTTCGTTTCCTCGATCTTCAACGGACCAAGCCGCAACAACGATACTTCGTTGTACTGAGTACGAACGGTCAGCGGATCGCGGAGCGTTCTCCAATCAGTGATTTTCTGGGCTAGGAGATCAAACGAATAGCGAAGACTCTCTGTCCAAGTCTCCAACGAACGATCGTTGTTAGCGTCTTGGTCCTTGTACAGGCTCGGCAAAAAGTCGAACAAAACCTGGCGAGACCACGGCCATTTGCCGAAAGGTTCGTGTCCGAACGGGCCGTCTCCAAAGCCGGGCATTTCTCAACCTTTTTACCGCAGGGAGACAACAACTTCTACATCAAACAGGAAGTAACCACTAAGGGCCTGGCTTGAGCGTGAGTCCTGAGCCTGTGAGCGCGTCAAACTCAGCGAACACGGGGCTGTCCGGCCAGATGCGGACGTAGCCAGTCCACACGTCAGGGTCGTTGATGTCCTGCTGCGTGGTCAGCTCGATGACGTTGTTCGAGGGGATGCGGGCAAGGGCCGTGATGTGGTCGCGTTCGGTAAGGGTCATGGGTGTCTCCGCGTATTAGCTCCTGTTCAACGCCCAGAACACAGTATCGACAAGCGGCCCACCGAACGGAGGAGTACCGGGGTAGGGCGTCGGGATGTCGATTCGAGTCACCTCCCAAGTGACGTAGACGGCCGGACCTGGAGGGGCTCCAGAGTCTCTTGCCCTCATCATGAAGAAGT
>Ga0315284_10000173_pt1 | contig 87605 bp, 80 predicted proteins | sample YL17G09_16_MG_FD_203696 | JGI IMG/M metagenome (GOLD analysis project Ga0315284, IMG submission 203696) | Sediment microbial communities from Yellowstone Lake, YNP, Wyoming, USA - YL17G09_16 | ecosystem: Environmental > Aquatic > Freshwater > Lake > Sediment | place: USA: Wyoming | collected... | reverse complement strand
CGGCATGTTCGTGGCCAATCTCATTCCTTTGGGATATGTATTCGCTAGTTTTGCTTGGCACTTATATATCCTTGAGTTTATCAGGGGCTTGGCCATGGCTTTTGTCATTCCTACCTGGTATGCAATTTTTACTAGGCATATTGAAAAAGGAAGGGAGGCTTTTTCTTGGAGCATTGACAGCACCTCTTTGGGCTTTGCGGCCGGAATTGCCAGCAGTCTGAGCGGTATCCTGGCAAGCCGGTGGGGGTTTAACTCCGTTTTTATCCTGACCACTATTTTTGGCCTCATTGCTGCTTCCTCGCTTCTGCTCATCAAAGACAGTCTTTTTACCAAAGACCATTACCCTCATTTAATTGTTCCTCCGGAAAAAACAACCTAAGTTCTAGTTAATAACATGAAGAACAAGGAATTGGCTAATATTTTTTACGAGATAGCTGATTACCTAAAAATGGAGGAAGTTGATTTTAAACCCTATGCTTACGAAAGGGCAGCTGCCGCATTGGAGGGATCAGAAGAAGATGTTGAGGAGATATATAAGAAGGGAGGAATCAAGGCCTTAGAAGAAATCCCGGGGGTTGGAAAAAGCATTGCTGAAAAGATTGAAGAATACATTAAAACAAAAAAGATTAAATATTACCAAGAACTGAAAAGAATGATGCCGGTTGATTTGGAAGAAATAGTTGCTGTAGAAGGCTTGGGACCAAAAAGAGCCAAGATCTTGTACCAAAAACTGGGAATCAGAAATATTAAGGAGCTGGAAGCAGCAGCTAAAGGTCATAAGATTGCTGATCTTTTTGGCTTTGGCGAAAAGACTGAAAAAAACATACTCGAAGGCATCACTTTTTTACAAAGAAGCAAGGGTAGGTTTCTTTTGGGAGATATCCTGCCTGAAGTAAAAATTATTTTCGAACAGCTAAAGCAATTAAAAGAGGTTGACCAGATCAGCGTGGCCGGGTCAGTCAGAAGGATGAAGGAAACAATCGGAGATGTTGATATTTTGATAACGATAAAGGATTCCATTAAAAAAACCCCTGGCAAATCAGCTGCAGCCACAATAATGGATTATTTTGTATCTCTATCCGGTATTGTTAAAATCTGGAGCAAGGGGCCGACCAAATCTTCAATCAGGATGGAGCAGGGTTTTGATGTTGATTTAAGGGTTGTACAGAAGAAAAGCTATGGTTCCGCCCTTCAATACTTTACCGGATCTAAAGAGCACAACATTGTTACCAGAAGACTGGCTATTGAAAAAGGCTTGAAGCTCAACGAATACGGAGTTTTTAAAGGAAGGAAAATGATTGCCGGCTGGTATGAAAAAGGAGTGTATGCGGCATTAGGCCTGCCTTTAATCGAGCCGGAACTTAGGGAAGACCAGGGAGAAATAGAAGCAGCTTTATCAGGAAAATTGCCTAAAATAATTAATCGCTCTGATATTAAAGGTGATCTTCATTGCCATTCCAGCTGGAACGGAGGAGTTAATACGATTGAAGAAATGATGGAAACAGCCCAAGCCATGGGCTATCAGTACTTGGGAATAGCCGACCATACCAAATTCTTAAGGATTGAGAGCGGTTTAGACGAAAAAGCTCTGTCAGAGCAAAGAAAAGAAATAGATACAATTAATGAACAATTAAAGAATTCGGGATCTCTTTTCCAGGTTCTTCAAGGATGCGAAGCAAATATCCTTTCTGACGGATCAATTGATATTAAAGATGAAGCATTAAAGAAACTGGATTTTGTAATTGCCGGGGTTCATTCCGGCTTTAAAATGGAAAAAGACCAAATGACCGATCGCATCATTAAAGCCTTGAAAAATCCCAATGTTGACATCCTATCGCATCCTACGGGAAGGATACTTAAAAGAAGGGATGAATACTTGGCAGATTTTGACAAAATCCTTAGAGCAGCTAAAGAATATAAATCAATTCTAGAAATTAACTCCTATCCAGTAAGGCTTGATTTAAACGATAGAAATATCAGGAAAGCAAAAGAGGCAGGAGTTAAAATGATTATTAACACTGATTCCCATCAAAGAGAACAAATGAGATTCATTGATTTCGGAGTTAGCCAAGCCCGAAGAGGGTGGGCTGAAAAAGATGATATAATTAATACCCAATCTTTAGATAAATTATTAAAATACTTTAATAAATAATATGATTTCTGAAGAATCAGCTGGGGCGATAGTTTTTAGAAAAGAAGACGGTAAGGTATTTTTTCTTCTTTTACACTATCCGACCAGCGCCAAATCTAAAAAAGAATTTTGGGATCTTCCCAAAGGACACATGGAAGGCGATGAGGATGAATTGTCTACGGTTAGACGGGAGGTTGAAGAGGAAACAGGATTAAAAGACCTGGATTTTGTTGAAGGCTTCAGACAGGGAATAAAATACTACTTTCAGTTTCAAGAAAAAAAGGTGTTTAAGACAGTTATTTTCCTATTGGCCGAAACCAAAACAAAGGAGATTACAATTTCTCACGAGCACGTTGGTTTTAAATGGCTGACATTTGCCGAAGCTTGCCATCAGCTGACATATAAGAATGCCAAAGAGATTCTAAGAAAAGCCAACGACCTAATTAACAGAAAATTCTCCAATGGCCTTTAAAGACAAAGTATATTCTTTAGTAAAAAAAATACCGCGAGGAAAAACAAAAAGCTATTCAGAAATTGCCAAACTGGCTGGTAGGCCTAAGGCCTGGCGGCTAGTTGGCAGCATTCTTAATAAGAACAAAAATCCTAATGTTCCCTGCCATCGAATAATTAGATCCGATGGTTTTTTAGCAGGCTACAACAAAGGCCTGAGGAAAAAAGAGCGTTTACTTAAAAAGGAAGGCGTGAAAATAGAAAAGGGGAGGGTTGTACATTAGCCCCTTTTTCTAATTTAGTCCCAGCTTTGGCTTATCTGAGATTAAAAAAGAATAAGTTTTTTTAAATAAAAAAGCCCGCCTTTTTCTAAAAGCAGACCCCTCTTTTTTAATCTGGTTATGATTTCACTTCTTTAACAATTTTTTCAAAAATGTGAGGGTGATTTTCGGCCAAGTCAGCCAAAATCTTTCTATCTAAATCAATTTTCTTCTTCTTCAAGCCGTCAATAAAGCGGCTGTAAGAAATTCCATTCTCCCGGCATAAAGCATTGATTTTAATATTCCAGAGCTTTCTAAATTCTCTTTTTTTTGTTCTACGATCTCTATATGCATATTCCCAGGCATGGCGAAGTGCGTCTTTGGCCAAGACGTATTTTGATTTTCTACCCCAACGAAAACCTTTAGCATGCTTTAAAAGGCTTTTTCTTCTTTTATTTGCTGTTGTTCCTCTTTTTACTCTTGGCATATTAGATCTTAAGCAGTTTTTTTATCCTTTTAACCTCTGAATCGGACACTCTTACCCATTTCCTGCTTTGTCTTATTTTCTTACCGGTTTTCTTTGCCCGGAAATGATTAAGACCGGTAGCTCTTCTGAAGATTTTACCAGCTTTAGTAATCTTGAATCTCTTGGTAAATGATTTTCTGGTTTTCATGTCAATTATCCTTTGACTATGATCATGGACAGCCCTCTCGGCTCTTTTTTCAGTTCTCTTTCAATTTTAATCGGTGTTTTTGACTGAAGTATTTCTACAAACTTATTCATTTTCTCTTTGGCATAATTATGCAGCGCCTTCTCTCTTCCCCTTAAAGGCATGGCTATCACTATTCTATCTTTATGGTTCAAGAACTTTTCTGCCTGATGGGCTTTGGTTTCTAGATCGTGAAGAGAAATATTAAAGGTCAGCCTAACTACTTTTGTTTCTCCGCCAACTTGCTTCTTTATTGATCGGCTCTTTTTTTCTTCCTGATATAGGTACTTGCCGTAATCTCCAATCTTACATACCGGGGGATCAACTTTTTCAGTCACTTGGATTAAATCCAAATTGCGTTCTTGGGCCATTTTGAGCGCCTCAGTCAAAGAAACAACTCCCAGTTGCTTTCCAGTATCATCAACCACCCTTACTTGGCTAGCCCTTATTTGATTGTTTAGTAGTAGTTTCTTCAGAGTTTTGGTGGAGACGGCGGGAATTGGACCCGCGTCTGAGGAATTTTTCCAGATTAATTCTACAAGCTTATTCTATTTGTTTTTTTATGATATTGGATGAGAAATAGAAAAAAATTCAATATCCTTAGTTCCTTTCCTTTAAACAGATGCCTGGAACAGGACAGCTGCCTATCTCGAATTTTGGCGCCTATTTCACTTATCGAGAATCAGTGAGTAGACGGTTTACGGTTTTAAGCGTAAGCAGGAGCAAGCTTTGGGCTTGCAAATAAGTTGGCACTTATATGATTCCTCTAAGTTTAAAGAGATTTGAGGGTGCTCTGCTTGCTTAATTTGGTCAACTCCCCATCGAAGCCTTTCATCCCCTCGTTTTTAATACCCGGCTGATTTCTCTGTTTGCTTCCCCTTTTTTAATCTTATCCCTTTTGTCGAATTTCTTCCTTCCTCGGGCAGTGCCGAATTCAAGTTTAATTTTTCCGTTATTAGTATACACTCTTAATGGTATAATTGTCAATCCTTTTTGCCTCGATTGGCCGATCAGCTTCTTAATCTCTTCTTTTCTTAATAGTAGCTTTCTTGATCTTTCGGGATTATAGTCAGGAGAAGCGTTTTTAGGCTGGTAGGCTGGAATATGGGCTCCGATAAGATATACTTCTTCATCTTTTAAAACAACGTATGAGCCAGCTAGACTGATATGCCCTAATTTTATCGATTTTACTTCCTGGCCAATCAAAATAAGGCCTGCTTCATACTTTTCCAGGATCTCGTAGTTAAATATTGCTTTTTTGTTCTCAGAATATACCTTCATCTCTTTCATTTTAACAGAAATTAAGATAAACTTAAATTGATGATTCGTCAAATAATCAAAGATCTAGTTAGTAAAATTTGCCTGGATTTTCTGGCTAAGAACCAGAAGCTGGAACTTAAGGTTGAAAAACCGCCCCGACCGGAATTCGGGGACTATGCATTAGAGCTGTATTTTATTGCTAAAGGCAAGAAAGAAAGGTTTTCTTCTGATAAATGTCTTAAAATTGTAAAACAAATTAGGAATTCCCCTAAATTCAGCCAGTATTTTAATAGAGTAGAATTTAAAGAGCCGGTCTTTTTCAATTTCTTCCTAAATGAAACCTGGTTAAAAGGACAGCTTAATGAGGTTTTAACTAAAAAAGATAAATTCGGGGGAATAAAGATCGGTAAGAATAAAAAAGTCCAGGTTGAGTTCATTTCAGCTAATCCTACCGGTCCTTTGACTATCGGTAATACTAGAGGAGGGCCTTTTGGTGATACTTTGGCCAATGTTTTATCCAAATCTGGCTTTAAAGTTATTAGAGCCTATTATGTTAATGATTACGGAATGCAGATTCTAGCTCTTGGCCATTCAGTATTAAAGGATAAAGAAGCTAAATATAAGGGAGAATATATTAATGAGCTTAGTAAAAAGGTTAAAGCAAAGGATCCTTTTAAGGTTGGCCAAAAAGCAGCTGGTATTATTCTTTCAATGATTAAAAAGACAGTAAAAAGGCTGGGAATTAAATACGACCAGTGGTTTTTTGAATCTGAGCTTCATAAATCAGGGAAAGTGGACAGGGTGTTAAAAATACTGAAAAAGAAAGGATTAGTATATCAAAAAGAAGGAGCTACTTGGTTTAAATCCTCTAAGCTTAAAGATGAAAGAGACAGAGTGCTGATTAAAAAAGATGGGTTTAAGACTTATTTAGCCGGAGATATTGCTTACCATTATTATAAATTCAAAAAACAAGGATTTGATAAAGTAATTAATGTCTGGGGAGCTGATCATTTTGGAGATGTTCCTGGATTAATAGCCGGGGTTGAGGCCATCGGATACAAAGGAAAGCTGGAAGTAATACTTCATCAATTCATTACTCTTTTAGAAGGGGGAGAGAAAAAGAAGATGTCTAAGAGGCAGGGCGTATATGTCACTATGGACGAATTGATTGATCAGGTTGGTTCGGATGTAATTAGGTTCTTTTTCCTTCAGAAATCAATCAACACTCATTTGAATTTTGATCTGGCTTTAGCTAAAGAGCAGTCTGAGAAGAATCCTGTTTATTACATTCAATATGCCCATGCCAGGATTTCCAGTATTATCAGAAATGCTAAGAAAATTAAGATAAAAAAGCCTGATTATCAGAAGCTTAACCATCCAAGCGAGATTAATCTGATTAAGCAGATCATCAGATTTCCAGAAATTGTTGAAGATACATCAAAAGATTATCAGGTTCAAAGGATTGCTCAGTATGCTTTGGATTTGGCAACAGTTTTCCATCAGTTCTATAGGGATTGCAGAGTTATTTCTGATGATCAGGAATTAACCCAAGCCAGATTATCTCTTGTTATTGCAACTAGAACAGTATTGAAAAACACCCTTGATTTAATGGGTGTCTCTAGTCCAGAGAAAATGTAGTTTTTTCATTGTCTAAAATAAAAAGAAAGAGCATATATTGCTCCATTACTTTTGTATGATTTTGCGTAACAGGTTTACTAGTCCTCCAGGCCTGTAGGGTTCCACATCCAGACGCCAGGCGAAGTGCCCAGTACCCTGGAATATCAATTCTTTTTCTCTGAGTTTTTTGATCACTTCTTCTCTCTTGGCCGGAGAAAGCAAGATCCAACCATAGTCGAAGGTATGCGTTGATTTCTTTGGCTTGATCACTATTTCTCCGTCCCTTGCGTTGATGACGATATAGTCGTCATCATTCACGACACGCTTGATCCATTCTAACAGATCCTCGTAGTCTTTATCGTAAAAGTCCAATCTTCCCATGCTGGCTCACTCCGTTTCAGTTTTTCTCAAGGGTTCTCGTTTATTTAAAAGTTAAAGAACCGATTATCTTATATAACTTAAATATAAATTAGTCAAGCGTTGAAAAAAGGCAGCTAAAATGATATTTTGATAGAAGTGATATGAATAATCAGTATTTTCTTTTAAGGCACGGCGAGTCGTTAAGAAACGTTAAATCAGTTGCTTCTTGCTGGCCCGAGACAATTAAATACCCTTTAACTAAAAAAGGCAGAGACCAGGCCAAGCAGGCAGCCAAGAAACTGTTAAAGAAAAAGATTGACATGATTTTTGTTTCTGATCTTTTAAGAACCAAAGAGACAGCAGAAATTGTCGGGAAAGTTTTGGGTATTAAACCAAAAGCCGATAAAAGGTTAAGAGAGATAAATGTAGGAGTTTTTAACAATAAAAAGATTGATGATATAGGAGAGTTCTGGAATAAAGAAAAAGACCTTTCTCATTTAAAATATTATCAAAGAAGATACCACATTGCTCCTAAAAAAGGAGAAAACTATAGTCAGGCAGAAAAAAGAGTAACGAGTTTTATCAAAGAGATTGAAAAAAAGTACAAGGGAAAGAAGATATTAATCGTCAGCCATCAACGGACAATCACCCTTTTAGAAAAAGTCGTTGCTGGTTACAGTCTTAAAAAACTGATTAAAATTATTCTTGGCAAAAAAGAAATTAAAACAGGCGAAGTTAGAAAGCTAAAATGGAATTAAACTTTCCTAAAATTGAAGAAAAGATCTTAGTATTCTGGAAAGAGAACAAGATTTTTGACAAGCTAAGAAAAAAGATCCAAGGCAAGGAGCGCTGGTCGTTTTTAGATGGCCCGATTACTGCCAATAATCCAATGGGCGTTCATCATGCCTGGGGAAGGACCTATAAGGATCTTTTCCAGAGGTATAAAGCCATGCAGGGTTTCGACCAGAGGTTTCAGAACGGTTTTGACTGCCAGGGCCTTTGGGTTGAGGTGGAGGTTGAAAAAGAACTGGGATTTAACAACAAAAAAGACATTGAGAAATACGGTATCGATCGTTTTAATGAGAAGTGCAAGGAAAGAGTAATCAAATACTCCAAAATCCAGACCAATCAGTCAATCCGTTTGGGCCAGTGGATGGATTGGGAAAATTCATATTACACCATGTCTGACGAGAATAATTATGCCATCTGGAGCTTTTTAAAAAAGTGCTGGGAGAAAGGCCTGCTTTACAAGGGCAGGGATGTTGTGCCTTGGTGCATTCGTTGCGGGACAGCCATTTCCGAGCACGAGATCTTAACAGAAGAATACAAAGAGATTGTTCATAAATCTATCTTTTTTAAACTGGCAGTTGCAGGAAGAAAAAATACCTATTTCTTGGCCTGGACCACTACCCCCTGGACCTTGCCGGCCAATGTTGCCTTGGCCGTCAGTCCGGAACTGGATTACGCTGAAATCAAGAACAATCAAGCAGAAACCTTTATACTTTTAAAAAGCAAGGCTGATTTGATTAAAGAAGGAAAAATAGTTAAGAGCTTCAAGGGAAAAGAGTTAAAAGATTTGAAATATCAAGGTATTTTTGACGAGCTTCCGATAGTTAAAAAAGAGCTTAAAAAATACCAGCATTCTGTTATTCTCTGGGACGAGGTTTCTCAAGAGGAAGGAACCGGCATTGTCCATATTGCTCCTGGTTGCGGGCAGGAAGATTTCCGCTTATCCAAAGAATTCAATCTTCCAGTCATTAATCCTACTGACGATGAGAGCAGATACATTGAAGGTTTTGGCTTTTTATCCAAGAAGCTGGTAACTGATGTCAATAATCTTATCTTTGAAGATTTAAAGAAGAAAGATGCTGTTTTTAAGATTGAGGATTATTCTCACCGCTATCCTACTTGCTGGCGCTGCAAGAGCGAATTGATATTTAGATTGGTTGATGAATGGTATATATCAATGGACAAGCTAAGAAAGGATTTAATGGAAGCGGTTAAAAAGATTAAGTGGATTCCTTCTTTTGGTCTGGAAAGAGAGCTTGACTGGCTGAAAAACATGCAGGACTGGCTGATTTCCAAGAAAAGGTACTGGGGACTTTGTCTACCTATATATGAATGCTCCTGCGGCAATTTTGAAGTTATTGGCTCTAAAGAAGAGCTGGAAAGGAGGGCAGTTGAAGGATTAAAGGAGTTTCAGGGAAAGTCGCCTCACCGGCCCTGGGTTGATATGGTTAAAATCAAGTGCTCCAAATGCAATAAAACAGTTGCTCGTATTCCTGATGTCGGCAATCCTTGGCTTGATGCCGGCATTGTTCCCTTTTCCACCATCAAATATTTTACTGACAAAGAATATTGGAAGAAATGGTTCCCGGTTGATTTCATCTGTGAATCATTTCCCGGCCAGTTCAAGAACTGGTTTTACTCGCTGATTGTCATGAGCGTTGTTTTAGAAGGAGTTGTTCCCACTAAAACTATTTTTGGCTTTGCTTCGGTAAGAGATGAAAAAGACGAAGAAATGCACAAATCAAAAGGCAATGCCATTTGGTTTGACGATGCTGCTGATAAAATAGGAGTTGAGGTCATGCGCTGGATGTATGCGCGCCAGAACCCGGCTTTTAATTTGAGGTTTGGATACAAGGCAGCCGAGGAAGCCAAGAGAAAACTTTTAACGCTTTGGAACAGCTTCGTCTTTCTTGACACTTATTTTGACAAAAAAGAGCTGGATTCATCCAACCTTGATTTAAAAAGCAAAAACATATTGGATCAATGGATTATTTCCCGGCTTAACAAATTAATTGGAAAAGCAACCAGGAGTTTTAATAATTTTAATGTTGCTTCAGTATCTTCGGCAATAGAGGATTTCTTTGTAAATGATTTGTCGCTCTGGTATATCAGAAGATCAAGAAAGAGATTTCAAAAACCTGAGAACAAAAAGGAGAAGGAAGAAGCTGCTAATACCTTGTACTTTGTGCTTTTGAATTTGAGTAAGCTTTTAGCCCCGATCATGCCTTTTTTAAGCGAAGAGATTTACTTAAGTCTTAAAACAAAAGGAATGCCCGAGTCAGTTCATTTGTCTAGTTGGCCGAAAGAAAACAAAGAATTAATCAACGAAGATCTGGAGAAAAAGATGGATGAGGCAAGAAAAGCTGTTGCCTTGGCCCTCTCAGAAAGAATTAAAGCCGGAATTAAAGTCAGGCAGCCTTTAAAAGAATTGACTCTTACTAATGCCAAATTAAAAAAAGAAAAAGAGTTGCTTGAATTAATCAAAGAAGAGGTTAACGTGAAAAAGATTGGTTTTGGGAAGAAACTTAAATTAGACCTTAAAATCACCAAAGCATTGAAAGAAGAGGGAATGATACGCGAGCTGATTAGAAACATCCAGGAAATGAGGAAAAAAGCCAACCTTAAACCCAAAGACCTGATTAAGGTTAAATACTCGGGCAGCAAGGAATTGGCCAAGCTTATTGAGAAAAAGAAAGAATTCATTTTAGATGAGGCAAAAGTAAAGGAATTGGTTTTTGGAGAAAAAAACCAGGAAGTTTTTGATTCTCTAAAAGAGTTAAAAGTCGATCAAGAAACAATATTGTTATCAATTAAAAAAATAATATGACCCCAGACAGTACACCAAATGAAAATCAACCGGTTAGTCCTATTGGCAGGCCAATAACTCCCAAAGAAAAACCCGCTCCTTTGCCCAAAGAAACGCCCAGCGATCCTTCTGTTTTTGGAGGCGAGTCCCAAATTATGGGAGAAGGTTTAAGAAATTGGGGTAAAAGCAACCCGGCCTGGGAAAGGACTAATATATATGAAGAAGAAAGAATGAAGATTCTTCAAGATGTTTTTGGATCAGGAGACTATTTAACAAAGAGTAAAGCAGAAAATAAACTAAGAGAATTGGAATCAAAAAGATCTTCAGCCGTTAGTGATGCAGAAAGGGAAAGTATCGGAAAGAAGATAAAAGTAGTCAGAGCAATGCTAGGGAAATAACCCATCAATGTTTACCCATTACCGTACCCTTGGTTTTGTCATTAAAAAGACAGACCGAGGGGAAGCAGATAGGTTTTTCACCATTTATACCGAGAAATTCGGCAAACTGGAGCTTTTAGCCAAAGCAGAAAGAAAGATCAACTCAAAGCTGAGATCCGGCTTAGAGCTTTTTTATCTTTCTGAGATCGAATTTATTCAAGGAAAAGCCAATAAGACGCTGACTGACGCATTGGTGATTGAGAAGTTTGACAAATTAAGGAATGATTTAATAAGTCTAAATATCGCTTACAAAGCCTCAGAGGTTTTGGATAATTTGATTAAAGGTCAGGAACCGGACGAAGAGATCTGGCAACTGATTGATGATACTTTTAAAAAACTAAATATCTCGCACTTAGAAATAATATATTATTATTTCTTTTGGAATCTGCTTTCCATTTTAGGATATCAGCCCGATTTATATAATTGTTCAATTTGTCAGGAAAAGTTGACTCCGGAGAAAATTTACCTCAACATCAAGGAGGGAGGACTGATTTGCCAAAACTGCTTTAAAAAAGTAAAATCAGGGAAGGAGATAAGCCCGGAAATAGTAAAAATTCTGAGACTGATTATTAAAAGAAATTGGCCGATTCTTTCTAAATTAAGGGTTGAAGAAAAAGATCTAAAATCTTTGGAGGCTGTTTCCGAATTAATTTATTCTTACCTCAAGTCACAATAATTTTTAATATGATTAAAAAAATAGTTCTTTGCATAATTTCCTTAGCGATCTTAGCCGGTATTGCCGGTTTTTACTATTACCAGAAAAACATCTATTCCAAAGGAGATATCAGGCTGGAAATACTGGGTCCAGAAGAAGCAACTTTAATGGATGAGGTTGAATATGTTGTTAAATACCGTAACAACGGAAACACCAATTTAGAAGAGCCTAGCTTAGTTTTTGAATACCCTGATAATTCTGTGCCCAGCACGGATCAGTCATTAAGGGTTACCAAGGGTAGGGAGGACTTGGGCGAAGTTATTTATCCGGGTGAGGAAAAAACCTTTCACTTCAGTGCCAGGCTTTTGGGAAAAGAAGGATCGATTAAAGAAGCCAAAGCCTATTTAAGCTACCGGCCTAAGAACCTTAAAGCTAGTTATCAATCAGAAACGACTCTGGCTACCATCATTAAGAAGGTGCCTTTGACTTTTGAATTTGACCTGCCCTCTAAAAACGATTCCGGTAAAGACTTTAAATTGAGGATTAATTATTTCTCCAACCTCAACATTCCCATCTCGGGATTAAGAGTTTCAGTAGATTATCCAGCCGGCTTTGAGTTTATTGAGTCTGTGCCTGCAGCCCTAGAGAAAACAGAATGGGATATCGGTATCTTGAATAAAGCACAAGGGGGCAGGATTGAGGTCACCGGCCGGTTAGAGGGAGAGGTAAACGAGGAAAAGCTTTTCCATGCTCAAATGGGAATCTGGCAGGATGGAGAATTCATTGTTTTAAAAGAGGCGAGCGAAGGAATGATCATTGTTAAGCCTTCCATATATATATCCCAGCTGATAAACGGCAGCCCGAGATACGTTGCCAGGCCCGGAGACATGCTTCATTACCAGATATTCTTTAAGAATCTGGGAGAAGAAATGCTCACCAATTTATTCCTGATCGCCAAACTGGAAGGAGACGCTTTCGATTTCTCAACCATGAAAGCGCCTGAAGGTGACTTTGCAGCAGGAGACAATTCTGTGGTTTTTGACTGGAAAACAATACCCAAACTCCAGTTCCTGGACGGAGGAGAAGAAGGCGGAATTGATTTCTGGGTTGAGCTTAAAAAAGAATGGCCAATGGACGGGATAGAGGATAAGAACTTAGTTATTAAGAATAAAATCCTTCTTGGCCAGTCCAAAGAAGAATTCATTAACAAGGTCAATTCACTTTTAGTGATTACTCAGAAAGGATACTTTAATGATGAGATTTTTGGTAATACTGGACCTACTCCTCTTCAGGTTAACCAGCCCACAACCTTTTCCATCACCTGGCAGGCCAAGAACTATTTCAATGATGTCAATAATATCAAGGTTAAGGCCAATTTGGCCGAAAACGTAGAATTGACCGGTAAGATTTTTCCTGAAGACCAAGCATCCAAGTTTTCATATGACGCCCGCTCCAAAGAAGTGGTCTGGACGGTTGGAGACCTTAAGGCCAGCCAAGGGGCATCAGGAACCAGCGCGCCCAACATTTCCTTCCAAATAAAATTAACTCCTACTATTGACCAGAGAAATACAGCTCCTGAACTAATCGGTGTTGCCAAAGTCACTGGTGAAGATATGTGGACCGGAGAATTATTGACCTCAACCTCGACAGCCATCAGCACGGTTTTGCCTGATGACACCAGTTTGAGCAACGACAAAAAGATTGTCCAGTAAATATGGAAGACCTAATGAATAAAATCATATCTTTAACCAAGAGGAGGGGTTTCATATACCAATCCTCAGAAATTTACGGCGGTTTCAGCTCCTGCTATGATTTCGGGCCTTTGGGCGTTGAGATGAAGAATAACATTAAATCGGCCTGGTGGAAGGAGATGACCATGAAGCAACAGGACATTGTCGGATTAGATGCAGCTATTATCATGTCTCCCAAAGTCTGGCAAGCGTCAGGACATTTAACTGCCGGCTTTGCCGATGAACTGGTTGAGTGCAAAAAATGCCACAACCGCTTCAGGAAGGATTTCTTGGAAAAAGACAAATGCCCGGAGTGCAAAGGGGAATTGACGCAGCCCAAAAAGTTCAATCTCATGATGAAGACATCGGTCGGGCCGGTTGAAGACGAAAGTTCCACAGCCTACTTAAGGGCTGAAACCTGTCAGGGTATATATGTTAATTTTAAAAACGTTTTGGATTCTTCGCGCCAGAAGATACCTTTTGGCATTGCCCAGATTGGAAAAGCTTTTCGCAATGAAATTACACCTGGGAATTTCATCTTCAGAACCAGGGAGTTTGAGCAGATGGAGATGCAGTGGTTTTGCCACCCCAAAGATGCAGACAAATTCTTTGATTACTGGAAAGAAGAGAGAATGAAGTGGTATCTGGATCTGGGTATCAAAAAAGAAAATCTGAGATTTAAAGAAGTTGCTAAAGATGAATTGGCGCATTATGCCAAAAGAGTAGTTGATATTGAATACCATTTTCCATTCGGCTGGAAAGAGATTGAGGGAATTCACAATCGGGGGGATTGGGATTTATCTAACCATGCAAAAAACTCAGGACAGGAACTGAAGTATTTTGACGAAGAAAAAGAAGAAAAGTACTTTCCATATATTATTGAAACCTCGGCTGGCGCTGACCGCAGCTTTTTAGTTTTTTTAACCGATGCTTTTTTTGAAGTTGAAGGAGGACGGACCAAAACAACTGAATCGGCCAAGGAAGAAGAATTAGTCTTAAGGGTTGATAAAAATATTGCTCCGGTTAAGGTAGCCGTTTTACCTTTAGTAAAGAACAAACAGGAACTGGTCAAGAAAGCCAAAGAAATATATCAGTTGCTCAAGCCCTGCTTTGTCTGCCAGTATGATGAAGTTGGTTCAATCGGCAGAAGATACCGACGCCAGGATGAGATTGGAACCTGTCTGGCAATTACTGTTGATTTTGAAACACTGGAAAAGGACGATGTTACAGTCAGAAACCGGGACACCATGGACCAGGAAAGGGTCAAAATCAAGGATTTAAAAGCAACTGTTACTAAATACTTGGGGGTTTGCTAATCATGTTTGGAGATACGCAGGAGCGCGTTGTCTTTTGTGGAGAATATCGTCATAATGCCTGCGGATATATAGAAAAGCCTGACTATTTCAAAACAAAAAAAGATAACTGGTACCATAATTGGTACCGTATTTCTTTTTCTTTGGCTTAGTTTAATGATAATATGAATAAAGATAATGTATAAAAAGACAACTCTAAAAAACGGTTTAAGGATAATTACTGTTCCTTCAAAAAACACTAAATCAATGACTGTTTTAGTTTTGATTGGCACGGGATCAAAATACGAGAAAAAGGAAATCAACGGCATTTCTCATTTTTTAGAACACATGTATTTTAAGGGAACGAAGAAAAGGCCTTCCAGCCTGGCCGTGGCCGAGTCTTTGGATAAACTGGGAGGAATGTACAATGCTTTTACCTCGGAAGAATACACAGGATATTACGCCAAGGTGGCTGCTCCTCACTGGGAAATAGCATTGGAATGGGTTTCAGATATCTTTCTCAATTCCCTTTTGCCGGCAGAGGAGATTGAAAAAGAGAAGGGAGTGATCATTGAAGAAATCAATATGTTCTATGACCACCCCATGTCTTACGTGAATATTTTGTGGAGCGAGCTTCTTTACGGAGATCAGCCAGCCGGTTGGTCGGTTTCCGGGACCAAGGAAACAGTCAATCAGATTAATCGTGTTAAATTAGTTGACTATTTGACCAAGCAGTACGTTGCTTCTAACACCATTGTTTGTTTTTCCGGAAACATCAATGAAAAAGAAATTATTAAAAAGGCAGAAGAGTATTTTGAAAGCATTGGAGTGGGCCAGTTTGATTTAAAGGAGAAAGTGATTGAAAAACAGACAGTGCCTCAGTCTCTAATTAGCTATCGTAAAACTGATCAAACCCATCTTTGCCTTGGAGTCAGGGCTTATAATCTTTTTCATCCAGATAAATATGCCTTAGAAATCATGGCCGTGATTTTGGGAGGAATGATGAGCTCAAGACTATTTGAAGAAGTCAGGACCAAATTGGGTTTAGCCTATTATATCCAGACAGCCTCGGTTTCTGATCCTGATACCGGTTTCTTGGTTACTCAGATTGGCGCAGACAACAATAATGTTGAAAAAGCGATTTCAGCGATCCTTGAACACTATAATAAGCTGACCCAAGAAGAAGTTCCCGCAGCCGAGCTTACTAAAGCCAAGGAATACATTAAGGGAAAAGCAAGCTTGCAGCTGGAAGCTTCTGACGTGCTCGCTTCTTTTTACGCTGGTCAAGAGCTCTTGGAGAAGAAGGTTCTGTCTCCGGAAGAAATATTTAAGAAAGTTGATAAAGTTAGCTCAGGTGATATTCTAAAAGTAGCCAAGGATATTTTTAGGCCGGAAAAACTAAATATGGCTTTAATTGGGCCATTTGAAGACAAAGAGAAATTTAATCAAATATTAAAGCTATGAACGACTCAAAAACCCTTGATATTTCTTGGGAAACAATATTAAAAGTCGCCTTTGCCTCCTTAATTTTCTATGTAATTTATCTGGTCAGGGATATTCTGATTGCTTTTTTCTTTGCTTTAATCATTTCTTTTCTTTTTGATCCAATTATCGGTTTCTTGGAGAGGTTTAGGATTCCCAGAATCTTAGCCGTTGTTTTCATTTATCTTCTCTTTTTCGGAATGATCGGCTTTTTCATTTATTGGACAGCGCCCGTATTCTTTAATGAAATCCAGCAGTTTTCCCAGCTTTTCCCGCAGTATCTGATGAAAATTTCCCCTTTCTTAAAAGATATTGGAATCAAGGCTTTTGAGAACATGGAAACCTTTACAGTGGCCGTCGGCCAGCTGCTTCAAAAAGCGTCTTCCGATATATTGAGCGCAATTTCAGTTTTTTTCGGAGGAATCACTTCAACCCTTTTTATCCTTTCCTTGGCCCTATTCATTTCTTTGGAAAAGAACGGGGTGGAGAACTTTATTTTCTTAATGGCTCCTGCTAAATACGAAAACTATATTTTAGCTCTTTGGAAGAAGTCAGAGGCCAAGGTAGCTGGCTGGTTTGGCAGCCGGGTACTAACCTCTTTATTTGTTGCCGTTACCTTCTTCATTACTCTGCTTCTTTTTAACATTAACTATGCCTTGGTTCTGGCTTTTTTGGCCGGGATTTTGAATTTCATTCCCATTATCGGGCCAATAATCACCGGAGGATTGATCATTGCCTTAATCGGTTTTGATTCCATGCTGAAAACAGTATTTGTTTTAATTGCCTTCACTTTGATTCAGCAGATTGAAGGAAATATTATTTCTCCCATTTTAACCAAAAGAATTATCGGTCTTCCGCCAGCCTTAGTTTTAATTTCTTTGGCAATCGGAGGCAGGTTATTGGGCGCTATGGGCGCTATTCTTGCAGTTCCCTTGGCAGGAATAATCTTTGAATTCCTGAGCGAGTTTCTCAAAGAAACCAAGAGTGCAGCAGTTGAGACTTAATATATATGTTTTCTAAAAAGAAGAAGTATTACATTACTACCAGCATTGCTTATACTAATGCAGTTCCCCACATCGGATATGCCCTGGAGCTGATCCAGGCTGATGTAATTGCGCGCTTTCATCGTCAATTAGGGGAGCCTGTTTTTTTTCTGACCGGTACTGACGAGCACGGACAAAAAATTGTAAAAGCTGCTCAGGAGTTGGGCAAGGAAACTATTGATTTCACTGACCAGATTTCTGCTAAGTTTCAGGAACTGACCAAAGTCCTCAACCTTACTAATAATGATTTCATCAGAACCAGCGATCAAAAAAGGCACTGGCCAGCTGTTAATATGGTTTGGCAGAAGCTCAAAGAAAAAGGAAAGATATACAAAAAGAAATATCGCGGTCTTTATTGTTTAGGCTGCGAAGCCTTCATCAAGGAAAAGGACTTAGTTAAAGGATTGTGTCCAGTTCACAAGAGGAGGCCGGAGCTGATTGAAGAAGAGAATTATTTCTTTAAACTGTCCAATTACACCCAAGCTGTTGAGAACTTGATTAAAGAAGAAAAGATCAAGATTATTCCTGAAACCAGGAAGAATGAGATGCTGAGTTTTGTAAAACAAGGCCTGGAGGATTTGAGTTTTTCCCGGCCCAGAGAAAAGCTCAAGTGGGGCATTCCTGTTCCTGACGATCCCAGCCAGACAATATATGTCTGGGCTGACGCTTTAACTAACTACATTTCAGCCATCGGCTATGCTGACGATGAAAAGAAATTTAAAGGATTATGGCCGGCTGACGTTCATGTTATCGGCAAGGATATCCAGAAATTCCATTGCATAATCTGGCCGGCCATGCTCTTGGCTCTGGAGCTTGAGCTTCCCAAGATAGTTTTTGTCCACGGCTTTATCACGGTCAAAGGCCAGAAAATGTCCAAGAGTCTAAAAAACATTGTTGATCCTTTTGCATTAGTCAAGAAATATGGCGCTGAAGTAGTAAGATACTTCCTTTTAAGGGAAATTCCGGCTAGTGAGGATGGCGATTTTAGCTATCAAAAGCTTGAACAGAGATACAATGCTGATTTGGCCAAAGGCTTGGGTAATTTAGTAAGCCGGGTCGTTGCTTTAGCTGAGAAAAACAAAGCAGACTATTCTTTGAAGGATTCAATAAAAGATCCTGGATTAAAACGGGAGCTAAGGGGTTGTTCGGAAGAATGGGAAAATTCATTAATGAGTTTTAACTTTAACCAAGCCCTAATCTCAATTTGGAAATTGATCAGCGCTTGCGATCGATACATTGAGCAGCAAAAACCCTGGGTGGTTAATGCAAGACAAAAAGCGACCATTAATAATTTGCTGATCGTTTTAAATGCAATCGCAGGCTTTTTGGTTCCTCTGCTGCCTGAGACTTCAGAAAAAATGCTGCTGCAATTAAAAAACAAAGAAACTTATCCTTTGTTTCCTAAAATCTAGGCTTGACATTTGATCAATTTTCTGTTAAAATTGCATTGTCAGGCTAATTTTAATTACTCAGCTCGTTTACATGCCATTGGTCTGACAAGCTCACGATTGCAAAGGTTAGGAGGGTTTTAACTTGGTTGCTACGATTCAAAATGATTTAACGAATCAACACTGGGAAGAAACAGTAAGATTGATTCTTGCCAATGAAAGGAAATATCATAAGGCTTTCTTTGGAAAGATATTTGACCTTACTGCTTTCATGCGCGTTTTAAAAGACTACGGGCCCGAAGATTTGGCCAGGTGGACATCTTTATACCTGGAGCCTCATTTCTTGCCCGAAGTAGATATCCTGCCTTGGAATGACTTTCCAGGCTGGAGGATAAAAATCGGAAAATTGTTCTACGAAGCAGCTGGCAGCAATGGGTCAAAAATCATGTGCCGCCAAGAAAACGATGTTTTGGGGCACGACCACAAATTTTACAAGCTGCCGGGAAGAACGGTCTTGATCGATACGCGGCTCAAGAATCATAAGATGATGGATAATGATATGCTGATGGGCGATATCATGATCTGGCTGAGACGAGAAAGAAGAATCAAAACTTTTCGCGAATTGCCTTTGTCCTCTCGTTTTGGACCTTCCTCAAATGATTGGGACCAGCAGATCCGGCCTGCTTTGATTAAAGCGCTCGGATTTAAACCTCGGCAAGTCAGGCTGGAAAAGGTGGTTGAGGCCAACACCATCCCCCAAATCTATCCTCATATGCCAAGGTTAAATGACGGGAAATTCCAGACTGAAGTATGGTGCGAAGAGTTCTGTGCTGAGCCATGTAAGGAAAGCTGCTGCACAAGCATCAATCGATTCAGTGGCGGTATCGAAAGATACGGTGGCCTTTCCTATTTTTCCCCTATGGACCGCTCTGACCGGTGGATGCAAAGGGCTTTTCGTCCAATTTTTGTTCTTTAATATATATTTCGGGGCTGAACCGTTCAGCTCTTCTTTTCTTTTTGAAATGAGATATATTTAATATATGTTAATAGACACTCACGCCCATCTTAATTTTAATTCTTTTAAGAAAGACCTTGATTCGGTAATCAAGAGGTCGTTGGACAGCAATGTTTGGATGATTAATGTCGGCTCCCAGTTTTCAACCAGCGAGCTGGCCGTTGAAATCAGTAACAAATACGAACAGGGAGTATATGCTGCTATCGGCCTTCACCCCATTAATTTAGAAACAGATCTTGTTAAGATAAAAACTGATCCGGAAGAAACTCATTCAAAAAGAGAGATTTTTGATTTTCAAAAATACAAAGATCTTTCTAAGAAGGGGAAAGTGGTGGCTGTTGGAGAAACAGGCCTCGACTATTACTACAAGCCAAAGACTAAAAACAGGCTGGAGCTTTTTAAAAAACAGCAAAAAGATACGTTGAATCAACATTTGGATCTGGCCCAGGAATTAAATCTGGCAGTTATATTTCATTGCCGGATGGCGCATAATGATATGATTGAGATCTTAAAATCAAGAACAGAAATAAAAGGGGTGATACATTGTTTTACCGGTAACTGGGAGCAGGCCCAAAAATACCTTGAGATGGGATTATATCTTGGGTTTAACGGAATCATTTTTAAATTGGATCTGGATGAGATTATTAAAAAGACCCCTTTAGATAGGATTCTCATTGAAACAGATTGCCCCTATTTAATCCCGCCTTTAATTAATGAAAAGAGAAACGAACCCATCTTTGTAAAATATATTGCTGAAAGAATAGCCGAAATAAAAGGATTGGATCTTAATGAGATAGCGCGAGCAACTACTGAAAACGCGAAAAACCTATTCAATTTACAGTAAATATTATTTGACATTATATTATATTATGTTATTCTTTGGGACATAGGGCTTGTCCCTTTTTGCAGTTTAGGCTGCTAATTGCACTTTGGAAAAAACAAACTACAAGTAGGAGTTGGAGAAGATCTTATGACGACGTTAACTAATTCGATGATTCATGGATTGCCAAAGCCTATTAAGGTTGGAAAAGTAAAGGGTCTTTACCCTGTTCCCGATGAAAGCAGCGGTCGTGACCTTAAAGATTTACTTCTGTCTGTATATACAGACAGAATTTCCGCTTTCGATAACCCCCTTAAAAGAGGTAAGACATTTGTCGGTATTCCCCATAAGGGAAAAGTACTGAACTGCCTGTCTCTTTTCTGGCTGAAACAGCTAGGAGGGATTGTTCCGAACCATATCTACAGTGGAAGTCAGCATGAGTGCCTGCGCGGTCTTGATATCCCGACGGCATTATATGAAAAACTCATTGGAAGAGTTTCCCTCATCAGACGAGCGGAAATGATTCCTGTGGAGTGTATCATGAGAGGATACATTTCCGGAAGATTATGGGAAGAATATCAAAAGGCTCTGAAGACACCTCCTTCTTCTGATAATCGGGTTTGTGTATTGGGTCATTATCTTCCCAGAAACTTACAGGAGTCAGATAAACTTCCTTATCCGATTTTCACGCCCAGCACCAAGGCGGAAACAGGTCACGATATTAACCTTACCTACTCTAGTCTTCAATCATATATCAATAACTGGGCCCAAGAACGGATTTCAATAAATCCCAACAGCTGGCCCGTTAATCCTGTTCATCTCTGCCAATTGCTGCGTTCTACCAGCATTGCTTTATATCAATTAGGCCACGAATATGCTCTTGGACGGGGCATAATTCCTCCCGATACGAAGTTCGAATTCGGTATCATCGATAATGAGGTTTGTCTGGCTGACGAAGTATTTACTCCGGACTCAAGCCGGTTCTGGAATGCAGAAACATATGAACCAGGTAAAAGGCAAGCGAGTTATGACAAACAGCCCGTAAGAGACTGGTTGAGAGAAAATCCCGGCCAACCTCTTCCTGACTGGTTGATTAAAGATACGAGCGAAAGATACCTCGATATTTATCAACAGCTGACAGGCCGAGAGCTTCCCTGGCAAAAATATTGATCACATGAAGGTGGTTTTTTAAACCGCTTTCTTTTTATTTAAGTGTAAATAGACAAAAAAGAGAAAAAAGGATAAAATTAAGAATTAATTCATGAAATATTCTCCTCAGCAAATTGAGAAAAAATGGCAGGATTACTGGGAGGAAAAGGGCTTTCACAGGGCAGAGGATTTCTCCAAAAAGCCCAAATTATATATTCTCATAGAGTTTCCTTATCCTTCCGGAAGCGGTCTTCATGTCGGTCATCTCAGGGGATATGTTGCTTTGGATGTGGTTTCGAGAAAAAAAAGGATGGAGGGTTTTAATGTTTTATTTCCCATTGGCTGGGATGCTTTTGGCTTGCCAACCGAAAACTTTGCTCTCAAAACAGGAATCCATCCGGAAGTGGCAACCAAGAATAATATAGCCAATTATACCAATCAATTAAAAAGCCTTGGTCTTTCTTTTGACTGGTCAAGGGAAATTAATACTACTGACCCCAAATATTACAAGTGGACCCAATGGATATTTTTAAAGCTTTTTGAGAATAATTTGGCCTATCAGGAATCCATGGCCATTAACTGGTGTCCGGCATGTAAAATCGGTCTGGCTAATGAGGAAGTGGTTAACGGCAAATGCGAACGCTGCGGCGCCATGGCTGGCAAAAAGGTTTTAAAGCAATGGCTGTTAAGGATTACCAAATATGCAGACCGTTTGATTGATGACTTGGATAAAGTTGACTATTTGGAGAAAATAAAAAACCAGCAGATTAATTGGATCGGCAAGAGTTTTGGAACCGAGATTGATTTTAAGATCGCTGACTCTAACGAGACGGTTAAGGTTTTCACCACTAGGGCCGATACTCTTTTTGGAGTGACCAGCATAGTATTGTCTCCTGAAAATAAATTAATATCCGATCTACGTTCCAATATCTCTAACATTAAGGACGTAGATAAATACATTAAACAGTCTGAAGAGAAGAGCGATTTTGAAAGAACGGAACTGGCCATGGAAAAAACAGGCGTTCAGCTCAAAGGAATAAAAGCAGTGAATCCTGTTAATAAAGAAGAGGTTTCTGTTTGGGTTGGAGATTATGTGGTTGGAACTTACGGCGGCGGGGCAGTAATGATGGTTCCGGCGCACGATTACCGGGACTATGATTTTGCCAAAAGATACGGATTGGAAATTAGAGAGGTTGTTTCCGGAGGCGATATTTCTAAAGATGCTTTTGTTGATGACGGTATCTTAATTAATTCCAACGAATTCAATAGCCTGTCATCAAAAGAAGCAATTGAAAAAATCAGTCAATGGCTGGAAAAGAAAGGATTGGGCAGAAAGACAATTAAATACAAATTAAGGGATTGGGTTTTTTCCAGGCAGCATTATTGGGGAGAGCCTATTCCGATCATTCATTGCGATAAATGTGGAGTGGTTCCAGTTCCTGAAAATGATCTGCCGGTCAGACTTCCTTATGTTGAAAAATATCAGCCCACTGGCACTGGGGAGTCGCCTCTAGCTAGCATCAAAGATTGGGTTGATGTTAAATGCCCAAAATGCAAAGGCCAGGCAAAAAGAGAAACTGACACTATGCCTAACTGGGCTGGTTCCAATTGGTATTACCTTAGATATCTTGATCCGAATAATGAAAATACCTTGGCTGATGATAAAAAGATTAAATACTGGATGCCAGTTGATTGGTATAACGGAGGCATGGAGCACACCACCTTGCACTTACTTTATTCCCGATTTATATATAAATTCTTATATGATATTAAGGTTGTTCTTGAGCCTGAACCATATAAAAGAAGGACTTCCCACGGAATAGTATTGGCTGAAGACGGCAGGAAAATGTCAAAGTCTTTTGGAAACGTAATCACTCCTGACGATATTGTTAAGCAATACGGCGCAGACACTTTAAGACTCTACGAGCTGTTCATAGGACCCTTTGACCAAACCATTGCCTGGAGTGAGCAGGGAGTAAAGGGGGTATACCGTTTCTTGGAAAGAATCTGGAATCTGGTCTTAGAATGCGCCAGTAACAATAAAAACAGCCCGATGGTTTTAAGGGCAATTGAGAAGCTGAATAAAAAGATAGATGATAATTTAGTATCAACCAGATTTAATACTATTGTGGCCGGCTTTATGGAACTAACTAATCTCATGGCTGACAATAAACAAGAAACCGGCAGAAAGGCGATTGAGAAAATGCTTATTCTTTTAGCTCCTTTTGCACCCCATATAGCTGAGGAACTTTGGATACAAATAGGTCATGATAAAAGCATCTTTTTGGAGCCCTGGCCGAAATACGACCCAAAGCTCATCAAAGAAGAAAAAATTACCTTAATTGTTCAAGTTAACGGTAAAATAAGAGACAAGTTTGAAATTGATTCGGATGTTACTGAAGAAGAAGCAAAAGAACTTGCAATTTCTCGGGAAAAAGTTAAGAATTGGATTGAAGGAAAAGAAATTAAAAAAATAATCTTTGTTCCGGGAAAATTAATTAATATTGTCGTCTAAGCTATGTGCGGCATTGTAGGATATATTTCAAAAAAAGATAATCCCAACTCTTTGAGATTGGGCATAGAGGCCTTAAGAAGGTTGGAATACAGAGGATATGATTCTTCTGGTTTTGCTGCCTATGACAAGGATAAAAAAGAGATTGTTTGCCAGAGGGCAGTGGGAAAGATCAGTAAGTTAGAAGAAAAGATTGGAAATAATAATCATTATAAATCGGCCAACCCCGTTATTCTTCATACCCGCTGGGCAACAACAGGAACCGTTACCGAGGAAAATGCCCATCCTCACTGCGACTGCAAGAGAAATATTTGGCTGGTTCATAATGGGATTATTGAGAACTACCAAGCTCTTAAAGAGAAGCTAAAAGCAGAAGGGCACAAGTTCATTACTGAAACCGATACTGAGGTAATAGCTCATTTGATTGAAAAGTTTTTTCAGGGAAACTTGGAAGAAGCGGTTAAAGAAGCTTTGGCTTTAGTAAAAGGAACCTATGGTTTAGTTGTAATTTCTCGTGATGATCCTAATAAGATTGTGGCTGCTCGTCTTTCCAGCCCTTTACTCATAGGATTGGGTGAGGATGAGTATATTGTTGCCTCTGATCCAGCAGCAGTTATTGCCCATACCAACAAAGTTATTTATTTGGATGACGGGGAGATAGTTACCATTACTCCGGATAAATTCATTATGGGTAAAGAGAAAAAGCCTGAGCAAATTGACTGGGACCTGGAAGCTGCCCAGAAGTCAGGGTATGATCATTTCATGCTCAAAGAGATTATGGAGCAGCCGGAAAGTATTGAGAATTCCTTAAGGGGAAGAATGCTTTTTGAAGAGGGAAAAGCCAGATTGGGCGGGTTATCCTCGGTTCAGCAGAAACTGGCTGACATTGAAAGGATTAACATTGTTGCCTGCGGCACTGCTTACTATGCGGGTTTGATAGGAGAATATATGTTAGAGGAATATGCTGGTATTCCTACTGAAGTTGATTACGGGTCTGAATTCCGTTACCGCAAGCCGGTTTTAGATAAAAAAAACACTGTTTTGGCCATATCTCAATCCGGAGAAACAGCTGATACTTTGGGTGCGGTTAAAGAGGCCAAAGAAAAAGGTCTCATGACTATAGGAATTGTTAATGTGATTGGCTCGACTTTAACCAGAGAAACTGAAGCCGGTATTTACAACCATGCTGGCCCGGAAATCGGAGTAGCTTCAACCAAAGCTTTTACTTCCCAATTGACTATAATTGCTCTTTTGACCGTATTTTTAGGCAGGCAGCGCCAAATGTCTTTGGTTATGGGCCAGAGAATAATTAAAGAGATAGCTAAGATTCCGGAATTAGCCAGGCAGGTTTTAAAAAGCAACGAGCAAATCAAAAAGATAGCCCAGAAATACAAAGACTGTGATGATTTCCTGTATCTGGGCAGAAAATACAATTTCCCTATTGCGCTAGAAGGAGCTTTAAAGCTTAAAGAAATATCATACATCCATGCCGAAGGCTACGGGGCAGGAGAAATGAAGCACGGCCCCATTGCTTTAATTGACGAAAAGTTCCCAACCCTTGTGATCGCTCCTTCTGATAGCGTTTACCAGAAAATGATTTCCAATATCGAAGAAGTCAGAGCCAGAAAAGGAAAGATTATTGCCATTGCCACAGAAGGAAACGAGGAAATCAAAAAAATTGTTGACGATGTTATTTATATTCCCAAGACCTTAGAAATGCTCACTCCAATTATTAGCGTTATACCCTTGCAGCTTTTTGCCTATCATGTCGGGGTAGCAAGAGGTTGTGATGTTGATAAACCAAGAAATTTAGCCAAATCAGTAACTGTTGAATAAAATATGGAACTGTTAAACAGGAAACCCGGAGAAAAAGTATTTTTACTGGGAAACGAAGCGATTGTCCGGGGCGCTCTGGAATCGGGCGTTCAATTCGTTTCCACCTATCCCGGTACCCCAGCTTCAGAAATCGGGAATATTTTTTTTGAAATCGCTCCCAAGGAGGGTATTTATTTTGAATTCTCGACCAATGAGAAAGTGGCTCTTGAGGCGGCAGTAGGATCTTCTTTTTCCGGATTAAAAACCTTAGTCGCCATGAAAAACTTCGGACTCAATGTCTGCTTGGATGCTCTGCTTCCTTTCGCCTACACAGGCACCAAAGGCCCTACGGTGATTATTGTTGCTGATGATCCTTCTTGCCACAGTTCCGCCCAATCAGAGGAGAATTCCAGGCCGATTGCCTACCTTTCCCATATTCCGGTATTGGAACCCTCGGATCCGCAGGAATGCAAAGATTTTGTTAAGCTGGGATTTGATTTGTCAGAAAAGTTCAATATACCAGTAATAGTTAGGACAACTACCAGAGTAGCTCATCAGAAAATGCCGGTTGTATTGGGAAGAATTGTTGCCAGCCTAAACAAAGGCCACTTTACAAAGAATTACAGGAACTTCGTTACTTTGCCCCCCAGGGTTTTAGAGATGAAAAAAGAGCTCTTAGACAAGATTAAATTAATACAAAAGTTTTCTGAAAAATCTCCAATTAACAGAAAAGAGTTCCAGGTTAAATCCAAGGTTGGAATAATTACCTCTGCTGTATCCTATCTTTATGTTAGGGAGGCTTTAGAAGACCTTGAGTTAAAAGTACCCATTTTAAAAATCGGTTTCTTTTATCCTTTACCGGAAAAGAAGATCAAGGCATTTCTCAAGAAATTAAAGACTGTTCTGATCGTCGAAGAGCTTGAACCGTATCTTGAAAAAGAAGTGACCAGGCTGGCCAAGGAAGCAAATTGCAAGATTAAGATTATGGGTAAAAACCTGCTTCCTGAGGTAGGAGAACTAAAACCAGAAGCGGTATTGTTGGCAGTTGCGAAGTTGGTTGGCAGGAGAATAAAGATTGAAAAACCAAAATTAGACATTAAAAATCTTAAATTCCCCAAAAGATTCCCCCAACTCTGCCCCGGTTGTCCTTATTGGTTGGTTTTCGGAGCGGTTAAGAAGGCTACCCAAAATGAAAATGTCATCTACGGCGGTGACATCGGTTGCTATATGCTAGCTGGTATGCCGCCTCATTTAATTCAGGACTACCTTTTCTGCATGGGAGCTTCAATTGGTATCGGTCACGGGATTAAAAAAGCTACCAACCAGAAACTGATAGCTTTTATCGGAGACAGTACTTTTTTTCACTCAGGCATCACTCCGTTGATCAATACGGTATTTAATCGATCTAATCCCTTAATTATTATTCTCAGGAATCAGACCACGGCCATGACCGGCCACCAGCCGCATCCCGGAGCCAGCTCTACCGCTAACTCCATAAAGATTGAAGAAATTGTTAAAGCCTTAGGGATAAAGAATTTAAAAGTTCTTGATCCCATCAATCAGGATGAATTCATTAGCACCATAAAAGACTTCTTAAACAGGGATGAAGTATCAGTGATAATTGCTGACAGGCCTTGTAAGTTCGTTACTAAAAAATAAATATGAACAAAGAACAAAAACAATTTAACCTATTAATAGTCGGAACCGGCGGCCAGGGTCTGATAACCCTTCTTCAGATTGTTTCCCGGGCAGCTTTAATCGAGGGCTACGATATTAGGACTTCCGAGCTTCACGGCCTTTCTCAAAGAGGGGGATCAGTTGAAGTTCATATTCGTTTTGGCAATAAAATTTACTCACCCCTGGTGGCCCAAGCTAAAGCCGATCTAATTCTTGCCCTTGAAGAGCAAGAAGCTCTAAGAGGAATTCATTTTGCCAATCAAAAAACCAATTTCGTAATCAATCAGAATATTATTCCCATTCCTTCTGAGAAAAATTTAACGGAGCAGGAAGTGAAGAACATTCTGGAAAAAGTAAGCAAGAACGTAATTTTCGTACCAGCCAGAGAAATCTGCCAGCAAAAGCTAGGAAAAGACGTATTCGCCTGCGTATACCTGTTAAGCTGGGCGGTATTTAAGAAACTGATTCCTTTGGAACCGGATTCAGTTTTAAAGGCCATTAAAAAAGAAGTTCCAGAAAAGCATCTGGAAATGAATTTGAGAACTTTTAATTTAGCCAAGGACACTCAGATCTTTTCAATGTGAGCTCCTAATTTCTTTAATTTAATCTCAATCTTTTCATGCCCTCTTTCTATTTGGGCTATATTTTCAATTACGGTTTCCCCTTGTGCGATCAAGGCGGCAAGAATAAGAGCTGCGCCTGACCTAATGTCCAAAGCATTTATTTTGCTTCCAAACAACGCAGTTTTGCCGAATATTAAAGCCCGATGAGGATCAGTGATTTCAATATCAGCCCCCATTTTTCTCATCTCCTGCAAATACTGAAACCTGTTTTCATACATTGTTTCGTGAATCAAGCTTTTGCCTGGAGCCTGCGTAAGCAAGACAGAAATTTGGGGCTGGAGATCAGTGGGGAATCCGGGATAGGGAAAGGTCTGGACTTTAACCGGTTTGAATTGAAATGAAGGATTAACGATTATTTCTTCAGAAAGGATTTCAATATTGACTCCAATGTCTTTGATTTTTTCTAAAAAAGGAGTCATGTGAGCAGTGTTAACATTCTTTATCTTCCCTTGGCCGCCAGTAATTGCCAAAGCGATCAAAAAAGTTCCAGCTTCCAAAAGATCAGGGCAGATTTTAAATTCTACTCCTTTTAGGTTTTCATTTCCAATAATAGTTATTGTATGGGTGGACAAGCCTTCAACCGAAGCCCCCATTTTTTTTAGCATTTCACCTAAATCCTGGATCTGAGGTTCAGCAGCCGCCATTTCAATTATTGTTTTTCCTTTAGTTTTGGCAGCCAGCATCATTATTATTTCGGTAGCGGTTACGGAGAATTCTTTTAAGATAATTCTTTTTCCTTCCAGATCTTTAGGAATTTCAAGGTGATAGATGGCGTCTCTCTCTTCTACTTTCACTCCAAAATCTTTTAATGCCTGAATATGAGTAATGATCGGTCTTAATCCTATTCTATCCCCGCCGGGATGAGGCACGCTTACTTTTTTAAATCTGGCTAACAGCGGACTGATCAAAAGAACAGAGATCCTCATTTTCTCAAAAAGCTGGTTAGAGATTTTATTGGGATCAAGCTGAACAGGATCAATCTTTACTTTTCTCTCGCTAAGCCATTCAATGTTTATGCCCATCTGTTTCATCATCTCAATCTGGTCTAAGATGTCAGAAATCAGGGGCAGATTATCGATTACTGACGGTTCTTGGGAAAGCAAAGTAGCGGCCAAACAGGCACCAGCCGCATTTTTATACCCTGATATTTCTACCTCTCCGCAAAGAGGTACGCCGCCTTTTATTAGAAATTTTTCTTGCATAAATTACTTTTTTACTCTACAATAAAAGGGAAATTATGTCAAAAAAGCTTAAGAAAATAGTTTGTTTGGGTGGCGGCAATGCCATGCCCAAGGCGGTATTAAGCGGATTGAAGAAATACCCGGTGAAAATATCTGCCATTTGCGCTATGCTTGATTCCGGAGGCTCTGCCGGTCGCCTAAGAAAAGAATTTAAAATTGTATCGCCCGGAGATATTAGAAGGGCTTTGATTGCACTGGCTAACACCTCTCCAGTCATTGAAGAGCTTTTTAATTACCGCTTTAAGACAGGCGGCTTAAAAGGTCACAACTTTGCCAATCTTTTCATTACTGCTTTGGTTTTGTCCACCAACAATTACGAAAAGAGCCTGAAAGAGATCGGTAAGTTCTTAAACGTCAAACACACAGTATTGCCCGTTACTTTGGATAATTCTCATCTTTATGCCGTTCTTGAAAACAACAAGGTGGTTTCTGGAGAGACTAATATCGATGTTCCCAAACACAATGGAAAACTAAAGATTAAAAAAGTCTTTTTGAAACCAAAAGCCAGAGCCTATCCTAAAGCATTAAAAGAAATTAAAAGTGCAGATTTGATTGTCATCGGACCCGGTGATCTCTATTCTTCTTTAGCCCAGATACTATTGACTGAAGGTATAGCTGAGGCAATAAAAAAGAGCAGGGGAAAGAAAGTATACGTGTGTAATCTCATGACTAAGTTCGGAGAAACAAGCGGATATTCTGTTTCCGACTTCACCAGAGAATTGGAAAGATATTTAACCGGAGAAATAGATTACGTAATATTTAACAATAGGAAACCTTTAAATAAAAGGCTGGTTAAATATAAAAAGGAACACCAAGAGCTTCTAGACTTGGTCAGATTCGACGATCAGTTGACTAAAGACAAAAAATTCATTAAAACCGATCTATTACCAGACAATGGACCAATAGTCCATGATACAGATAAACTGGCCAAAGTAATCATTAATTTATGCAAGCAATAATTTTAGCCGCAGGAGAATCTTCCCGTTTCTGGCCTTTAAACAGGCAGCATAAATCCCAAATCAAGATTCTGGGCAGACCTTTGATTTATTGGACTATTAAAGGATTGGAGGAAAAAGGGATAAAGGACATAGTAATTGTTATTAGCCCCAGTTCCTTCTTAAAGGAGGAATTGGCTGGTTCTGACTTAACTTCGAATATTTCCTATACTATTCAAGAAAAACCTTTAGGAACCGGTAATGCTGTTTTCCAGGCCAAAGACTTAATCAAAGAACCCTTCTTTATCATCTGGCCTTACAAGATTGACAGCAAAGAGTTAGTGACCCAGATTTTGGAAAAGTATGAAAAAGACAATCTAGAAGCAGTATTAGTTGGCAACCAGACCGGAAAACCTTGGGAGTACGGTATTTTAAGAATTGAAAGGGATAAGGTACTAGAAATTGTAGAAAACCCAAAACCAGGCGAGGAACCTTCCCAGATCAAGCTTTCCGGAAACTATCTTCTTGGCCCTGATTTCTTCAGCTACTACCAGAATTTAACAAATCACCATGAAGAAGATTTAATTGATGCTCTTAACATATATATTAAAGACAAGAAAACTGGTTTCATCCTTTTGGACAAGAAAATCAGTTCTTTAAAGTATCCTTGGGATGTTTTGGAATTAGTCAAAGTCCAAATGGAATCCAAATATTTTAAAAATTATATTTCTCCCAGCGCTTCAGTCGGAAAAAATGTTGTCATTAGCGGCCAGGTATATATTTCTGACAACGTAGTTATTGGAGACAATTCCATAATTACCGGCCCCTGTTATTTTGGCAGTAATGCGAAAATCGGTGTAAACAATATTTTCCGGGGACCGGTCAATATCGAAAAAGATGTAATTACCGGCGCGTTTACTGAAATCAAAAACTCATTGATTCAAGAAGGAACCCATATTCATTCCGGATATTTTGGCGATTCAGTTATCGGCAAGGATTGTAGGTTCGGAGCAGGCTTCATTACTGCTAACAGAAGAATTGACCGTTCCAATATAATTACAGTAGTAAAGGGAAAAGAGGTAGATACAGGACTAAGTTATTTTGGTAATATTATTGGTGATAATACCCGTTCCGGTATCAATTCTGGTACCATGCCCGGGGTATTGATCGGCTCCAATTGTTTAATAGGTCCTGGTACGATTGTTTTTCAGAACTTAGAAGACAATATGACCTATTACACTGAATTCAAAGGAATTAAAAAGGAAAGAAAAGATGGATTCTCTGATTCTTCAAAAATTAAATAACTTGTCAGGCCAGTCTCTTTTATTGGATGAGTTGGCTATTTTTTTTGCTGTTTACTTGGGTATTTTCTTGGTTGTAATTCCTTTGATTTTATTCTTAAGAGACTCAAAGAGATACAAGATAATGATAATTGAGGGCTTTCTGTCAGTAATGCTGGCCAGGTTTGGTTTTGTAGAGCTAATTAGAATAGTATTCTGGCAGCGCTTAAGACCATTTTTTTTAAACGGAGACCTTAATTTACTTCTCAATACGCCCAATGAGTATTCTTTTCCTTCCGGTCATGCAGCTTTCTTTTTTGCTTTGTCTACTACTGCCTATTATTACAATAAGAATCTTGGCCGCTGTTTTTTTGTAGCCAGTGCTTTGGTTGCTATTTCCAGGGTTTTCTGCGGAGTTCACTGGCCGACTGATGTTATTGCTGGAGCGGCTGTCGGTGTTTTTACTTCCTGGTTAATACACAAATTCTTTCATAAGTAGTTAATTCATATTTTAAGAAAAAGAGCCCGTTTTTTAACGGGTTTTTTTATTTTTTGAATTAAATTAGGTGTTCAGCGGTCAGCTTAATTGTGGGCGAGGAGAGAATCGAACTCTCACGAGGTTGCCCTCATAGGTTTTTGAAACCTACGTGTCTACCGTTTCACCACTCGCCCTTTCTGCCCTTTAAATCTATTAATTTTTCAGCCAATTGTCAATTTGTTATTTCTTGAAATCGCAGCTTTTATTTGAGCACTTAATCTGCCCCCTTTTGGTTTTAACCAGAAGAGATTTGCATTTTGGGCAGGTTTCTTTAATTGGCTTATCCCAAAGAGCGAAATAGCAGCTAGGGAACTGATTGCAGCCGTAAAAGATTTTCTTTTTCTTGGTTCTTTTTTCAACAATTTCTCCTTTTTGGCATTTGGGGCAGCTTATATCCAGTCCGTTGTCCTTGAGTGATTCGGTGTAGCGGCACTTAGGAAAACTGGAACAAGCATAGAATTTGCCGAATTTGCCCAGCTTTAGGATCAGGGGGGAATTGCATTTGGGGCAAACCTTGTCAGTCTTTTCTTCAGCGATTTCTTTTTTAGAAACTTCCTGATATTTCTGTTTAAGATTTTCTTCAAATGGTTTGTAGAATTCTTGCAGAACCGGCACCCATTTCTTTTCTCCTTCAGCAATCTGATCAAGCTCGTTTTCCATTTGTGCTGTAAATCCAATATCAACAATATTTGGAAAATTGCTTACTAATAAATCATTTACAACAATTCCGATTTCAGTTGGCTGGAATCTTTTTTGCTCGTTCTTCTCAATATAGTTTCTTTCTTGGATATTGGAGAGTATCGGAGCATAGGTTGATGGCCGACCGATTCCGTTTTCTTCCAAGGCTTTGATTAGGGAAGCTTCAGTGTATCTAGCAGGAGGCTGGGTAAAATGCTGATTAGGTAATAGCTTATCAAGTATTAACGCCTCTTTTTTTTCTAAAGTAGGCAACTCTTTTTCTTCAAATTTCATTGGATAAACCTTTAAGAAACCATCAAATTTCAAAATCTGGCCATTAGCCCTGAAAAGATACTCCTTTTTGTCTTTTCCCATTGCAGCTATATCAGCAGCAGTTGAATCAAAAAGAGCTTGGGCCATCTGACAAGCAATAAATCTCTGCCAGATTAAACCGTAAAGTTTTAAAAGATTGGTTTCCAGTTTTATTGATTCTGGCATTCTGGAAGGATAGGTTGGCCTAATGGCTTCATGGGCTTCTTGGGTTCTTCCTTTTGACTTATATCTTCTTAAATAGCCGACCCAGTATTTCTTGCCGTATTTTTCTTCAATAAATTTCTTGGCGCCAAAAAGAGACTGATTGGAAAGATTCAAGGAGTCGGTTCGGTGATAGGTGGTATGACCCTTTTCATATAACTGTTGGGCTAAAGCCATGGTCAGTTTGGCTGGAAAGCCAAATCTTTTCCAAGCCTCTTGCTGGAGAGAGCTGGTATTAAAAGGGGGAAAGGGGTTTCTTTTAACTTCTGTTTTCTCGATTTCTTTTACCTGATAGCTTGAATCTTTTAAATTGCTGACTAGCTTTTCTGTTGCTTCTTTGTTCTTTATGCCCAGCTTGGGAATAGTTTTGTTATCCTTTTTGATTAACAATGCTTCAAAGTTTAATTCCTCTTTTAATTTCTTTAAAAAAGCAGCAATAGTCCAATATTCCTGAGGCCTAAAGCTTTGTATTTCTCTTTCCCTTTCTACAACCAACCTCACTGTTACTGATTGGACGCGGCCGGCTGATAGTCCTCTGGCTACCTTTTTCCAAAGAAAAGGAGATAGTTTGTATCCTACAATCCTGTCTAATATTCTTCTGGCCTGTTGAGCGTCAACTAAATTGAGATCAAGAGCCCTCGGATTTTTTAAAGCCTCTTTAATTGCTTCCTTGGTGATTTCATGAAAAGTAATTCTTTGATATTTCTTGGATTTGCCTTTTTTCTTTTCCAGTTCCAGGGCTTCAACCAAATGCCAGGAAATAGCTTCTCCTTCGCGGTCCTCGTCAGTAGCCAGAATCACTTGATTTGATTTCTTAGCTTCTTCTTTAAGAATTTTAATCACTTTTTTTGATTTACTGGGTATTACATACTTGGGCTTGAATTCATTTTCCACATCAACCCCCAGATTGCTTTTCGGCAGATCTCTGATGTGGCCGTAGGATGACAAAACCCGGTAATTTTTACCTAGAAATTTTCCAATTGTTTTCGCTTTGGTTGGACTTTCAACAATTACTAGATTCATTTTTAATATTTATTGACAAATATTCTCTTACTTTAACTCTTCTCGCTAAAAAGGCAAGAGAAAAACTGTTCTTTTCATTTCAAAAACAGTTCCTTCTTTTTAATTACTATCTATTGACAATTACTAGAAATATTATAATATGGGGCATTCCAAATTAATCTTTTTTCCCTCCAGCCTGCCTGCGAGCGGCTAGTCAGGTAATCCCTCCTTTAGCCTGATTAGGATGAGAGTTCCCAAAGAGCTTACCCAATAGGTTGATACTTTTTGTATTTTTCCTAACGGGCTCGCAGGTAGACTGAAGGGTTAAAACATCTTTTTATTAGAGGTCTGTCAAACCGGATCCCTTCATTTATTATATACTGTCATTGCTTTTCCCAATCCTTTTTCAATCACTGTCTCTATTGCCTCGATTGATTTCTTAACCATCGCATCAGCAACTATTTTTTCTTCTTTTTTAAATCGTTCTAAGACAAAAGACTCGGTTTGTTTTTTATTCTTTTTAATTCCGCTAATTCCGATCCTTAATCTAATAAAATCCTTTGTTTTCAATTCTTTTAAGATCGACTCAATTCCTTTGTGGCCGGCTGCCCCCCGGTTTTTTGATATCTTTATCTTGCCCAAAGGCAAGTCAATCTCATCGTGAATCACTATTGTTTCACAATTTTCCTTTTTAAAGAAATCAATCATGCTTTTTATTGATTTACCTGAAAGGTTCATGAATGTTAGGGGTTTGGCCAGCATAACCTTTTTTTCTTTGAAAGATCCTTCAGAAATTTCTGATTTGAATTTCTTGCTTAGTTTAAAGTGAGAGAAGTCGTTTTTCTCGGCAAACTGTTCGACAATTTTAAATCCAATATTGTGTCTGGTGTCTGAATATTTTTCTCCCGGATTGCCCAGGCCAATAATTAAAATCATTATTTTAGTATAGCTTGATTTTAGAAGAATAAATAGTATATAATTAAGAAGGTATGAAAAGCATTTTTTCTTTCATCTGGGAGGTTTTAAAGATAACGGTTGTTGCCTTATTGATTGTTATTCCCATCCGCTATTTTATTTTCCAGCCATTTTTTGTTAAAGGCCAGTCAATGGAGCCTAATTTTGAAAACGGCGATTATTTAATTATTGATGAGCTTTCCTACCGCTTCAATGAACCTCAGCGGGGCGAAGTCGTTGTTTTCAGGTATCCTAATGATCCGGTTCAGCGCTATATAAAAAGAATAGTTGGTCTGCCCAAAGAGACGGTTGAGATTAAGGACGGAAAAGTAGCTGTTTTTAATCAGGAAGGATCTAAGGTTTTGGAAGAATCAGAATACTTAGTACCTGCTTCTTATACAGCAGGCGATTCTAAAACAGTGTTACACGATGACGAATATTATGTCTTGGGAGACAACAGGTCTGTTTCTTCTGATTCCAGAAGATGGGGCCCCTTGAAGAAAGACTATATAATCGGAAAGGTTGTTTTAAGAGCCTGGCCTTTTACCACTTTAACTAAATTCAGTTCTCCTGTATATGAGTAAAAAGATCAAGTTTCAAAGACCAAACGGAATGAGAGATATTTTGCCAGAGGAGGAAAAATATTTTCAGAAAGTTATTAGCGTAGCTGAAGAGCTGGTTGGGTTCTATGGCTTTAAAAGAATAGACACTCCCATTTTGGAAGAGACCGATCTTTTTTCCAAAGGAACTGGAGTAACCACTGACATTGTCCAGAAGCAAATGTACAGCCTGAAAACCAAAGGAGGAGATTACTTGACCTTGAGGCCGGAATTTACTCCGGGTATTGTCAGGTCTTACATTGAACACGGGATGAAAAACTTGCCTCAGCCGGTAAAGCTTTATTCCTTCGGTCCGCTCTTCCGCTATGAGCACCCTCAAGCTGGAAGGCATCGCCAGTTCCACCAGTTCAACTTAGAAGTGATTGGAGAAGGAGACGCGGTTATTGACGCTCAGAACATTCAGATTTTCTACAACATCTTAAATGAATTGAAATTGAAAAACTTGATTGTTGAAGTAAATAGCATTGGCGATCCCCAGTGCCGGGCCTATTATAAAAAGATTCTGGTTAATTACTTAAGGTCAAGAGAAGCTAATCTCTGTCCTGACTGCCGCAGGCGCTTGAAAGAGAATCCTTTGAGGATATTAGACTGCAAAGAGGAAAAGTGCCAGAAAGTGATCAGCCAGGCGCCTCAGATTATTGACCACCTTTGCGAAGAATGCCACCGTCATTTTAAGGGGGTGCTGGAGTTTCTTGATGAAATTGAATTGCCCTACCGCTTAAACCCGTATCTTGTTCGCGGCTTAGATTATTACACCAAAACTGTTTTTGAGATATTTTTAGAAGATTCTAAAGAAAGTGATCAAGGCAGTGTTAGGAACGCTTTGGTTGGCGGAGGAAGATATGATAATCTGGTTAAGATATTGGGCGGGGAAGATACTAAGGCCAGCGGCGCTTCAATGGGAATAGAAAGAGTAATAGCCGTACTTAAAGAAAAAGAGACCAAGCTAACTAAGCCTGCTGTTCCTCAAGTGTTCTTGGCTCAATTGGGCGGTATGGCCAAAAGGAAAAGTTTGAAGCTCTTGGAAGAGTTTAGAAAAGCCAATGTCTTAGTTGCTGAATCTTTTGGCAAGGATTCGCTAAAAGCCCAATTAAAGCTGGCAGATAAAGCAGGATCAAGATATACCCTGCTTTTAGGTCAGAGAGAGGCCTTGGAGGGAACGATAATTATCCGGGACATGGTGGCTGGAAAACAAGATACTGTTAAGCTTGACAAAGTTGTCAATGAGATTAAAAAGAGATTAAGCAAATAATATGGATTGCATCTTCTGTAAAATCATTAACAAAGAGATGCCGACAGATATAGTATATGAAGATGAGAGGCTGATGGCCTTTGAGGATATCAAGCCAGTTGCTCCGATCCATATCTTGATTGTTCCCAAAGAACACATTGTTTCTATTAACCAACTGGAAGCAGAAGACAGGGAATTAATCGGCGAGATGGTCTTAGCTGCTAAGAAAATAGCTCAAGGCTTAAAAATCGCTGACTCCGGATACAGATTGATTTTCAATATTGGGAAGAATTCAGGTCAAACGGTCGATCACTTGCACTTACATTTATTGGGAGGGAAAAAATTACCATGGGCTTAGAAGTAAACAAAAAAGAAAGAGAAACATCTCAAAGTCTAGTCCGCCGCTTTACCAAGAAAGTTCAACAGAGCGGAATTTTGGTTAAAGCCAGGAAAAGCCGTTTCTACAAGCCGGATAAAAGCAAACAGATGAAAAAGAAGGCGGCTTTAAGGCGGGAATACTTAAGAAAAGAATATCATAACTTAAGGAAATTGGGTAAAATATAGTTTCATATATATATGCTCAAAGAAACAATTTTTCAGAATCTCAATTCAGCCGTCAAGGAAAAGAGAGTACTGGAAGTTTCTGTATTAAGGCAGCTTTTAGCTGTCTTTTTAAACAAAGAAAAGGAAAAGAGATTCAAGTTGAGCAAGGAAAAGCCGGATATCTCTGTGAGCGATTTGGAAAAGGAAAGCGTTCTGAATGATGAGGAAGCTGTTAAGTCAATATCTTCTGAAGCAAAGAAAAGGAAAGAATCAATTACTGAGTTTGAAAAAGGCGGAAGAAAAGACCTGGTCGAGAAAGAAAAAAAAGAACTGGAGATTTTAGAGAAATATTTGCCCAAGCAGCTTGAAGAAGATGAAATCAAGCAACTGGTAAAGCAGGCAATCGAGAAAACGGGGACAAAAAGCATCAAGGAAATCGGAAAAGTTATGGCTGAATTGATGCCTCAAATAAAAGGCAAAGCAGACGGAGGACTGGTTAATAAAATTGTGAGAGAATTGCTGCCAGCTTAAATATTAAATCCCTGGCATGATCAGCATCAACAACTTAACCAGGATTCCAATTGAAAAGAAGTTCTTGGAAAAAACAGCAAATCAGGTATTAAGAGGGGAAAAGAAGAAAATCAAGGAGTTGTCCATTGCTTTAGTTGGACAAGAAAGGATAAGAGAGTTAAATAAAAGATATAGGGGCAAAAACCGGCCAACCGACGTTTTGTCCTTCGGAGATTCGAACGATTTGGCTGAAATTGTCATCTGCTTACAGGAAGTAAAGAAAAACGCTAATAAATTCAAAATTGGTTTTAAAAAAGAGTTGGCTCGGGTTTTAATCCACGCTACACTGCATCTTTTAGGATATGAGCACGAGGGACTGAAGAAAGAGGCTATAGCAATGGGAAAAAAAGAGGAGCAGTATCTTTCAAATATTTAATTTTTCAATATTTATATGACTAAACCATATAATCTAGCTGGTTTAGATATTGGCACTAGCAATATTAAAATTGTCATTATCAATAAAAAGAAAGGAGAATCATCTCCCGAGGTTGTTTTTCAAGCGCAAGAACCTTCTTTTGGGGTCAAAAAAGGAGTTGTGGTTGATACGGATAAGGCAGCTCGGGCAATCCAGCTGCTGCTTAACAGGATCAGGGCGGAAGGGGCGAATAGAATTGACTCAGTGCTGGTAAACATTGGAGGAAGCCATGTATATTGCACCAGTTCCAGAGGCATGGTGGCTGTTTCCCGGGCTGACCAAAGGGTTTCCGAGGAAGATGTGGAAAGGCTTTTGCAGGAAGCTTCCAGATCAATTTCCCTTTCTTTAAACAAAGAAATAATAGAATATTTCCCAAGGGAATTGATTGTTGACGGCCAGGGAGGAATAAAAGAAGCGGTAGGCATGCAGGGAGGTAGGCTGGAAACAGAAATTCTGGCTTTGACCTGTTTTTCTCCTTATAAAAAAAACCTGATTCAAGCAGTACAAGATTCTGATTTGGAGCTCTTAGAAATTGTTCCGTCTCCGGTGGCCAGCTCATTGGCTGTTTTGACGCCGAAACAAAAAGAGTTGGGAGTGGCGGTATTAGACATTGGCGCAGGAACATCGGAACTGGCTGTGTTTGAGGATGAGTCCTTGATTCATTTGGCTATTTTTCCGATCGGATCGGCCAATATCACCAATGACATTGCCATTGGACTAAGAACAGATATTGATACCGCCGAACTCATTAAAATTAATTCCGGGACCTGTTTTTTCAACGGCAAGGATAAAAAAGAGAAGATTGAAACGGCTGATGGCGAGAAGCTGGTTTTTTCCCACCGCTTGTTATCAAGAATCATCGAAGCCAGAGTGGCTGAAATATTTGATGAGGTTCAGAAAGAATTGAAAAAGATTTCCAAGCAGGGACTATTGCCCGCCGGCATCGTTTTAACTGGAGGAGGGTCAAAAATACCTAAGATAGTTGAATTAGCCAAAAAAGAATTTAAATTGCCCTGTCGTTTGGGCAAGCCCATGGGTTTTTCTGGTCTAGAAGAAGATCCAGCCTTTTCTACTGCCTGCGGTCTGATCGTAAGGGGAATTGACCTTGAAGAAGGCAGGGGCTTTAAAGGAGGAAACTGGCCTTCGATACCAGGAGGGAAAATCTGGGAAAAGATTAAGCAGCTTTTCCGAAGTTTCATACCCTAAACATATGAATACGAAAATCAAAGTGGTTGGTGTTGGCGGCTCCGGTTGTAACGCTGTTTCCCGCATGGCCAGATGCAAGATCAAGGGAGTTGAATTGATTGCTGTAAATACCGATGCCCAGGATTTGATTAAAACCAGGGCGGATACCAAGATCAGGATCGGCAGAAAAATCACCAAAGGCTTGGGTACCGGCATGAATCCGGAGATAGGCCGTCTTTCAGCAATTGAGAACCGTCAGGACATCAGCGATGTAATTAGGGGCGCTGATATGGTCTTTATCACGTGCGGGCTGGGCGGAGGCACCGGTTCCGGCGCAGCACCGATAATCGCTGGCCTTGCCAAGCAGATGGGCATATTAACTCTGGCTGTGGTGACCACGCCTTTTTCTTTTGAAGGCCAGGTCAGACAAAGAATCGCTGACCAGGGACTGGCTAAATTAAAAGAGAATGTTGACACTTTGATTGCCATTTCCAATAACCGTCTCTTAGAAACGCTGGATCCTAATGTTTCCATACTTAATGCTTTCTGGGCTTGCGATGACATACTTCGCCAAGCAGTCCAGGGGATTTCTGATTTGATCATTCTGCCGGGCATCATTAATGTCGATCTGGCTGATGTCAGGTCAATTATGGTTAATGCCGGCACAGCGCTTTTCGGAGTAGGCAGAGCCAAAGACGAAGGCCGGGCTGAAAAAGCGGCTTTGGCTGCCATCAGTTCTCCCTTGCTCAATGTATCAGTTAAAGGCGCCAAGGGCTTGCTTTTCAACGTTTCAGGCGGAAAAGATATTAGTTTGATTGAGATTGACGAGGTGGCTAAGACAATTACCAGAGAGATCAAGCCTGACGCCAAAGTAATTTTCGGAGCTGTCCAGGATGAAAAACTGCCCAAAGGAGAGATTAAAGTAACAGTCATTGCAACCGGCTTCTGAAGTAATGACCAGGTCTAAAATCCTTTTATCCTTCTGCCTTGCTTTCATTAGCGGCGTATTTTTAAGCTCAATCATTAATATTTCCCAGCTTTTATTGCTGGCTTTTTTAATTGTTGGTTTGTCTTTAATTTCAGTTTTTCCAAGACGAAAGACGATAGTAATAATCGGCTTCTCTTTCATGTTTTTTGTTTTGGGAATCTTTAGATACCAGCAATCAGAAGCAATGATTTTGAACAACGACTTGAAGGAATATATTGACGGAAAAAATCATACTGTCATCGGACTGGTTATTAATGAACCCGATCAGCGCATTAGCAACACTAAATTAACCATCAAGGTTGAAAAGATAATTGATGGAAAAGAGGTGTTTAAGGCCGATTCCAAAGTCTTGATTACCACATCAAAGTATCCGGAATATCAATATGGGGACGAGCTGGAGATCAGAGGACCTTTAGGCCTGGCAGAGGAATTTGCCACTTACTCCCAAGAAAAAGATCTTTTGGACTGGAGTTATCAGGAGTACTTGGGCCAAAAAGAAATTTATGCAGTAATGTTTTATCCGGACATTAAATTAATTAGCCAGAACAAAGGCAACATTGTTTATGCCGGGATTCTAAAGGTTAAAAAAGAGCTAAGGACAATCGTTGAGAAAAACCTGCCCCAGCCTCACGCTTCTGTTTTAGAGGCAATTCTATTAGGCGATCAGAATAAAATCCCAAATGATTGGAAAAACAGATTCAATTACTCAGGCCTAAGGCACCTGACTGCTGTTTCCGGAATGCACGTGGTTGTTTTAACCGCAATATGCATGAGCCTGTTAATCGGGTTAGGATTCTTTAGAAGAACGGCTTTTATTCTAACACTCGTATTCATCACTTTATTTGTAGTCATGACCGGTTTACAGGCATCTGCAGTCAGGGCAGGCATAATGGGCGGTCTTTTGATTTTAGCCCAGTATTTGGGAAGAATGGCCAGCTCTTCAATCTCTTTGGTTCTTGCTGCAACGGTCATGCTCTTACTAAACCCTTTGCTTTTAAGGCTTGATTTTGGATTCCAGTTGTCATTTTTAGCAACCGTAGGGATTATTTACCTTTTTCCTATTTTTCAGCATTGGTTAAGAAGAATTCCCGATACTTTTCAGATTAGAAGCATTTTGGCCGTGACCCTGGCAGCCCAGGTTTTTACATTGCCCATTTCAATTTACAACTTCGGCTACATTTCCTTGGTTTCACCCTTTTCCAATATTCTGGCCGTGCCATTGAGCAATTTCATCTTGGGCCTTGGTTTTTTTTCAGCCTTGATCGCTTTTGTTTTCCCGCCAGTAGCGATAATCGCTTTTTTGCCTGTTTGGTTTCTCATGCAGTGCCTGCTTTTAATTGCTCAATTTTTTTCCGGTCTTCCTTTTTCCCTTTATCTTTTAAAGTTTTCCTTTTCTTGGTTATTAGTTAGCTATTTTGTTTTGGCTCTAGCGACTCGGAATCTCTATTCAAAGATCAAGACCCCGCGCTTCCTAAAATAGCCAAACCTACATCAAAGCTTAATTTTTTGCTACAATTAATTAAACATGGAGGCCTCAATAAAAAAAAGACCGAAAGCCTGGATTATTTCAGTTAATATGGGCTACGGGCATCAAAGGACAGCTTTCCCCTTGAGGTTTTTGGCCCCGGAAGGAAAAGTCATCAATGCCAATGATTACAAGGGAATTCCAGTAAGAGACAGAAGGATCTGGAAGGGGACAAGTAAGTTCTACGAAATGATTTCTAATTTCAAGAGTTTTTATCTTATTGGCGAATTCTTTTTCTCTTTTTTCAATCGGTTTCAGAAGATAATAAGTTTTTATCCCAAGAAGGATAGTTCCGACCCCAGTTTTCAGTTAAAACAGATTGAAAAATTAATTAAGACCGGATGGGGCGCCCACTTGATTGACAAATTGACCTTTACCAAAGGAAACAAATATCTGCCTTTAATCAGCACCTTTTTTACTCCTGCTTTCATGGCTGAATTTTTGAATTATCCAGGAGACATCTATTGCGTGATCTGCGACGCTGACATTGCCCGGCCCTGGGCTTCAATGCGTCCGTCTGAAAGCAGGATTAAATATTTCGCACCCAATAAAAGAGTGGTGGAAAGGTTGAAGCTTTACGGAGTAAAGGAAAAGAATATCTTTTTGACCGGCTATCCTCTGCCCCTTGAAAATATCAGCAGCAACCCGACTTTTGGTGAGCTTGATATTTTAAAGAACGATTTAAGATACAGATTGATTAATCTTGATCCCAAGGAAACATACCGCCATCAATACAATCCTTTAATCAGGAGATATCTAACCAGTTTGCCATTTCAGCCAAACCATCCCTTGACCCTGATGTTTTCGGTTGGCGGAGCCGGAGCACAGAAAGAAATTGCCTTTAAAGTTGTTGTTGCTTTAAAGAACAAACTGAAGGAAAATAAAATAAGGATCATTTTAGCCGTTGGCATCAAGGAAAAGGTTAAATATTATTTCATCAATAACCTTAATGAGCTTGGTTTCAACGACCAGCTGGGCAGAAATATTGAATTAATATCAGCCCGAGATATTGAAACCTATTTTGAGAAGTTTAATCTTGCTTTAAGAAAGACCGACATCTTGTGGACCAAGCCCAGCGAATTATCCTTTTATGCGGCTTTGGGCATACCGATCATTATTGCTCCGCCCATCGGATCTCAGGAGGATTTCAACTTGAGATGGCTGGAAAAATCCGGATTCGGGATCAGGCAGGAGGATCCCAATTACACCGACCAATGGCTTTTCGACTGGCTTAACCAGGGATATTTGGCCGAAGCGGCAATGCAGTGTTTTATCGAAGGAGACAAATTAGGAACATATAATATCGAAGAGATAATTTCAAAATGAGCTGGCTAATTTTTTCTATTATTGCCTATTTTCTTTTAGCCGTAGTTTCCCTTTTTGACAGGTTTTTTCTGGTTGGTTCAATTCCCAATCCGAAGAGCTACGCTTTTAACATCGGAGTCTTGGGTTTTTTCGCTTCGCTCTTGTTTCTGCCTTTTAGGTTTTATCTTGATCCGACAGTAATATTTTTTGGCTTATTGGCCGGAGTAATCAGGATTTTGGCAGTATACTTTTTAGCTAAAAGCATTGCTGAAGACGAGGTTTCAAGGGCTGTTCCCACTATCGGTGGCTTTTCAGCTGTTTTTTCTTTCTTTTTGTTTCTGTTATTCATACCCATACCTCAGTCAGGACAAGTAATTTTGTATCAGCTGCTTGCTTTTATTCTTCTTTTAGCCGGTTCAATTTTAATATCCTTAAAAGATTTTTCTCTCAAGAGCTTCAGTTACAAGGTTTTAAAGTATCCTCTAGTTTCCGCTTTTCTTTACGCTCTGAATTTCTTGTTAATCAAAAAGCTTTTCATCTGGTCCAGCTTCCCGACAACGGTTTTTCTGGTGCTATTGGGAGGAGGATTGGGCGCTTTCAGCTTCCTGATTTATCCAAAAAACAGAGAAGAGCTTTTAAACCAGCAATTCAGCCAGGAAACGCCGATTATCTTCTTTTTAGCCCAAGCCTTGGGCGGAATCGCCCTTTCGCTTCAGTATTATTCCATTTTCTTGGCGCAACCCCATCAAGTTCCTATTATCCAGGCCTTGGAAGGGACCAGGTTCCTTTTCCTTTTGTTTATGGTCAGGGCATTGTATCAATACGAGCCCGAGCTGCTAAAAGAAGAGGTTGATGAGAAGTCTTTGAAACAAAAGGTCATTGCCATTGTTTTAATTGGATTTGGATTGTTTTTTCTGTATCTGTATCGATGAAAAAAACCATCTGCTGCCTTTTAATATTAATTATTCTTTTAGTATTTGCCTTTTATCTTTTTAAGCCGGCTCAAGCAAAAAAGATAATCTGGGGAATCAATTTTTCCTCCAAACACACTACTCATCTGGGTTTAGATTGGAAAGAAACCTATTTAGCCTTGCTCGATGATTTAAAAGCCAGGAATCTTAAAATTGCTTTTCACTGGGATTTAATCGAGCCTGAAAGGAATCAATATTTTTTTAACGATTTAGACTGGCAGGTCGAGGAGGCAAAAAAAAGAGGAGCTAGTATAGTCCCGGTTATCGGGATCAAAACCAGTCGCTGGCCAGAATGTCATATTCCCCAATGGGCCAAGAGCTTGGACCAAGAAGAGCAGCAGCAGACAGTATTAGATCTGATTGAACAGATAGTTACCCGCTATAAAGGGGAGGAAAATATTAAAGCCTGGCAGGTGGAAAACGAGCCGCTTTTTGCTTTTGGCACCTGTCCTTGGGTTGACGAAGACTTCTTGAAAAAAGAAATAAATCTGGTAAAATCTATTGACGGCTTAAATAGGCCCATTATCATATCTGATAGCGGAGAAGTATCCTTTTGGGTAGCAGCGGCCAAGCTCGGAGACATGGTCGGTGTTACGCTTTATCGGACTGTCTGGTCTGACGAATTCAAGATATATTTTGATTATCCCTTGCCGCCCAGTTATTACTGGCTCAAGGCTAAAATAATCGAGAAATTGTTGAAAAAGAAAGTGATCTGCGTCGAGCTTCAGGTTGAACCTTGGGGGCCGAATAAGCTGATATACGATTCATCTTTAGAAGAGCAGAATAAGACCATGAATCTGGATAAATTCAAGAAAAACATTAAGTACGCCGAAAGAACAGGTTTTGATGAGTTTTACCTCTGGGGGGATGAATGGTGGTACTGGATGAAAGTAAAGCATAATAATTCTGAAATTTGGGACGAGGCTAAAAAATTATTCGTCGAATAACATGTTATCAATCATTATTCCAACATTAAACGAAGAGAAATATCTTCCTGTTCTGCTTTCTTCTTTAAGAAACCAGAACCTAAAAGAGCCTTACGAGATCATTGTGGCTGATGCCGGCTCTAAGGACAAAACCGTTGAGATGGCCAGAAGCTACGGCTCTAAGGTAGTAAAAGGAGGTTTGCCGGCCAGAGGAAGAAACGAGGGCGCTAAGAATGCTAGCGGCGATTTGTTGTTGTTTTTAGATGCTGATCTTTTTGTCCCCCAAGGATTTTTAAAGAAATCTCTTGATGAATTTAGAAAAAGGGAATTGGCGGTTGCTTCATATAAGCTGATTCCCAGAACCGAGAGTTTGATTGTAAGGAACGGTTTCAATTTGTTTTATAACTGGCCGATCACCCTTTACCAGAATTTCATTGCTCACGGGGCAATGGGAATTATGGTCAAGAAAAACGTTTTTCATGAGGTGAGCGGATTTGACGAGGGCGTGAGAATAGCGGAAGACCATTATTTCGTTAAGCTGGCTTCAAAGGTTGGAAAATTTGGCATAATTGGATCCACCAAGATTTACATACCTTTAAGACGATTTGAAAAAGACGGATATGTTAAAACTGGATTCAAATACCTGCTTTGCGGACTTCACATGTATCTTATCGGTCCGGTCAGATCGGATATTATTAACTACAAGTTCAACCATTACAACAAATGTTAAGATCCGATGTCAATGTACGAACTGCCTAAAATTGAATTTCCCAAATTAAAGAAACCAGAAAACGGACAATCTGATTTTTCCAGGAACCAGATTTTTTGGTTTGTGATTTTAACTATTTTTCTTTCAGCCACTTTTGGTTTTATCGGGGGTTCCCTTTCCAGCGGCTATTTCTATTCCCAAGCTCAGGAATTTCTTTCTAAGATTAATGTTAAGCAGCCGGAAAAGACCGATCAGATATATGTTGCCCAGACAACCCAGGAGGAATTAATCATCAGTGTGATAAAAGAAACATCTCCGGCAGTGGTCAGCATTGTTATCACCAAAGACGTGCCTAAAATGGAAACCTATTATGAGAATCCTTTTCAGGGACTGGATCCTTTTAACCCCTACCAGTTTTTAATACCTCAGCAGCGCCAGATCGGAACAGAAAAACAAGAGGTGGGAGGAGGATCAGGTTTCATTATTTCCGAAGACGGCATGGTCTTAACCAACAAACATGTGGTAATAGATACTGATGCCGAATATTCTGTCTTAACCAATGACGGAAAGAATTATGCGGCTAAAGTATTGGCCCGTGACCCGCTTCAGGATCTGGCCATAATCAAGATTGAATTAGGCGAAGAAGACAGTTCAACAGTATTTCCGGTAGCCAAGCTGGGTGATTCTGACAAGATCCAAATAGGTCAAACAGCCATTGCCATTGGCAATGCTTTGGGAGAATTCAGAAACACTGTTTCTATCGGAGCTGTTTCCGGCTTGGGCAGGACCATTACTGCTTCCGGAGGTGGATTGGTGGAAACGCTTGAGGATGTTATCCAGACTGATACAGCCATTAACAAAGGCAATTCCGGCGGTCCTTTGCTCAATCTTAAAGGAGAAGTGATTGGCATTAATACGGCCATGGTTCAGGAGGCTCAGAGCATTGCTTTCGCCATTCCCATCAACAAAGCTAAAAAAGCAATTGAGCAGGTAAAGACATTAAATAAAATTGTCTATCCGTTCTTGGGAGTAAGGTATGTGATTGTAAACGAGGATATTCAAAAAGCAAATAATCTTTCTGTTGATTACGGTGCTTTGATCAGTAAGGGATCTGGCGGAGAAGCTGCGATATCTCCGAACTCGCCAGCTGCCAAGGCAGGGCTTAAGGAAAAAGACATTATCTTGGAGTTTAACGGGGAAAAGATTACAACTGAAAATCCTTTGACCAAGATTATCGATAAGTACAATCCCGGTGACAAAGTCAGCTTAAAAGTCTTAAGAGACGGACAGGAAAAGATGTTTGAGGTAACTTTGACTGATCGGACCGAATAGTTTGTTTTTATTCGTTCGCCGGTTTTTTACTGGCTTTTTGATTTGATTTTTTTTCAAAATTGTAGTAAAAAGATATTACATGAACGGTAATTTTACTCACAAAGCTCAAGAATCAATAATGCAGGCTCAATCAGCGGCTCAGGAAAGAGGGCAGCAGCAGATTGACGCCCTTCATCTTTTGTACGCTTTGCTGTCTCAGGGAGAAAGCGTGGTTTTGAGTTTGCTTCAGAGAATAGGTGTTGACATTGAAGGATTGAAGAAAAAAGCGGCTCTGGCAATTGAAAGGATACCGGCTATCATTGCGCCCCAGGCTTTCGGCCAATTATATTTGACCCAAGACATGGCCAAGGTTTTGGAAAGGGCGCGCCAGGAAGCCAAGAAAATGGCTGACGAATACATTTCTGTCGAGCATTTGTTTTTAGCTTTATTGGATGTCGAAACTAAAGCCAAAGAGGTTTTATCCAAGGCTGATTTTCTTAAAGACGGTAGCAGCGTTTCCGATCTGGAATTTGGCAAGCTAGACTATGAAACAGCATTAAAAAATCTTGCCCAGATCAGGGGTGGGCAGAGGATCACTGATCCGGAGCCGGAATCTAAGTATCAGGTGGTTGAAAAATATGCCAAGAACCTGACTCAACTGGCGCGCCAGGGAAAGCTGGACCCGGTAATCGGCCGAGAGAATGAAATCAGAAGGCTGATGCAGGTGTTATCTCGAAGAACCAAGAACAACCCGGTTTTAATCGGTGAGGCCGGAGTCGGCAAGACCGCCATTATCGAGGGCTTGGCCCAGAAGATAATTTCGCAGCAGGTTCCTGAAAGCTTAAAAGACAAAGAAATAATTTCATTAGATATCGGATCATTGGTTGCCGGAACAAAATACCGGGGAGAATTTGAAGACCGGGTCAAAGCCTTGTTAAAAGAATTAATCAGAGCTCAAGGCAGATATCTTCTTTTCATTGACGAGCTTCATACTTTGGTTGGGGCTGGAGCAGCTGAAGGGGCAATTGACGCCTCCAACCTGTTAAAGCCGGCTCTTCAAAAAGGGGAGCTCAAAGCTATTGGTGCCACTACTTTAAAAGAATACCAGAAATACATTGAAAGGGACCCTGCTTTAGAAAGAAGGTTTCAGCCGATCTATGTTGCCGAGCCCAGTATTGAAGATACGGTTGCTATTTTGCGCGGCTTAAAAGAAAAATACGAGGTCCATCACGGAGTTAAAATTAAAGACTCTGCCTTAGTCGCTGCTGCAGAATTGGCAGCCCGTTACATTACTGACCGATTCCTGCCTGACAAAGCGGTGGATCTAATGGATGAAGCTATGAGCTCTTTGAGGTTGGAAATCGAGTCTGAGCCTACTGAACTGGCTGATTTAAAAAGGGAAATCGCCAAATTAGAGGTTGAAAAGCAGGCAAAAAAAAAGAACGAAAGAAAGCAGAAATCAATTTCCAGGCAGCTGGCTGATTTAAAAGAAAGGGCTAAAACAATTGAATCCAGATGGAAATCAGAAAAAGAGATAATTGCAAAGATTAAAACCCTTAAAGGAGAACTGGAGAAGCTGAAATTTGAGGCTGAAAAAGAACAAACCCAAGCCAATTTGCAGAAAGTGGCTGAGATTAAATACGGCAAAATACCGGAAGCTTTAAAAGAGCTTAAAACTTTAGAGAAAAAATTGACCAGACTGCAGAAAAACAGGCCAATTCTTAAAGAAGAGATTTCAGAAGAGGACTTGGCCAACGTTGTTTCCCGCTGGACCGGGATTCCTGTAACCAGGCTTTTAGAGGAAGAAGCCAGAAAGCTGGAAAACATGGAAGAGATCATTTCCAAAAGAGTGATCGGCCAAAGAGAAGCAATCTCAGCAATCTCAAACGCCGTCAGGAGATCAAGAGCCGGAATTTCTGAGGAAAGCCGGCCGCTCGGCTCTTTCATATTCTTGGGCCCGACCGGGGTTGGCAAGACCGAAACTGCCAAAGCTCTGGCTGAGTTCTTGTTTAACGATGAAAACGCCTTGATTAGGCTGGATATGTCAGAATACATGGAAAAGCACACGGTTTCCAAAATGATCGGATCTCCTCCCGGATATGTGGGGTACGAAGAAGGAGGCCAATTGACCGACAAGATCAGAAGAAGACCTTACAGCGTTGTGCTTCTAGACGAAATTGAAAAAGCCCATCCCGATGTTTTCAATATCCTGCTCCAGATTTTAGAGGACGGCAGATTGACTGACGCTAAAGGCAGAACCGCTTCCTTTAAGAATACGATTCTCATCATGACTTCTAATGTCGGGTCTCAGCATATTGCCAAAATGGGTTCTTTGGGTTTTTTGGACGATGAAGAAGAGGAGAAGGTCAGCTTGAAAGAAAAGGTGATGGAGCAGTTAAGGGAGGAATTCAAGCCCGAGTTTTTGAACAGGATTGACGAGATCATCATCTTTGACTATCTCAAAAAGCCGGAAATTAGAAGAATAGTGGATCTGGAGCTTGAAAAAGTAGCCATTCGTTTGAGAAAGAAACATATTGAGATATCAGTTGTCGAAAAAGTAAAAGAGTTCCTGGCGGAAAGAGGCTTTGATCCTAATTTAGGAGCCAGACCATTAAAAAGAGTTATTCAGAAACTGGTGCTTGATCCTTTGGCACTTAAAATTGTTACTGGCAAGATCTTGGAAAAAGAGAGAATCTCGGTTGATTTGGAAGAGGGATCGGTTGTTTTTAAGAATCCAAGGGATTTGATGGAGCAGAGCAATAAAAGAACAAAAGAAAAAATAGCTGTTTAAGAATTGTGATTAAGAACATTCTTACAATAATCTGCCTGTTTTTAATCGGCGTTTGCGGAGGCATATTTGCCGATCAGATTCTCTGGCCTTATTTCATCGAAAAGCCTCTGTTTTCCGAATTCAGGCTTGAGAAAAATCCGGTCTATGTTACTGAAAGAAAGGAAGTGATAATTAAAGAGAATGACGCCTTGGTAGATGCAATTGAAAAGACGGAAAAGACAATCGTAGCCATCAAAGCCCAGACTGCCAGCGCGGTAATTGAGGGGTCAGGCCTGGTTATTACTTCTGACGGCCTGATGGTGACTCTGGCCGAGCTGGTGCCCCAGAAAGCCACCCTTACTTTCTATCTTGATGACAAACCAGTGTCTTTTCAGGTTTTAAAAAGGGATTCTTTGAAAAACCTGGCTTTGGTTAAATTGGAAGCATCTAATCTGTCTACTTTAAGCTTTGCGAATCTAGATGACACCCAGCTGGGGGAGCGGGTTTTTATCCTGGGAACGGTTTTTAAGAAGAAGCAGGTCAATTCGATAAAAGTGGCCAACGAAGGGGTTATCAGGAGTTTTTACGATGATTTCATCCAGACTAATATTATGGAAAAAGCCAATCTTAAAGGCAGCGCTTTATTTAATATTAAAACTGAGGTTTTGGGCATCAATACCATTGATGTTGAAGGAAGGGTCAGCGCTATTTCAGTTGCTACGATCAGGGAGTTTACCGGGCTTTAGGATTCAGATATAATATATTAATATGCAATTCTTCCTTATCATTGTCAGCTGGATCAGCCTTTTATACATCATATTCTGGTATTTCACTCCTTAATTATTTTATTTGGTTAAAAAGCTACAGAAATCCGCTTGGGTTTCTGTTTTTTGATACCTTGACAAATTGATAAATATGCTTTATAATTAACTATCCAGAATGAAGGGTTCAGTCCCTCTTTCTAGGAAGTACGGGGTAGTCTTATGACGAATGAAAGAGTTGAAGTCGTGGCCAAGCTGCCACCAGGCGAGGATAATCAAGACCTCGCGGATCGCCTTATGAATATCGACGGTCTGGATGCAAAGGTGACCAAAAGCGGCATGCTTGTCGTGACCCTGGGACTCCACACAGACTATCAGCAGGAGGATGGTCTGAGGATTTTCAGGATTCCTTCCGCTCTCTCGGACCGGCGAAAGAGTATGACGCTGACGTTAAACGCATGGGAGCATGGCGGGAAGGTCAGAAACAAGGAAGAAGCAACAATTGTCTGCGGATACGCAGGCAGCAAGCTCTATCCGTTCTATATACGTAAGGGTGAGTGCTGCTTCAGCGTTCCCCAGTCCCTGGTTACGATCAGCGTTGCGGAGAAGAGAGCAACTATCTCTCAGCACAGCGTGGTCAGGGACGGGATGCTTGCGAAACTCACGACACAAAAGCCGTTCGTTGATCACCCGATCAGGGAACTCAAGAAGTCAGATCTTGAGATGTACCTGCCTGCAGCCAGGGCTGCGCTCGACAAGTCTGAGTGCGAGCACTGCCAGGATCTGCACTGGGTGGCGAATGGGTTCTAGGTTAGATAACCAGGACCCCCTATTTTTTTCTCTTGCCAACTTTTTTGATTCATGTAATATTAATTAACTATTATGATTGCCGGTCAAAGAAAGAAAATCTTGGTCCCTTTGGTTTTGGGCCTTGTCCTGATTAGTGCAGGATTTTTTTATTTCGATTGGAAAAAGGAGAAAGAGGTTGGTTTAATACTTACTAATAATTTTATTGAGAAGGAAAAGGAGGATGTTAAAACAATAGAAAATGAGAGTATAGGGCTAAAAGTCCAAATTCTAAAAGATTGGGAGGTTATCGACAATATCGACAGCTTCCTTTTTATTAGTCCTGATTTTGAAATGCATCCTAGGGGAATGTATGAAGTCCCCATACCCCACAAAGGATGCGTTATTAAAATGGCAGTTAAAAAAGAGATAGCAGATAGCTCATATGATATCGAGTACAGCGCGCTAAAAGAGCAAATAAATTACTGCACGATTTCCGAAAAAGAATGCGGCTATCAATTAGTCTGGATCTCTGGATACAAAGCGATTAAGGATGTGTATTCGGTAAAAGGAGAGCTTTTTTCAGGAGACAGGGTTAGTATTAAGGCTGCCGAGAATGAGAAGATATACAAGTTTGAAACCTATCTTTTCTCGCCAGAAGCAGATTATTGCGCTCAAGCGTTTAACGATTTCTTGGATAAAGCTGTAATCAAATAGAATAATCTACCTCTTTAAAGAGGTCTCATAGTTCTTTTTATTCAATATATTTAGTATGGAGGGATGATCTAATCCATCTATATGAAGTTTCTAAAAAAAAGTGTAATTTTCAATATTTTACTGCTAATTATAACAGGAGTGTTTTTGATTTTACCTCAATCTCTTTCAGCTGATGATTTAAATCTGGATGAGGCGACCATAGAAGAAATGGAGCAGTATTTGGAGCTCAAAAACTCTAACCAAATAATGGATTCTTTGGTTGATAAGCTGGTTAGCGAAGAGATTGATTTATGCAGTTCCGGTAATTCGTCAGATGAGGAAATGGGGGCTATTCTAATTGTTCTTAAGGCTGTCAACATCAAAGTTGTCAATTATTTTCTGACTGATGTACCGTTAAATATCACTGTTAACATCCTTAAAGCTGCATTAAAAGTGGCTGAAGTCCTTTTAACCCAAGACCTGTCTTTGATTATTGATGCCTTTGAGAAAGAAACAGTAAAACAAGCAGTTCAATCTGCTACTGAAGAGTTATTTCAAGAAGATCTTCGGGTTTCGCCCGGAGCAATGACATTTCACTATCTTTCCCAAAAAGATGAGGTTAAAGAAGTTAATTTGCAGTATCTTATCGTTTACCAGCATATAGAGGGGAATAAGGGGAAGGTAGAGATTAGGTTTTATTCTTCCAATGTGCTAGAAACCCCAAGCAGCAAGAACTCTAAAATTGCCAGTATTCTCTCAATATCTCAGATTCCACCTTTCATTCTTGAGATTAAAGGAACAATAGATAAAAACTGGCTCGGTAATCTTGCTTGGGTTGAAGGTCCTTCGATTAAAGCCACTTTTCCTGAAAAAGTGCCTGATTTTGGAATTAAACCCACTAATTACTGGGAAGAGCATTTTGTAAAGCCCGAGCTGGAAAAAACCAAAGAGACAAAGATGATTAAGGATAAGATCTTGGCAAAAGCGCCCCAAGAAGTAAAAGAAATTGTTAATGTGGCTGATAAAATATATAATGTCTGGACAAAGATTAAGGGAATAATTGAAAATATCGACATTTTCATGCCCGCATCTTTAGTCCAGCAGCCGGCCAAAAAAACAACTTCCCAAAAAAGCGATTCAGAAGCGATTTCTGGAAATGTTTTTCCTAATAAAGATGAGTTCCTGAACGCCTTAAAGGAACTGAAAGAATGGAAAGAAGATATCGCAGTACAACAAGAAACAGTAGTTGAATCCAGTCCCGAAGCGAAAACAATGAGCTTAGAAGAAATCCAGGAAGCGCTTGATGATATATCAGAGAAACTAGACCTGATCAGCAAGGAAGTTACCATTTTGGTTTCAGCAGAAAGCGTTGAGCAAGGGGTTGAAGTTAAGCTGATTGAAACAAAAAAGGAAGTAAAAGAGGAAATCGAAGAAATTGAATTGGCAATTAAAGAGAAAAAGACTCTTGAAGAGAAATCCTTAGAAACAAAACCATTATGCCAAAAAACCAATGAAGCAGTAAGAAACTCAGTAATATTAAATGAGGTTGCCTGGATGGGCACGACTATTTCAGAAAATGACGAATGGATTGAATTAAAGAATCTGTCCGGCCTAGCCGTTAATTTGAATAACTGGCAGCTGTTTGATAAAGATCAGCAGATTAAAATAATATTTAAGGAAAAAATCATTCCTGCCAACGGATTTCTGCTTTTGGAAAGAACTGATGACGATTCCGTTAAGAATATAGCTGCTGACTTAATATATGTTGGCAGTTTGGCTAACACCAACGAATCTTTGCAGCTTTTTAATGACAAATGCCAGTTAATGGACGAAGCGCTGGCTAATCTTGATTGGCCGGCCGGAGACAAGTATTCAAAGAGAACAATGGAAAGAAAGTACAACTTGGATTGGCAGACAAGCGGTCCAGTTGGCGGTTCAGCCAAATCAGAAAATGGTGTTGGTTTTGCTAATTCTCCAACTGGGGGCGGGGGCCAGTCCTCCCCAAGCCCGGCTCCTTCTGCAACCAGTTCTCCTGCAACCACTACTCCTCCTTTTATACCCAAGCTTTTAATTAATGAGATTCAAATAGAGTCAACTTCCAGCGACTCGGACGAGTTTATCGAAATATATAATCCTAACGATCAAGCTGTTGATCTTTCATCTTGGTCAATTCAGAAATCATATTCAACCAGCACTAATATTTACAAAAAGAACTTTGAGCCAAACAGCGTTATCCCGGCCAAGGGGTACTTCTTAGTCGTTAATGCAAGTAGCAGCCAAGCTTTGATAGATATGGGTGATTTACAACATAAGTCTTTTAGTCTGGCTAAAAACAACACAATATACCTGGTATCTAACCAGGAAGAAATAGCTGATTACTCTGATAAAGATGTAAATGACTTAGTTGGTTTTGGAGAGAATGTGTGGTCAGAAGCCAGTCCTACCATTAATAGTACAAATGGTAAAAGCCTTGGCAGAAAATGGGCTAGTACTACAAATAGCCACATTGACACTGATAATAATTACAATGATTTTGAAATTCAGGATCCTTCGCCTAAAGCTCAGAATCAAAGCCCGGTTTTAGAGCCAGAGCCGCCTTCCGGGGAAGAGCCGTTATTAACAGTAGTGATCAATGAGCTTGCCTGGATGGGAACAAAGGCTAATTCTAGCGATGAATGGATTGAATTATATAATAACAGCGACAGCACTGTAGATTTAAACGGCTGGATCTTAAGTTGGGGAGATAATTCATTCACTTTTTCTGCAACTGGAACCACAAGTACTGTTCCAGGTAATAGTTTTTATCTATTAGAAAGAACTGACAGTCAAACCACTGATGTTTCTGAAGACCAGATTTTTGTCGGTGCTTTTAATAATGAAGGCGAGAAAATTGAATTGCGTAATGCCAGCGGGACTCTAATTGATTTGATCAATTGTTCTTCAGGTTGGTTTAAGGGATCTAGCAGTCCTGATTATATTTCCATGGAAAGAATTAATTCAAAATCCAAAGGCAATATTTCCAGTAATTGGGCCAGTAATAATATGATTTCAAAGAATGGCAAAGATTCTGACGGGAATAAAATTAATGGTACGCCTAGAGCCGAAAACAGTGTTTCTAAATCAGAAACAATATTTTCAGGAATTATTGACTTCCCTGTTTTTACATATTTAGGCAGCCCCTATAAGATTACCGGGGATTTGACTTTGCCTGAGAATAAAACCTTAATTATTGAGCCGGGAGTTAACTTTAGGTTTATCGAATACAATTTCTTAATATATGGAACCTTAATTGCCCAAGCCAGCACCAGTCAAGAAATTGTTTTTGAGCCAGCTGGTCCAGGGGGCAAATGGAGAGGGCTTAATTTCCTGCCTCCCAGCAGCAATTCTATTTTAGATGGAGTTAGGGTTAAAAGAGCAGTGAGCAATGCAGTGGTAACCGGTTCCAGCATTTATGCATATAATACTACGGTTACGATCAGAAACTCTACTATTGAAGACTATCCGGACCGCGCAATAAAGCTTATTAATAATGATTCTCTGATTGAACAAGTCAGCTTCATCGGTCCTGGCTTTATCGGATTGGAAATTGATGTAGGCAGCCCAATAATTCGTAATTGCGAATTCAGCAGTAACACAATCGGCATCTTCAACCACGGATTTAAAGAAACCGATTTGCCTTTAGTTGAGAATAATAATTTTGATAACAATGAAAGACCGATTGCAATTTATAATCCTAATATTATTTTTAAAGGTAACTTCAGTAATCAAGGGAATAATAAATACAATGGAATTCAATTTTCCGGTGGCTATGTTTCTCAGGATATAACTTGGTATAAAAACCAATTGCCTTATGTAATAGGTTGGCCTACCGGAGTAGGAGGAACTGTTATCGTTAATGAGGGTAAAACTTTGACAATCGAGCCGGGCGTTACGGTTCAAATGGCCAACGGAGCCAGTTTAGAGGTTAACGGAACATTGAATGCCAAAGGAACAGAATCGGAAAACATTATGTTCACAGCTTTTCCACAGGAAGCTCCTTGGTCTAAAATCGCTTTTAATGCTTCCAGTATCGGCTATTTTGACCATGTTTTAGTAGAAATGGGCGGAGGATATTATTCCAAAGGTCAGATTGTTGTAAACGGAGGAAACATCGAGTTTTTTAACTCAACCTCAAGCAATAGCTATGATTCAGCTTTATTCTTTAGCGGCTCAATCTCTGTAATTAAGAATTCTTGCTTGAAAGACAGTTTATATGGTATTTATGTATTAGGTGAAATTTGCCCAAAGGTTGAAAATTTGGTTTTTGAGAATAATAAGTTTAAGAGTTATTCTCAATACAAATCTTGTAACCAAGAAATGAACATTTGTCCTGAAGAGCTTTGCCCTTAATTATGGATAAAGACTATTTAATACAACTTACTAAAAATCTATATCATTTAACCCTGTTTTTTCCTAAAAAAGAACCCCTTCGCTATAAGATGAGAGAGGTTGCAGATGAGATTCTGATTAAGCCCAATGAGGAGGAAATTGATACTTTGGATAAATTCTTTGAGATCGCTAAAGCTCAAAACTGGGTTAAACAGGATGATATCTTTTCAGTTCAAAAAGAATATGCTAATCTAAAAGAAGAATTAGCTAAGGCGAAAGTAGGTAAGAAAAAAGAAAATCCCATTGTTGAGGGGTTAGTTGCAATTGAGACAGCTCCTCGCGCTCTTAGTGTACCAGCCAGTCCTGCTACAGAAAGACAGGAAAAGATCTTAGAGTATTTAAGAGAGAATGGCAGAGCCCAAGTTTGGGAAATTAAACAGATCCTTCCAGAGGTCACTAAAAGGACTTTAAGAAGAGATTTTGAGCATATGCTAAACCAGGGAATAATTGAAAGAATAGGTGAAAGAAACAGCACTTATTATCAGTTAAAAACTGTTAGGTTATAGATAGGACATTGATTTCTGAGTAGGACAGTCAATTTGTCCTACTTTTTAGTAAATTGAATTATGTCAGATAAACATCAGGAATTCAGTAAAATTTACGATAAGTATATAGATAAAATCTTTCGCTTTATCTTTTTAAAGGTAAGTTCTCAAGAAATTACCCAGGATTTATGTTCGGAAACATTCTTAAGAGGCTGGCAATCATTTCAAGCCAAAGAGATCGATAATCCTCAGGCTTTTTTATATCAAATAGCCAGGAACCTGGTTGTTGACCATTATAGGGAGAAAGGTAAGGCACAACAGGTTGTTTCCGCAGATTCTGTTCCTATTATTGATCCAAGGCCGAATATAGAGGAGAAAGCTGCTTTAATTTCAGATATGGAGCAGGTCAAGGCAGTTTTAGCCAGTTTAAAGGATGACTATCAAAACGTGGTTATTTGGCATTATTTAGATGATATATCCATACCGGATATAGCTAAAATTATGAACAAATCAGAAGAGGCTACTAGAGTTACTCTTCACCGGGCATTAAAGGCCTTAAAACAAGGGTTAGGGGGAACTGCTTAAACTGTAACAAAAGGGCTGTTTTTCCGTCATAATATAAGACACGTAAAATGACTGAAAAACAACTCATCGCTAAAATCAAAGAACTCCGCCAGATAAAACCCAGGAAAGATTGGGTCTTTTTAACTAAAACAAGGGTTTTGGGAGTTGAATCCAAACCGTCTTTTTCATGGTTTAGGATTTTATCATACAAGCCAGCTTTTGCTGGTATTTTAACAGCTTTGGTTGTTTTCAGCATGTTCAGTTATTCCTTTGTGGAAAACTCTCTGCCCGGTGATTTATTGTATATAGTTAGAAGGGTGGCCCATAAAGGACTGGCTATTGTCTTGCCAATGGAAGAAAAGCCTGTTTATCAGCTGAAATTAGCTAATGAAAGGTTAGAGGATTTGACCAAAGCCACTGGAAAGAATTTAGCTCCTACCATTAATGAGTTCCAAAATAGCGTTTCTGAGGCTGCCAAGGACATAGCTAAACTTGATGCTACTACTTCTAGTCCGATCGTGATTAAAAGGATTGCTGAAGAAGCCAAGAAACTAGAGACCAACAGGCAGAAAGTAGAGTCTTTGGGCGTGGTTATTGGAGAAGAGACAACTATTGAATTAAATGATGCTTTGGCAAACGTAGTAGGGGGTTTGATTGAAGATCTAGAAGCAAGAAGCCTGACTGTAGAACAGGAACAGCTATTGGATGAGATCGGCTTATTATACGGAGAAGGAAAGTATACCGAGGCCTTAGAGCTTTACCTAGTTAATCAGTAAGGCTGTGAGTCAAGCAGAAAAAGATATTTTTCTGGCGGGCATTAATTTAATGCTCATTTATTCGTTAATTACTTAAGAAATTGGATTGTCGCACACTTCGTGACTGCAAAGCTTTAGTCGCGAAGGGAAAAGGTCGACGCGATTAAGTAAATGTCAAATAATTAAGATAAACTTAAATACAAGTTAGAAAAAAATAAAAATGTCTAGTTTAACGAAAAAGATTATCGCTAGTATTGTTACTCTATCCTGCGCAGTTTTGATGATGGCGCCTGGATCGGCAAATGCTTTAACAGCAGATGAGCTTCAAGCTCAGATTGATAAACTGTACAAAGATATTGCCGCGTTACAGGCCCAACTAGCAGGAGTTCCGGGTGGATCAACTACTGGCGTGCCTGCTGCTTGTACTGGTATTACTTTTACCAGGAACTTGAAGCAGACAATGACAGGAAATGATGTGAAATGCTTACAAGCAATGTTCAATCAAAGTCCTGATACAAAGGTAGCGGCTTCAGGCGCTGGTTCTCCTGGAAGTGAAACCACTTACTTTGGTGCTTTAACCAAAGCTGCAGCGGTTAAATTCCAAGAGAAATATGCTTCTGAAATTCTTACTCCTTTAGGGTTAACTGCTGGAACTGGTTTTGTTGCTACAGCAACCAGAACCAAATTAAACAGCATATTAGCTTCTGGAGGAACTACCCCTACACCTCCACCCGATGGCGGACTTCCTACAGCTACTGGTTTAACTGTTGAATTGGCAGCTGATACACCTGTTGGCACAAGCATTATTGCTGATGCAACAAATGGCGGTCAGGCCTTAATTCCTTACGCCAAGCTGAAATTCTCTACTCCAGCTGGCTCTTCAGCTAAAGTAACCACCTTAAAGTTCAAGAGGCTCGGTATTTCTACCGATGCTGATATTCCATACGCTTACCTTTACGATGGTGACACTAAGATAGCTGAAATGAATTCACTTTCAGCCGGAGTGGTAACGTTTACCAGTTCAGCTGGCTTATTCACTGTTTCTGGAACCAAGACTATTACCGTAAAAGCTGACCTCTTAAGGAGTACTACAGCTGGTAAAACCATTGGTTTTGGAGTTATAGCTGCAACAGATGTTGTTACTGATGCTTCAGCAGTTAACGGCTCATTCCCGGTTAACGGTAATTTGATGACCACTGCTGTTATTACTGATTTCGGTAGTTTAGATGTTAGTACTTCTACCAACTCAGCTACAATCGATCCTGGTACCAATGGTTTTGAGGCGTTCAGATTTACCCTCTTAGCCAACAACCAGAAGATCAAGGTTTACTCACTTAAATTCCAACAAATGGGTTCAATCCAGAGAAGCGATATTGCCAATTTGGCTTTATACTCTGGATCAACCCAACTGGGATCTACAGTTGCTAGTTTAGATTCTAACAACGCAGTAATCTTTGATTTTTCCAGCAATCCTTTAGAGATCGCTGCTGGTCTTACCAGGACGCTATCTTTGAAGGTTGACGTAATTGGTGGTTCAACAAGAACCATTGAATTCGCAATTCAAAAGAGTTCTGATGTTGTGGCTAAGGACGACAACTACGGTGTCTATGTTACACCTTATTCAACCGTTGTTGGTACTTACACAGTTCAGGATTCCACTGCAGTTACAGTTAACAGCGGTAACATAACTGTTTCCAAGTCATCTGATTCTCCTTCCGGCAATGTTGCTTTAAACTCAGTCAATGTCACATTGGCCAAGTATGATGTCAAAGCTGTGGGAGAAGACATCAGAGTAAGCTCAATGATCATTAAGACCGCTAGTACCAGTGCTACTGACTGGGGTGTATTGAAGAACGTCAAAATTTTCTACGATGGCGCTCAGATCGGTACAACCCAACAGGGTACAGGTAATAACGTAACCTACACTGTTAACTTCACTGCTCCTGTGGGCCAAACCAAGGTCCTTACAATTGTTTCTGATATTGATGAGTACTCAGGATCAGGTTCGCTTGATTCTGGAGAAAAGATCACAGCTTCATTAGTACAGGGAGTTAACAATGCTCAGAGAATGACATCTTTGGGTACATTCAACTTCCCGTCAGCTGCCACAGTTGATGGTAATGAACTTACCGTCACAACTGCAACCTTCTCAGTATCTAAGAACACTTCAGTCGGTGACATTGCAATGGTAACCAACTCCAAAGGTGTCATTATTGGTTCTTACTTATTGACAGCCGGTTCAGCTGAGGGACTTGATGTGTCTAAGATTGCTTTCATGGATGCGGATAATGCCAACTCAACTACCGCAGGTGCCAATGCTTTAGGCGATGCATTCAACAACTTAGAGCTGTACTATGGTACCACCAAGCTGGGAACAACAATTACCACTAATGGTGCTGCCGAAGCTGCTGGTCAAGAATACGCATTCTATCCATCAGGATTTTCTTTGGCCGCTGGTCAAACTGCTAGAATCGACTTAAAAGCCGATGTCTTAGGTGCAACCACCTGGACAAATGGTGATGCTACCCAGCTGTCTAGCGCAGAAGCTACTGGTAAATTAACCAGTCAAGGAGCCACAATTAACGAGCACGGTGCAATGGGTTCCAGAGCTGGTCAAGCCATTACTTTGAGCGGTGCCGGAGTGCTTACTTTGGCTATTGATTCATCCACACCAGAGATTTCTATTACTCCTATGGGCAAGACAGATGTCACCTTAGGTGTTTGGAAGCTCAGTGCTAACAGCACAGAGGACCTAACCTTAACCAGGGTTATCGTTCAGAATAATGGTGTCGCCACTAGCAGCGGCATGGTTCAGAACTTAAAGCTATACTGTGGTTCCACTCAGTTTGGAGTTGCAGCTGATGCTTTGATTACTCCTGCTGCAGGAAACACTTACGCTCCGTTCGCTGTTTCTGACAACAGCTGTGTCATTCCAAAGGGTTCTTACAAGCTGATTACCTTGAAAGGAGACGTTACTCCTTATGCAAGCAGCAAGTTTGGAACGGGCGGTGCAGGTTATTACGTCGCTTCGACCGACTTTATGACCTTCTACCTCCAGATTCCGGCAACAATTACTGGAATCTCTACTGACACTCTAGTTGCTAAGAGCGGCAGCGGTGCTTACGCTAGCAGTACAGCTTTAGCTAGCAGTTCAGCCAACAACGCGTTTCCCTATAGGGCAAGTTTAGCCGCCTCAATGGCCTGCAATGGTTCTTGTACAACCAGAACCAGATCTGCCACTGATAAGGTTGCTAACATTACACTTAGCTCTACAGGTGATACTAACGCTATGTTAAGGGCTGCAAACTCTGCTTCAGACGATACAATTCTTGCAAACTGGGGTAAGGAAGTCTTAGCTAACGCCCTTCATATTGGTAATGTTAAGTTGCAAGCAACAAGTACCACTTACCAAGACGGAAATTCGGCTATCTGGTGGTATGCTAGTGGTTCTGCTGTTGGGGCTACAACTACTTATGTAGTGTACAACTTCGGAACCTCCACAGTTGATAACTACGCAAGATTTACCGCAATGGTATATGTTTCGGGATGGGCTACAACCACAGAGGTCTTCATATCTAGCTATTCAGCAGCAACCTCCAGTGATACAGGTTACAGTACAGCTGCTGCAGCAGATAAGACCACCGTTACTTTAAAGGACCGCACTTGGAATCTTGTTGATATACCTTTAACCACTGCTACGTCTGGAACTGCATATGTTGGATTCGCTGTTACGACCGGTGGTGCTGGCGCCGATAATAATCTCAAGTCTACGTTTAGCTACGTAATTGATGCCGTGAAGCTTTACACTGATTCAATGAGCATCACTGTTGGCGGTAATGTAAGTACAACTGCTACCGGTACTCCTTTCTACGTGAAGACAACTGGCGGAACGACAAAAGCTACTGGTTATTACAGCCCAACTGCTGGTACCGTGAAGTTGATTCCTGACGTTGACATAGAGGTTGGTTCAACTGGTGCAACTTACGAGTTGATCACCGCAACCACTATATTGTTAGCAGCAGATACAACCGCAGCTGAGTCTTTAACCTTGAGCAGTTCTCTTGGTACTTCAGGTTCAGCTGGTGACTTTGGTTGGTACGACCAGGCAGTTGAACCCAAAACGCCGATTACTTGGCTTAATGGGGCAAGTCCGATCTCAGTAAGTCTTACCTACTAGCTTTAGAGGTTAGTGCTATTGCCATCCTTGTGGGCAAGCAGAAAGTCCTTCCGTTTGGAAGGGCTTTTTGTTTTTGTTTTATCTTTATGTTAAAATATTTCTTAAGCTGTTTATGTTTAATAAAAGATTTCTAAAAATATTATTGATTGGAATTTTTCTGACCTGTATCCCTTGTTTTGTATTCGCTGATGAGCTTTTGGATAAGAAAGAGTTTAATGTTGATTCCGGATACGACCTTAATGGCCGGGAGAAAACAACAGCTGTTTTACAGAAAGTAACCAGCCAATTGTATTTCTATCTTGATTCCAACTGGTGGGATAATTTAGATATTGAAAAAAGAAAAGAGGCTAATAAAGCCATTGAGATCCTTGCTCAAGAATTTGAAAGCAGGATTCATCCGATCTTGGGAGAAAATTACGGTTTTGAGGCCAGGCCGGGAATAGACAACGACAGTAGAATCACTGTCTTAGTCCATCCAATGATTGAAAACGCAGCTGGTTATTTCAATCCCAGCGATGGGTATCCGAAATCCCAGGTTGCTAAATCCAATCAAAGGGAAATGCTTTATTTGAGTACTAACGGTTTAATCAGTTCAGTAAATAAAAGCCTGTTTGCCCATGAATTCACGCATTTAATTACTTTTAACAAAAAAGATTTAAGCTTTGGTATCTCTGAAGAAACCTGGCTTAATGAAGCAAGGTCTGAATACGCCCCAACTCTGTTGGGCTATGATAAAGATTATTCCAATAGCAATCTTCAGAGAAGAGTAAAGATTTTTGTGGAAAACCCGCATGATTCCTTGACTGAATGGGAGGGTAAGGTTTCTGACTACGGAGCCTTGAATTTGTTTATTCAATATTTAGTAGATTATTACGGAAAAGAGATTTTAATTAATTCCCTGCATTCAAATAAAATAGGTATAGCTTCATTAAATGAGGCTTTACAGCAAAGAGGTTTTAAAGAAGATTTCTCTAAGATATTTACTGACTGGACAATCGCCATTTTTGTTAATAATTGTTCAATTGGTCCAAAATACTGCTATTTGAATGAGAACCTGAGAAATTTCAAAATCACTCCTTTTATCTACTATTTGCCGACCAATGGTGAAAGCACTTTAAGCGTTGGCTATTCAACCAAGGATTGGTCAGGCAACTGGCAGAAAATTATTGGCGGACAAGAATCATTAAAATTGGATTTTACTACAACTGCTGGAAGCAATTTCAAGGTAGCGTATATTATTGAAACAGCGACTGGCACGCCTTCGGTTAATTTCATGAACCTGGATCAGTCTCAGAGGGGAATAATATATGCAACCGACGGCAAAATCGTTTCTCTTACCATCATTCCTTCTGCCCAGACCAAAATAGCAGAATTCACGGATAAAGAAGCAATATATCAATTTTCCTGGTCAGCCAGCAGTGAAAAGTCAGGGACAAACAATAATTCAGCTTCGATTAAAGAGCTTCAGGACAAGATTGCTTATTTGACTTCTGTTATTGCCAATTTGCAGGCACAATTGGCAGCCGTATTAGGTAATGCCACCAGTTCAGCTGGTTCTTTATGCAGTAAAATAAACAATAATCTGTCATTTGGAATGAATAATAATCAGGAGGTTTCCTGCTTGCAGCGATTCTTAAAGAATCAAGGATCCACAATTTATCCGGAAGGGATGGTTACTGGAAATTTCTTAAGCAAAACGCAGGCCGCTGTTATCCGTTTCCAAGAAAAGTATAAGGCAGAAATTCTTACTCCTTTAGGCTTAGAAAAGGGGACAGGATTTGTTGGAGTAGCTACCCGTTCTAAGATAAATCAGATGATATCATCCATTTAATCTTAATTTAAACAAGAACGTATTTGCTTTAGCTCTGGAATATATTCCAGAGCTGTTAATTTATTGTGGAAATCCGCTATTTTTAAGGCAATTTGAACCCTATTGACACCTCTTGACACCTCCTCTTGCCTATCCTATTATTAAGTTAGAGATATTTAAGGGATTAAGGCCTGGGTGTCATTACTCAGGAAAATAATAAAGCAAGCAGCTGGATTTTTCAGCTGCTTTAAGCAAAAACATATGTCAGAGATTAAACCAAATGAAATATATACAACTGAAGAAGCTCAGAGCTTTTTAAAGATCAGTAAAAGTACTATTAAACGTTTGTTAAAAAGAGGCATTATTAAAGCCTATAAAGTTGGGGGCCAATACAGGATTTGGGGCAGCGAGATTTTAATATTAGTTTCGCCTAAAATTGAATCAAAGGTCTATAAAGCTTACGCAAAAGTAAGGGATAATACAAAAAAAGTAATTGAAAAATGGTAAATTCTAAGAATTACAAAGCTATTATTTTAGCAGGTGGTAAAGGAACAAGACTATATCCTGTCACCTATGAAATACCAAAACCCCTGCTCCCTGTAAAAAGGAAGCCAATCATTAATTACATGGTTGATCTGTTTGCCAGCTACGGTATTAAAGAGATTGCTGTTTTGGTCAATGAAAGCTTTAGAGACGAATTTGAATGGTGGAAAAAAAGATATTATGGACCGGAAAGCAACTCTCAAAATATTAATATTAAGCTGATAGAAGAAAAAGAACCACTGGGCACTTTCGGTGGTCTTTTCTATTTAAAAGACTGGGTTGGCAATGATCCTTTCTTTTTGACCAACGGAGATGAATTGAAAAATATTGATTTAAAAAAGATGGCTGAGTTTCATAGCGGGAAATCAGTTTTAGGAACACTAGCCTTGGTTAAAGTGGATAACCCCCAAGATTACGGTGTTGTTTTATGTAAAGACGGAATTGCTCAAGAATTTATCGAGAAGCCCAAAGATCCTCCTTCTAATTATATTAATTCCGGTCTATATCTTTTATCTCCAGAAATATTAAAAGATCATCCGGGCCCTAAGTTTTTAATGACTGAAAAAGATGTTTTTCCAAAGCTGGCCAAAGAAGGAAAATTGGCCGGATTTGAATTTGAGGGAAACTGGATGGACTGCGGCACCTTTGAGAGGTATGAAAAAGCAATTAAAAGCTGGTTAAAGTAAAAAACTATGTCTAAACAAAAATCAAAAATAGGAATACTGGGTTACGGAGAAGTCGGTCAGGCAATAGCCAAATTCTATAATAGACCAAGGATAAAAGACTTAAAAAGAGATGACGGTTTAGAGGGAGTTGAAATCTTAAATGTCTGCATGCCTTGGAGTAATAATTTTCTTAAGATCGTTATAAAAGAGATTAGAAGAATAAATCCAAAACTAGTTATTATTCATTCTACAGTTGCTCCGGGTACAACTAAAAAATTAGCTCGTATATTTAAAAAGAAAGGAATTAAAATCGTTCACAGCCCAATAAGAGGGATTCATCCAAAGCTTTACCAAGGAATCAAGGTTTTTGTTAAGTATATTGGTGCTGAGGATAAGACTTCTGGGCTAATGGCAGAAAAGCATTTAAAAAGTTTAGGCATGAAGACGAAAGTATTTATTCCTTCAATTAATACTGAATTGGGAAAACTTCTTGATACTACTTATTACGGTGTTTGTATTGCTTGGCACGGAGAAATGGAAAAGCTTTGTAAGAAGTTTGGCGCTGATTTTAAAAAAACAGTAGTTGATTTCAATAGAAGCTACAATGAAGGATATTTAAAGCTGGGTAAAAGAAACGTAATCAGACCTGTCCTTTATGCGCCCAAAAAGGGCATAGGAGGACATTGTATTATTCAAAATGCTGAAGTATTAAGAAAATCGCTTAAGAGTAAAGCAATAGATCTGGTTATCGATTATAAAACAAAGGAAGCATAAATTATGAAAAAAGCGTTAATTACTGGTATTGCTGGACAAGACGGTTCTTATTTAACTGAATTTCTGATGTCCAAAGGTTATGAGGTGCATGGTCTTATACGATGGGATAGTGTTTTTACTACCCAAAGAGTTGATCATTTATATCAAGATCCTCATATCAACGGCGTTAAGCTTTTTCTGCATTACGGAGACATGACTGATACCGGCAATCTGGAAAGGCTGATAAATCAGATTAAGCCGGATGAAATTTATCATCTTGCTGCCATGTCTCATGTCAGGGTTAGCTTTGATATGCCTGAATATACGGTTAATACCGATGCTTTAGGAACTTTAAGGATATTAGAAGCCATTAAGAATTCAGGTTTGCCAATTAAATTTTATATGGCTGCCAGTTCAGAAATGTTCGGATCAACACCGCCCCCTCAGAATGAAAACACTGTTTTTCATCCTAGGAGCCCTTACGCTTGTGCAAAAGTCTTTTCATACAACATAACTAGGCTGTATCGTGAAGCCTATAAAATATTCGGCGTTAATGGCATTCTTTATAACCATGAAAGCCCCCGTCGAGGTCCTACCTTTGTAACCAAAAAAATTACCAGATCAATAGCCAGAATCAAAGCTGGATTAGACAAGAAGATATTTCTCGGCAATCTGGATTCTAAAAGAGATTGGGGCTTTGCGCCCGAATATGTCGAGGCAATGTGGAAGATGCTTCAATATTCCAGTCCAGACGATTTTGTCATTGCCACCGGCGAGGCCCATTCAGTCAGGGAATTTTTGGAAGAGGCATTTAAATATAGTGGATTAGGAGATTGGCAACAATACGTTGAGATTGATCCCCGTTATTTCCGACCCGCTGAAGTGGAACTTTTAATGGGTGATGCAACTAAAGCAAAGGAGAAATTGAATTGGGAGCCAAAGGTCAAGTTCAAAGATTTGGTAAAGATCATGATCGACTCTGATTTTAGGGAACTTGGCTTAACTCCTCCGGGCGAAGGGGACCAAATATTAAAAGATAAATTTCCTAATAAATGGTGGCAGATTGATTAAATATGATAGATTTAAGCAAGAAAAAAATATTAATTACTGGAGCTGATGGTTTTTTAGGCAAACATCTGGTTAGAAACTTATTAGAAAAAAGGGGCGTAAAAAGAGAAAATTTGTTTTTACCGACAATTAAGGATTTAGATTTAAGAAAATGGGAGGATTGCCAAAAAGCAGTCAAAGGGCAAGAAATAGTAATTCATTTAGCAGCCAAGGTTGGAGGAATAGGTTTAAATAGAGAAATTCCTGGGGAGATGTTCTATGACAATGCCATTATGGGGATACAGTTAATCGAAGCTGGCCGCCAGGCGGGCGTAGAAAAATTTGTCATTGTTGGAACAATATGTGCTTACCCCAAGTTTACTGCTACCCCTTTTAAGGAAGAAAGCCTGTGGAATGGATATCCAGAGGAAACCAACGCTCCTTACGGTTTGGCCAAGAAAATGCTTCTGGTTCAAGGCCAGGCTTACAGGCAGCAATACGGATTTAATATTATCTATCTATTGCCGGTAAACATGTATGGGCCGGGAGATAATTTTGATCCCAAGTCTTCTCATGTTATCGCTGCTTTGATTAAGAATATCTATGAAGCCAAGAAAGAAGGTAAAAATTATATTGATGTCTGGGGAACAGGAAAAGCAACCAGGGAATTCCTATATGTTGAAGACGGGGCAGAGGGGATAATATTAGCGACTGAGAAGTACGACAAAACCGAACCAATAAATATTGGATCAGGCATGGAGATTTCAATAAAGGATTTAGTTAATCTGATTTGCAGATTAATGGATTTTACAGAAGAGATTCACTGGGATTCTTCCAAGCCAGATGGTCAACCAAAGCGTCGTTTAGATACGCTGCAGGCAGAAAAAGAATTCGATTTTAAGGCTAAAACAGATTTTATTGAAGGTCTTAAAAAGACGATTGAATGGTATCAGAATAATCCTTTAAATTAAGAACAATATGACAATACAGTCAATTAAAAATATCAAAGGATTTTTCCTCAATAACAGCACAGTTAAGCAGACAATATTTAAAAACACCTTCTGGTTGGCCTTAGCAGCATCTATTACCAGGTTGTCAACTTTTATTCTGTTGATTTATGCTGCTCGAATTTTGGGCGCCACGGAATACGGAAAATTTAATTTCGCTCTTTCCTTTGTATCTTTATTCGTTGCTTTTCATAGTTCTGGCTTGCTGGCTATCGTTACAAGAGAATTCTCTGGCGAAAAAGAGAAACGAGAAGATTTCTATTCCGTCATTTCATTAAAAATCCTATTAAGTGTTTTAGCCATTATTTTTATTCTGATAGGTTCTTTTTTTATAACATCAGACCCTAATATTCAAAAGCTAATTTTAATATTAGCGCTCTACACCCTTGTCAATAGTTGTATCGGAACTTTTTTTGCTTTTTTTCAGGCTAGGCAGAAGATGGAATATCAGGCATTATCGGAAACGGTCCAGGCAATATTGACTACTCTTATTTGTATTTTCTTCCTTTTTAAGTTTCCCTCAGTAGAAAATTTAAGCTGGAGTTATTTATTTACAACAGTAATCACTTTGCTTTTTATCATAATATTCTTTAATCTTAGGATATTTCCATTAAAGATACTTTGGGATAAGGCAGTTTGGTTGAAATTCTTAATCTTGTCTTGGCCCTTAGCCTTATCTGGTTTTTTTGACTCCATTTATACTTATATAGATTCAACCATGTTGGGCCATTGGGGCATGATTACTGAAACTGGCTGGTATAATGCGGCTTACAGAATCATCTTCGTTACTTTGATTCCAGTGGGTTGGATTTCCGGCAGTTTCTATCCGATTCTGAGCGATTTATTTAGGCAGTCAAAAGAGAAGATCCAAAATATTTGGAATTACCAAATGGAGTTTATGATTTTACTTGCTTTTCCGTTAACGGTTGGTGGAATGGCACTGGCTTCTAAAATTATTACTTTCTTTTATCCTTCTGGTTATGACCCGGCAATCAAAGCCTTTCAGATTCTAATTGTAGTGTCCGGTCTAATTTTTCTTTACAGGCCGTTCTACGATATTATTGTTGCTTCTAACCAGCAAAAGAAAATATCCAGGCTTGGTTTTATCGGAGCTTCAAGCAATATCATTCTAAATTTAATACTAATTCCTCAATATAAACTATACGGAGCAGCAGTAGCAACTTTAGTTTCTTACATTTTAATTCTTTTATTAAGTCTGAAGTATGCAATGGAATTTACTTTGATCAACCCATTCAATCAAAGACTAATACGCGTTTTTATTAATACTGTAATTTCGACTGCTTTAATGTATTTAGTTATCACTCAACCAATGATCTACAATCTTAATGTCATATTTTCCATTTTAATTGGCTGTTTAACATATTTCTTAGCATTTTTTGTAATTAAGAAAATAATTAATCTTGCTTATGAAAAAGTATAAGATCTTAGCAATTATTCCAGCTCGAGGTGGATCAAAAGGATTACTGGGAAAAAACATTAGGATTTTAGCAGGCAAGCCTTTAATTGCTTGGAGTATTGAGTCAGCGAAAAAAAGCAAGCTGATTGATAAACTAATTGTAAATACAGATGACAAGAAAATTGCTCGAGTTGCCAAGAAATACGGCGTTGAAGTTCCGTTTCTAAGGCCAAAGAGATTAGCCCAAGATAATTCTTCGATTTATGATGTCATTTTTCATGCTCTGGATTGGTATAAAGAAAGAGGATCTGAGTTTGACTTGGTTATTCTTTTGGAGCCAACCTCTCCGCTTAGAAAAGATGATGACATAGATAATGCCATTAAGTTGTTTCTGAAAAATTATGATAAGGCCGGGTCTTTAGCAAGCGTGGGTGAGATACACTTGGAAAATCCTTTTATTACACTGAAGATTGATGGTAAATACGCTAAACCATTATTTAAAAGCAGTTTTGGTCAAAGGCAGAAACTAGCACAAGCATATTTTCCTTACGGGGTGATTTATTTATCTAAAGTCAAAACGCTTAGAAAGTATAAGAAGTTTTATCAGGATAGAACCTTATATTATCTGATTGAAAGGTGGCAGAACTATGAGATTGACGACCTTTATGATTTCCTTTGTATCGAATCAGTCTTAAAAGAAAGATTAAAGCATAAAAAGATATAAACATATGAAAATATTAATTATTGGCCTTGGTTCAATGGGTAAAAGAAGAATCAGAAACCTACAGTCCTTAGGGGTTGATGAGATCTTAGGCTTAGAACCAAAGGAAGAAAGAAGAAAAGAAATTGAAGCAAATTACGGGATTAAGACATTCGCTGATTTTAACGAGGCCATAAAAGAAAATCCGGATGCATTAATTATTTCTACTCCGCCAGACAAGCATATTGAATATATTAAGCTGGCCATTGAAAACAAGAAACCTACTTTTGTAGAGGCCAGCGTAATTCTGAATGGCTTGGAAGAATTAAATGAAATTGCCAAAAGAGAAAATGTTTTGATAGCACCTTCCTGTACCTTGAGATTCCATCCTGCCATAAAAGAGATTAAGAATATTGTTGAGAGCGGAAAATACGGTAAGATTACCAATTTTAGTTATCATTTAGGCCAATATCTGCCTGATTGGCATCCGTGGGAAAATATTAAAGACTATTACGTTGGTCAGAAAGAAACCAGCGGAGGCAGGGAAATGGTTACCTTTGAATTGACTTGGTTAACTGATATTATCGGTTTCCCCAGAAACATCGCTGGATTTTTTGGGAAAACAATGGAAATGGGGGCTGATATTGATGATAGTTACGCGCTTTCATTGGATCTTGGTGGGAAACATGGAACCATGATGATCGACGTAGTTTCTAGAAGCTATGTAAGAAATCTAATACTAAATCTGGAAAAGGGGCAGATGCTTTGGAGATGGGAGGATAATTTCCTTAGAGTCTTTGATGCAGAGAGTAAGAATTGGGAACAGTGTTCCTATGATAAGGGAAAGGCTGCAGACGGGTATAACAAGAATATAATTGAGGAAATGTATATTGAAGAAATGAAATCTTTTGTTGATGCAGTTAAGGGAGAAAAGAAATTTCCTAATTCTTTGGAAGACGATATCAATGTTTTAAAATTATTAAACAAAGTTGAAGGAAAAATACAATGAAAAAATTAAGAATAAAAAAAGGATTATCTCTCTGGAAAAAAGCTAAAAAACTCATTCCTGGGGGCGTCCAGTTGTTATCAAAAAGGCCGGAATTATTCCTTCCTGAGCAATGGCCTTCTTACTACAAAAAAGCCAAAGGGGTGGAGATCTGGGATTTAGATAACAATAAGTATATTGATATGGCTAACATGGGAATCGGAGCCTGTATTTTAGGTTATGCTGATCCAGACGTGAACAAGGCGGTTAAGAGGGTAATAGACAATGGTTCAATGGCCACGCTTAATCCGCCGGAAGATATAGAGCTAGCTGAATTACTTTTAAAGCTTCATCCTTGGGCAGAACAAGTAAGGTATGCAAGAACCGGAGGCGAGGCGGTTGCTGTAGCTATTAGAATAGCAAGGGCCTATTCTGGAAAGGATAAGGTTGCTTTTTGTGGCTATCATGGCTGGCATGACTGGTATATTTCAGCCAATTTAGCCCGTAAAAAGAATTTAGACGGTCAGCTTTTGCCAGGTCTTGATCCCTGCGGCGTGCCAAGGGCTTTAAGAGGCACAGCTATTCCCTTTAATTACAACAAGATTAATGAGCTGGAAGCAATTGTAAAGAAGAATCAGATAGGCGTTATCGTAATGGAACCGAGAAGAGAGCACGAGCCGAAAAAGGGTTTTCTTGAGAAGGTTAGAAAGATTGCTGATGAGATCGGGGCAGTTCTGGTTTTTGATGAGATAACCTCTGGCTTCAGAATGAATGTTGGCGGAATTCATCTACTTTATGAAGTTAATCCCGACATTGTTGTTTTGGGAAAATCAATAGCTAATGGCTATCCCATGGCAGCTATAGTGGGAAAAAGAAAAGTAATGGATTCTGCCCAAAAAACCTTTATTTCCAGCACGTTCTGGACAGAAAAGATCGGGCCTACAGCCGCGCTGGCAACCATTAAGAAGCTGCGTAAGTATAATGTTCCTGATTACATTGTTAGATTGGGAAAAATACTGGGAGCTGGCTGGGAAAGATTGGGCAAGAAACATAAATTGAAGATTGAGGTATTCAATATTCCTTCTTTAATCACTTTTAGGTTTGATTATGGAAAAGACAGCCAGGCAATATATACTTTGTTTAATCAGGAAATGCTAAAACGAGGATTTATAACATCAAAGAATGTATATATTTCTTTTAGCCACAAGAAAAAACATATAGACAAATATTTGCAGAATGTAGACGAGGTTTTCGGATTAATCAGCAAGGCGATTAAGGAGAAGAGCGTCTATAAATTACTAAAAGGCCCGGTAGCCCATCAGGGGTTTAAGAGGCTGACTTAAAGATGATAATCAAAATCAAGGAAAAATTAATAGGTTCAAAACATCCCTGCTTTATCATTGCTGAAGTCGGGGTAAATCATAACGGTGATATTAACTTGGCCAAAAAATTGATTGACGAGGCAAAAAAAGCTGGGGTTGATGCAGTTAAATTCCAAACCTTTAAGTCAGAACAGCTTGTTACTCCTGACGCTGAACAGGCAGAGTATCAAACAAAAAATATCGGACAGAAAGAATCGCAATATCTGATGCTCAAGAAACTGGAATTATCCTATTCTGATTTCAGAGAATTAAAAAACTATTGCGATAATATGGGAATAATCTTTTTATCAACTCCCCATTCCTGCAAAGAAGACATTGACCTTGTTAGTGAACTTAGCCCGGCTATTAAAATCGCCAGTGGCGATTTGACTAATCTGCCAATGCTGGAATACGTTGCCAGGAAGAATTTACCAATCATTCTTTCCACAGGAATGTCAGACCTTGACGAAGTAAAAGAGGCAGTGGATACAATTATTCCAATTAACAAGGGTTTGATTCTGCTTCATTGCACCACTAATTATCCAACAGCAATAAAGGAAGTGAATTTAAAAGCAATGAAGACCATGGCTGACGCTTTTAATCTGCCTACTGGATATTCTGATCATACAGAAGGTATAAATGTTTCTTTAGCAGCAGTAGTTTTAGGGGCCGTGGTAATAGAAAAACACTTTACTTTGGACAAGGATCTTATAGGACCAGACCACAGAGCGTCTTTGGAGCCAGAAAAACTAGCTTCACTGGTTAAGGGTATTAGAGAAATAGAAGCAAGGCTAGTAAAAGAGGAACCTAAAGCTATTTTAAAAGAGTTAAAAGCAGAAGAAGCAATGGGTGATGGTATTAAAAAGCCCACTGAAAAAGAAAAAGAGGTTATTGGAGTTGCCAGAAAAAGTATTATTGCTGCTGAAAACATTAAAAAAGGAACAATTATTAATGAAGATATGCTTACGATCAAAAGGCCGGGTACAGGAATTTTGCCTAAATATATCAATCAAATAGTGGGCAAAGCGGCTAAAGAAGATATTAAAAAAGATAGTCTAATAAAATGGGAACAAATAGGATGAAAAAAAGAAAAATCATTTTTATCTCAGGAGCAAGGGCTGATTACGGCTTAATGAGAGAAACACTGTTAAAGATCAAGAATCACAAAAAGCTGGAAATCGAGATAGTAGCTACTGGAATACATTTAATGCCCAAATTTGGAATGACTGTAAACGAGATTAAAAAAGACAGATTTAAGATCCATGAGCTAAAAGCTGTTTATCAGGAAGATAGTAAATATTCCATGGCTAAGTTTATTGGCAAATTCATTCAGTTATTAATAGAAAAAATCAGAAAGGCAAGGCCTGATATGATTTTACTTTTGGGAGACAGGGCAGAAATGCTGGCTGCTGCTGTTGTCGGCGCTTATCTTAATATTTCGGTTGCTCACATTCACGGAGGAGAGAGAAGCGCTTCAATTGACGAAAGCGCTCGCCATGCCATTACCAAGCTGTCCCATATTCATCTGGCTGCAACTGAGAATAGCGCGCACAGAATTATTAAGATGGGTGAGGATAAAAGCAGAGTTTTTATTGTTGGCGCTCCGGGTCTAGACAGTATTTTAAATGATAAAAGGATTCCTCCTAAAGAAATGGCTAAAAAATATGATATTGATCTTTCTCAGCCCGTCATTTTACTGATTCAGCATCCGGTAACTACAGAAGATTCCGGTCGGCACATTAAGGAGACAATGGAAGCAGTGAAAGAGCTTGGTTTAAAAACAATTGTAATCTATCCAAATGCTGATACCGGAGGCAGAAAAATGATCGAAGTTATTGAAAGATACAGAAAATATCCCTTCATTAAGATTTACAAAAATATTAGCCATAAAGATTATTTAAGCTTAATGGCAATTGCTAGCGTAATAGCTGGTAATTCCAGTGGTGGATTAATAGAAGCTCCTTCGTTTAAATTGCCTGCGATAAATATAGGTAACAGGCAGGAAGGAAGAGAAAGAACCATTAATGTCATTGACGTGGGGTATAAAAAGGATGAAATTAAAAAAGCAATCAAAAAGGCAATTTATGATAAAAAGCTTCTTAAGAGATTAACAAGATGTAAAAATCCTTATGGCGATGGAAAGACCGGAGCAAGAATTGCCGATATTTTGAGTAAAATTTTGATTGATAAAAAATTAATACAGAAGAAAATTAGCTACTAAATTATGTCAGATAGATTCGAAAACTGGGAAATGCCTGAAATTGAAGAGGACAAAATGACCAAATATCATTGGGTGGTAAGGCATAAAGAAAATTTGGCGTTGGGATTTAAAACAGATATCGGTGCTTTTACCTACATTAATGCAAAGAACGGTGTCTCAATTGAAGATTTTGTTCAGGTTGGCTCGCATTGTTCCATTTATTCAGTTTCGACAATTGATAACAAGGAAGGAATAGTTGTTTTAAAAAAGAACTGCAAGATTGGTTCTCATTGCGTTATAATGCCGGGCGTTACTATCGGCGAAAATTCTGTTGTCGGTGCGCACAGTTTTGTAAATAAAGACATACCGGCAGATACGCTGGCTTACGGGACACCTGTTAGGATAATTAAGAAATTAAATCAAAGCAATTAAATGGATAAAAGAATAGAAAACATAACTCTTAAAGAGGGGAACACCATTAAGGAAGCAATGGAGTGCATTAACAAGAGCGGTGTAAGAATGGTTGTAATTATTGATGAAGACCTGAAAGTATTGGGCGTGGTTACTGATGGAGATATCCGAAATTCATTGGTTAAGGGCAAAAACCTGGATTCTTCTCTTAAAGAAATAATGATCACAAATCCAATTACTGCTCAAGAAAATACGCCTGCTTCAATGCTTTTGGATATAATGCTTTCTAAATATATTCAAGAGATACCAGTTGTTGATGCCGAAGGAAGAATTATTGATATTGCTTTGCTTAGAGATTTGAAAAGCATACCTCTTTCCAGTCCGGATATTACTCATAAAGAAGTGGAAATAATAAATCAGGTATTAGCTACGCCTTTTTTGAGCATTGGTCCCAAGGTTAAGGAGTTTGAGGAAAAAGCGGCCAGCTACATTGGCACTAAATATGCTATTGCGGTTAACAGCGGGACTAGCGGGCTCCATCTTTGTGTCAGGAGTTTGGGCATTAAGGACGGGGACGAAGTGATTACCGCACCTTTCAGTTTTATCTCTTCAGCTAACTGTATTTTATTTGAAAGGGCAAAGCCGGTTTTTGTTGATATTGACAAGGATACTTTATGCATTGATGTTTCTAAAATAGAAGAAAAGATTACTCCTAAAACAAGAGCTATTTTGCCGGTTCATATTTTTGGCAATCCGGCTGAAATGGAAGAGATAATGAGGATCGCTAAAAAGCACAATCTATATGTCATTGAAGATGCCTGCGAAGCAATTGGTACTGAATATCAGGGGAAGAAAGTTGGCTCTTTTGGTGATGCCGGGGTTTTTGGCTTTTATCCTAACAAACAAATGACAACCTGTGAGGGAGGAATGATTGTTACCAACGATGAAAAGATAGCTAAATTGTGCCAGAGCATGAGAAATCAAGGCAGGGACGAAAACGATTCTTGGCTGTCATATTCAAGGCTAGGTTACAATTACCGTTTGGGCGAAATAGAAGCTGCTTTGGGTTTGATTCAGTTAGAAAGAATGAATGAAATGCTGGAGAAGAGGCAGAGAGTAGCAGATCATTACAACAAAAGACTGGCTGATGTTGAAGGAATAAAAATTCCTTATCTAGATCCCAGGATAAAGATCAGTTGGTTTGTTTACATTATCAGGCTTAATCCAGAAAGATTTTCTAAAGAAGACAGGGATAAGATTATTGAAAGACTAGAAAATAGAGGAATAAGCTGTCGTAACTATTTCCCTCCAATTCATTTGCAGCCTTTCTATGTTGAGATGTTCGGATTTAAAAAAGGAGACTTTCCAATAACTGAACAAATTTCTGATTCTACCATTGCCTTGCCTTTCTACAATAACCTTACCGAAAAAGAGATAGATTATATCTGCGACAATCTAAAAGATATTTTAAAGACCTATAATAAAAGATAGATGAAAAAGAAATCCTATCCAACTGTGCTTTTCTATACTAGCCTGCCTCGGGCTTTCAGAACGACTTTAATCGGCCATCTTTACGAGATCAGCCAGATTTTTCCTACCATAGTCCTTTCTGAGAAACTGGATGAAGATTCAAAGAATCTGATTTCGAATAAAAGACTGTTCCCAAAGATTGAAAAGATTATTCCGGTCAAGCAATTTTCCGAGGAAAAGACCGGTGTTTTTAAAAAGAATGAATATTTATATCAAAAAGCAAAAGAGGTAATTGAGCAATATAAGCCAAAAATTGTAATTGTAGAGAAAGACTTTTATCCCTTTGAACTATATCTTTTGAGGTTTGCTAAAAAAGCAAAAGCGATTACTATCGCTGTTCAGGCCACTAATGAAGGGGAGGTTGCTACAATAGGCCGATTAATAGATCTGACCAATGTTTATTTAAGAACCCCGTCTTTTTTGCCGAAGTCCCTCAGATTTTTATTTGTTAAATTAAGAAAGTCTTTTGGCCACTTTTTCTATTACTGGATATTGCCGGCAACGCTTAAAGAGAGACCGTTTCTGGGAAAATCAAGCTACATATTAAGAATCGGCTGTTCTGGGATGAGAGATGCTGATTTTCAGGTGATTCTTTCTAAAAGAGATTCAATTATTTTCCAAAAAAATGGGCTAGCTCTGAACAAGATCCTTATTCTTAATCATCCCTTAGCAAGAAAGACAAGATATATTTTTGAGAAGATTTATCCTGAAATTAATAATAAGGAAAAAAATATTATCACGGTTCTATTACCAGGGGATTCTGAGCTTGGTTTTAGAAGAAGCGATCGTTCTCTGATTTCAAAAGAAGAGAGAGAGAATATTTGGGTTGAAAGCTTAAAAAGAATTTGCATGATTTTTCCCAGATGGAAGATTTACATAAAGCCCCACCCCAATACCAGAGAGCTTGCTGATCTGAATCAGAAATTGAGATTCATTTCTAAGAATATTGAGGTAATTGATCCGGAAGAGCCGGCTGGTAAGTATCTTGGTATGGCTAAATTAATTATCGAATTGCCGCCTTCATTATCAACTGTAATATTTTTTGCTTCGATGCTTTATCCCCAAAAACCGATTATTTCTCTGAATTTTTTTCGAGAAATGATGGGTGATTTTTACGAAGATTTTAAAGGAGTGGAGTATGTTGACAATCAGAATAAATTCGCAAAGTTATTAGAACAGATAAAGAACAATAAGTATAAAAAGGAGTTTGTTCAAAATCCTGATGAACCTAAATTCAAGGACTGCGTAGATGTTTTGAACTATATTTTAAGCCTAAATAATATTTAAAATGGATTTAGCAATTGCCATCAGAATAGGGAGTCCCAATTCTTCTTTAGCACTAGTTAAACAGACGGTTGAGTCTATTGGGGAAAATATTGGTAACTGTAAATACAGGTTCATACTTTCTTTAGATCCCAAAGTTCCGCAAGAGGTAAAAGATTATATTAAAGAGAAGAGAAAGGCTAATCCGGATAATTTTGAGGTTTTTCCTGAAGAAAGTTTATATTGGGCGGATTTCATTAACAAAGCAATTGAATCAGCTAAAGACTGTGAATTCTTCATTAAAGCCCATGATGACATTAAATTTATTACACCCGATTTCTTTAATACAATTAAAAGCGTTCTTTTTGATATTATTGAGCCTGTTGCTTGGGTAAGCTTTCAAGAAATTGGATATTTAAATGGTCACTGGTCTCCCCCGACAAGACCTGGCTTTCACAAAGACTTTCTTGAGGAAGAAGCTTGGGAAAAAAGAAAAATGTTTCAATTTCACCTTTTGTCTGATGATTGGTGGAAGCCGTCCATATTTAAACAATTACCTTACTTGATTCAGCAGAGAATAATAGTAAAGCTTTTCCCATTATTTCAGTTCTTTAAATACCCTGAGGTTGAAATGAATAAGGAGCTACAGCGATTACTTGATATCCCGTCTTCTCCTGTTAAGTGCCACGCGCCCTGGAACACCTTTGTTTTGATTAGAACGTCAGTTCTAAATGAAATCGGTCCTTGCGAAAGGTGGCAGACCTATCATGCTTTATTGGTTGATGAAGACTGGGGATTAAGAGCGTTAAAATTAAAACACTGGAATGTTTGGATGCCTTCAATAAAATATTTGCATGCCAGGCCAACAGTAGGGGGCGATAGATCTCAATATCAGATTGCGAGTGATACAAAAAGGGTTCATCAGTTATTCGAAAAGAAATGGGGATTTTCTCCAAGACCGAATAAAGAAGAGTTGGAAAAGATTAAAGCTGATAACAAATCAAATTATTTGGGCTGGAGTATAGGGAGAGATTCCTTTGATTGGGATTATTTAAAATTAAAAAATTAAAAAAAATTATGCTTAAATTACATTTAGGTTGTGGAGAAATAAAATTAAAGGATTTTGTCAATATAGATATCATACAAACATCTGCAGTAGATAGGGTTTTAGATGTTAGGAAATTGGATTATAGTGATAATTCCGTTGATATGATTTACAGCGCTCATGTTTTAGAGCATTTCAGCCAGAAAGAGGCATTGCCTGTTTTAAAAGAATGGTATAGGGTTTTAAAACCGGGGTCAACTGCAGTTATAGTGGTCCCAAATTTTGACCGTTGTGTAGATTGGTATGCTTTCCGTTTTTCTTTTTCAAACTTTAAATATCTTACGCTTGGTTTTTTCAAATATGTATTAGGTTTTAAAATAATTGATCTTAGTAGAGAATTGCCGAAAAATTTGATTTACGATGTTATGGGTGGTGGTGAAACTAATTATGATTACCAAATATATCATAGAACACTTTTTAACCCCAGAAGTTTTAAGAATTTAGCCCAAGAAATTGGCTTTAGTAGGGTTGAGCCAATAGATCTAGATATAAAAAATTTCCCTGTTGAAGGCGTGGATCCAGATAAATTACATTGGGCTTCAATGGCTTTTACTATTATTAAATAATAAAACATATGAAAATATTAATTACAGGCAGCAAGGGAGTTCTTGGTTCCTATTTAAGCAAAATGCTAATTGATAGAGGTCATGATGTTTTTGGGGTAGATTTGTATCATGCCCCTGGCGAGGTCGGCTGGGAGCAGGAAATGTCAAAAGGAGAGTTTAATTATGCCCGTTGCGACGTTTCCAATTTCAGGCAGCTGGAAAGAGTTTTTGAAAAAGCCGGTCCTTTTGATTTTGTTTATCATGCAGCTGCTGAATTCGGCCGCTGGAACGGGGAAGATTATTATGAGCAATTGTGGTTAAGCAATGCTGTAGGTACAAAAAACATCATCAGGCTTCAGGAAAAATACAAGTTCAAATTAATTCATTTTTCTTCTTCTGAAGTCTACGGTGATTTTGACGGGATTATGAAGGAAGACGTGATGGAAACGACTGAAATAAAACAAATGAATGATTATGCAATGTCAAAATGGGTCAATGAGATGCAGATTAGAAACTCTCAAATTAAACACAAAACAGAGACGGTGGTTGTCAGAATCTTTAATACCTACGGTCCTGGGGAATGGTATCATCCCTATAGAAGCGTTAATTGTAAATTCTGCTACCATGCGCTAAAAGGTCTGCCGGTTGTTGTTTATAAAGGGTATTTTAGAACTTCAACTTATTTAGAAGACAGCTGCAGAACTTTGGCTAACATCGTGGACAATTTTAAGCCAGGAGAAATATATAACATTGGAGGGCTGGAATATCACAGTATTGAAAAACTGGCTGATCTTATCTGGGACTACGCTGGCGCTGATAGAAATTTAATTACCTATGAAGGTGAAGAGATCCTAACCACCAAATCAAAAAAGGTTGATATCGATAAAGCAGTAAAAGATCTTGATCACAAACTCACTGTTCCTTTGGAGGAGGGAGTTAAAAAAACAATAGATTGGATGAGACAATATTATGGAATCAAATAACAAAAAGAAAATAGCGGTAATTTTAGGGGCGCGGCCTAACTTCATTAAAGCAGCCCCGTTCTTTAAAGAGGCGATCAATCACCCCGAATTTGAATTTGTCTTGATTCATACTGGGCAGCACTTTGATGATAATATGTCCAAGATATTCTTTGACGAGATGGGAATACCAAAACCTCACATTCATTTGGACACCAAAGGAGAATTCCATACCGAAAAGATTGGAAAGATGTTTAATGGCTTAAAGGATGTTTTTGAAAAAGAGAAATTTGATGCAGCGATTGTCTTTGGAGACGTCAATTCGACTTTGGCCGGAGGAATCGCTTCAGCTAAAAACAACTGCCATTTGATTCATATCGAAGCTGGTTTAAGGAGCCATGACAGGCGTATGCCAGAGGAAATCAACCGGGCGGTTGTAGATCATTTGTCTGAACTTCTGTTTACCACGGAGCCTTCTGCAAATAATAATTTGATTAAAGAGGGCATAACTCAGGATAAAATCAGATATGTTGGTAATATTCTAACCGAATCGATAGAGGTATTTAAGGATAAGATAAATAATTCTAATATTGTTGAATCGCTGGGTTTAGATAAAAAGCAGTACGTTTTGATTACCGTTCATCGCCAGGAAAACACAGATAGTGCCTCCAATTTAAAAGAGATACTGTCTATGCTTAATGAGATCAATAAAAAGCGTCGGGTTGTTTTTCCCCTTCATCCTGGGACAAGAAAAATAATTTCTGAATATAACCTGGACCATCTGATTAAGGATTTAATAATCACTGAACCCCTTGGTTATTTTGAGTTCATGAAGTTGGCTCTCGATAGTAAAGGAGTGATTACTGACTCCGGGGGGATTCAGGAAGAGACAACTTATTTAGGAATTCCTTGCTGCACTCTAAGGGATAATACGGAAAGGCCGATCACTTTAAAATTGGGTTCTAACAAGCTTTTTCCAATAAAATTGGAAAGCGTAAGCCAGATCTTGGAACATTTAAATAGAGATGACTTTAAACCAAGAAACATCCCTTTATGGGATGACAAAGTCAGCAAGAGAATATTTGATTGTTTGAAAAAAGAATATTTTAAATGAATATATTTTTTACTTTGATCTAAATTGTATCTGGTTAGCAGATATTAATATTATTTCAATTCATTAGCATTTATTATTAAATTCATGGATCTAAAAGATAAAAAAGTATTAGTCACCGGAGGAGCAGGATTTATTGGCAGCCACATGGTCAAGGTTTTAATTGACCAAGGTGCAAAGGTTGCTATCGTTGACAATCTTTCTACTGGGAAAAAGGAAAATGTTGATCCCAGAGCTGTTTTTTATCAGATTAATATTGCTGACCCAAAACTAAAAGAGGTTTTTGTTGCGGAGAAACCGGAAATAATTTATCATTTTGCTTTTAATGTCTTGGTTCCCAAATCAGTAGAAAATCCTTTGTTAGAAATGGACAGCATTGCCGGGTCAATTAATATTTTAAAAAATGCTAAAGATTATAATATTAAGAAATTAATATTTTCTTCATCAGGCTTTGTTTATGGAAATAACAGTAGTCTGCCCCTTAAGGAAACGGAGCCGATTGATCCGATTTCTCCATATGTTATTTCTAAAAGCACAGTAGAGAATTTTCTTAAATTCTTCAATAAAGCACATGGTTTGCCCTATGTTATTTTTCGATATGCTACCACCTATGGACCCGGTCAGTTTAACGGTGCCATGGCTGACTATATTCGAAAACTTTCTTGCGGCGCGCAGGCAGAGATTTGGGGCGACGGAGAAAAAACACGCGACTACATTTACGTTGATGACATTATTCGAGCTAATCTCATGGTTCTTGATCTGCCAAACAATTATCCCGATCCTACTTTTAATATTGGCACAGGAATAGAAACTACGTTAAATAGGCTGTACTTTAAAATTGCCGAACTGCTTCAGAAAGAAGCTAACCCCATATATTTACCTGATCGCCCTGGAGAACTAATCAGATACTCTCTGGATTTTTCCAAGGCAAAACAGGCTTTCGGTTGGGAGCCAAAATTTAATTTGGAGGAAGGTTTGAAATCGAAGTTTCAAAAAGAGAAACTCATTTAAATATTCATGCTTACCATTTTTACAAACACCAGACCTTTTCAGGGACCATTTGACCTTATTCAAAGAAATGCCATTAAAAGCTGGCTGGCTCTTAGGCCTCAGCCGGAAATCATTCTCTTTGAGGATGAAGAAAAAACAACTTCTAAGATAGCCAAAGAATTTAATTTAAAACTCATTACTGACTGCGCCCATAATGAATTCGGCACGTCTTTGCTAAATGATGTCTTTAACAAGGTTAGAAGCATGGCTAGTAATAGAATCATCGCCCAGGTTAATGCAGATATTATTCTTATGAGCGATTTTATGCAAGCTATTAAACTAGTTGATAAATTTCTAAAAGATAAAAAATTCTTCATGATCGGCAGAAGATGGGATCTTGATCTAAACCAAGAAATTAATTTTCAAGATAGTAGTTGGGAAAATAAATTAAAGGAAAAGGTATTAAAGGAGGGGAAAAGGCATGGTTTATCCGGATTGGATTACTGGGTCTTTCCAAAAGAATTTGACTTTAATCCTCCTGGTTTTAATATAGGCAGGCCCGGCATGGACAGTTGGTTGATTTATCGGGCTAGAAGTTTAAAGGTTCCAGTAATAGATGCTACTAACCTTGTTAATATCATTCATCAAAATCACAATTATCCAAAAAAGAAAGATCCTTCCTTTAATGTAGAAAAGGATAGAAATCTGAAATTAGCAGGCGGTTATCTCAATATGTTAACCTTAAGAGATGCTGATTATGTTCTGACTTCTGATGGTATTGAAGGGCCGAAGTTTCCAATGATTATATTTCCCATGCTTTCTTTGTTTTATCCTTGGAGGATCCTGCTTTCTCTTAAAAGAACAATTGAAAAGCGCTTAAGTAAATAACATGAATCTTGTTTCAATTATAATTCCCTGCAGAAACGAAGAAAAATTCATTGGCAAGTGCTTGAACTCTTTGATTAAACAGGATTATCCCAAAGAGCAACTGGAGATTCTAATTGTTGACGGAATGTCAGAGGACAATACAAGAGATATTATCGGAGAATATACAGACACCCATGCTTTCATTAAAATACTGGATAATCCCCAGCTATTTACCCCTTTTGGCTTAAATGTTGGGATTAAAGAGGCTAAAGGAGATGTTATCATTAGAATGGATGCTCACGCAGAGTATAATACTGACTATATTTCCCAGTGTTTGAAGTATCTAGAAGAATGTAAAGCTGATAATGTTGGCGGAGTGATTGAAACAGTGCCAGTCAATCAATCTTCCGGAGCCAGGTCTATTGCTTTGGTGCTTTCCAGTCCTTTTGGGGTCGGCAATTCGTATTTCAGATTAGGGTCAGAGAAGCCACGTTGGGTTGATACTGTTTTTGGCGGCTGCTATAGAAAGAATGTTTTTAAAAGAGTTGGCTTATTTAATGAGAAACTAAGAAGAAGCCAGGATATTGAATTCAATATGAGATTAAAGAAAGCTGGAGGAAAAATACTGTTAGTTCCTGAGATCAAAGCCTATTATTATCCCCAATCCAATCTTAAGGATTTCTTTAAGCACAATTTTAATGACGGTATTTGGACAACCTATCCTTTAAAGTTCGGAATTCAGTTTTTTTCCTGGAGGCATTTAGTTCCGTTGGCTTTTATCATTGCATTAGTGTTCCTGTTCGCTCTTTCTCTGATTTTTAAGCCCTATATATATTTGTTTTTCTTATTAATAATTTCCTATCTTTTGGTCAACCTTTGTTTTTCCCTGGTTTCAGCCCTTAAATCAGGAGATTTGCTTTTGATATTTGTTCTTCCTTTTGCTTTTAGCAGCCGCCATTTTGGTTACGGCTTGGGTTCTATCTGGGGTTTTCTTAAAATAATTGAATAATATGGAAGATAGAAAAAAAACTGAAATTGAATATTATGATAGAAGAGCAGAGGATTGGCTGAGAGACGATTCAGGTAAGGAGGAAAAAACTGATTTTGAGGGGTTTGACCCCAACGTTTTAAGCAGTTATGCTTTTTGCTACGAATTTTTAAAAGACAAGTGTAAGGGTCAAAGAGTCCTGGATTACGGATGCGGTAACGGTATCCATTCTATTTATCCAGCTAAGCACGGAGCTAAAATGGTAATTGGGATTGATTTATCTGAAGCTTCTCTTAAGATAGCCAGAGAAAGAGCGGAAGAGGAGGGGGTGAGCGAAAAGATAGAGTATGTGTTGATGGATTGCGAAAAGACGGAATTCCCGGATAACTTCTTTGACATAATTTTTGACGGAGGCACTTTTTCATCTTTAGACCTTAAAAAAGCTTTTCCTGAGTTGGCCAGGGTTTTAAAACCAGACGGATTCCTGATCGGGATTGAAACTTTTGGCCATAATCCTTTTACTAATTTCAAAAGAAAAATTAACGAGCTTACTGGCAAAAGAACTAAATGGGCAGCCAGCCATATTTTTAAAAATAATGACTTAAGAGATGCAAAGGAATATTTTGATCAAGTCGATGCCGGATTTTTCCATCTGGTTTCCTGGCTGGCCTTTCCCTTTCTTTCTTGGCCAGGAGGAGTACCTTTCTTAAAACTTCTTGAAATAATGGATAAGATGTTAGTAAGGGCGCCATTTCTAAGAAAATATTCATTTAAAGTTGTCTTTGTTTTTTCCAACCCCAAGAAACATGATTAAACGTCTATTCGATATTTCACTTTCTCTTATTGGATTGATTGTAATTTTTCCTCTGCTTTTGATTCTTTCTTTTTTGATTAAGCTTGGTTCCAAAGGCCCAGTATTTTACAAGGGGGAAAGGATCGGCAGATTCGGCAAACCATTTAAGATATTTAAGTTTCGTTCCATGGTTGAAAATGCCGATAAAATAGGCGGTCCTTCAACTGCCAGTGATGATCCAAGACTGACTAAAATCGGTAAATTCATGAAGGAATACCAGCTTGACGAATTGCCCCAATTAATTAATGTATTAAAAGGAGAAATGAGTTTTGTTGGTCCCAGGCCTGAAGTAAAAGTATACGTAGACATGATGAATGACGAGGATAGAAAAACAATTCTTTCAGTTACTCCGGGAATGACTGATCTTGCTTCTTTGTGGAATTTTCACGAGGGCGAGATTTTGAAAGGCAGTACTAATCCGGAAAAGACCTATATGGAAAAGATCAGGCCAAAGAAGATAGAGCTTCAGAAGGAATATGTTAAAAATCAAAGCTTTTTGTTAGATTTAAAGATTATTATTAAAACAGTTCTTAAATTATTTTCATGAACCAGGACCTGCTAAAAATGTATGAAACAATGGTTAGGATTCGTAAGTTTGAAGAAAGAGTAGGAGATTTAGTCACCCAAGGACTTATTAAAACCCCTTGCCATTTATATATTGGCCAAGAGGCCGTGGCTACCGGAGTCTGTTTGGCTTTGAAAAAGGAAGACTACGTTTTTGGAACCCATAGGTCGCACGGTCATTATTTGGCCAAAGGAGGAGACGCTAAAGAGCTGATGGCTGAGATTTTTTGTAAGAAGACCGGTTGCGCTAAGGGCAAGGGCGGTTCCATGCACGTGATTTCGCCTGAGGTTGGGCTTTTAGGAACGCCACCAATTGTTGCTTCCAGCATTCCTATAGCAGTTGGCGCAGGCTTGTCCGCAGCTATTAAAGGAGATAACAGAGTAGCTGTTTCATTTTTTGGAGACGGGGCGACCAATGAAGGAGTATTCTATGAATCCTTAAACTTTGCTTCCTTGAAAAAACTGCCAGTTGTTTTTGTTTGCGAGAACAACCTTTATTCTACTCACATGCCAATTAAAAAAAGTCTGGCTGATACTGATATTAGTAAAAAAGCAGAAAGTTTCGGTATGCCGGGAGTTAAAGTGGATGGCAACGATGTTATTAAGGTTTTTGAGGCAGCTAGCAAAGCCATAGAGAGCGCCAGACAGGGTAATGGTCCGACACTGATTGAATGCCTGACATATCGCTGGAGAGGCCATGTCGGCCCTAATTTTGATATAGCGAAGGGATTAAGAAGCAAAGAAGAACTGGATCAATGGATGCTTAAGTGTCCGATCAAAAAACTGGAAGATATGCTGATTAAAGAAAATATTCTGTCTGAAGAAAAGAAAAAAGAAATCAATCAAGAGATTGAGAAAGAAGTTGAAGAGGCAGAAGTTTTTGCTAAGAACAGCGCGTCGCCTGATCAAGAAGAATTATTTAAAGACGTCTTTAAAGTTTAGTTGACATTAAATTAAAACCTTATTTAGCTAATACGTACGTAATCCAAAATAATTAAAAACCCTACTTATATAAAATATAAAAGGG
>Ga0315284_10000172_pt1 | contig 87763 bp, 67 predicted proteins | sample YL17G09_16_MG_FD_203696 | JGI IMG/M metagenome (GOLD analysis project Ga0315284, IMG submission 203696) | Sediment microbial communities from Yellowstone Lake, YNP, Wyoming, USA - YL17G09_16 | ecosystem: Environmental > Aquatic > Freshwater > Lake > Sediment | place: USA: Wyoming | collected... | reverse complement strand
GTAGTTCCCTCTGCTGTCCCATTCCGTATAGTTATGCCTTCTATCGTCAAATTAACGGCAGCTTCCAATGTAATGAATCTTCCAATATTCTGAGCGTCTATCGTGGCCGGTCCCGCGGTCCCGTTGGCTTCGGTGGTAAGTAAAAGGGATATGTTGGCTTTGTTCGGCCAGCTGACCATGCTTCTATTTACGTAAGATCCTGCTTCTATCGAGTAGACGCCCGGCATGGCGTACACTTTCCCGCTTGCCACGACCACATTCAATCCCTTCTGTATCGTCCTGAACGGTTTCTCGTAAGTTCCCTCTCCGTCAGGCGCTTCATCGCTTCCTGTGGGAGAGACGTAAATAATATACGGGTTCCTTATCATGAAGTTGCCGTTGCTTGTGTCATAATTGCCTACCCCGTTAGCTGCCGCCTCAACTGATATCAGGCACTGCGAAGATACGATCATCGGCACGATCCAGTCATACGTCATTTCTCCCGCGACCGCCGCCTCATGGGTTATTTCTGTCCAGGAAGCGCCGTTATCCGAAGAAAGCATCACATAAACATCGCCGCTAAGCCCTTCCCCGGATATCAGCCATTTTATTGTCCGAGGCTCATCCCACGCGAATGTTTCCCCGCCATTCGGATATTCCACGGATATGGAAGGGCCCTGGAACTCGTAAGCGCCCATGTCATTGCCAAAGCCTTGAGGCCTTGTATTGCGCGCGAGGTCAAGCGGCGGAGCGTCTTTTGATGCAATGTCCATGCATGGAGAACCCGCGCCAGGGCACAGGAAGTTGGCCTCTGTTGATATAATTGAAGCAAATTTAGGATCAGCGGTTATATTCCCCTGACCCGTGTATCCCGCAGGTGCATCTGAATAAGTAATTGTTGGAGTAACGCCAGCAAATAAAGATGCACCGTTATCCCAGAAAATGGAATTAACAGCTGTCCATGATGCGCACGCCCAGCCTATACTGCCGCCATTAGCATCACTATTCTTGTAAAAGGAACAATTGGTCACATACCAGGTGCCGGAATAAGCCACGCCGCCGCCTTTAGAGGCAGTACATAAATAGAAAATACAGTTCTTTGCATATATATTATTATTTGCTGCTTGTGAATTGACAGCAGCACCGTAACCCGACAAACCTGATCCCGTAGTATATGCTATACAGCTCTTAAATATCACGTTGTTCAGCCAGAGTTTTATATTAGAAGATTGCAAGAACATTCCAGCTCCATAAGGATATCTAGCATTTTGTATCGTGATCCCTTCAATGGTTAGATTGAACCCCGTCGAGATGTTTACTGTAAATTCTCTGGTCAATTTTGCATCTATCGAAACAAGTCCTGTAGCTCCGGGAGAAGCTATTAGAGTAATATTGTTCTTGTTCGGCCAAGTAACATTATAATCACCAGCAACGTCATACAGCCCCTGCATAAGCCTGACTTCCCCGCTTGGCGCGACAGAAGTCAGCCCTTTATTGATGGTCTTGAACGGCGCTTCTATTGTCCCTGTCCCGGCGTCGTCGCTGCCGGAAGGAGAAACGTAAACCAGGGGCAGAAGGATCGAGAACGTTCCGTTGCTGGAATCCGTCCCGTAATAACCATTACCCTGCGCTTCCACGGATATCCTGCACTGGGTTTTAATCAAATACGGGACCGTCCAGTTATAAATGCTTTCTCCCTGCTTTGCCGCTTCCCTTGTAACTTCAGTGCCCCAGGTGAGACCGTTATCCGTAGAAAGCCTCACAACAACATCTCCTGACACTTCTCCGGATATCAGCCATTTAACCGGCCAGATCTGATCGCCTACAAGCGTCTCCCCGCCGTTAGGGGACTCAACGGACACTGACGGCCCCTGGAATTCGTAAACGCCCATGTCATTGCCGAATCCGTGCGGCCTGCTCTTTCCCGCGAGGTCATAAAGTGGAGCTTCTTTTGACGCCGTATCAATGCAGGGAGAGCCGGAGTCAAGATAGAGGAAGCTTGAAGAAGCTTCGTCCGTTGACACGAACTTTGGCTCGGCAGAAGTGTTCCCCGTTCCTGGCACGTAATCATCACTTTGCACCCTGGAATAAGTGATATCCAGAGTTGGATCAATATAATAAAAGAGGGGGAAATTTGGCGCCGCATTCTTGTAGTAAATGGAATTTTTATCGAACCAGCTTAGAGCATAATAACCCTTGGCTGCCACGCCTCCCGATACGGCGGTATTATTGTAGAAAGTGCAGTTCTCCACGCTCCAGCTGCCGTCATAGCTATTGCTGCCAAAGCAAACGCCGCCATTCGCGACAGCATGATTTCCGGCGAAGATGCAATTTTTCGCTATCCAAGTCCCTCCAAAAGCAACGCCGCCATTCCCAGCGTTATTGTTCTTAAAGACGCAGTCATACGCGTTGACAGAAGAATTGTCTGAATAAACAGCGCCTCCATTGTATAAGGCGGCGCACCCATCAAACATGACATCGATCAGCGAAACATTGCTTATCTGGGCCAAATATAAACCGCCTCCCCAATCGGATTTTCCGTTTTGGATCGTTATCCCTTCTATCGTCAAATTGATATCCGGTGAAACAGTATAAACCAGGAACGCTACGCCCTGTTCCTGCGCGTCTATGGTAGCCGGACCTCTGGTGCCGTCCGCTTCAAATGTGAGCTTAAGCGTTAGATCCGGCTTGTTCGGCCAGTCCACCAGAACACCATCAAGCCATTCTTCCGCTTCGCCGGTATAAACACCCGGCATTACCCTGACTTCTCCGCTCGCGGCGACCAGGGTTAACCCTTTTTGTATCGTCTTGAACGGGGCTTCCACCGTCCCTGTCCCCGTATCGTCACTGCCATTGGGGGACACATAGACTACCGGCATCAGCACAGAGAATAAATCATCGCTGCGATCGCAATTGCTCTCACCGATGGAATTGAAAGCATCTATTGATATCAGATAACTGGTGGAGACGATCGAAGGTATGGTCCAGTTGTATGTTCCGGAATTTGCCTCGTTCGTGATAAAAGTCCAGGATTCCCCGCTGTCAGTGGAATAATATATGTAGATCGGCGGGGGAGCTGTTCTCATCCCGCACTGATCCGCCGCTTCCCAGGTTATAGCTATCGTATCTCCTATATTGAATGTATTCCAGCCGTTCGGATACCTGACAGCTACAGAAGGCCCCTGGAATTCGTAAGCGCCCATGTCAACCCCGAGGCCGCGCGGCCTGTTGTTGCCGGCCAGGTCAACAGGAGGGTATCCAACTGTTGAGCCGGAGTCTATGCACCTTGAACCTTGACCAAGGCGCAGGAAATGAAGGGCATCGGTCTCATCGGTTGAAACAAAATATGGCTCAGTGGATATATTCCCTGTATTCGCGGGCCAGTCAGCATACGGCTGAATGTTTGAATAAGTTATTCCCGATATATCTATAGGATAAAGTTCGTATACGCCCGCCATTACCCGACAAAACAGAGATGCTGAGCTGTTATTTCCCCATATGTTAAGATTAATTCCTGTCCAAACGCCGCCAGCCGCGACGCTGCCGCCGTAATAACCACCCCCGGACATAGCATCATTCCCGTAAAAAGTGCAGTTTACCGCTTTCCAGGTCCCACAATACGCGACTCCGCCAAATGTAGCCGCTGAATTGCCGTTAAAGACGCAGTTGAACGATTCCCAGGTGCCGCCGAATTCGGAGCAGACAACGCCGCCGTTATTCGCATGGTTGTTATTAAAGAAGCAGTCCCGGGCAAAAACGCTCGCGCCGGAAGCAAAAACCGCGCCGCCGTAATGATCGCCTTCCAGGGAACAGTTGCTGATGACAACGCCCTTCAACCAGAGATCGGCGCCGGCTGCCAACTTTACGCCCCCGCCGTTATTATCTGAAAGCTTTCCGTTTTGCATTGTAATTCCCTCTATTGTTAAATTGACCGCCGCCTCAACGCTGATCATTCTTCCAAGGTTCTGCGCGTCTATTGTGGCCGGGCCTATTGTCCCGTCAGCTTCAAACGTAAGCTTGAGCGTTATGTCCGCCTTATCCGGCCAGTTTACCATCGAGCCGCTTACATACTGGCCCGCCTCGATAGTATGAGTTCCGGGCATCAGCCTCACCTCGCCGCCGGGGGCGACAAAATCCAATCCCTTTTGAATTGTTCTGAACGGCGACTCAACGGTGCCGGTCCCTGTCTCATCACTTCCGCCCGGGGATACATAAACCGCGGAAAGAATTATTGAAGCCGGCCCGTCACTCACGTCGTAATTCGACAAAGCGTCTGAACTTGCGTTCGTCAACAGCACTTTTATGAGAAGCTTGTCCGTTGCCGCGATTGATGGCGGAATATGCCACGTGTAGCTGCCGTTGAGGCCGGCATAGGCTTCTGTTGTTATATGTTCCCAGCTCCCGCCGTTATCCAGTGAATATTCTATTGTCACGGAATTTTCAGCGATCCCCCATATCTCATCCGTCGCCTGCCAGGTGATGTCATAATTGCTGCCGCTCACAAGCACTTCGCCGCTGATCGGCGATTCGATCGAGACGGACGGGCCCTGGAATTCATAAATTCCCATGTCGTTGCCGAATCCATGAGGCCTTATGTTGCCGGCAAGATCATCAGGAGGCGCTTCCTCCAAAGAAGCCGTATCTATGCACGGAGAATTAGGGCCAAGGCGGAGAAACCCATACCCTTCAATTGTTGAAATAAATAAAGGATCTTTTTCAATGTTTCCCGGGCCACCCCAGCCCGACTGAACATCTGAATAATAAACCGCAAATGACTTGTAGTACCCACCCACATTATTAAACAGGGGGTAAGATGGCGCGTAGTTGTCCCTTAAAATGGAATTAAACACATTCCAACATCCGTCGTTGGCCACGCCCCCGCTTACTTCCGCGGTATTGCCGATAAAGTCGCAGTTATATATGTTCCACCACCAATTCGAAAAGGGCCAACCGTTTCCATCTCCCACGCCGCCGCTGACCGCGCTGTTCCTTACAAACGCGCAATTTGTCGCTGTCATTCCGCCCACTGCAGAATTATTAAAATATCCGACGCCGCCGGATGAGGCGTAATTCCCGCTGAAGATGCAGTTGCTTGCTTCAAAATTTCCCATGTAAACAACACCTCCGGAACCGGCAGGAGCGGTATTTTCACTAAAGATACAATGGTCTGCCTTCCATATACCTCCCCATATGGCGCCCGCATTCTGATCGGACCTATTCCCGGTAAAAATACAATTGTTCGCGTTCCAGCTCCCTAAACAGGTAACGCCGCCTTCTCCCAGAGCATAATTCCCGATGAAAGCGCAGTTTTCGGCAAATATGTTCACTGTATTATCCCAGCAATAAACCGCTCCCGATGATAAGGACATAATTTCGGAAGAGCAGTTCTTAATAACTACATCCTTTAACCAGAGATTTACGCCGGGACTGCCTATGTAGATGCCGGCGCCCCCAAGGGAATCAGTGTAGCCATTCTGCATGGTCAATCCTTCTATCGTTAAGCTGACCGCGGCTTCCACGCTTATGATCCTTCCGTTGTACACCGCGTCTATCGTGGCGGGTGATGTGGCATCAGGGGATAACATAAGCGTTAAATTATCCTTGTCCGTCGGCCATGTAATGCTGTAATCGCCGGGGTCGCTGTAAACTCCCGGCAGCATCATTACTTTTCCGCCGGCCTCCACCGTACCCAAAGCATTTTGAATGGTACGCTTCGGAGTATCCGGGGTTGCCCCGTCATTGGCATCGCTGCCTTCGGGGGAGACATAGACTGTCGGCAATAATGACGGCGTAACAGAAGTGATCTCAAATGTGGAATCGCTTGTGTCATAGTTCCATGCGCCGGTCGCTTCGCCGCTTACTTCAATGTATATCATGCATTCATTCGATAAAAGATCTGGAACGGTCCATTCATACGTGCTCATGCCGGTTGGATGCGACCGTATCTCTTCCGTGACAAGCGTATCCCAGGTAAGCCCTTCATTTGTGGACAGGCGTACTATTACGTTCGTCGTGGTTTCCGGTGTTGACTCCCACATTACTTTATATGTCGTATTGGGAGTTAAACTTTCTCCGTCGTTTGGCTGGATCACCCTTATTGACTGGCCCTGGAACTCATATGCGCCAATGTCCGCGCCAAATCCATGCGGGCGAGGGTTCTCATCCGCATCGCTTGATGGAACTCCGGTTTCCCAGGTACCCCCGTCTATACAGGGCGACCCTTTGTCTAAGTGAAGGTCTCCGCCCAAGGCGTCCAAGAACAGGGGGTCCTTGGCTATGCATTCGACCGTAATAAAATCAGCCCAGTCACCATTAGCCACATTGCTATATCCCATAGTGCCATTAACATTATCAAACTTGGAATCACTTCCACCGGCAAAAATACTATTTATCACCGCCCATGTGCTATCACAAGCCACTCCTCCAAAAGTAGAAGCGCTATTGCCGTTAAATGTGCTGTTTATTACTGTCCACATGCTACGATAAGCTACTCCTCCAAAATCAGCGCTATTTCCGCTGAATGTGCTGTTTGTCACTTCCCATACACTACTATACGATGGGCCACCATCGGCTACACCTCCCCAATTAGAACTATTCCCGCTGAATGAGCAGTTTGTCACTTCCCATGTGCCTTGATAGGCTATTCCTCCAGAACCAGAGCTATTATTCCCGCTAAATGTGCTATTTGTCACTTTCCATATGCCATAATTAGCTATTCCTCCAGAAGAAGAAGCGCTATTGCCGTTAAATGTGCTATTTGTCACTTCCCATGTGCCACGATAAGCTACTCCTCCAAAATCAGCGCTATTTCCGCTGAATGTGCTGTCATTGATTATGACGGTTGCGCCATCCGCATAAATCACGCCTCCATTGCCGCTGTTAGCGTGGTTATTGGCAAAGATACAGTTTTTGGCAACTATGTGATCCATTTGATCCGCGCAATAAATACCTGCACCCGACCCGCCAGAATCCGCTGTGCACCCTGTTATGACAACATCATATAGATCAAGATTTACTCCGCCTGCTAACTTAATTCCCACCCCACTCTCGCCGCCCCAATTTCCATTCTGCAAAGTCAATCCTTCTATGGTGATATTGACGGAGTATGGGACATTTATTATCCTGCCAACTCCCTGCGCGTCTATCGTGGCAGGGCCTGAATTACCAAGCGCATCTGTCGTAAGTATGAGCGTGATATTCTGTTTGTCCGGCCAGCTGATCATGGTGTAGCCGTCAGCATATTCAGAGACTTCCAGCGTATATACGCCCGGCATTACCCATATTTCACCGCCGTTTATGGAAAGATAATCCAATCCTCTTTGGATGGTCCTTAGCGGCGCTTCTATCGTCCCCGTTCCTGTTTCATCGCTGCCACCGGGAGACACATAATATGCCGACATCTTCGCTCCCTGATATTCATAAACGCCCATATCAACATTTGTTGCGGGATACGGCCTTGGATTCCCGTCAAGGTCAAGAGAAGGAGCGCCTTCAATTGTCCCGAAGTCTACGCAGGGTGAATAAGGCTTTAAATGGTAGTTGCCGCTCTCTTTGTCAATAAAAAGCGGATCCTTGGAAATATTATGATCACCTGCAAAAACATAATCGTCGGTCTGGATATCAGAGTAAAAAACTTCTGCAGTCGCCATATTATAGAAAACCGGCGATCCAGTATGCATTGGGGCTGAGTTGGCCCAGTAGATAGAATTTGTACTTTTCCATGTGGCGGAAGAAACCACGCCGCCATAATTACTTATTGATTCGTTGCCTGTAAAAGTGCAATTTATAACTTCCCATGACCCGTTAAATGCAAATCCTCCTGATAAATCCGCATGGTTATCCGTAAAGATACAGTTTTTGGCAAATATGTTATCTGACGGATCCGCGAAAATGCCTGCGCCGGAACCCCCCATATTAGCTATGCACCCTCGTAATACGACATCATAAAGATAAAGGTTGATCCAACTGTTACCTAAAGATATCCCCACCCCATTGTTTGCATCCCAATTCCCATTCCGCAATGTCAACCCTTCGATGGTGATATTGACGGAGTATAGAACATTTATTATCCTGCCGACTCCCTGCGCGTCTATCGTGGCAGGTCCCGGCGTGCCGTCAGCCTCGAACGTGAGCTTGAGCGTGATATTATCCTTGTTCGGCCAGCTGATCATATTGTAACTGTCGTGATATTCCGAGACTTCCAGTGTGTATGAACCCGGCATAACCCTTACTTCCCCGCCGGCCTCCACCGTGTCCAATGCGTTCTGTATGGTGCGCTTTGGATTGCTCGGCGCGCTTCCATTATTTGCGTCATTTCCTTCAGGGGAAACATAAATTATCATCCGCAGTGAAAGTCCCTGATATTCATAAGCTCCCATGTCCGCTCTGGTCGCGTCGTAAGGCCTTTGATTGCCGTCGGCATCCTTAGAGGGAACTCCGGTTTCAAGGGTGCCCGAGTCTATGCATGGTGAATCGCCCTGCAGGTGAAGGTCCCCGCCCGCGGCATTTACGAACAGAGGATCGCTGGCTATGCATTCGGTCGTGGTAAAATTATCCCAGTCTCCGGTATCCACATCGCTGTATTCCATAGTTCCAGAAACGGTATTAAACTTGTCAACGCTTCCGCCAGCAAAAATACTATTTTTTACTGCCCATGTGCCCTGTTGAGCTACTCCTCCCACTTCAGCAGTATTACCGCTAAATGTGCAATTTGTCACTTCCCATGTGCCCCATAAAGCTACTCCTCCCCAACCACCAGCGATATTCCCGTTGAATACACAATTTAACACTGTCACTATGCCGCCAGCGGCTACTCCCCCATAAAAAGAGCTATTCCCATTAAATGTGCTATTTGTTACTGCCCATGTACCAGCCTCTACTCCTTCCAGAGAAACAAATACTCCTCCTTCCTGAGAAGCGCTGTTTCCGCTAAACGTGCAATTTGTCACTGCCCATATACCACCCTCAGCTACTCCTCCATACATAGCGCTATTTCCGCTAAATGCGCAATTTGACACTGTCCATGTGCCTCCAGAAGCTACTCCTCCCATAAACCCGGCATTATTTCCGCTAAATGTACTATTATTAACTTCGATTGTTGCGCCAATCGAATAGATCGCGCCGCCATATACATTGTTTCCCTCAGCGGTACAATTCCTGATAATGATCCCATCTAACCAAAGTGATGAACCACTTTGTAAATATATACCGGCTCCGTCTGCAGTAGTAACACCGTTTTGTAAAGTGATCCCCTCTATTGTTAAGTTGACCGCGGCTTCCAAGCTTATGATCCTTCCCTTGCTCAGCGCGTCTATCGTGGCCAGTCCCGGCGTTCCGTCAGCCTCGAATGTAAGTTTAAGTGTTAAATTGTCCTTGTTCGGCCATTGGATATCGTAATCGCCGGTCTCGCTGTATACTCCCGGCAGCATCATTACTTCCCCGCCGGCCTCCACCGTGTCCAATGCGTTCTGTATGGTGCGCTTCGGGTTGTTCGGAGTAAGTCCATCATTCGCGTCACTGCCTTCAGGGGAAACATAGACTATCGGATGCGCCTCCCAATAGGCATACATAAGATTGCCCCCTACACCTGTATTATCGTGATAACTTATGTGAGGATTGCCGGCGCTGTCAAGCGCAAGGGAAGTTTTCGCTTCAACATTTCTGTCGGAATCCACTGTCTGGATATTCCATGTCCCTGACACGGATTCCCATGAAGCATACTTAAGATCGCCACTTGCAACGATATGCAAAAAATAACTTATGTGAGGATTGCCGGCGCTGTCAAGCGCAAGGGAAGGCCAATATCCAGTATCTCCGTCGGAATCCACTGTCTGGATATTCCATGTCCCTGACGCGGATTCCCATGAAGCATACTTAAGATCGCCCATTGTTTCTGTAGAAGCATAGTAACTTATATGAGGATTGCCGGCGCTGTCAAGCGCCAGGGAAGGATTTCCAGTATTGTAGGCGGGATCCACTGTCTGGATCGCCCATGTCCCTGACGCGGATTCCCATGAAGCATACTTAAGCTCATAATTATAACTTGCCACTTCTGCTGTACCCATATAACTTATGTGAGGATTGCCGGCACTGTCAAGCGCAAGGGAATTATACGATCCAACATCTCCGGCAGCTTCCACCGTCTGGATATTCCATGTCCCTGACACGGATTCCCATGAAGCATACTTAAGATTGCCACCTATACCTGTATTATCGGTATAACTTATGCAAGGATTGCCGGCACTGTCAAGCGCAAGGGAATTATACGATCCAACATCTCCGTCGGAATCCACCGTCTGGATATTCCATGTCCCTGACGCGGATTCCCAGGAAGCATACTTAAGGGCGTGATTTGTAAAATCATAATAACTTATATGCGGCCTGCCGGCGCTGTCGAGCGCAAGGGAAGGCAAACTTCCAACATTTCCGTCGGAATCCACTGTCTGGATCTCCCATGTCCCTGACGCGGACTCCCATGAAGCATACTTAAGGGCTTGATTTATAGTATCAGAATAAGCTATGTGAGGATTGCCGGCGCTGTCGAGCGCAAGGGAATTAAACACTCCAACACCTCCGGCAGCTTCCACTGTTTGAATATTCCATCCTGTTGCTGCGAATACTTGTGAGGGAACGGCTAGAAGTGCTGCGCAAATCAGAAAAACTGCCAGGGGGAGGCCGTTTTTATGAAAATTCATTGCCATTAAAGGGAATTCTAGCACAAATCCCGCTAAAAATCAAGCGGAACATCGGTCTGGCGCGATATTAACCATGAAGGAATGCCTCCGGCATCTCTTCATGGTTGACATAATATGTGTAAGATGATAAGAGAAAATTGCGGAAACTATATCTATCCCTTAATCCGGCTCTTCTCAGCGGCGAATCCGCACAAAAAACTGAACCCTCGCCCTCTGAATACGGTCACTTTTTATATGATGGATAAGGGACCTTTTTTGACTTGACAATTCCAATAATATATGTAAAATGGAACCATGTATTCCAGAATGATTAAGTCGCCAAAAGCTAAAAGCTTCTTCCTGTTCGGCCCGCGCGGAACAGGAAAAACAACCTGGGTAAAAGCAAATTTCCCGGGAGCAGTTTATCTGGACCTGCTTGAGGCAGAAATTTACAATGATCTTCTGGCCAATCCCCAGAGGCTTGAAAATTTTATTCCCGCGGATTTTGACGGCTGGATCATAATTGATGAGGCCCAAAAAATTCCCGACCTTTTAAACGAAGTTCACCGCCTGATCGAAAACAATAAATACAAGTTCATTTTAACAGGATCAAGCGCAAGAAAATTAAAAAGAAAGGGGCCTAATTTGCTGGCCGGCCGGGCTTTAACATATTTCATGCATCCGTTAACTGTAAATGAACTTGGCGGGGATTTTAATTTAAGTCATTCTTTAACATACGGGCAGCTCCCCTGCGCATACGCGGAGGAAGACCCGAAAAAATACCTTGAGAGCTATGTTAAAACATACTTGCAGGAGGAAGTGCAGCAGGAAGGATTAACCAGAAATCTGGCGGCGTTTTCCAGATTTTTAGAGACTGCTTCTTTTTCCCAGGCTTCAACTTTGAATATTTCCTCAGTTGCCCGGGAATGCGCGGTTGAGCGGAAGATAGTTGAGAATTATTTCGGGATACTGGAAGATCTTCTGATCGCTCATCGAATACCGGTTTTCACCAAAAAGGCGAAAAGACGGCTGGTGGCCCATCCAAAATTCTATTTTATTGATGTCGGGATTTACAGGACATTGCGGCCGAAAGGGCCTCTTGATCTGCCGGAAGAAATTCAAGGAGCTGCTTTTGAAACCCTGTTTTTTCAGGAATTAAATGCTGTGAATGATTATCTGGACCTTGGATATAAAATATTTTACTGGAGGTCGTCAAACAACGCCGAAGTGGATTTTGTCTTATATGGAAACAGGGGGATCAGGGCTTTCGAGGTTAAATCCGCCGGAAAAATTACCAGGAAAATGTTCAGCGGACTTAAAGCATTTGCTGCTGATTATCCTTCGGCAAAGTCTTATCTTGTATATGCCGGAAAACGCCGCATGCGGGAGGGAAAGATTGAAATTCTTCCGGTTTTAGAGGCGTTGAAAAACCTTTCTTCTATTCTCTCATAATAATCAGGTTTTCCCGCCCCAGTTGACACAAGATCATCGCGGTGCTAAAATTAGCACTCGCGCAATATGACTGCTAAAAAGAAAAAACTTAATATAAGGAAGCGAAAAATACTCGAGGCGGTGATCACGGATTACCTCCACACAGCCGAACCCGTGAGCTCTGAGCGTCTTTCCAGGAAATATATCCACGACGTCTCTTCCGCGACGATCCGCAACGAAATGTCCGACCTTGAAGAAGAGGGATTTTTAAGGCATCCCCATACATCCTCAGGCAGGGTACCTTCCGACACGGGATATCGATATTTTGTTGACCAGCTCATGAAAATCAAGGGTTTGACACAAAAAGAGGTCGATTTCATCGAGAACGAATACAGGAAGGCCGGGAAAAACTTTGAAGAACTCCTGCACACCACACTGAAAGTGGCGGCTACGCTATCGCACCTTCTCGCGGTCATCACCACCCCAAGACTTCCGTTCAAGGTACTGTCGAGCGGGTTCTCTAACATTGTCAAACAGCCTGAATTCAGCGACAGCGAGCACATAAAGAACATGCTCAGCGTCATTGAACAGGAGGACCTGATATCAAAGCTGATGTCCGATAGCGCAAAGGATGATTCGCCCACCATCAGGATCGGCTCCGAGATAAGGCATAAAAAGATAAAGGACTGCAGCATTGTTATCTCCAAGTATGACCTCATGGGCCAGTCGCTGGGGACGATCAGCATAATTGGGCCCACGCGAATGACCTACGGCAAAGTGACATCCGTGGTTGATGCTGTATCGAGAACACTAAAGGAAATACTCCTGGAAAAGGGGAAATAAGGGATATGGGAAACAAGTCTGGGAATAAAGGGAAACAGGAAAAAAGGGAAGAGCTGGAAAAGAAAGTTGAAGCTCTGCCGCCGCAGAAGACGGAAGTCGAACTGCTAAAAGAGCAGCTTGATGAGCAAAAGAACAAGTACCTGAGGGCGCTGGCCGACCTTGAGAATTACAAGAAAAGGGCCAATCTTGAGCGTGATGAATTCGTGAGGTTCGCGAATGAGTCGATTGTTAAAGAGCTGCTTCCGGCAGTTGACGCTTTTGCCAAAGCCATTGAATACGCTAACAAATCAAACAATGAAGATCTGGTAAAAGGGATCGCCCTTGTAAAAAAGCTTATCGAGGACGCGCTAAAAAAATTCGGAGTTGAAGAAGTGGTATCGTTGGGAAAGCCGTATGACCCGAATTTTCACGAAGCCATACTTATGAAGGAGTCAGATAAGCAACCGGGCGTGGTACTTGAGGAAGTGCAGAGGGGATACGCGATGCACGGGAGACTTTTAAGGCCGGCGATGGTGATAGTGAGCAAACCTCACCCCGCCCCGATATAATCGGGGCACCCCTCTCCATAAAATGGAGAGGGGGAATCATTAAGCTGGGGTTGAGCATGTTCCCTCTCCACGAAGTGGAGAGGGATGTCCGAAGGACAGGGTGAGGAGAAGGAGGCAAAAAAATGAGCAAGATAATCGGAATCGATCTGGGAACGACAAATTCATGTGTGGCGGTGATGCAGGGAGGAGAGCCTGTGGTGATACCCAGTTCTGAAGGAGGGCGCACCACGCCGTCGGTAGTTTCATTCTTAAAGGACGGGACTCATGTTGCGGGGCAGGTGGCTAAACGCCAGTCGATAACCAATCCGGAACATACCGTTTACTCCATCAAGAGGTTCATGGGGCGAAAACAGGATGAAGTGGAAAGCGAGATCAAGCTTGTCCCCTATCACGTGACAGAAGGCAAGAATGGCGCGTCACAGGTTAAGATCGATGAAAAGAATTATACCCCGCCCGAAATATCAGCGATGATACTACAAAAGATGAAACAGTCCGCGGAAGATTACCTTGGCGAGAAAGTGACGAAGGCGGTCATCACAGTGCCCGCTTACTTCAACGATTCACAAAGGCAGGCGACAAAGGACGCGGGACAGATCGCCGGCCTGGAAGTGATGAGGATCATCAATGAACCCACGGCCGCATCGCTTGCTTATGGCCTGGACAAAAAGAAGAACGAAAAGATCGCAGTGTTCGACCTGGGCGGCGGCACTTTCGATATTTCGATCCTGGAGCTCGGTGAAGGCGTCTTTGAGGTAAAGTCCACGAACGGCGACACGCATCTTGGCGGAGACGATTACGATCAGAAGATCATCGACTGGCTGGCTTCTGAATTCAAGAAAGATCAAGGCGTCGACATATCAAAGGACAGGATGGCGCTGCAGAGATTGAAAGAAGCCGCTGAAAAAGCAAAGATAGAGCTTTCAACCGTTTCGGAAACGGAAATAAATCTTCCGTTCATCACCGCGGACGCATCAGGCCCGAAACATCTTGTTATCAAGCTATCAAGGTCAAAACTTGAACAGCTGGTCTCCCCGCTTAATGACAGGATCGTAGGACCGTGCGAAAGGGCGATATCGGACGCGGGAGTGGCAAAAAATGAAATTGATGAAGTTGTCCTTGTGGGCGGCATGACAAGGATGCCGAAGGTCATAGAGATAGCGAAGAATATTTTCGGGAAGGAGCCGCACAAGGGAGTTAATCCGGATGAAGTGGTCGCTGTGGGCGCTGCCATCCAGGGCGGCGTGCTTGCCGGCGAGGTCAAAGAGATGGTGCTGCTCGACGTAACGCCGTTGACTCTTGGCATCGAGACTCTTGGCAGCGTCATGACGCCATTGATCGAACGCAACACAACTATCCCCACTTCTAAGTCCCAGGTATTTTCAACCGCGGGCGACGGCCAAACATCCGTGGAAGTGCACATAATGCAGGGAGAGCGGCCGATGGCGGCTGACAACAGGACGCTTGGAAGATTCCATCTTGACGGAATACCGCCGGCGCCGCGCGGCGTGCCGCAGATCGAAGTAACGTTCGACATCGATGCAAACGGCATCCTGAACGTTTCCGCAAAAGATAAAGGGACGAACAAGTCTCAGAAGATAACGATCACCGCGTCATCCGGCCTTTCAAAAGACGATATCGAAAAAATGAAGAAGGAAGCGTCGGCCCATGAAGCGGATGACAAGAAGAAACGGGAAGAGATCGACCTGAGGAACCAGGCGGACGCCCTTGCATACACCGCGGAGAAAACCATAAAGGACGCGGGTGATAAAGTGGCCAAGGACAAGAAAGAGAAAGTTGAGAAGTCGATCAAGGAAGTCCGTGATGCTCTTGCCGGAACAGATAACGCAAAGGTCAAGCCCGCTTTTGAGCAGCTGCAGAAGGATATTTACGAAGTTTCCGCCGAACTCTATAAACAGGAACCGCCAAAAAAAGAAGATAAGGGCGGCGATGACTCGCCTCGCGGCGAAGCGGGCAAAACAGTTGATGCGGAATTTAAAGAGAAATAATGCCTAAGCGCGACTACTATGAGACCCTCGGCGTATCAAGGAACGCTTCAACTGATGAAATAAAGAAAGTCTTCAGGACGCTCGCTAGAAAATTCCATCCCGACGTGAACAAGGAGCCGGGGGCTGAAAGCAAGTTCAAGGAGATCAACGAAGCTTACTCCATCCTCTCCGACAATCAGAGGCGGGCTCAATACGACCGGTTCGGCCACGCGGGTCCGCAGTTTGCCGGCGCGGGAGCGGGATTTGAGGGATTTGACTTCAGCGACCTTTTCCGCGGAGGCTTCAGCTCAGGATTTGGAGAAGGCAACTTTGAGGACATATTCGAAACATTCTTCGGCGGCGGTCAAAGAAGGAGCTCTGGCCCTCACCGCGGCGATGACCTGCGCTATGACATTACCATCTCACTGGAAGAAGCCGCAAAGGGAATTGATAAAGAGATCGATCTCCCCCACTTCGTGACATGCCAGACCTGCAAAGGGACAGGAGCCCGTCCGGGAACAAAACCCGAAAAGTGCGGAACATGCAGGGGATCAGGCCAGGTGCGCCGAGTGCAGAGGACTATGCTCGGGAGCTTTACCCAGATAACCACATGCCCCGACTGCCAGGGAACGGGAGAGGTCATAAAAAGCTTTTGCGTTGAATGCCACGGAAGAGGCCAGGTCAAAAAAACGCATAAAGTTGAGCTCAAGATCCCTGCCGGAGTGGATACAGGCAACAAGCTGAGGATACCGAAAGCGGGAGACACGGGAGAGCGCGGCGGAAGCCCTGGAGACCTCTATATCTTTATCACCGTCAAGAACCATCCCATGTTCCAGAGGGACGGCGCGGACATCCACTACAAAACTATTATCACTTTTGCTCAAGCCGCTATTGGTATAGAATTGGAAGTGCCGACGCTCGAAGGAAAGGCATCCTTGAAGGTTCCGGCCGGCACTCAGCCAAACACTGTGCTGAGGATGAGGGAAAAGGGCATGCCTCACCTGAATAGCCATGCCTACCGGCAGGCAGGCCGGGCCAGGGGTGATCAGTACGTGCATATTGAGATCGAAACGCCTACCAACCTTACGAAGGAGGAGGCGGAACTGATGAGAAAACTGGCGCAGATGAGAGGAGAAAAATTATGATGTCCACCGTCCCAAGGATCTTTGTGGCGTTCAATAAAATAAAGGAGAACATCGCGACAATAGAAGGAAGCGATATCAACTACCTCAGGAACGTGCTGCGCCTCAAGGAGGGCGACGAGATCTCCGTAATGGACAGCAAGAGCAAGGAATATTCCGCCAAGATCCTGAAGGTGGAAGAAAAGAAGATACTGGCCGCGCTTCTTGCGGAAAAACATCCAAAGTCAGAGCCAAAAATGAAAGTGACCGTCGCTCAAAGCGTTCCGAAAAATCCGAAGCTTGACCTGATCGTGCAAAAGGCGACGGAGCTTGGCGCTCTGCAGATAATCCCCGTAAAGGCGGAAAGATCGGTCATCAAGCTTACCAAAGAGAAAGAGGAAGCCAGGGTGAACCGCTGGCAGAAGATAGCGAAAGAAGCCGCGGAACAATCCGGGAGACTGATCATCCCGTTCGTCCAGCCGATGAAAGACTTCAAGGAGATCATGATGCTGAGGAACGATTTTGACCAATGCGTGATCCTCTGGGAAATGGAAAAAGAAAGATCCATAAAGAAATTCCTCCAGGAGAACAAGGCCATAAAAAATCTTCTTGTGCTGATAGGACCCGAAGGCGGTTTTTCCCATGATGAAGTGGAGCAGGCAAAGGCAGCGGGATTCATAACCGTCCACATCGGGGGGAGGATCGTCCGCACGGAGACCGCGGCGATATCCGTCCTCTCCATGATCGAATACGAATTCGAGCTGTGACCAAAGTTTCTTTCTACACCCTCGGATGCAAATCAAATCAATATGAAACGGACGCTATGGCGAGGATCGCTTCAAGCCTTGGAGCCGAATTGGTCCCCTACCCCGGGCATGCAGATATATATGTAATAAATACATGCACTGTAACAGGCAACGCGGCAAAGAAATCAAGGCACGCGATCAGGTTCGCAAAAAAGATCAATCCAAATTCAAAAGTGATCGCCACAGGATGTGATGTTGAGCTTGAAAAAATAAAAGAGGCCGACCTCATCCTCAATAATAACGAAAAGCCCGATTTTAAACGACATCTTGCCTCCCTCACTTCTCACCTCCCATCTCTTAACTCACATCTCACATCCAATTCCCCAAATTCACACATCCGCGCTAACCTGCTGATCGAGGACGGCTGCGAGAATTTCTGCAGCTACTGTATTGTTCCATACGTCCGGGGCAAGGTGAGGTCAAGACCGGCCGATGAGATATTGAATGAAGCAAAGGTCATGGTTGATAACGGCGTCAAGGAGATCGTGCTTACAGGGATTAATATTGGTGAATTTACTATGGAGCCTGAGACTTTTAATATCACCCCTTCTGTCCTTTCAGGACATCTCCCCCTTACTAAGGGGGAGAAAGAGAGGGGGTTGAGGCAGGTTCCACCACTTATATCATTAATTAATGGACTTTCGAAAATTGAAGGTCTTCTGAGGATCAGGCTATCCTCCATCGAGCCGATGTATGTGGATGACGCGCTGATAAAGATCGTCAAGGAAAATCCAAAGGTCTGTAAGCATCTGCATATACCGATGCAAAGCGGGGATGACGGCATACTTAAGGCGATGAACCGCAACTATACGGCAAAGGGATTTGAAGCCCTGATAAAAAGGATAAAAAATCAGGTCAAGGATATAGCGATAACCACGGACATCATTGTGGGTTTTCCCGGTGAGGAGGAGGCGGCGTTCAAGAACACCTGTAAACTTGTGGATAAGCTGCAGTTCTCAAGGATCCACATTTTCTCGTATTCCGACAGGCCCAAAACTGCTGCTACAAAGCTGCCAAACAAAGTGGATCCCAAAACTATGGCAAAAAGGCATGAGAAACTTGATGCTCTCAGGGCAAAATATATGCTCAAGTTCCATAAATCCTTTAGTAAAAACCCGATGGAAGTGCTCATCGAACAGAAGGATAGGAAGACAGGCCTGTATGAAGGGCTCACTACCAACTACATAAGGGTGTTTTTAGAGGGCTTGCCTGCCGTAGCCAGGAGCAAAGCGACGGCGAAGGCAGGTGATGATATGGGTGATGATTCAATGGGTAAGCTGTTTCCCTGCAAGTTCAAGGAATTCAGAGGGGAGAATGTCATTGCCAAACCCATTCTGCTATAATATCCGAATATGAAAATAGTCCACCTTGCGGATACCCACCTGGGATATGCAGCTTATAGTAAAAGAGCAGAAAATGGATTTAATCAACGTGAAGAAGATATTATCAATGCCTTTATTCAAGCTGTTAATCGAATAATAGATATAAAGCCGGCTGTCGTTTTACATAGCGGAGACCTTTTCCATACAGTAAGGCCAACCAACAGAATAGTAAGCATCGGCATAAGGGAATTATTTAGAATATATAAGAATAATATTCCTTTTGTTTTAATCTCAGGGAACCACGAAACGCCAAAACAACTTTATTCTGGAAGCATTTATAATGTCTTTGAAGCATTAGATCTGGACAAATCTCGGTTTAAGATACTTTATAAGGATAAATACGACACTTTCCAGATTAATGGTTTGACTGTTCACGCAATTCCACAATGTTCAAGCGATGAAATATTTAGAAGAGAAATACATAAATTAGATGAAACGAAACTGGACAATGACATTAAGAATATACTTATGCTGCATGCAGGAGTGAAGGGAATGAAAGAGTTCAGCCACGGGGACAGCAACGAGCTTCTGGTAGATTACGAATGGCTAAAAGACTCGAAAATGGATTATATCGCACTCGGCCATTATCATAAACTTACAAATGTAGTTGGGAATGCATGGTATTCTGGATCAACTGAAAGAATGAGCTTTAATGAAATTGGTCCAGGAAAATGTTTTTTACTCGTCGATTTATCGCAAAAGCAAATTAATGTTGATCCCAAGTTTTTAGATAATATAAGGGTAATGGATGACGTCCCTCCGATTGATGCAACAGGTAAAGATACTGTTGCATTACTTGACACAATCATTACCAAGATTAATTCGGTCAATCCTAAAGACAAAATACTTCGCCTGACAATAAAGAACATACCACAACATGTGATGAGTACCCTTGATACTAAATTAATAAAAGATACAGCGAAGGAAAGCACACATTTTGAGGTGAAATATGAAAGGATTTCAGAAGAAGGGATGATAGACAATATAAAAGTTCTTTCAGGTGGAGCAAAAGAAGAATTTAAAACCTTTCTGGCGACTAAGAAAGATATGTCTAAAGATGACCAAGATCAATTCTTTGACTGGTGGTCAAAGTTTTACGATAAAACTATTAAGGAAGAGGAAGAAAAAGAAATATGAGGCTTAAATCACTTTCTCTTAAAAATTATCGCCAATATAAGGACTCTACAATTGATTTCAGCGATGGAATCACTGGTATTGTTGGGATGAATGGCGCCGGGAAATCTACGTTAGTAGAAGCCATTGCTTGGACACTATATGGGCCAGTTGCAGCAAGAACTGAAAAGGAAGACATAAAGAGATCTACCGCGCCTCTTGCAGCGAATGTTGAAACTCAATTGATGTTAGAAATAGCTGGAACAGAATATAAGATTGTTAGAATGCTTAAAGGGTCATCCCAGATTGGTGATGCATCGATAATGGCTAATGGTAAGAAAATAGCCGATTCCGTAAAGGGTGTCGAAAAAGAGGTTAACTATCTTTTCGGGATGGATTGGAAGAGTTTTTATACTAGCTTCTTTGCGAGACAAAAAGAACTAAACTCTCTTACCCGACTTAATAAATCTGAAAGACAAGAAGTAATCATAAGAATGCTTCGCATTGATACTATCGATAATGTCCTTGATTTAATAAGAAAAAGACTGAGGGAAGGAAAGCTTTTGCTTGAAAGCTTAAAAAAAGTAAACACCCTTAAAGATGTATTATTTTTGGAAAGAGATAAGAAGATTATGCTGGATAAAAGAGAGGCACTCAGTAAAGATCTAGTCGGCATTGTATCTACAATTAAGGATCTTGAAGATTATAGATCAAGTTTTAAGGATAGATTTAATAATGATAGGACGGCATATAAATTGTATACAGAAACAACATCAACAATAAAGACATTAAGTTCAAAGCGATATGATAACGGAATGAGAGAAAAAGAAGCACAAGAAGAATTGAAAGAAATTAATGCAAATGTTAAATCGTTGCCTGAACTTGAAAAAGCTTTTATTAAATATGAGGCCCTCAAGGAACAGGCCAATAAAATGGAACTAGCAAAGGGGGCTATTCACAAATCAAAAGAACAAATTGATTCATTAATTGATGAATATAAACAAGAGATTAATCAATTAAGAATAGATGAAAATGAGATTCTGAAAAGTCATATATGCCCTACATGCAAAACCAGATTTAAAGATCCGAAAGATATCAGGGCTCATTTTAATGAAGAGGTCGAAGCAAGAGAGAGCAAAATTAAGAAGTGGGAATTGTCTAAGAAAGGAAATGGGAAATTTGATCAAGCAAAATATGAAGAGATTATTGAGAAAATACGGGCACTTGAAAAACCACATAAACAATATCCTATTATTCAATCAAAAATTGGTGAGCGAAGTAAATTGGAGGATAAATTATCCCGCATTATTAAAGAAAAGGCTGAAATAACGGCAAGTATTGAAAGCCAGAGTAAGGCACTTGCGGATATTAATTATAATCCTCAAGCCCATGAATTGATTAATGAAGAAAACGATAAGACGGATAGAGATTTAAAGAAAAGCTATGAAAAGAAAAATCAATTGGACTTGAATATTCAAGAACTCTCGCAAGAAATAAGCAGAATAGACAAAGAAATTAAAGAATTGAAAGATTCTAAGGAGGCGGAAAAGAATAAGACTAAGGAACAAGAAAGATATCAACATTTCCTAGATTTAGTTATTGAGTACAAAAAACATCTTATCTCCCAAATAGGCCCCAAGTTATCTCAAATATCCAGTGGCCTTCTCGAAGAACTCACCGATGGCAAATATACAGGAGTAGAACTGAATGAAGATTATGAGCTTTATATATATGATGGAAGCACAAAATATGCTCTTTCAAGGTTCTCCGGAGGTGAAGAAGATTTAGCCAACCTATGCCTGCGTCTTGCGATATCTCAGATGATAGCTGAGTCCAGCGGCATTGAGACGGGCTTCATCATTCTTGATGAGATATTCGGCTCACAAGACATGATCAGGAAGCAATCGATAATGGAAGCGCTGAACAGGCTAACAAAGCAGTTCAGGCAGATAATACTGATCACTCACATCGAGGATGTAAAGGACACGATCGAAAATATAATCGAAGTAGCTGAGAACGAGGAAGGTATCAGCTACCTCAGAGTTTAGCAGCTGCATTCCCCACATTTTCATGCCTTAGGCAGACCCGCCACTGGCGGGAAATGTGGGGTTCGATCCCACTCCCGCTATTTTCTTTTCTTTCTTCCTGCGGACTTTTTCGCTTTTGCTTTTATCTTTATCCCTTTAAAATCCAGCATTCCGTTGTATACCAGAGCAAAAACACCCATATATACGAAACAGGAAACAAATCCCCAAACCGCACCAAGGCCGGCGCCCTGCCAGCTGACGGTATAACCCGGGAACACGCCTCCCAGTATCGATATCGCACGAAGACCCCTTCCAAGGTACAGACCGTAAACCGGTAGCAGAGCCATTGAGATCGCGGATACGATAGCGGCGGACAAGGCGAGCTTTAACACGTTTAACTTCAAATCCAACACCCCCCTCTTTGAGATAAGGTTATTACTTAATAATGACTTTGTCAACCCCGTCTATCTCCGTGAGATTTACTATGACGTCTTCGTCAGCGGTGGTGGTTATTTTCTTTCCCGTGATGTCCGGATGTATGGGAAGCTCCCTGTGATCGCGGTCAATGAGCGCGACAAGCTCTATCTTTGACGCCCTTCCGTAATCGGCCAGGCTGTCCATCGCGGCGCGGATCGTGCGGCCCGCGAATATCACGTCATCCACCAGCACCACTATCTTGCCGTCGATGGAGAACGGTATGTCCGATCTTTTTACCTCTATTCCGGAGCCTTTCCTTCTTATGTCATCGCGGTGAAGCGACACATCAAGCGAGCCAACCGGTATGCTTACTTTCTCCGACTTCTCTATTATCTTTGCTATGCGCTGCGCGATGGGGACACCCCTGTTCATTATGCCTATCAGCACCAGGTCCTTTGCCCCTTTATTGATCTCCACTACCTCGTGCGCTATCCTTGTGATGATCCTGGCAAGCTCCGGGGCATCGATCTCTATCCTTTTCTGGTTCATGATTGCCTCCCCCTAGACGATGGCCGAGCTGACATAAGTTTCAAAGCCGGTTACCATGCTTTTCAGGTTTTCCTCGGTGCCGCTCTCATAATAGGTCCTTACTATCGGCTCCGTGCCCGAAGGCCTGGCAAGTATCCAGCTGCCGTCCTCAAAGATCATTTTTACGCCGTCGATCTTGACCACATGGCTCAGCTTTTTCCCTCCCGCTCTTGACGGCGGTTCCTTCTCCAGTTCCTTCATCAGCGCTTCCTTTGAGCTCTGCGTCAGCTTAAAATTGACCCTTTTGTTATAAAAACTCCCGTACCTGGACGCGACATCAATGATTATCCGCGACAAAGGTTTTTTATACTTTGCAATCATCTCACATATAAGGAGGTTTGCCAATATGCCGTCCTTTTCCGGTACATGCCCGCCTATGGTCAGACCCCCGCTCTCCTCCCCGCCGATCACCACCTGTTCCTTGAGCATTATCTCCGCGATATACTTAAAGCCTACCGGCGTTTCCCTCACGTCGATACCGTGAGCTTTTGCAATTGCATCCACCATGTGAGTGGTGGCGATGCTTCTTACCACGGAACCTGATCCTCCCCTCTCATCTATCATATAGGCAAAAAGTGCGGCGATGACCTGATTGGCGCTTATGTATCCGCCCTTGTCATCAACAATGCCGAACCTGTCGGCGTCAGGATCGGTGGCAAGTCCCGCATGTAACTTACCCTCCACAACGGTTTTCTTCAGTTCCTGCAAGTGCTCATCCACCGGTTCAGGCGTTATGCCTCCGAACAGCACATCCCGGAAACCGTGCAATACGCTTACATCCGCTCCAATGTCCTGAAGTATTTTATCCAGGTATTCCCTTCCTGTGCCCCACAGAGGATCATATGCTACCTTCAGTTTTGCCTTGCTGATCACATCAAAATCAACCAGTTCCTCCAGGTGCTTCATGTATCTCTTAAAAGGATTGAACCTTTCCACTTTAAGGGACGCTCCCGAATTCACTTTTTCTTTGTTATTAAGGTATTTTTCTATCTCATTGGTGATCTTGGAGAAAGCTGGCCCCGCGTAATCCGGTATGAACTTCATCCCGCAGTATTGAGGCGGGTTGTGGCTTGCGGTGATCATGACGGCGCCCGCGGTATTCATGTCCTTTACGGAAAAAGCCACGACCGGTGTCGGGGTGTCCCGTTCGGTCATGTAGCAGGGTATGCCGTTTGAATGAAGCACTTTCACCACTTCTTCCGCGAAGTGTTCCGCGAGGAACCTTGTGTCATATCCTACTATGATGCCTTTCTTGGCGAGGCCGTGGTTGTTCACGTAAGAAGCTATCGCGGATGCCACGATCCTTACATTGGCGAACGTGAACTCGTCCGATATTATCGCGCGCCATCCGTCTGTGCCGAACTTGATTGCCATTGTTAATTTCTTTCTACGGAGAGGGAGGGATTCGAACCCCCGATACACTTTCGTGTATAATCGCTTTCGAGGCGATCGCTTTCGACCACTCAGCCACCTCTCCATGTCGGAATATCAGTATATCAAATTTTTGGTTTAGGTATCATCTTGTATTCGCCGGGCTTAAGGTTGCCGAGCAAAAGCGGGCCAAAGGACACCCGGACCAGGCGCAGGCAGGGAAGCTTTACGGCAGCTGTCATTCTCCTTACCTGGCGGTTCTGCCCTTCCATTATAGAGATCTCGATCCAGGAGGTCGGGACGTTTTTCCTGAACCTTATCGGCTTTGGCCGTTCCCACAGCTTTGGTTCCTCGATGATCTTAACTTTTGCGGGAAGTGTTTTTTGGCCGTCCAGCAATACCCCGTGTTTAAGCTTAAGTACCTGTTCATCTGTAATATAGCCCTCCACCTGCGCCCAGTATGTCTTATACATCCTGTTCTTCGGGCTTGCCAGCCAGTGGTTCAGGTCGCCGTCATTGGTAAGAAGCAATAATCCTTCGGTATCCATGTCAAGCCGACCCACGGAATAAACGCCTTTGAACGGCACATAATTCTTAAGCGTGGGCCTTCCCAGCGCATCCGTGAACTGGCACAGAACACCGTACGGCTTGTTGAATATAAGATATGTGAATTTACGCTCTTTTAGCAAGCTTCCTCATCTCTAATGTGGATATCAGCAGAGTTACCGCTGCCGCGATCTCCAGCACCGTGATCAACGGCACCATTGTGAGGTTGAATTGGCGGCTCACTACTGGCAGGTATATCGCGGCCATAAGCACGCCGATCGCGAGAATGCTCCATATATTGATGACAATGTTGGAGAACATGCCTGTCGCGGCAATGGTCTGCTTGTCTGAGCGGGATACATGCGCAAGGGCGATATGCGCGAATATCCATGCCGAGAAAGCGTATGTCTGGGTCAGCTCAAGGCTTAAGCCCCTGGACCTGGCATAGAAATAAACCGCCATTACGGAGATGAAAAGCAGGGCTCCTTTGGAAAAAATATCGATCACCGCGGGCCTGTTGATGACGTCTTCTTTTGCTTCACGGGGTTTTCGCAGGTATATGTCCTTTTCCTCCGGCTCGTTCACAAAACCCGCGGAAGCCGCAAGGTCCATGAAAAGCTCAAGAAGTATTATCTGGATGGGGCTGAACGGCATGGGGACGTTCAATATCACCGGCAGGAGGAATATTAAAATAAGAGCCACCTTCACCGAGAGATAATACTTGATGCCTTTCCTGAGGTTGTCAAAGAATTTTCTACCCTCGAATATCCCCCTTGCAATGGTATTGAAGTTGTCATCGGCCAGCACCACTTCTGCCGCTTCCTTGGCGACGTCGGTGCCCTTTATCCCCATCGCTATCCCAATATCCGCGCCTTTCAGAGCGAGAGCGTCATTGATGCCGTCTCCCGTGACAGCGACTACTTCTCCATTTGACTGCAAAGCTTGAACTATGCGATATTTATGCTTGGGCGATGTCCTTGCGTATACCGAAACAGATTTGATCGTCATTTTCAGCTGGTCGTCAGAAAGCTTATCAAGCTCCTCCCCCGTGATAACATCCGCAGCTGCGCAGGATATGCCCACCTGGCAGGCGATATTACTGGCGGTCAGGGGATGATCGCCTGTGACCATAATGGTCCTGATGCCGGCCTTTGCGGCTTTTGCTATCGTTTCCTTCACTCCCTGTCTTGGCGGATCTTCAAAGCTGATAAGCCCGGCAAAGTCCATACCTGTTTCCATATTCTTGTAGTTTTCTATATTAGCAATCTTTTTGGTGGCTACAGCTATTACCCGTCTGCCGTTTTGCGTTTCCTTATCAAGCATTGAGCGGACATCACTGCCGATGTTCTGACATGCCTTAAAAACTTCTTCAGGAGCGCCGCTCATGTAAAGGTACAATCCTTCTGTAGTCCTCCTTATGACCGATTTGGTCTTTCTGCCGTCCCCGAGGTTCCTCTGGCTCACTATCTCCCCTGATGCCGCTCCCTTTGTCTGCGCCCTTATCTCCTGCTCGATCGGGGATGATGAATAATCCGAGAGTGAATTAAGCGCCGCATTAAGCACTTTTTCCCTGTTCTCAGGGTAAACGGATGCTATCTTTAACTTTGATTCCGTGATTGTGCCTGTCTTATCCGTGACAATAACTGAAGCATTCCCCAGTGTTTCCGCGGCCTTGATCCTTTTCACGAGGAAGTTGTTCTTTGAGAGTGTGTATGCTCCAAGCCCCAGGACCATGGTTATCACTATAGGCAGCTCTTCCGGGATGGTGGCGAACGCCAGGGAAAGGCCGGTCAGCACCATCGTCTTCAGGTCCTGCCCCCTGATGATGCCAAGCAGAGGTATCGCCACGGAAAAGAAAACGGCGACATAAACCAGCTGTCCCGCAAGCTTTTTCATGGAAAGCTGCAGCGGTGTTCTTGGCGCCCTTACCTGTTTAGCACTGGCTGCTATCGCGCCCAGCTTGGTCCCCTCTCCCGTGGTCGCAACCTCGGCCAGCCCTTCGCCTGCAACAACTATTGTGCCCGCGAAAATGCTGTCTCCCTCTTTTACATCTTTCGGAAATGATTCGCCGGTCAGTATGGATTCATCTATCTGGACATCAACCGCTTTTATCACTCTTGAATCTGCCGCTAGCTTCGTGCCGCTGCCAAGTATTAGAACATCTCCGGGGACCACTTCTTCGGAGGCGACTTCCGTGATCACGGCATCCCGCATGACTTTGGACCTGGGGGCCGCGATACGCTCAAGTGATGCGATCGCCTTTTTTGCCCGGAACTCATTGTACACTTCCGCGAAAACGAGCAGGGCGATCACGATGAATATCGTAACGGCATCGTCAAGCTTCCCCCAGAAGCTGTAAATGATGCCGACAAAGAGCAGAAGCAGTATCATCGGTTCGGTGACTTCGTGTTGTGCTATCTGGAAAAAGCTGATCTTCGTGGGCTTGAATATCTGGTTTGGGCCAGTGTTTTGAAGCCTTTTGTTCGCCTCAGCTGATGTTAATCCGATATTGTTCATAATTTAAACGGAAGGGGTGGGACCGACTTCGCTGTCGCTTCGCTCCTAGCTCCGTCGGTTAAAATTCTACAATAAATTCAAAGGAAATGCTTGTTTAATATTGCCTTCCCGGAAGGCGCCTTAAAATACTTCTCGAGGTTTGCCGCTTTTTCTCTTGTGAAAAAAGTCATATAAGCAATTAGTTCCCATGGAGCATATCTCTTTGTATAGGTTTGAGTCTTTGAGTTATGTTCGTCTATTCTTCGATTTATATCATTGGTAATGCCGACATAAACCTTTTTAGGGTTAATTTCACTTTTAAGAATATAAACATAATATCTTTGTTTCATATAATAATTAAACCAGACGTAGCCACGAGCAAAGCGAGGGCGAAGTCTGGCGGAGAGGGTGGGTCTACTTCGCTCTTCGAGCTTCGTAGACCATGGATTCGAGCCCTCTCATATAAAGCGTTTCCTCACAAAAGCATATCCGGAACCCTGCTTAAGATATTTTTCAAAACTTAAAGCTTTTTCCTTATTGTCGAATGCAGCAAACCATACTAGCCCCCATGGACCTTTACCTTTTGTATATTTTGACATGTCTTCATTATGCTGTTTAATTCTATTATTCAGATCTACAGTATAGCCAGTATATATATCTCCAGTTTTTTCACTTTTCAATATATAAACATAATATCTTTGTTTCATATAATAATTAAACCAGACGTAGCCACGAGCAAAGCGAGGGCGAAGTCTGGCGGAGAGGGTGGGATTCGAACCCACGATACCTTGCGGTATACACGCTTTCCAAGCGTGCGCCTTCAACCACTCGGCCACCTCTCCTTACTTCGCCCTTAGCTTTTTAAAGAACTTCTTAAGTATCTCGGAACTTTCTTTCTTCAAGACGCCTGACCTTACCTTGACCCGATGGTTCAAGTGCCCTGAAGAAACAACGTTCATTATGCTTCCGCACGCGCCCGCTTTCGGGTCATCCGCGCCGTAAACAAGCTCTCTTACCCTTGAATGCACTATCGCTCCCGCGCACATGGGACACGGCTCAAGGGTAGTATATAATGTAGCCCCACTCAAACGCCAGCCGCCCAGCTTTTTTGCCGCTTTCTTGATCGCCAGTATCTCCGCGTGCGCCGTCGGATCGATCAGGGATTCCCTCAGGTTATGAGCCCTTGCGATTATTTTACCGTCAACCACCACCACAGCGCCAACAGGGACCTCATCCTCACTGAAGCCTTTTCTGGCTTCAGCAAGCGCCGCCTGCATGAATTTTTCTTCAGACACGGGGCAATTTTACAGGATTTAACAGCTCAAAACAATATGGTATACTTTTGATGTTATGGCGATCGAAGTATATGTGGATGGAGCAGCAAGGGGCAACCCGGGCCCTGCGGGGATCGGCGTTGTCATCAAGGACGGACCTAAACTGATCGAAGAGATCGGCGCTTACATAGGCAGATCCACCAATAACATCGCTGAGTACATCGCCCTGATAAGAGGCCTTGAAGAAGTTTTGATCCGCGGCATTACATCGGCCAGGTTTTATTCGGACAGCGAGCTACTGGTGAAGCAATTGAACGGTGAATATAAAGTGAAACACGAGAACCTGGTCCCGTTACACTATCATATACTTACCCTCATCGACAGGATGAAGGATTTTTCGATCAAGCATGTCACAAGGGACAAGAACGAGCATGCTGATAAATTGGCTAATGAAGGCATCGATATCCACTCCCAGTCCGGCCCCCTTTTCAATCGAACCAAATAATGCTACAATAACTCCGAGCAGCCCGGGTAGTCGCCCTACTTCGCCCTCGCATAGAAATGCTCGTGGCTTCGTAGGGCAGGCCCTTTGTTATATGAAAGGGTTTGCCCACCGTAGCCAGGAGCGAAGCGACGGCGGAGGTGGGAGGAAAGTCCGAGCTCCAAAGTGCAGGGTTCCAGCTAACGGCTGGGCGCGGTGACGCGACGGAGAGTGCAACAGAAAATACACGGCCGAACTAGGCCCTAAAGGCCTGGTGGCAAAGGTGAAAATGCGAGGTAAGAGCTCACATACTTTCCAGGCAACTGGAAGTGCTGAAAACCCGACCCGGAGCAAGGCCAAATAGGGAAAGCTTGCACTAGCGTTATGATCCCGAGTAGGCCGCAAAGATTCAAGCAGCGATGTTTGAACAAGACAGATGACTATACAAACACAGAACTCGGCTTACAGGGCTGCTCAATCGTCGAGCTCCATTTCGGGTCGTATTTCGCTGTAGCGCATTGCGATGAGTCCCCATCTTGTATGAACAAGTATCTTGAGCCACTTCGCCGCTTCGGTCCCGACCGCTTCGCCCTTTTTATAGGCTTTTACGATCTCTGCTGTGCCCTTTTCTGCAAGCTGGTTATCCGTGGTTGATATCACTATATTGCCCCACCTTGATACGTTCTCGAACCGCTTTCTCCACTCGATCTCTGTGTTGTTAAAATCGATGCCGGACGCTATTTCTGCTTTTGTCTTAAGTTCCTGCTCGATGCTACCAAGCATCACCTTCGCCATAACGCTAATTTCACCGCCCACCTTACTCATACTTTCAAGAATCCTTGTCACCCCGTACCTGCCCTTGTAGTCCGTGCATGTTTTAAAACCGTTAAATACTTTTTCTCGCAGACGTTTTAACTGGGCGATCGCAATAAAAGCATCCATAGCTTCGTCTTGAACAGCCCATATGACCCTACCTTGCTTTTCCCAGTAGAACCAGTCCCCCAGAGCCTTCAGGAGCTCGTTGATCCCCCTTTGTTCGACAACCGGGTCATGGGAGTTCATTATTTTATCCTTCCAACTGATGACAGCGTTCTTCCTGTCCTGGATCGGGGTGGGATAACCCCATTGGAATTCTATGAGTTCCTTCGCTTCTTTATCTTGAGGGCTTTCCTGCGCGGCCTTTAGCATCACCTCATTGTTTACTCTCTCACCAATGTACCGCAGGACAGGCAGGATCGCCGAACGGTCAAAGGATGATCCACATTGCTCCAGCAACCTTAGCATATGATTGCCCGCTTCATTAAGGTCCGCTTCATCCATCAACGGATTCCTGACGGCCTGCCCCACAGCTCCGAGCGCATTCGCCTCCGGCGCTTTTGAGAGCAGGAACTCAATTATTTCCTGCAACATGCCCTTTTCACGGGTGGCTGAGGCGATGCTTCCAAGTACCTCGGCGCACTGGGTCCTGTCAAGATCTTTATTCGGTTTTTCATATCCCTGCCGAAGCATATTGATGACCTTAGCGGAAAGACCGCTCTTGATGTTATTCCTGTTCAATGCCACATTCGGTAACACTTCGGTCAGTTTTTTCGCCGTGCCGGCTGTTGAAATAAAATATTCGCCTGTCAATATCCTTGAGGTATCGTTCACTATCTCAGCATCGCCGGCATATGTTTGAAGAACCTTGAGCAATCCCTCCACCGACTGGACATGGCTTGGTCTTGCTCTGAAAGCCTTCACTATTTCATTTATCGCAGCTCGATCCACGAACGGCACCAGTGCGATAAGGACCTGAAATGTATAATGACTATCCCTGTCCATTTCCCCTGAGCTATTGATGATCGTTACTACCACCTCATGAACATCGCTCCCTTTAAGGCTCCTGATGATCCCGACCAGTTTCATCAAAGCGTTGTTATATATGTCCTGCCGGAAGGCATGATCCTTAAGGTCCTTACAAAGATATTTCACCTGTATCCTCCAGTCCCCATCCCTCAGCCTCTGCAGGTCGATAATTTCCTGCCTCGCGACGTGTCCTTTGGGATCCGCAAGCGCCTTGTCCATCTTCGCGGCCAGCTGCCTGTGGCTTTCGCAAAGGAATGACGCGGACCTTTCCATTTGCAAACGCTGCGCCTCCGCCGCATTAAGCACGGCATTGTTCACTGTTTGCGACCAGCTCCGGTCAAAGTAACCCATGTGCCAGAGAACGCTCATGCGCTCGATCGACTTACCGTCAATGAACCTGCCCCATTCATACCTGTTGGCTAAAATATCGTGCGCTTTGGCGGCCAGTGACGGTTCTGATGAGATAATATGATCCGATGGGACGAACTTACGGGCGATCTCCTCAAGCAGAGGCAGCACCGTTTCGGCATCGCCGATATCTAGCCTCTGAAGGTCGCCGGCAGTTTGCCTTGTGAGGAATTCAAGCGCCCTTATTGAGGCAGGCTCAAGGATTTCTCTCGCGGCCCTGAGTTCCGAAGCCCTGAGCACGGCCCTTCTTATCCTGAGCAGATTTTCGAATTCCGGATGGATTTTCGAAAGCTGGTGAAGGGTCATGGGCGCTGAGAGCTGCCTGTAAAGTTCCTCGATCCTTCTCACGTCGATCTGGGCGATGTCGCTCTTTGCAAGATCCTTCCAATCGTTGTAAATAGCGGCAATATAGCTTTCTTCCTTCGGAAGCAGCTTGCTCCATTTATACAGCGCATCCACTTCTTTATCTATATCAACTATTTCCTGCCTGACCTCGCTCTTTGATCTCCTTCTTTCGCGTTCCCTGGCAAGCTCAAGTATCGTAAGGATATCCCCGGGGAAAAAGAGGCCATCCCTGTCATATATATCGCGCAGGTTCCTGATGAACCTCTGTCTGTTCTCGTCCTCGAGCCTTGCCCGGCGCTCAAGCATCAGAAATGACCTTACTTCCTCATTGCTAAGCTGCGATCTTGTCCTGACCTGCTGCTCGATCTGGATTATCGGACTTATCTCGGTATAGGTAAAAGTGCTCCTGCCGAATGAATTGTACACTCTCCTGATCAACTCCCGATCTTCTCTTGAGAACCTGTGTATCTCTCTTTTAAGCCTTGCGATCTTGCTCTTGAAGTAAGGATCCATCAGCAGGACGTCTTCCGTGGTAAGGAGCCCCTTATCCTTTATCCTCTGGTGAAGAGCCATGAGTGCGTCCGCTTCCTTTATCGGGATGCGAAAATGCCTCTTGATTATTTCGGGATCCTTAAGGTCTGTCTCGGTTATGTCCCGGCGCCACAGCTCGTGCATTCGCTCGATCAACGCGATCTCCTGCGCGCTGAATATATTCTTGCCGTCAATGCGGGCACTTCTGTGGTTCCACAGTCCCCTCATTTTCATCTCGAAGTCCGGATATCTCGCAAGCACCGAACAGTCCTGAAGCAGTATCTTATAAAGCTCTCTTATGACTGCCACATCGGTATCATGGAAGTAAACGGCATCCTCTCGCAGTCCTCTGATTGTGGACATGGCATCCCTTAAATTCTCGATCTCTTTTGACACAAGTGTCGGCCCTTTTGGATCTATCAGGGACAGAATGCCTCGATATTTATGCAAAGTCTCCAGGCTCTCCTGAAGCCTTGGGATATTCTTTTCCCTCAGGTACCTTTCATTCGCTGCCCTGATTGCCCTGATCCTGCTCGCCTTCAGCTCCTCCGCCTCAATTTCCTGTATCGCTGCAAGCTGCGACCTGACCTTAGCTATCTCGCGGTCCATGCTTGCAAGAAGTTTTATTGCGCTGTGCTTTCTGCTGGTCTTAAGGACCTTCAATGATCCTTCCACCACTTTTCTCTGCTTTGCAAGCGCGACCAGGTATTCCGCCCTTTGCTCCTCCCCCCTCGGTATCGAGTGGTTGGCCACGCACTCTGAGCCAACCCTGATCTCTTTGCCCGTCTTCTTGTTCTTGAGGACGTATCCCCACCTGATATCTTTTTTGGAGCACAGTTCGCATCCTTTCTTCCTGCGGTACCAGGGATCTAGGCGCTGCTCGCGGTCGGGGTGCAGCTCCCACTCGGCCTTTGCCGCCTCGTAGCTTTGCGATGCCTTGACCTCGTCGCTGGATAGTGATATTAGCTTTTTCGTCATCCTGTCCCAGTAGGAGGACTGCTTCCTGTACTGCCTTTTTTCCGCGCGCCTTTGTATCTCCTCGGTCCTCATTTTATGGAGTTCTTGGGCAACAAGGTTCTTATAGGTAGGAATAAGCTCCTGGCCGTCGATAGCTTTCAGGCTGATGCCAAGGTAAACAAGCCTTTCCATGCATCTTACGGCATTGATCTCTTCCCTGGATGCCCGGTCAGCTTTTTTGGCGAAGAGCTGGGCAGGCGTGCCCAGGGTCACGCCCTGGTAGACCACTTTGGCGTCCTGTGCGTTGCGAATGGCGGCCTTGAGCCTTCGGATGCCTCCGGCCCTGAACGCCGCTGATCGCAGCAATGTATTAGCTATTATCTTTTCTGCCATTTTAAATCGTATAAATTCATCGTTAAATTTACATCAAGATTTCAGTTTATGGTGCCCCCCGCCGGCGGCGGGGTGGCAGGGCTGCTCACTTATTTAATGACCGCCTCATATATATCTCCGGCATTGCCGCAGAAAACGCTGTGAGAGATTTCACCGATCCTTCGCATTTCTATTTTTCCTTTAAATCCGGGCCTTCCAAGCACGCTTTTGATAAGCGCTTCAGCCCGTTGTCTCTCCGGCCTATACCAGCAAATACCGTAACTGCCTGCCAGGATCCTCCCGCCGGGTTTGATCACGCGCAATGCCTCGATCAAAACCTCTTCCGCGCTTGATACCGGCCTCGGATCCGATAAAGCGCCCGTAAGGATCAACACATGGTCCTGGCTTCTGTCCGGGATTGATCCTGAAATTGAATACTGCCCGGATGAAAACTCCCCAATAAATTCCTGCGCGCTTCCGCCATATTGTTCCAGGAACGGACTTGTACGTTTTAAATAATCAATGACCCTTAATTGAGAGAATGCGTTCAGATCATATCCCAGATAATGCGCTCCCAATGCCTGAGCCGCTAAGGAGATCAGGTGATTTCCACTCGTGCCTATGTTCACGATCCGGTCCCCTTTCTTGACCCCCAGTTCCCGCAAGAACCTGAAAAACTCTTTTGTTTCGCGGGCGTTGAACATACGGAACGCAAACTTTAATGCTTCAATATCTTGTTCGGAGACCATACAAGCGGCATCCTCAGAAGAACGGACTTGGGGCAGGACCTTATCGATCTCTTCTTTTTCAATATCGGTCAAACGATCCGCATCGCTTGCCACTGTGGATTCGCATATTTCAAGGCGGGACAAGCAATACTTTAACGCGCCCGGTATCTTTTTAAGTTGCGCGGTCAGCGGCATCCTAAGCTCTAGTATCTTTGCCTGCAAAGAAAATAGCTGATCCATTGTCTCGGCTTTATACATTTCCTGCGGGTATCTGACAACGTTGCCAATCGAGGCCACGGAAAATGTAGCTTCTCTAGCAAGCGCCATTAATATTTGCCCCTCATCCCCCTGCCCCACTTCAGTGAACATGGCATATCCCTCCAGCAGCTCCAGGTTTCCGGAGCTGTCCTTAATGCCAGCGATTAGCCCGCCTATCTGAGACAGCAAAGACAGCCCTATGGAAGCCCCTGATTTGCTGATTGCAGGATTGTTGTACAATATCAAAGGCAGTTTACCCTTTATTATTTTTTCAGCTATGTTCCTTATGTGAGGGGCGATCGCTCCAACGGAATCAAGGTAAAAAAGAGGGGCGAGCACTATCCCTGCAACATCTTTTACACGCATCGCGTGCCTTATATTCTCTGTGGTTTCCTCAACGCTGCCACCTGTCGCGTTCGCAAATATCCTGAACCATCCGTCCGATGCCTCCGAAAACGCCGTAAGCGCTTTCAGCCTCTGTTCATTGGAAAGGCGCGTGAACTCCCCCGTTGTGCCGTTAACAAGGATCGATCTCGCGCCAAGGGAATAAATGTGATCGAGAAGCCGTGACGTCCCTTCCGAGTCAATTTCCAATCTTTTTGTCTTTGTGGCCTTAAGAGGCGTTACCACAGGGACAACATTTTCCCTGCACAGGATCGGCCCGATTCTTCTTGCCGGCCTCAATGGCATCATTCTGTTCAATACGGTCACAATAATTGCTCCTTTAGATCGCTAAATGATTATCGCCAATAAGCAATGGAAATTTCAAATATTTTGTTATAATTACCATATATGAGATCACTCATTAAAGAAGCTATAAATGTCCTTAAAAAGGGCGGCGTGGTCGCTTTCCCCACCGACACCGTATACGGCATTGCCGCGATGCCCCATAATAAAAAAGGTGTCAGCAAGCTTTATCGCATCAAGAAACGGGAAAAGAAAAAACCCATCGCACTGCTTATCAGCTCAAAAAATAAGGTCAATGATTTCGCGGCAAAGATACCTTCCAAAGCAAGGAAATTGATGGCGAAACACTGGCCGGGCGCCCTGACGCTTGTGTTCCGGAAAAGAAGGTCAGTGCCGGATTTCCTGACCGCGGGCCTTCCCACCATCGGCATAAGAATGCCAAAGAACGATATCGCGCTTAAATTGATACGATCATCAGGAGGGGCTTTGGCCGTGACGTCCGCCAATATATCAGGAGGCAAGCCCGCGACCTCGGCCCGGCAGCTTAAAAAGCTGAAAGGCATCGACCTGATAATAGACGGCGGAAGATGCAAGATCGGAGTTCCATCATCGGTAGTGGCTGTTATCGGGAACGAATTGCGGATATTGAGAAAAGGCCCGGATCTAAAGCTTTAAAAATTAAATCCCGACCTAAAATAATACGTCTCGTACGGCTTTATGGTATCCTCATCAATGGCCTTCCTGTAATTGAGCGAAGTGGAGATGCCGCTGCGCATCTTGTATTCCACGTATCCGCCGATAATGTTGGAATCGCCCCCTTTTACGGGCCGGTAATCCCTGAACGATAGTTCCTTGACAAAGCCTGATATGCTCAACCTGTCCCACGGAGTTATCAGCAAACCCGCGGAGTTGGCGCTGCCGCCGTCGGTATAATTTTCATTCATGTAATTAAGGGAAATAAGTCCAAGAAGTCCCATATTAAATGCGGTCATTGTGCCGTACCTGCGACGCCCCGGCGCCTCAATAGAGGAAAAGTCAACAGGGTCAATGTCATAACCGGAAGTGAAATAAGCGGGAATGAACCGGTCATTGAACGACACGGCGGCAACATTGATCTCTGAATACGCGAAGATCAGGTCATAATCAAGGGATGCTCCGGCCATGTTTCCTTCCCCGCCGTTGGATGACGCGGCTGTCTCCGCGATCAAGCTGAAAACGTCCGTGATAGGCAATTCCATGTAAGCTCCGTAGGCGCTTCTTCCAAATGCCTCGGCGCTTGTCTGTCCCGCGTCGCTTAAACACTCAAGGCCAAAGTTCGCGTTAAAGATGCTAAAGTTCTTGATCCTTAAGCCGTAAAGATGGGAATAAGTGCCGAATCCCTCCAACGCAAAATCATCAAAGTCGTAGTAAACTCTGAGTCCCGACTGTTCATTTTGCAGGAACGGGGGCTGAGAGTAAGTGGTGTTCAGGTCGTTCAAAAGAAGGCCGTAACCGAAGCTCATGTTCTCTATGGGAGCATATCGTATGCCCATCGTACCATCGTCATATTCCAGGTATTTTATGACCAGTGACTCCATGCCGTAATCAACGTTCGAAAGGTTCGCATTGATCGTGTAGCCGAGCGAATAATCCCCGGAAGAATAATCGCTCTGCAGCGAAAGCACGCTGCGGTCGATGCTGGAAGCGGAAAAGCATCCGGCATCAAGACCCAATGCAAGGGCCGAAGTTCCCGCCACGACCAAGGATACGATCAAAAGTAAAATCTTCCTCATATGCTTATCCGGATATCCGCCTTTTCCCTCTCCTGCTTAAGCCAGTCCTGTATCCTGTTTTCTCTTTTTTCCCTGAGCAATTGTGATCTTATCTTTATGCTCTCCTCTTCATACCCGGCAAGCTGAGCGCTCCTTTCAATGACCTTTACGACATAATATTTGCCAAGGCTGTTAATGATCTTTTTATCCCCCCGCCCAAGAAGAAAGCACTGTTCTATGAACGGTCTCATGTATTCACTGCCTATCATGTAATCGCTCTTAAGGAAAGCGTCGGTCACCACCCCTCCCTCCGTTGTAGAGGATGATAACAATCCTTCCGCTTTTTCTTTTGCCGCCTCATCACCCTTTTCCAATATCGCCGAGGCTGCCGCTTCACGTGACACCTGCGTGATATCCGGCACATAAGAAGGTATCTTGTCCCTGAAAGAGATTATGTAATATCCGTCATCCTTCCTGACGATCTTCCCCGCATCTACCGGGACTTCCGCCGAAGAGGAAACCTGAAGCAGCGATAGACTGACCGACATCCTGGCCGGCAGGGATTCGAGGGAAACTCCATCCGAGATCAGGTTAAGCGTCTGTTTTGCGGCTGAATTGGCGAATTCCATTGAGTTTTCCTCAAATATCTTTCTTTCTATATTGTCGGACACTTCGGAAAAAGGCATATATCCACCCTGCCTGACATCCACACCTTCCAATACAGCATACCCACCGTCATAATCAATAACACCGCTCATTTCACCCGAAGCAAGATTAAGGGCTATGTAAGTAAAAAGGTTGTTCCTTCCGATCACGGGGATCCTGTCGGAGGCCTTAAAATAATCCGTTTCATATATCGTCTTGTTACTCTTCTTTGCGGCTTCTTCAAAGCCGAACTTCCTTGCCTCCACCCTGAAGCGCTTTGCATCGGATAGCGCAAGCGGCCTTGCCTGTTCATCAAGCAGCTTTTCCTCTATCTCACCCGCGACTTCCTCAAAAGGCCTGACGCGGCTTTCCTTTCTTTCCCGCACAGCGATCACGTAATACCCCTTTTCTGTTTCGATCACATTGCTTACTTCCCCCGGCTTTAAATTGAACGCGATCCCGTTGAAAGGTTCCTTGAGCGTACCTTCTTTCACATAGCCCAGGTCGCCCTCGTTCTGGGCCGAGGCGTTATCATCAGAGTATTCTTTCGCAAGTTCTGAAAAAGGCTTTTTCTGCCTTAAGTCATCCTCCAGGGATATCACTCTCTCTTCCGGGCAGGGCTTTTTCATGGAAATGAAGCTTACCGCGACCTCCGCCGGTTCAATGAACTGGTCGATGTTCGCCTCATAATACTGCCGCAGGTTCACGCCTGGCTGATAGATATTGTTCAGGTACTCCTTATCCCTGAACAGGACATATTTGACCTTTGCCATTTTTGGGATCTTGTAATCTCCCAGATGATCATTATAGTAATCAAGCATCATCTTATCGGACACGCTCACCATCCACCTGTAATCTTCCGGATCAAAGTGAAGGACCCAGTATCTTTCAACGGCCGGTACGCGGTAGATCTCAAGGTTGCGCTGGTAATAGTCCTTTATTTCGTCCTCCGTGATGTACATGTTGTTCGCCAGCGCCACAGGGTCCACCTTTATGTAGCTCACCTTCATCCTTTCTGTCCTGTTCAGGTACTCATCAAGCAATTCCTTGTCGCTCAGGTTCACTTCGTCCTTCATCGCCGCGATGACCTTTGAAGGCAGTATTTCCCTTGTCTTTTCCGCGAGTATCACCTGTTCGGCCCTGTCGCGCAGGCCTTTTTCTTCTGATGTCGCGTTCCAATCCATCAGCAGCTCATCTATCTCCTCTTCACCCGCGAATGTCTTGCATGTTATCCCGCGCCTTTGCGCCTCCTGCATGTAAAGCTGCCTGTCTACAAGATCGTCCACAAGCTCTTTTTTCATCTTTTCGTTCAATGCCGCATCGATGTTGTCGCCGAAATATCTCCTGTAAGAGCGTTCGTAACCTGCAAGGGCGTGATCGAACTCGTCCTTGTATATCTTGTCTCCATTGATGACCAGGGCGATCTCCGGCTCGCAAAAAGAAAAAGTCAGAAGGAAAATGTAGATAGAACAAGCCAAAAGGCAAAATTTTAGAATTTTGAATTTAGTCATTTAGTGACGGAAATGTCTTCTCCCGGTGAACACCAATGCGATATTATGTTCGTTGGCTGCCGCGATAACTTCGGGATCCCGTATGGAGCCGCCTGTTTCCATTATCGCCGATATTCCCGCCTTTGCGGCCAGGTCCACCGAATCCCTGAACGGGAAAAAGGCATCCGACGCAAGCACCGCTCCCTTAACAAGCGTGCCCGCTTTTTTAAGCGCTATTTCAACGGAGTCCACCCTGCTCATCTGTCCGGCGCCTATCCCCAGCGTCTGCCTTCCCTTCGCCACGACAATGGCATTTGATTTCACGTATTTGACGACGCCCCATGCAAAGAACAGGTCCTCCATCTCAGCAACAGACGGAGCTTTCCTGGAAACCACCTTTATGTCGGAAACAGAAAGCTCCAGCTTGTCCGGGTCCTGAACAAGAAAACCTCCCCGAACCCTCTTGAAATCATATCCCGTGCATCCCTTATTGATGGAGTCTTTCCCCATTTCGATCACCCTTAAGTTCTTCTTTTGCTGCAATATCCTGATCGCCTTTTTATCGAACTCGGGAGCTACTATGGCCTCCACAAAAAGGTCCCCCATCGCGCGCGCCATTTCCTCGTTAACTGTTCTGTTCGCGGCAATAACGCTCCCGAAAGCGGAGACCGGGTCGGATGCGAACGCCTTCTTGTACGCATATTCTATCTTATCCGCCTGGCCCACTCCGCAGGGATTGGTATGCTTGATTATCGCCACTGTGGGAAGCGCGAAATAATTGACTATCTGCCACGCCGAATCAATATCATAGATATTATTGAAAGAGAGTTCCTTCCCGTGAAGCTGCTTAATGTCCGCGATGCATGCACCTTTTGATCCGATATCCCTGTAAAAAGCAGCTCTCTGGTGCGGGTTCTCGCCGTAGCGCAGGTCCTGGATCTTTTCTATGAAGACATCGATATCCTTCGGCAGTGTCTGCTCCCCTTCTTTCTTCTGCCTTGACTTGAAATAAAGCGATATAAGCGAATCGTATCTCTTGGTGTGCGAAAAAGCCTTTCCGGCCAGCATCTCCTTTGTCTCGAAGGAGAGCTTACCATGCTTTTTCCTGAGCTCGGCAAGTATCGACTTGTAATCCGCCGGGTCCACTATGATGGCCACATCCTTGTAGTTCTTTGCCGCGGCCCGGACCATTGAAGGCCCGCCGATATCGATATTCTCTATCGCTTCGTCATGCGAGAATTTCGGCCGGGAAGTGACCTGCTCGAAGGGATAAAGGTTGCATACCACTATATCGATCGGCCTTATCTTGTAGGTCTTAAGGTCTTTCATGTGGCTTTTCTTGCTCCTGTCCGCAAGTATCCCGGAAAAAACCGCCGGATGAAGGCTTTTCACGCGGCCGTCCAGCATCTTGGGATAGCCCGTAAGCTCCTGCACCTCTATCACCTTTATGCCTGCTTTCCTCAGGAATTCCGCGGTGCCGCCTGTTGAGACTATATCGAATCCGAAACTCTTGATCCCTTTTGCCAGCGCGGCAAGGTCTGTCTTATCGGAAACGGAGATCAAAGCCAATTTCTTATCTTTTGACAATTTTTACTCTCCTCCCTTCGATCTTTAGTTTATTCTCAGAAAAAAGCCTTATGGCTTCCGGATATATTTTATGCTCCTGTTCAAGTATCCTTGCTGACAGGGTCTCTTCGGTGTCGTCATCCAGCACGGGAACGGCAGCCTGGATTATGATAGGGCCTGTGTCGCAGCCATCGTCAACAAAATGGACCGTCGCTCCGGAATACTTGACGCCATGCTCAAGCGCCTTCCTCTGCACATGCAGTCCGGGGAACGCCGGCAATAGCGCCGGATGGATGTTCATCATCCTGCCCTTGAAGTGTTGGACCAGTTCCGGAGATATCAGCTTCATGTAACCCGCAAGGCAGACAAGCTCAACCTTGTTATTCTCAAGCTCTTTGATCAGCTCTTTTTCATAGGAAGATTTGTCCTGAAAATCCCTGTCATTCACCACCACAGCCTTGATCCCGTGCTTTTTTGCGCGCTCAAGCGCCTGAACCCCGGGAACATTGCTGATTACAACAGCGATCTCCGCCTTCAATTTCTTTGCCTCTATCGCGTCGATGATCGCCTGAAGGTTGCTGCCGCGCCCCGAAACAAGCACGCCGATCTTTAGCATCAGTTTATCTCCACTTCCCTATTGCCAGGCCTGATCTCGCCGATCACAATGCCCTTTGATGATTTTGCCGCCTTTTCCGCATCCTTCTTGCTTACAATAAGGACCATGCCGATCCCCATGTTGAATGCCTTGAACATCTCGGATTGATCTATGTTGCCGCAGCTTTTTATTATGTTGAATATTTTCGGCACTTTCCAGGACGTGCTTTTAAAGACCGCCTTCGTGCCCCTGGGCAGTATCCTTCCCACATTCTCGGGAAGTCCGCCGCCGGTGATATGGGCTATCGCCTTAACCTTGATCTTGTCGATCACTTTCAATATGGTCTTGGAGTATATTATAGTAGGAACAAGCAGGGCTTCCCCTACCGTCATATCAAGCCCGCTAACGCGGCTGCCAATGTTCAATCTTGCGACTTCGAAGAGCACTTTCCTCGCCAGAGTATAGCCATTGCTGTGAAGCCCGCTCGACGGAAGCCCTATTATCGCGTCTCCAACTTTCACCGATCTGCCGTCGATGATCTTTTTCTTTTCAACAACTCCAACGGCAAAGCCCGCAAGGTCATATTCGCCTTTCTCATACAGGTCGGACATTTCCGCTGTCTCTCCGCCTATAAGCGCGCAGCCAGCCTGACAGCAGCCCTCCGCCATGCCCTTTAGAAGTTCCTCCACGACATCCGGGTTGATCCTGTTGCACGCGATGTAATCAAGGAAAAACAGCGGCTTTGCGCCAAGGCACACTACATCATCCGCGTTCATGGCCACAAGGTCTATGCCGATGGTATCATGCCTGTTCATGTCAAAAGCGATCTTCACCTTTGTCCCCACGCCGTCGGTGCCGGAAACAAGAACAGGTTCCTTGAATTTCTTTTTATCTATCTCAAAGCATCCACCGAAGAGGCCGATCTCGCCAAGCACACCCTTAATGGCTGTTGACTTCGCGAGCTTTTTCACTCTGCGCACCACTTCGTACCCGGCGTCTATATCAACGCCGGAACCCTTATATGATATATTTGCCAATTCCTGTACCTACCTTGCCGCTTCTGATGACGCCGTTCCGTAATAGACGTCGCCTCCGCGAAGCACTATGAAGAACCTGCAATTCGGGTCCGTGCAGGCCCATGCTTTGTACTTTATCGCCACCTGATTGTTGCTGAAGTCGGAAAGCGGCACCAGTTCACCCTTCCCGCATTTTTTGCACTTCGGGTAACCACACTCATCAGCCACCTTTTTCACCTCCCGGGATCTTAACTTCTATATTTATCTGTCCAGCAAGAAAGACATAAATTATCTTTCTTGATCCCCAAAGCTTTTTCCATGTCCTCGATCGTATTGTAGCCAAGGCTTTCCACGCCAATATATTTCCTGATATCCTCAATGCTTCTGTTGTACGCGGCTAACTCCTTTTTTGTCCTTGTGGATATCCCATACATGCAAGGCGCCATAAGTGGGGGACACGCGATCCTTACATGGACCTCTTTTGCTCCCGCATTCCTGAGTTTAACAACAAGGTCGTTCTTCATCTGCGTGCCTCTAACTATGGAATCATCGCATAGAACGATCCTTTTCCCCTCAACATTTGGATTTACGGTCAGGAGCTTTATCTTTGCTTCTCTGTCGCGCTCTTCCTGCGTGGGAAGGGTGTAGCTCCTGCTCGCGTAACCGTACCTTACAAAGACGAAATCAAAAGGTATCTTTGATTCAAGCGCATATCCGAGCGCGTGCCCGATACCCGAATTCGGAACGCCGGATACTACATCAGCTTCCACCGGATAGCGCCTTGCCAGTGATGCCCCCAGGTTCTTCCTTGCGGTCGCAACAGAAAGCCCGTCAATTATCGAGGATATCTCAGCGGTATAAACCCACTCAAATGTGCAGTACTGCAGGAAATCGCTTTTTATCACTTTCTTTGACTCCGCTTTCCCTTTTTTAATGAACAATATCTCCCCCGGCTTCACATCCCTCGTAAGTGGGATGCCAAGGTTTGTGAAAGAGCAGGATTCAGATGACACTGCAACGGTGCCATCCTTTTCCCCGATGCAAAGCGGCCTGTACCCATGCTTATCCCTCGCCACATATATCCCGTCTTTCGTAAGTATTGCCAGGGCATAAGATCCTCTGATCCTATTTGCCATTATTTCGATCCCGGAGACAAAGTCATCTCCTGTCGTGATCAATTGAGCGATCACTTCGATATCCTCTTGGGACGCAAAAGTGTGCTCCTTTAACTCCAGCTCCTTTATCAACTCTTGAGCATTGATTATGTTCCCGTCAAAACAGATAGTGAACTCGCCGATCTTCGAATAAAGCTTTATCGGCTGGCGGTCTTTAAGGGACGCGCTTCCGATCCCCATTGAACCTTCAAGCCCGATAAGGTCATTCTTCAAAGTTTCCCTGACAAGACCCCTGTGGGTGCGCAGCTTTATCTGTTCTTGATCAGTAGTAGACAGTCCACAATATTCCTGTCCCCTGTGCTGAAGGTAAAAAGTGCCGAGGTACAGATCCTCCTTTATATCCCTATTGTTAGAAGAAAAAGCAAATATTCCACACATTTAATTATCCTCCTTAATTTACTCTCCGATTATCTGGACTACGATGTCCCTGTTCCTGCCTCTTGTATCATGGTCAATAATAACGATCTGCTGCCATGTACCGAGTGTCATCTTCCCATCCGCGAACGGCACTGTAAGGGATGGGCCGATAACTGATGCGCGTATGTGCGAATAACCGTTTCCGTCACCCCACGTTTCGTTGTGGGCATAGGTTTCGCCCGCGGGCGCGATACGCTCGCCCAGATCCTTGATATCCGCGATCAACCCCGGCTCATACTCGATCGTCGTTACAGACGCGGTTGAGCCGCTTACGAACACGGTAACACTTCCGTCCGATATTTTTGAGCCTGAGATGATCTCCGCAACCTGGCCGGTGATATCCTTTACGTCATCCCTGCCCTTTGTGCTGATCTTTATCCGCTTTGTCACTACCGGCATGCAAATATACCGCAAACCCCCACATTAAAATGTGGGGAACTAAATACCATTATATATTCCCCACAATTCATTGTGGGGTTCTTACCAAATAAACTTACCGGCATAGCTTTTTAATGGATTCCGCTGCCTTATCTATTGATTCGAGCGTTATCTTTCCATCAGCCCTTAACTTGATCTCCACCTTGCCTTCGGCCAGCGACTTTGGCCCGATTATCACCTTGATCGGAAACCCGATAAGATCTATATCTTTTAACTTGACCCCTATCGATGCGTCCCTGTCATCCAGGATGGCCTCAATGCCCGCATCCGTAAGGGTCTTGTACAATTCATTCGCAACATCCGACTGCTGTTTTTCCTTCATGTTCACAGGGACTATGGCAACCTGATACGGAGCCACAGAAAGCGGCCATATGATGCCCATTTCGTCGTGGCTTTGCTCGATAACCGCCCCGGCTATCCTCGATACGCCAATGCCGTAGCAGCCCATTATGTACGGCTTTTCTTTCCCTGATTCGTCAAGGAACGTGGCTTTCATCTTTTCGCTGTACTTCGTACCCAGCTTGAAGATGTGCCCCACCTCGATGCCCCTGGTGATCACAAGCTTGCCGCCGCATTCAGGGCAGGGGTCCCCTTCTTTTGCCAATCTCAGGTTATCGATCTCATCCGCTTTATAATCCCTCCCGTACTGCACATGTATAATGTGGGCATTGTTCTCGTTCGCTCCGGTTATGCCGTCTTCGATCTCTGTGACCGATCTGTCGGCGTATATCTTGACACCCTTCAGTCCCACGGGTCCCGCAAATCCGACAGGCGCGCCGGATATTTTTTCAACAGTAGCAGCATCAGCAAGTTCTATATCCTCTCTCCCCAATATTTTCTTTAGTCTGGATTCATTCAGCTCATGGTCGCCTCTTATAAGAACGGCGATAACCTTGTCACCCGCTTTATATAGAAGCGTCTTGATCATCCTCTCTTTTGGAGCTTTCAGGAACGCCTCAAGTTCCTCGATCGTCCTGATATTCGGAGTTTTGATTTTTTCTGTTTTTTGTGATTCGGTCTTGAACTTTGAACCTTGACTCTTGAGTTTGACTTCCGCCATTTCCTTTGCCGCCGCGTAATCGCACTTGTCGCAGTGCATTATTTCGTCTTCGCCTGTGGGTGAGATGACCATGTATTCCTGGGAAAAACCGCCTCCTATCGGGCCGGGATCCGCGTGCACCACCTTGTACTTAAGCCCGCAGCGGTCAAATATCCTGTTATAGGCCTCATACATTATCTTATAGCTTTTCTCAAGTCCCGCTTCGTCGCGGTCAAAGGAATATGCGTCCTTCATTATGAATTCTCTTGCGCGCATGACGCCGAACCTCGGCCTGATCTCATCGCGGTATTTTGTCTGGATCTGGTAAAGGTTGAGCGGAAGTTCCCGGTAGGACTTTACGTTATTCCTTACCATGTCGGTGATTATTTCTTCGTGCGTGGGCCCGAGGCAGAACTCGCGGTCGTGGCGGTCCTTTATCCTGAAAAGCTCTTTTCCGTAAACATCCCAGCGGCCTGTTTCCTTCCAGAGCTCTGACGGTAAAATTGCCGGGAGTTTGACCTCAAGCGCGCCGGAGCGGTCCATTTCTTCGCGTACGATCTGTTCTATTTTGCGGATGATGCGCCAGCCAAGGGGTAAAAATGAATAGACTCCTGATGTAAGCTTCCGAATTAGGCCTGCCCTGAGCATCAATTTGTGGCTTACTATCTCCGCCTCGGTCGGATCTTCCCGAAGCGTGGGGGCAAGCAACCGTGACATCCTCATCTGTCGTTATTATACATTATACATATGTAATACTCAAGTAGGTGAAATCCTGTCAAAATAAACGTATATTTTGCGTCACAACGCCAAATATCTAATTTTGCGCATATTCATCGAAAGAACGCGGCGGGAATCATCACTAATATACCCTATTTGTACTACTTTAGGGGGTCACCCTGCCTACCGGCAGGCAGGCATGTCCTGAATACTTCCTAATTAATTTTCAAATTCACTGAAATCTTTCCGCATTATTCTCGATACTAAAGAGTGATCATTGTAGGGGTGTTTCCTGCCCCCAAGGATAATTTATGTCATTAAGAATATCTAAAATAACTTTTGGAATAATATTGCCGAGGCAAGCGAGGATAGCTGACGCCGGAAGGAATTACTGGCGTTATAATCCCAATAACGCAACAATATTCGGCCGCTCAAACGGACAGGGGCAGCTTATCCACGGCAGCATTTGGAGCGGCGGACTGCCAAAATCTTTATCAATGCCATTCACAGTCGAAGTGAATGGAAAGACAGTAAGCTTTACCGTTGTTCCCTCAAAAGTATATAGAGATTTAAGGTACAAACAGGAAACATTGCAGGATGTTATACCCGAACGTTTCAGGGCCAATTGTCTCCAGTTCGGATTGGATCCCGCGACCTGGCTAAAGATATGTAAAGAAGAAACCCAATTATATTATCAATTACCCAAAACGATTTACGATAATATCGCTGGGATGGCAAAATTGCTGGGTATAAAGAGGTCTGCCTTAATTCTGGCAGCGATCAGACATCCTCAGTTGTTCTATCAATCACCGGAGACGATAAACTGGAACATCAAAAAAGGAGCCGAGTTGCTGGGTATTGAAAAATCAGTCTATGGACAGGCGGCGCTCAAGCAGCCTCCTTTGTTCTCGCAAAAACCCAAAACTATTAATGATAACATTGAAAGAGCTGCTCAAATGCTGGGTTTGAACAAGTCTATTTATGTCCAAATGGCTCTTATGCATCCTTCATTATTTTGCTCGCGGGCTGAAACGATACATGAAGGATATAAAATACTTCGTCTGATGTTCGACTCGAATGAGGTCCTTAATGAATATATAGTCAGAAACCCGGCAGCCCTTGCATTGTCTCAGGAAAGAAATTTTATGCATTATATAGCAAGAAAGATCACCGGGCGAAAGACCAAATTTGCTGTAAATCCACTTAAATATCTGGCGAAACGCTTTCAAGACAGACAAGATGTGTTTCGGAAACTAAAGGATATTTTAATCTCGTTTGTCGAACGAAGCAGAGCTGTAAGGAAAGACAAAACGATCGGAAAGGAAGAACGTAGCGCAAGATTGGAAAGTCTCAGGACTGCGGTTCTTGCCAGGGCAATTGAGCTTGCAAATGCGTGATCACCCTTTGTATATTTTGAATATTGGGCATGAATATTGGGCAAAATCAGTTCTCAATTATTTTCAAATAAAGTGAAATTTCTGCACTAATGTGTCGATAGTATATTGCAAGCGAATGTTATAAATAAGGAGTGATCAGATATGGTAGTTAGTTTTTTTGTTGATGGCGGCAGATGGAGTGCTTACAAAGGGATCGACAGGGCAGGACAAGCTACCGGTGGTGGAACAGGGGTCACCGGTTGCGGGACTGGGGTCACCGGTTGTGGAACGGGGGTCACCGGTTGCGGAACGGGGGTCACCGGTTGCGGCGGTGGGATCAATCAGAGCGATAGAGCTCACAATGAATTAACTTCTTCAAATATTCTGAAACCACGTTCGGAATATGCGAATCATGCCGTCAACTTTTCTATGGGGGCAGCATATTCTATTCCAGCACCAGATATAATATCCGGATTGTCAACTATTGATATCGGGGGGAAATACAGCAACATCAGTATGCCCGTTAATTATGACTATGCATCACGGATAAATTTATCTGAACTTGATGCCACGGCTTTCGATCTGTCAGTTGAGGCGCACAGTAAAAAGCATGAAATATCAGAGGCTCTATCCCTTTCTTTTTCCGGCGGCATGACATACGATTTTATGGTAAGGGATGGGTATTGGAAGGCTTCTGATACGCCTAAACAATCGGCAGGGATCAGAGACTTTAATGTAAACAATAATATGACGCTTGATAAGCTGGGGATGACCGTTGGCTATAAATATGCTAAAAGTGATTTTGATCTTCTGGCAAATGCAAAAGGAAGAAGTCATTATGTAACCGGCGGCGTTTCATATAACATAGGATCATCAAAGCGCATAAGTATTCCAATGGGCATATCCGGGGAAATGAACTTAAATAATGGCGACTATATTGTTGGGGCAGGTGTCGGAATAAAGTATAAAAGCGTAACTTTATCAGTGAACACCGCAATAAACTCCGATAATGTGAGTGTTTACCCTCAGCTTAACTTTAAGATTTAATAAGAAAAAAGAGTAAGGCATGGACCTGTTTGTGCAGGGAGGAGGTCGGTTTGATCTCCTCCCTTTTTTTATCAAAAAATGATGACCTCATGCCTTTTTCGGAAATGACAGGAAAAATGTGGCCTAATTAGCCATGAGCAATATTCCACACGCCCCGAATTATTACCGCATTCCTTCAGGATAAGCTTAACTTCATGGCTGATGCCTCATAACACATTCCCATTTTTATTGTCTGAAACCTGAAATATATGTTAATATTTGACGATATATATGTAGAGGGGAAATAACGCTTAATGGACAATAATAGCTCCAATATCTTTAATAAATGGCATAAGTTTATAATGCATGGCAAATGTTATATTGTAGACCCAATAAATCTCAATTTTTATTCAAAGAGAATGGATAACAATAAAGATATATTTGATGATCCAACCATGGATTTCTTTGAAAATGAAATTGAAAAGCACAAGCATGATTACAACACGAAATATGAAAATCCTCATTTTATGCAGCATCAGCTGTATCTTCAGCTGAGCACCAAGTGCAATATGGCCTGTAAATATTGTTCGCATAATGAGCTGAAGGCGCCTCCAAAAGTGATGGGACTGGAAACGGCGAAGGATGTTATAAACAGGTTCGTCTCTCAATACGATCCCGATCATTTGTTTTTGGTCGACTTAACCACAACATCAGAAGTATTCCTTTATCCCGATCTTATGCCTCTTCTAAAATATATCAATGAATTGAGCAAGGAAAAGAATTTAAAGATCAAACCAATTCTGATAACTAACGGCACTATTTATTCACAGGAATATATGGACCTGATCAAAGATGAAAAAGACGTTATCTCATTCAGCTTCGACGGTCCGCCCGAGATACATGATAAGAACAGGCCTCTATTAAATGGCAAGCGATCTTCACATGTAATCCTTAATAATCTAAAGAAATATTTTAAATATAAAAATGCCATTTCAGGCGTGAATGCGACCTATACTCCGGACTGCCTGTACTTCATTGAGAGGTTAGAATATCTTTATTCATTAGGATTCAGGAAAATTGTTATTGCCCCGGCGAGGGGAGATCAAGATGTCCATACTGAAGAAGAGGTCAAGAAGGTCAAGGATGAATATGCTAAATTGGCGGATTTTCTTCTTGATAAAATATTGAAAGAAGATAACTATGACTATTTTTACTCGATCCTGAACAAATGGAACTGGCTGGGCAAATATCTTTTAAGGGTGGCCCTTAAGGAGAGGGTCATACAAGCATGTGATGCCGGTTATAACTCTTATTATGTGACAACCGAAGGGAAAGTATATCCCTGCAGGCCTTTTGCCGATTCAAACAGCAGCCTGTTAAATGAAAGCTATTTAAACGATATAAGTGAAGAGCATAAATCGGCATTTAGAGAAATGAAAGCGGACAGCCTTAATATATGCAAAGACTGCTGGGGGAGATATTATTGCGGAGGCGAATGTTTTTATCAGTATATGAAGGACAACAATAATAAACCCGATGAGCGGATCTGCGAAATTAAACTATTCCTTATCGAACTATCAATTTATTTCTGGGATAGATTGATTGAGAACGGCAAAGATATTAAATCAATAATGCAAAAGCACCTTTCTGAATGGGAAGCAATATCAATGAAATAGACCGCCTTTTTACCCCTTGAACTATTTTCAAAAAAAGTGAAATTTCTGCACTGATGTGTCGATAGTATATTGCAAAGGAATGTTATAAATAAGGAGTGATCAGATATGGTTGTTAGTTTTTTTGTTGATTGCGGCAGATGGAGTGCTTACAAGGGGATCGACAGTAAAGTAAAAGCATCTGGTGAAGTACAGCCTACCGGTTGCGGAACAGGGGTCACCGGTTGTGGGACAGGGGTCACCGGTTGCGGATCAGGGGTCACCGGTTGCGGATCAGGGGTCACCGGTTGCGGCGGTGGGATCAATCAGGGCGATCGTCGTCATAATGAATTAACTTCTTCAAATATTCTGAAACCACGTTCGGAATATGCGAATCATGCCGTCAACTTTTCTATGGGGGCAACATATTCTATTCCAGCATCAGATAAAATACCCGGATTATCAGATATTAATATCGGGGCGAAATACAGCAACATCAGTATGCCCGTTAATTATGACTATGCCTCACAGATAAATTTATCTGAACTTGATGCCACGGCTCTCGATCTGTCAGTTGAGGCACATAGTAAAAAGCATGCAATATCAGAGGCTCTATCCCTTTCTTTTTCCGGCGGCATGACATACAATTTTATGGTAAGGGATGGGTATTGGAAGGCTTCTGATACGCCTGAAAATTCGGCAGGGATCAGAGACTTTAATGTAAATAATAATATGACGCTTAATAATCTGGAAATGACCGTTGGCTATAAATATGCTAAAAGTGATTTTGATCTTCTGGCAAATGAAAAAGGAAGAAGTCATTATGTAACCGGCGGCGTTTCATATAACATGGGATCATCGAAGCGCATAAGTATTCCAATGGGCATATCCGGGGAAATGAACTTAAATAATGGTGACTATATTATTGGGGCAGGTGTCGGAGTAAAGTATAAAAGCGTGACTTTATCAGTGAACACCGAAATAAACTCCGATAATGTGAGTGTTTACCCTCAGCTTAACTTTAAGATCTAATAAGAAAAAGCTATAAGCACTTACAGGCTATTTCTTTAACCTGAGATACATTTCCATATCTTTATAATACTGCTCACAATTATCCAAATGATCATTGACCATAGCACGATTATAATACGCGTCAGCAAAACCATGGTCCAGCTCAACAATTATCTTAGTAAAATCCCTGATCGCCAGATCATAACTGCCTGTGAAAACATAGGCTGCACCTCGATGATTATAGGCTGCCACATGATTAGGATCCAGTTCAATAACTCTTGTGTAATCCATAATCGCAAGATTATAAATCGCGGGATCAAGTTTCGCTAGGTTCATATAGGCATCTCCTCGATTAAAGCGGTACATGGCAAAGGCAGGGTCTAATTCAATTGCTCTAGTGAAATCACTTTTTGCAAGATCATATTTACCTGAATCATGATATACGATCCCGCGGTTGAAATAGGCAAAGGGTTCATCGGGGCACAACTCGGTCGCTCTCGTAAGATCGGCTTCCGCCAGATCATATTTACCATGACTGCCATATGAACCGCCTCGATTATGATAAGTGGTCCCGATTATCAGATTTTCCTGGTTTTTTATATACCCCCTTGCTCTAGGATCCGCGTATTCTATATACTTTTCTTCCGCTATTTCCCCATCCGTGGTTTCAAAATATAGATTTTCATTTTCATTTGATTTCCAGAAAATAAGAACGTGGCCCCTTGCGTGAGCCAAATATACCGGCCAATTCAATTCATGCGCGACCGCAAGATAGATAAAGCTAGCCGCATCGCAATCAATAATCGGCATTTCCATAGCAAGTCCTTCTGATAACAGGATCGTCGCTTCAAAATGTAAATTACAATCTTCACTTATGATCGAGTATAACTCCTTCAGCTTTTTTATGGGGCTCGAATAACCTCGTATTTTTTCACCTGCTGTTTCTATTATGGAGTCGATCGTCCTATAGGCGGCTTCAGCTTTCTCATCCCCCACTGTCTCAGCCTCAACTGATAATACCATACGTATAGGATTATCTTCGGAAATATGCGGATACCGGCCGTCCTGGGCTTTTTTTAACGGTTCTATCGCATCAAAGATCGTTCTTCCATTGGCTTCATTTGCCCTCTGCATGAATTCCCATAACTCGGCCGTGCCGTCGTTATCAATATCCACATTCTGTCCAAATATCGCTTTCGCGTTACCAGCAGAATTTGTTCCGTTCCCTTCCTCCCTCAACCGAGCATACGCTTGGTATAAAGATTTATAGTCCTTTATATTTGATATGTGTATTTTTGACATTTCTTCTCACATATTCATCGAAAGAATAAGGGAATAATTTCATGTATAAAATGATATTATAGATGGATCTTTTGGATTCTTTTCCATGAATAGAAGTGTTATAAGAGACCTTTAAAACGATAATACTGTTGTCGTTAACGCGGAAGTGAAGTAAAGAATCGTCGACGGAGGGAGTAGGCCAATTTGATCTCCTCCCTTTTTTTATCTCAATATAACAAGCCGTTTCAAGCTTTCTTTGGAAATGAAAGATAAAACGAGGTCCCTGCGCCATGTGTGCTCTTAAGGTCAATTGTCCCGCCGTGGTCGGCAACGATCCTCTGAACAATGGCCAGCCCCATGCCGGTGCCTTCTTTCTTTGTGGTGAAGAAGGGCACAAATACTTTTTTCATGTTCTCTTCCGGAATGCCGGGCCCGTTATCCGATATTTCCACGACAACACTGTCATCTTTATCGTAGCTTGATAAAGTTATCTCCCCGCCGCTCATTGCTTCTATGGCATTGAGCACCAGGTTCGCGAGCACCCCGAGTATTTTTTCCCTGTCCGCCTTGACCTCGGAGATCTTTGAAAGCTTAAGCTTGATGGCCGCGCCCTTTTTCTTTGCCTGAATTTCCAGGAACTTCGCGGTCTCTTCTATCACACTGTTCAGGTCCAGGTATTCGAACACAGGCTCAGCGGGCCGTGAATAATGCAGGAGGTCGGTGGAAATCCTGTTTATCCTCTCCACCTCCCTTGGCACAAGTTCATTGAACTTGGCGATAAAGGCCTCGTCTTTTCCGGAAACGGAAAGCAGGTCCGTCAATGTGCGGAGCGGCACAAGCGCGTTCTTTATCTCATGTGCCATGCCCGCGGCCATGTATCCCAGCGATGAAAGCCTTTCGGAACGGATGAGGCTCTCCTGCGACTGCTTCAGCTCCGTGGTCATCATGTTGAATGTGTTCGCAAGTTCGCCTATCTCATCTATCTTGTCGATATTTATCTTGTAATCAAGGTCCCCTTCCGCTATCTTGATTATGCCTTTCTTCATCGCTTTTATGGGGCCTTCGATATTGCGCGCGAATACCATGCCTATGATCGTCGTAAGCGCTATCCAAACAAGAATGAAAATGATGAACGTACCCTGCATGGCGCCCACATGTGAATACGCGTACGCTATGGGCTGCCCAACTATTATACCCCAGCCGATATCCTTTATGGGAATGTATGCCGCTACCACTTTTTCTCCGAAAATATCCACTTCCCCGCCCAGCTTTCCCGAGGAAAGCTTTTTCAATGCGGGACCCTGGAGTGTCCCGAGGCCTATCCACATTTTCTGCCTGTTTATGTAAACACGATTTGCCGGCGATATCAGAAATATGGATCCCCTATCCCCTATCCTTGTCATCTCCAGTATCCTGGTTATCGACTTTAGCGTGGATTGTTCGCTTGTCGTATCGATCCTTGTCTTCACCATCAGCGTAAGGGTGTCTACGGCTATCCTCTTATAGCTTTCTATAACGGATTCGGACAAAGCGGCCCTGGTTATGCTTATGGACATTATCCCCATCCCTTCCAGCGATATGACTATCATCACCACAAGGGTAATGACCAGCTTGAAAAGGATCCTTGTCCTGAAAAAATTGAATGGATTACCAACAAGAGGGCTGTCTTCCGGGATCAGCGAAAAAAGGAACAGGAAGACCATGGCAAAAAAAGCAAAAAGCCACATGCAGACATATATCGGGATGTTCTGAGTTATCAGGAAAGCGACAAGGCATGCTATGAACACAAAGAACAAGACGCCCGCTGTCTTGCTTATCCTGTAACGATCCGCCATTTTCCCTTTAAGTTTGCTGAGCCCATGAACGGCAAAAATGGACTCAAGAGCCACGATCGATGCAATGATAATGAATCCTATTACAAAATTGATGCCTGAGCCCGAAGGGACGATGACCCCATCCACCAGGTCCAGGCTCACTTTTGCCCATACTACCGAACACGAGGCGATCACCGCCATGGTGAAGAGGAGGACCGTTATGAACTTTGACTTGGAGTTATATATATGCGCAAGATGGAACCAGACGAACACGGTGTCGAACAGTATCGACACAAGAAAGACCTTAAAACCCAGGTAGGCATACGGATTTTGAAAGCTGAAAGCTATCTGGGAAGCCAGCATCCCAATGTCCGTGGCCGCCCCGCCGGCAAGCACAAAAGCCACGTAAAGTTCCGTAACTTTCTTTGTCTTAAGGTACTGTGACGCTACCAGTATCCCGCCAAGCACTGTCACGACAGCAATGGATATTTCCAGGAATATGATTAGCAGCATCGTTGCCGAGAGCATGTGAACTCCTAACTACATGACTATCTTCGAAAGATCGCCTATTTCCAGGTACATTCTTTCCAGTGTTTTCAGCAGCGCGAGCCTGTTCGCGCGAAGTTTCTCGTTCTTGTCCATCACCATCACTTTTATGAAAAAGTCATCCACCGGTTTTGTCATCCTGGCAAGCTCCCTCAGCGCTTTTTCATAATCGGACCTCTCGAGCAACTCATTGACAGAGTTATTCACGTCAAGGAAAAGGGCGTAGAGCGACCTCTCGTCCTCTGATACAAAATCCGTCTCTATCACATTGTCCCTGTTCGCGTTTACCGCCAGCCTGGTGATCCTGTCCGCGGTGAACACTATGCCTTTTAACCATTCTTCTTTCAGGCTCTTTGATACGGCTTTTGCTTTTTCGTGCGCGTCAAGCACGTCCTCAAATCCGGCTAGCACTGCATCCGCCACATCATAGCTGATGCCTTCTTCAAGCATTATCCCTTTCAACCTTGCCGCGATAAATGAGAGCACTCCCGGTATTACCTTTGAAACCTCGTTGTATTTTACTTTTCCGGCCGTGAACACTTCGCCAAGGAACAAAGGTTCATACAGCTTGTACGCTTTTTCGACCAGTTCATCAAGGGCCAGGCCGGTCTTCCTGCCAAGCAGGATGCTCACTATGCCGTGCGCCTGCCGCCTTAATCCGTAAGGATCCTCAGAACCGGAAGGGATGAGATCGATGCTGAAGCAGCCCACGATCGAATCTATCTTGTCGGCCAATCCCACCACCGCGCCTTCTATGGACGATGGCAGTTCATCTTCCGCGTGCCTTGGAAGGTAATGTTCGAATATCCCGGCTGCTATCTCCTTGGGTTTTCCCTCGATCAGGCTGTATTCCCTCCCCATAACGCCCTGAAGAGACGGGAACTCATAGACCATCTGCGACAAAAGGTCCGCCTTGCACAGCGCCGCTATCTCCTTTATGTTGTTCTTCTTTGCGTCCGGCAGCCGAAGCTCTTTCGCGATCCACGCGGACAGGGCGGATATTCTTTCCACCTTCTCGTACATGCTCCCCAGCTTTTCGTAAAATGCCACTTTTGTGAGCTTTGGCACATTTTCTGCCAGAAGATTTTTCCTGTCCTCATCAAAGAAGAACTTCGCGTCATTGAGCCGCGCCACAAGCACCCTTTCGTTGCCTTCGGCCACTGCCTTAATATCTTCGGCCTTTGTGCCGTCAGCGATGTTAACGAAGACCGGCATGAGCTTTTCCGCGGAATCCACGGCTGAAAAATACTTCTGGTTCTTCTTCATTGATGTTATCAGGACATCCTTCGGCAGCTTCAGGAATTCCCTGTCAAACCTGCCTGAAAGCGCCACCGGCCATTCGCACAAGTAATTCACTTCTTCAAGAAGATCCTTGTCAAGCAGGGGAACAGCGCCAAGCTTTTTTGCCGAACTTTTGATCATTGATGATATCTTTTCCCTTCTCTCATCCTGATCCAGCATCACCTTTGCCTTTAAAAGCGCGGCCGTGAAGTTCTTTATGTCGATCCCTTTGGAAATATTAATTATGATCGGCTTGTTCCCCAGGCTCCTGTGGCCGTATGTCTTATTTGACGCTTTTATGTCGGCAATGCTGAAATTAATGACCTTGCTTCCGCACGCCGCGAATATCCAGTGGACGGGGCGGATGAACTTGAGATCGGTGCTCCCCCACCGCATTGATATCGGCAGATAGAGCGACTTGATGACTTTTGGGAGCATTTGCTCAAGGATCCTGTCCGTTTCCACACCTTTTTCGGTGACGGAAGCGAAAACGAATTCTTTTTCTCCCACTTTCTTGATCTTGAGGTCGGATATCATTACTGACTGGCTTGCGGCAAATCCTTCCGCCGCTTTTGTTGGCGTTCCGTTGCCGCCAAATGCCTGCTCCCTGGAAGGCCCCTTCACTTCTTTGGAAATGTCTTCCTGTTTTGCCGGTAGCCCTTCGATATAGAGGACAAGCCTTCTGTATGTGCCGAATGTTTGGACTGATTTGAACGGGAGCCTTGCGGATTGAAGTTCTTTTTCTGCCTTTTCTTTCAGGTCAGCGAGAAGTGCCGTCATGAACCTTGCCGGTACTTCTTCAAGGCCGATCTCAAGTAAAGCGTTTATTTTTGCGGCTATTTCTTTAGTAATGGGTAACCCAATCCTTCCCTTTGCTCGATATATAACTTGGCGCACTGTCTGGCTAATTTTCTTATCCGCAATATGAAAGCCATTCTTTCCGTCACGCTTATCGCGCCGCGTGAATCAAGAAGGTTGAAGGCATGCGAACATTTAAGCGTGTAATCATAAGCCGGCAGCACAAGTTTTGCCTTTATCATGTTCCATGATTCCTTCTCGTAGAGCTCAAAGAGGTTGGCGATTATCTTTGTGTCGCCCATCTCAAAGTTGTATTTGCTGTGCTCGATCTCGGACATTTTGTGGATATCGCTGTATTTGATTCCCTGCCTGCCGGCAGGCAGGCCTTTTGCCCACTGCACATCATATACGCTGTCCACCTTCTGGATGAACATGGCGATCCTCTCAAGGCCGTAGGTGAGTTCAACGCTCACGGGGCTCACGTCAAATCCGCCGCACTGCTGGAAATAAGTGAACTGCGTCACTTCCATGCCCGCCAGCCAAACTTCCCATCCCACTCCCCACGCCCCCAAAGTCGGCGATTCCCAATTGTCCTCAACGAACCGGACGTCGAACTTTGACGGCTCGATCTTCAGCGCTCGCAAGCTGTCGAGATAGATGTCCTGGATGTCAAGCGGGGAAGGTTTCATGATCACTTGAAATTGATAATAATGGAATAATCGATTTGGATTTTCGCCGTACCTGCCGTCAGTTGGCCGCCTGACCGGATCAACGTAAGCGACGTTCCACGGTTCGGGGCCGAGCACCCTGAAGAAAGTGGGCGGGCTCATTGTGCCGGCGCCTTTTTCCATGTCATAGGGCTGCTGTATCACGCACCCCTGTTTTGCCCAGAATGACTGCAAATTCGCGATAATGTCCTGGAAGTACATTCAGTTAGATTTTAGCACAGGGATTGGCCGCGTTCAATCAAGTCTGCTATAATGCTCGTTCAATGCAAAAAATAATCAATATCGCAATAATCGCACATGTTGACCACGGCAAGACCACGCTGACGGACCACCTCCTGCGGCAGGGAGGAGCGTTCGGCGAGCGCGAGGAGATACCCGAGCTTGTAATGGACAGCAACGACCTGGAAAAAGAGCGCGGGATAACCATATTCTCAAAGAACTGCTCCGTACATTATAAAGATTACAAGATAAACATCGTGGATACTCCCGGCCATGCGGACTTTGGAAGTGAAGTTGAACGCGTGCTCAAAATGGTGGACTCCGTTCTCCTGCTTGTGGATGCAAAGGAAGGCCCCATGCCGCAGACAAAGTTCGTGCTTTCAAAGTCGCTTAAGCTCGGGCTTAAGCCCATAGTGGTCATCAACAAGATCGATAAGGTGGGACATCGTGCAGAAAAAGTTGTGGACATGATATTTGATCTTTTTGTAAAGCTTGACGCGAATGACCAGCAGCTTGATTTCCCCTATGTTTACGCCATATCACGGCAGGGCATAGCCAAATACAACATCGATGATGATTCAAAGGACCTAACGCCGCTTTTTGATACCATCTTGAAGCATGTTCCGCCCTACCCCGACAAGAGCAATGATGTGCTGCAAATGCAGGTGACCAACCTTAAATATGATGACTATGTTGGCAGGATAGCTATCGGCCGCGTGAGCAGCGGAAAGCTGGATAAAAAATCAATGGTGGCGGTCTGCAGGCGCGACAGCTCTATCGATCAGGCAAAGATAACGAAGCTTTCGGTCTTTGAAGGTTTAAAACAGGTTGAGGTGGATGAAGCCCAGTGCGGGGACATAGTATCCGTAGCCGGCATTGAGAATATCACCATAGGAGAGACCCTTTCTTCGTCTGATAACCCTAAACCGATGACCTTGCTGGAAATAGACGAACCCACTTTGATAATGGAATTCCTGGTCAATAATTCCCCTTTCGCGGGGCGCGAGGGAAAGTTCGTTACCACAAGGCACCTAAGGGAGCGGCTTTACAGAGAGCTTGAAACCAATGTGGGACTGCGGATCGACCCGCTTGATACAACAGAAGGCTACAAGGTGTCGGGCCGCGGCGAGCTCCACCTCTCGATACTTCTTGAGATAATGAGGCGGCAGGGTTATGAGATACAGGTATCCCAGCCAAAGGTCATATACAAGACCGTGCATAATGAGAAGATGGAGCCGATAGAGCAGGCATACATACAGGTGCCGGAAGAATTCGCCGGAACGGTCATCGAAAAGCTTGGCAGAAGACGCGGGGAAATGCTTGAGATGTCGGTCAAGAACGGCATAACATCGCTTGTATACAATGTCCCGACGCGCGGATTGTTCGGGTTTCGCGCGGAATTCATAATGGACACCAAGGGGGAAGGCATACTGCATCATGCGTTCTCCAAATATGAAAGGTTCAAGGGCGAGATCACCAAGCGCCAGAACGGCTCATTGATATCATCGAATCCCGGCAGGAGCGCTTCCTACGGTCTTGCGCACATTCAGGAGCGGGGAAGATTATTCATCGGTCCCGGGACGGAAGTTTATGAGGGCATGATAGTTGGCGAGAACTCAAGGCAGCAGGACATGCCTGTGAATCCGACAAAAGAGAAGAAGATGACCAATATCCGCGCCGCGAGCGCCGACATTGCTATCAAGCTTACCCCGCCGATAATACTCACGCTGGAGCAGGCGTTGGAGTTCATCAATGACGACGAGCTTGTGGAGATCACGCCGAAAAGCATCCGCTTAAGGAAGAAACTTCTCACCCAGAACGAACGCGCAAGGAACAGAAAAGAATAATAAGATTCGACTGAAATTTTTCCCCATTAATACCGATAATATATCGGTGATCATGTAATGCTTACAGCAAGAATTATGCGCCTTGTAATACTATCGGGCCCGTCCTGTGTGGGGAAAGGTCCGCTCATAAGTTCAGTAAAGGCCTTTTACGGGCAGGACCATTCAATGCCGCTTCTTGGCAAGCAGCCGGTGAACTTTAAGACCATCGATGTAATAAAAAGCTTCAAGTCGCGCAACATAGATGAATCTTTGCCAAGGGAAGAAAAAGTAAAACATCTCCGGCCCGAAGACAAACCGGAACTTATTGAGGATTCCGCCACGATCGAAAGCTGGCAAAATGACACGCGGCACTACATTGTTGGTGATTGCAGGGGAAAGCCGCAGGCGATATCGCTTGCCCAGCTGGAGAACGCCTTCCGCAATGGCGGCACCGTTTACCTTGAGGCATATTACACGCTGGGCAGGCAGGTGCTTAAGCACCCGCTCATACGGGAAATGCGGGGCCTCTCGGTGACCACCATATTCCTGTCGCCCCTGTCCGTGAATGAGATAAGGAACCTGCAGGCGGAAAAAGTGGACATGCCCAGGTATCTTACCTATCTGATGATAAAAAAATTGATGGACAGGGAGTATGCTATGGGGAAAAAGCTGACTGACGCATCCCTTGCAGATTGCCGCAAACGGGCGGAGGACGCCATTAACGAACTGAAATGCGCCCATGAATTCGAGATCTTCATGCATAATCACGATGGTGAGGGCAGCCTTAACTGGCATTTAAAAGATGATGCGGAAGATCCGTGGTTCCTGCGCCAGCCGGATGGCGATGCCGCGATATGTTCAAGGAGCCTTGCATACCTGCTTCAGCATAAAGCGACCGAATTCATGCCTCCCAACTGCACGCGATTGAGCGAGCCTCTCTTCGTATAACAGCAGCTCAGCTGCTTGATTGAATTCACCAGATATGAGCGTGCAATGAACAGGAAAATCGTTCAGATTTAATGTATAATAAACATCCTTATGCCTTTCTATGATTATAAGTGCGCCGATTGCGGTAAAATATTCGAGATAGAAAAGGGAATGAACGAGCATGTCAGCCCCAAATGCCCGTATTGTAAAAGCTCAAAGACCGAGAGGAAGTTCACAATGTTCCGGCGCGGAGCCTCCAGAGCGGATGATTTTACCAATTCCAGCAGCGAGCAGAGCGGCTCTTGCTCATCCTGCTCAAGCGGTGTATGCTCTAGCTGTAACCATTGAATATGATAAAAGAAGCAATAAAAAAAGTAGTAGATAACATCGACCTCACAAGGGAAGAAGCTTCCGCCGTCATGGGAGAGATAATGACCGGGGAAGCTACCCCATCACAGATCGCCTGCATCATCACCGCGCTCAGGATAAAAGGCGAAACCGCCGAGGAGATAACAGGGTTCGCCTCCAGAATGAGGGAGAACGCCGTTCAGATCCACGTTAAGGCGGAAAACCTTGTGGATACCTGCGGCACCGGAGGGGATGTTTCAGGCACTTTCAATATTTCAACAATATCAGCGATAGTTGCCGCGGCAGCGGGCGCAAAAGTTGCGAAGCACGGCAACAGATCCGTCTCAAGCCGGTGCGGGAGCGCGGATATCCTGGAAGCGATGGGAGTAAAGATCGACCTTCCCCCCGACCGCGTGGCAAAATGTATTGAGGAAGTGGGAATGGGCTTTATTTTCGCGCAGAACTTCCATCCGGCGATGAAATACGCCGCCCCATCCCGCAAAGAGATCGGCATAAGGACCATATTCAACATACTCGGCCCGCTCACGAATCCCGCGGGCGCCAAGAACCAGCTTCTGGGAGTTTTCAGCCCCAAGATCACCGAGCTTATGACCATGGTGCTTCAGAACCTGGGCTCCCGGGAAGTGATGGTGGTGCACGGAATGGACGGCCTTGATGAAATATCCGTCGCGGGCAAAACAAAGGTCTCGCATCTTAAGGAAGGAATGATAAAGAATTATACTGTCGAACCAAAGAACTTCCGCATGAAGCGATATGCCAAGGAAGAGCTCCTTGGCGGCACTATTAATGAGAACATAAAGATCACAAGCGAGGTCCTTAAGGGGGAGGAAAAAGGAGCTAAAAGGGATATTGTATTGCTCAATACCGCGGCGGCATTGGTGGTTGGACAGATTTCAAGGGACATGAACACGGGCATTGAGCTTGCAAAAGAAGCGATAGATAGCGGAAAAGCATTAAAGAAGCTTGAGGAATTGATTAAATTCACGAATATGTAGCAACCCTAAAAGGGTTGCCCTACGAATTAAATGTAGGGCAAGGCTTTTAGCCTTGCGGTTAAAGGAGGAACCGAAACTGTTCATAAAAACCGATAAACTTGTAAAAGCATACCACGGCAAGCGCGTGGTTGACGAGGTTTCCATAGATGTCAACCAGGGCGAAGTAGTGGGGCTGCTCGGCCCCAACGGCGCGGGAAAAACGACCACTTTCTACATGGTGGTGGGCCTTGTCCGGCCGAACTCGGGAAAGGTATTCCTCGGGACAAAAGAGATAACCCATATCCCCATGCACGTAAGGGCGCAGAGCGGTATCGGCTACCTCCCCCAGGAACAATCGGTATTCAGGAAGCTGACAGTGGAAGAGAATATCCTGGTGCTCTGGGAAATAATGCCGAAAATGGCAATAAAACAGAGCCTTGATTCCATACTGGAAGAGCTTGGAATAATCCACCTCAAGACAAGGAAATGCTATGAGCTTTCCGGCGGGGAAATAAGAAGGGTGGAAATAGCAAGGGCGCTTGCCACTCATCCCTCTTTCCTCCTGCTGGACGAGCCATTCACGGGAGTGGACCCGAAAACAGTTTATGACCTTCAAAAGATAATTAGGATGTTGAAGGACAAGGGGATCGGTGTGCTGATAACCGACCACAACGTGAGGGAAACGCTTGCCATAACCGACAGGGCTTACATTATACATAAGGGCAAGGTGCTGATATCCGGCAACAGCCAGAAGATTGCGAACGATGAGACCGCGAAAAAATTCTACCTCGGCGACGAGTTTAAATTATAATCATGAAAACCCTGGACCGTTACATTATTAAAGAGCTTTTTGACCCGTTCCTCTTCGGCCTTGGAGCATTTACCGCCATACTTTCCGCCGGGATGATATTATTTGACCTTGTTCGCGCCGTGGCGCTGAGGGGCATGCCCCTGCTCACCGCGGGACAGATATTCATCTATCGCGTGCCCGCTACCGCCGTGTACATTTTCCCGATGGCAACGCTCCTTGCGGCGCTCCTTGCGTTTGCCCGCTTTTCTTCACAGAGCGAGATCATTGCCTTCAAAGCCAGCGGGATCAGCCTTTACAGGATAATGGCGCCGGTGCTTGCTTTCGGCCTCGCGATAAGCTTTTTAACTCTTCTAAGCCAGGAGATAATCGTGCCAAAGGCCAACCTGGCCGCGATGGACCTGATGGTGATGACACAGGCAAGGAAATCACCCAAGATCCAGAAGAACGTGCTGATACCGGAGATCGAGAACGATACCCTTAAGAGGATGTATTTCGCGGGCAGCCTTAAGGGGAACGTGATGGAGGATGTGGTGGTGGAAGAATTCACCGAGGGCAGGCTCTCGCAGATAATCAACGCGAAGAACGCAGAATGGGATCCGCAGAAGAACACGTGGCTTTTCCGGGACGGGATAATATACCTTTTGTCGGATACCGGCGAATACAAGCACTTGATCAGGTTCAAGGAACAGTATATGACCATCAAGTATACTCCCGCCGACTTTTTGATGGGCGACAGAAAACCGGAAGAAATGAACATGGCGGAACTTAAGCAGCTGATAAAGCTCAAGAAAAAAATGGGGGAAGATACCGCGGAATGGCTGATTCAGTATTACCTTAAAGGCGCCGTGCCGTTCTCCTGCCTTGTCTTCGCCCTGCTTGGCGCGCCGCTCGGACTTTCTCCGCAGAGGAGTTCATCCTCCATCGGCCTGGGGCTTTCTGTGCTGATAATTTTCTTTTATTATTTCCTGCTGTTCGTATGCATGATGCTGGGGATAAGAGTATTGCCGCCGCTGCTTGCGGCATGGATACCGAACATCGCTACCGGCGGGGTTGGGGGCTACATACTTTATAAGTCCGCTCAATAAGGCAAGCCGGTTTTCTAACGTTCAGACGGATAAGCAGTTAAATCATTAAAAGCTGGCGTTTACAACCGGGATCGGGAAAGATAAATGGTTTGACTTATTAATATTGGCCAAACCAATTTGAACACCTTTAAGATTATTAGTGTAATTATACAAGCCTATCTGAAGCCCTTTTAAATCATTGGCAATGTTTACGATCCCAACTTGCGACCCAACACATCTTTTATCGGAATAATTCACGCCGCCGAACTGGATACTATTGGAACTGCCTTCTGTCCCGTTAAATATGCCACCAATTTGCATACAATTTGAATTGCATCCTGCCGCATTAACTATTCCGCTGATTTGGAGCCCATTTAAAGTTCCGGTCGTTCCGCTTGCTAATCCTCCCATTTGAATACCTGTAAAATCACCTTTTAAATAATTTATGCCTCCGATCTCAGCGCCAATATTGCCTCCTTGGCCGTAGTCGGGAGGGACTACTTTGTTGCTATTTAAACCTTGTAATGCCTTGCGGCCTGTTACGGGATCTTTTTCTTTGGCATAATACTCTCTTAGATCAAATAATCTGTCAATTTCACCTGTAAAGTTGACCGCTCCGATTTGAATGCCTGAAAGATTATTTGCAAAATTAAGAGCACCTGAAACCTGGATTCCCTTAAATCTGCAATTTGATGCCCCGCCAAATCCGGAAATACCTATGCCAGTAAAATCGCCTACTGCTCCAGCCATCCATGCGGCGACCGAAATGCCCCTGAAATCCCCATCTGATATTGCGCCTATCCCGCCGATCTGGATCCCGTTAGAATTATCCCCCGTCACATTGAATACCCCAACATTGACACCATTAAATGCGCCTTCGACGTTATTTCCACATGCTGCAAGCTGTATGCCATTGAAATTGCCTTTGATCCCGTTAGCAAGTGCCGCGATTTTGATACCATTACAATCGCCCTCTCCCATGTTCGCTAAACCGCTGAGCTGTAAACCATTCACATTGCCCGCCTTAGTGACCAAAGCTCCGATTTGGATCCCATTGACATCAACTTGGGGACTTTTATCAAATATTCTCCAGTCGGCAAGGACATCAATAAAAATATATGGCCTTTTTGCGGGTTTTTCCTCCGCATGAACTTCTGGTTTCGCGGGAGCTTCCGGCTTAACTGGCGCGGGGACAGCCGCCGGAGATGTTGCACTTGATACGCTTGTCATATTGATCATCCTCCATTATTACTAAAAATATCTACTATAGTATTATCGACATATTGTATTGAAAATTTCACTTTTAGAGGTGATTATTAAAAAGGCTAAAAAGCGCGTTTTTCTATTGAATTAAAGACCTTTTATCTGTTCCGCTCAGTGAACGTAAACTTTGCCTATCATGACCGTTGGCTGGCCGACATCTGACTTCATAACTACCCTGCCCAAAGGATCGATTATCGCCGATATCCCCGTATTTGCGGCCTGCACAACATACATATTATTCTCGACCGCGCGCAGCCTTGCCGCCTGAATGTGCTGATAGCAGGCTGCGGTATCAAAGAACCACGCGTCATTGGTGGCAACAAGGATGAACTGCGCTCCCCTCCTCACCCTGTCACGCACCATATAAGGCAATGTCGATTCAAAGCATATTACCACTCCCACTTTTGCTATTCCGATGTCGATTATCGCGGGGCGCGGATCGCCATTATAATCCTCGGCGAACAACGGGTTTTCCTGCAGCAAACTGTAAAATAGCGGCCTCAGCGGCAGGTATTCACCGAAGGGAACAAGCCTTTGCTTATCATAACGGCCTATCAGTTCCCCTGCTTTTGAGAATGCCACGACAGAATTATATATCTTGTCCTTTTCCCTGTAAGGCGTCCCGATCAGATAGTAAGCCCCGCTTTCCCTGACAAGCTTCCTGATGCCAGGCAATATCTTGTTTGATTCGAGAAGATATGTGGTGACCGCGGTCTCCGGCCATATGACAAGATCGGGATGCTGGGACAGGGCCTTCCTGCTCATGTTCTCATGGGTATCCACTATTTGGAACGCAAGGCCAAAGTCCATCTTCACATCCTGATCGATGTTCGCCTGGATGACCGCTATCTCGATCGGCTTGCCGGATTCCCTGAACGTGGATATCCTGTAATAACCGAACAAAAATGAGGCCAGAAGAACAAGGATCGCCAGAGCAAGATAGCGCGCCTTTCTTTCCAGGATAGTTTTTGTGATCGCCTCATTGACCATCACGATAATGAAAGATATGCCGTAAACCGATGCGATGCTGGCCACCTGCAGTATCGGAAGAAGTTCCGTCTGGCTGTACCCCAGCCCGCCTCCTGTCACGCCATAAGGCCCGAGTGATCGGATCCACTCGATGAATACCCATAATAAAGGAGCCGCCAGGAGGCTGTATTTGGGATATTTATCAAAGCTGATCTTGTAAGCACCGGAAAAAATCGCTATGAAGACGGCCTGGAAGACCGCGAGCGCAAGCCAGGCAAGGTTCACCCAAAGCCCGGCCCATCTGGAAAGGATATTCACCCAAAAAAGCACGCCGCCCATGTATATAAGTCCGCACATAAATCCGTATATCATGGCGTGAAGTGTTGACCTTGAACGTTTTAAACAGACGAGCAGCGGCACAAGGGCCACGTAAGCAAGCAGATAACAATTGAACTTGGGAAATGACAAGATAAGCATGCCCCCGGATAAAAGGGGCAATAAAATGTCCATCAAAAGAGCTATCACTGTATCACTATCCTCCAGGTTGTTATGTCCGAGGCCTCCGCAGTGCCTATCACCTCGTCGCTTCCGGTGGCCGTTGAATTTGCTATAGTGAACACATAATAAGATGAAAGCGATTTATTGTCCAACGATAAGTTGTCAATTGCCATTTTCGACTGTTTATCCACGGTCACAAAATCAAAGTTAAGCCGCTCAGTAAGGGTGCCCAGCTTATCAAGGTTAAAGGAAAGCAAGATCCTGGCTGTCTCATTCCCGTTCCAGATAGCGATGGTCTCTTTTGTGGGCACCGCTTCGGAGGTATACGGCCCTTTTACGAATGAGAAAGTATTGCCGTCCAGCACTATATAGCTTTTCCATGTGCAGTAGATTTTGCCGTAGTAATCCACCTCCGGCTGGCTGGGGGTTATCCCGGGCTCAACAAATTGAATTCCCGTATTTATGAAAGGTATCTGCGGCGCGGCATTATTATTGAAAATGATATAGTATTTATAGCCATTATCAGCAGTATTGATATTGTCCCTGAAGTTGATGTCTATCGTTATGTTATTCCCAGCCGGGAAAAGCGGCGTCACAGTATTCGCGCAACCGGACATTAAAAGCAATAAGGCCGACAATATTATTATTTTGAGTCTTGCCGTGCCTGCCGGCAGGCAGGATTCTTGAGTTTTAAGTCTCATTAATATCTCCTCGGTGATTCCTGCTCAAAGTGCATGTTGTTCATGAAACTATTGAAGTAATTGCCGCCGGGCCCGGCCACATATGAGAGCGGATATGACGGGAATGCCTTTAGCGACATGCCAAAGCGCCATTCTTTCATGTAATCGCTGTAAGAGAACGTGGCTTCCCAGCAGTGGAGGTCCTTTACAATGGCGATGTTGCGCAGGATATACAGGTCCGAATTAAAGTCATAAGAATGCTCCATCTTGAAATGGAAGCGCTCCTCCCAGACATCGCCCCACACAAGGTCGACAACGCTGTTGGCTGACATCAGCTTCCCTACGTTCATGTCGTAGACAAGGCTGCCTGTGTTGATGAAATTAGGGAAGGGAGTGAGTGTTGCGGATCCCACCAGGTCCCTGTACCTCTGGTTCTCTATGCTCCAGCCCGTGGCAACACTTACATATAATAAGGGATTAAGGTTCACAGAAACATCCGTCAGGACATCGTCGTACATGCTGTTCATGTAGTTATAACCTCCGGAAATATGCTGGGTGACGGATGTGGAATAATACAGCGTAATATTGTCCTTTATGTAATTATACTGGCTGCCAAGGCTCTCAAAGAAGAACGGGGTATTGCCGCCTATGCGCGCCCTGCCCCAGTCAATTGTATTGCTGAAAAATCCCCCCAGGTTCGTTTGCAAGTTAAGGGATTCCCTGTACTGGAACCTTTCGTCGCCCAGCTCGTAATGGAACTGATCATATCCAATGCCGCTCCTTAAGGTGGAGCCAAAACCAATATCGTCCGACCTTGAAAAATAGGAGCTGAACGAATACCTGTTCGTTGTTATGTGCCTCATCCTTGTGTAAGCCGGCACATATTTCGCCTCATGGAACCTTGCGGCGCCCACTCCGAGGTCCAGATTGAAATAATTCAGGTTCAACCTGTCAAAGGAAACGGAAAGCTCAGGCATTCTTTCCAGGTATTCATAATTATCGTCACCCCTGAAACGGTCGCCGTCCACGTCCACGTACCAGTTCTGCGTCAGTTTGGCGGAGTAGAACGCGCCTTTGTACGTCAGGTCGATCCACGGCTCAAGTTTTTCATCCGCGATGAACCCTTCATCAGTGACATAGCTTGAATAATTAACGTTCGTAAAGAACTTTAGGTCGTCAGTATAAACAGATTGGTCATGATGGAAAGTATCCTGGATGCTTTTCCACTTTTGGCCGGCAAAGCTCTTGCTTTCATACCATTTGAACGAAGTGTTATAGCCGCCGTAGGAATTATTGATGTTGAACGTTTCTGATTTAAGGAACGCGTACTTATCCTCGTTTTCCGAGTATCCATAACTTAATTTATGCTGACCCGTGTCGCGGCTGTAATTGATGGAAGAACTTGTATCGTATTTCCTGCCCGCCGGAACCTGGTATATGAAAGCGGTATTGTGTATAAGCGTAAGATTTGAATAGCTGTCCATCCTGATGTTGTGGTTCAGCCTGAAAACATAATCTTTCAATTTCGTGTCCTGCTCATCCATCTTGTAATAATACAGAGTGCCCGAGTTCTCATTGTTCAGCTGATAGTCGTGCAGCACCCCGTATCCCGGGCCCTTTATCTGGGTGGTGTCAAAATAAAATATCCCGTTCGCGCTGTTATTGATGAAATAATCAAATGATGTCTTCAGGAACTTGCCCTCCACCGCGTTCTCGCCGTAAGCGAAAGAATAAGGGCTTCTCTTCTTCTTTATATTGTAAACATAATACGGCGTAAGCACCGGGGTGGGCGCGCCGCCCACAAAAAGCATCACCCAGTATCCCACCAGCTTGTCGTCCGGATAATAATCGAACCACCTTGCCTTGATATGATAGTGCGGCTCATCGTAATCGCACGTTGTAATGGAGCCGTACTCGCCCATCTTGACGCTGCTGAGGTCCGTCAGCTTGTAAGCGGAGACATAAAGGTTTGATTTTATATCCGATGGATAAAAGACTGTCTTAAGCTTGAACACTACGGAAGTTTCTGTTGACATGTCATAGGTAAGTATTGATGACAGGATATCGTAATCTTCGTGCTTAATTTTTACTCTTCCTTCGGCGGTGGCGATGTTCACGTTCGTGTCCACCCACGCTCTATCGGAATATATCACTGCGTCCTCAAAATATATCTCAACGCTTCCCGCTCCCGTTATCATCCCTGCTTCCTGGTCGTATTTAAGGTCATTGGCCTTTATGCGCACGGGTATCTCTTCGGCAAGCGAAATATGGGCAAGAACTAGAAGGGATAAGCACGCAAGAACTGTTTTCCGCGCCACGGCTTCAGCTTTTCGATGTCTTGTAAGCCAGGCGCCGCAGTGCGATCGCAGATATTGGATCGTTGCTCTTGATCTTTTCCCATAATGATATCGCGGTCTGAGCGGACCCCTTCATGTACATTATGTCGCCCAGATTTATGTATGCCGCGGATAAGTTCGGGTCGGCCTCAAGAACCCTGTTGAGCTCGGCCGCCGCCCCTTCAAGATCGCCTTTCAGGCACAGGAATACTCCCAGGTTGTTGCGCAGAACGGGTGAATCAGGGTCGATGGAAAGCGCGTGCCTGAGACGGGTCTCCGCCGCCTCCATCTGGCCTTCCTTCATCAGTATTATCGCGAGATTATTGAGCGAGGTGCAGAACTTGGGATCAAGCTGGACCGCCAGATTGAACTCCTCCGCCGCCGCCTTGTACCTGCCTTTTATGAAATGCTCAAATCCCGCGTTGTTGTGGTCCTGGCCGAACGATATGTTGAGTGTCTCGGATGTCGCCTCCCCCCGCCTTAAGTCCGCGCCCCACATCCCTATTATACCGCGACCCCCGTACCTTTCGATGACAGCGGCTATCATCTTGTTCCTTTGCGATTCCTGATTTATCGCGGAAAGGTTCCTTATCCTGCTTTGAAGAGATCCGAACTCCAGATCTTCGGAAAGCACGGTTTCATACTGGGCGATCGCCGCCGGAACGCTCCCCATAGCTTCGAAGGATGCTCCCAGGTTGAACCTTATGGATTTTGCGATGTCACCAAGTTCTTTCGGCATCACCTCAAGCGCGCGCTCAAACTGCGTTTCGGCCAGATCGAACCTTCCAAGCTCCACAAAAGAAAGCCCCAGCAGGTTATAAGCAAAAGGCGCCCTTGCATTGTCCTTTACCGCCGTCTGAAGTTCCTTTATGCCGGTGTCAAAATCCGATCGTATAAGGTACAGCTTCGCGATATCAAGATGCGTCCCCAGCCTCCAGGGATCCTCATCGATCCTCTTCTTAAGGTTATCGATCTCCTGCCTTATTATCGCAAGGCCCGCTTCCTCGTTCTTCTTATGGACCGTGATATTATATGGATCGATCCCCATGGCCGCGGCATATGACATCCGGGCCTTTTGGGGATCGCCCATTGCAAGATACGCGTCCCCCATTATCTGATGTGCGGCGGCATTGTTCTTGTCCAGATATATCATGAACTCCGCCTCTTCTATGGCGGACGCGCCGTCACCCGCGAGCACATAAGCCTCTCCAAGCACCTGATGGATCAGTATCATGTTCGTGTTCTCTTTGGCGACCTGCCGGCACTTTTCGATTATCGACCTTGCCGCCTCGCTGTTCAATTTAAGGACCTCTATATACTCAAGAAGCGCTTCTTCTGTTCTGCCAAGCTTGAGATACGCGTCTCCCAATGATTCATGGGCATGGACCTGCCCCGGGAACCTGGAAAGAACGTTCACAAAACCGGCTATAGCCTCAGAAGTATGTTCGCCGCTGAACCTCATCAGTTTTCTGTATTCAGCCACTGCTTCGCTGTACTGTTCCTTTAAAGTCAATGTCCTTGCAAGCGCTTTCAATGTGGTGGGCTCGTCGGGATACTTGTCCAGTATCCCTTTGAACTTTGATATTATCATTTCCGCCTTGCTGCTGTCCGCGTTCAGGACGCTCTCAAGCTCCGCCACCGCGAGTGACGGTTTTATCGCTTTTATGAAGGCTTCAGCAAGGACTTCCCTCACGTGGGCGCTTGCGGGGTGTTTTTTCTTGAGATCCTCCAGCTTGTATATTACCTCTGTAACAGCGGCGGTATCCAGGTTGAGCATTAAATAATAGCGGTTGGCGGCTTCATTCACATTGTCCACCCTTGCCAGAAGGTCCCCCGATACCCTTAAATAGTTCCTGTTGTTCGGGTCAACTTCCAGCAGGCCGTTATAAAGTGAGATCGCCTCATTGACACGTCCCTTCTCGATGTAAGCGCCGGCAAGTATCTCCACCAGAGCGGTATCCTTCATCCCCGACCTGAAAGCTGATTCAAGAAGCATTATCGCGCTGTCCAGGTCCCCCTGCTTAAGGTAAAGCTTGCCGAGCATGTTGTAAACGTCCGCCCTGTCCGGGGCTATTTCCAGTATCTCCTCAAGCTCAGCAGTCGCTTGATCCATCTCGCCAAGGTACAGGTGGAGGTCGGCAAGCGAGAGCCTTGCGTTCATGTTACCAGATTCATTCTCCAGTATGTCTTCATAGCAAAGGGTCACTTTTGCCGCCAGCCGGGGGTTGTAGAGGATCGCCAGCCTGAACTTTTGCCTGGCCTGTTTGTAATTGCCGTGCGACAACGCGCTGGTCCCTTCCGCATAAAGGCCGTCGGGGCTCGTCCCGTGGCGGGCCGCGTCCTTTTTCAGCTTTTCAACGTCAGCTCTTGTCATACGAAATAGTTGTTCCTTATCATTAATAATATGCCCAATAAGCCGAACAAAACGTTCGGGAGCCATGCGGCAACCGCTGGAGAAAGCAATCCGCCGTGTCCGAATGACCTGAAAACCGACGCGAATACATAGAACGTGAATATCAGGGCAACGCAGAAGACCACTCCGTACGCCCTTCCCACCCTTATGCCCGTCAGGCTGAATGGTATGCCGATAAGCGCGAAAACAAGGCACGTTGCCGGGATAGAAATCTTCATGTAAAGGTCCGTAAGGAGCGCCTTCGAATCCACTCCGCCCCTCTTGAGCATCGTGATCAGCTCTGACAATTCGCGGCTGTTCATCTCATAGGTCGTCTTCTGATCGGTAAAGTTTGTTATATTCTCGTTCACCAGCACCTGCATCTCGGAAAAATTGGCAGCGTATGATAGTTTGCCTGATGAATCCTCGAACCTGTGTATGACCCCGTCGTGCAGCACCCAGTTCTTGCCGTCGTATTTCGCCCATTTCGCGGATATCACCCGCGGGAACACGCCTTCATTGACCTCATATATCAGAACGTTGTCCAGCGTGTTGTTCTTCCTGTCCACCTTCCTGATGTAGAAAACTCTGTTGCTGCTGTCGCGGAAGAAAACGTTATCTTTTATCTCGGGCGGGGGCTGCTTCAATATCATCTGCCTTATTATGTTCTCCGAGGTATGGTTGGACCAGGGGACCAGATGCTCATTTGTGAAATACGACATAAAGCTGACAAAACCCGCTATCAGCAGCACCGGCATGCTTATCCTGAAAAGGCTTACCCCGCTGGTCCTCAGGGCCACCATTTCGCTTTCCTTGGACATCCTTGAGAACGCCATTGCAGTGGCGAACACCATGGACACCGGGAACGTCAGCACCATGATGGCGGGAAGCTTAAAGATAAGCAGGCGTAATATCACAAGAAGCGGCACGCCTTTGTTTATTATCAGGTCCGTGTATGTAAAAAGGAGGTCGGTCACCATTATCAGTATGAACCCGACTATCCCAAGCACAAAAGGCGGCAATAGTTCAAAGAACAGGTATCTATCAAGTGTCTTTACCAATCTTCCTGCCTTCGCCTCGCTTCCTTCCTCTTTGCTTTCGCCAGATCATGTCTTCTTTTTTCGCTGGGCTTTTCGTAGTATTCCCTTTTCTTCAGTTCATCAAAGACCCCTTCCCGCCTGAGCTTTGTCTTGAACCTTCTCAGTGCCTTATCGATGGAGTCTTCTTTCCTTTTTTCAACTTCAGCCATGAAATTTCCTCCTTTCTTGCCCGCCGAAGCCAGGAGCATCAGCGACGGCGTAGGCGGGCGTTCATCCGGGCGGCCAGGCCAGATCCCTTCCTCCAAGCAGGTGAAAATGCAGATGATCAACTGCCTGTCCCGCGTCACGCCCTTTGTTCATTACTATCCTGAAACCGCTGCCGTCCACCTTTTTTAACCTGGATATCTCCTTTATCGCGTCAAATATCTCGCCAAGCAAGTTCTTAAGGCCCGCGATCCCGGTGATATGATCTTTCGGTATCACGACCACATGTACCGGCGCCTGCGGTGAAATGTCATCAAATGCCATCACGCTGCCCGACTCATGAACGATGCTGCTTTTTATCTCCTTTGACGCTATCTTGCAGAAAATGCAGCTCATTTCTTCTCTCCCTCCTCGTACTGCAGGCAGCACATGAGCCTTCCGCAAATGCCGGATGTCTTTGTCGGGCTAATTGAAATCCCCATTTCCTTCAGGGCCTTCACGCCCACATGCCGGGGCTTGTCAAGCCACGCGGCGCAGCAAAGCGGCCTTCCGCAGGGCCCCAGCCCGCCCACTATCTTTGCCTCGTCCCTTGGGCTTACCAGGTGCATCTCAACTTTCGCACCGAGTGTAGCCGCAAGGTCCTTCGCAAGCTCCTTGATGTTCAGGCCCTTTTTCTGATTCGTGACTTTATAGAACAAATGGAGTTTTTTGTCGTCAAAAAGAAATTCCGCGTTGATCATCTTGACCGGCAGTTCATGTTCCCGCACTTTCTGCATGGCGGTCCTTATCACGCTCTCCTCTTTGCCGTCAAGTCCTTCTATCTTTTTTATGTCGTCGGCGTTGGCATATCTGATCACTTTCCGCAGCCTTACCTCGCGCGTCATGCCTTTCGGGAATCCTCTCTCAAAAGAGACGATCTGCCCCGCTTCTATGCCTCTGTCCGTTTCAACTATCACCCTGGCCCCGACCTTGATTGCCTCTTCCTTATACCCTGTTATTGGGCATATCTGGCCGAACTTCCTCAGCTTTATCGCAAGGTTCTTAATTGTTAGCCGCCTCCTTCAAAGATAAAAGCATGTTGTCCAGAGTGAGCCGCCTGTTGCCCCGCCGCTCCAGGCTCCTTAAGGCGTCGAATATGCGGCTTATGGCCAGAAAACTGGCCCTGGACGTGGCGTCAGCTTTTCCCCTGTATGAATGCAATACCCTGTTCAAAGTGTCTTCCATCTCGGGCATGCCGCTCAGTTCATCAGAAAAAGAAAGAAGTTCCTGCATTCCCATTTCCTGTATCTTCAGCAGCCTTTGGGCGATCCCATCCGCTTCCTCGTCAGGATTCTGCCTGAAATCCCAGAACATCACCTTCTGGCACCTGGAAGCAATGGTCTTAAGTATGCGGGACTCCCTTGTGGTGGTGAGTATAAAAAGTATCCTGTCGTGCGGCTCTTCAAGCGTCTTCAAAAAACTGTTGGCCGCTTCTTCCGTCATCAGGTCGGCGCTGTCCAATATGATGACCTTCCATTTGGACATTGCGGGGCCGTACCTTGTAAAGCCTGTGACCTGACGTATTTCGTCAATCTTGATACTTTTCTTTATAGCCTTTATTACAAGCAGGTCGGCGCCGCGGGACCCAAGCTCCTGCGCCAGAGAGAGCGCCTCTTTACTCAGTACCTGAGTATCAGCGCCGGTAAAAAGATATGCATTTGGTATCCTTCCGCTGGCTACCGCGCCTAAAAGTATCTTCTTTGAAATTTCCGTAAAGTTTCACCACCGTCATCACATTATATCAAAAATTCTTGCGATTGACACTGTAGACATCGGAAATATCCCTGATCGACTTGATCACCGAAGTAAGATGTTCCACATCCCTTACGTCCACGATCAGTTTTATTATCGCGCTGCTTCCCCGCTTTGTCTTGACATTGGCCGCGCTCACGTTGGTCTTGGATCCCGCGATCTTTTCCAGTATGTCATGAAGCACTCCCACCCTGTCGAACGCCTCCACCTCCACCTCAACAGGGAAAGTCTGCTCCAAAGATGGCTTCCATTCCACCTTCACGAACCTTCCTTTCAGCTCCTTGGCTTCGGAAACATTGGGGCAGTCGCGCCTGTGGACCGTAACTCCCTTGCCCTTTGTCACAAAGCCGACGATCTCTTCTCCGGGAATGGGCCTGCAGCATTTGGAGAACCTCAGCACCACGTTGCTTGCCCCGGCCACCTGCACCCCCAGGTGCGCTTTTTTCCTCTTTTTTGCGGGTAACATCGGCCGGACAAGCTCTTCTTCCGCCGGAGCCACACCGTGCTGATGTTCCCACTGGCTTCTTATTTTTTTTGCCGCGACATAGGGCGATATCTCGCCGTACCCTATCTGGACAAGCATTTCCTGAAGGCTGGTTACGTTCAGCCCTTTCAGCACGGAGGGAAGAGTTTCATCGGAAAGCACCTGTGACGGCTCAAGCATGAATTTCTTCAGCTCTTCGTTCAATAGTTCTTTGCCCCTTGAAAGATTCTCCTCTCCCTTTTGCTTCTTCAGGTAAGATTTTATCTTGGTCCTGGCTGCCGAAGTCTTCACGAAGTTAAGCCACCCTATGCTTGGGTTGTCGGTCTTCCCTGTGATGATCTCCACAATGTCGCCGTTCTTAAGCTTGTAATCCAGCGGCACGATCTTTGAGTTGACCTTTGCTCCCGTGCACCTGTGCCCCACTTCCGTATGCACCATGTAGGCAAAGTCAACGGGCGTGGAAGAAACCGGAAGGGAATGGACCGCGCCCTTGGGAGTAAAGACAAAGACCTCGTCGGTGAACAGGTCTATCTTCAGCGTTTCCATGAAGTCCTTCGCGCTGGAGGTGTCCTTCTGCCAGTCAAGCATGGAACGCAGCCATTCCATTTTCTGGTCTAGAGAGCTTAATCTGCCTCCCTCCTTGTACCTCCAGTGCGCCGCGATCCCGTATTCAGCTGTCTTATGCATCTCCACTGTCCTTATCTGCACTTCCACAGGATATCCCTCTTCGCCGATGACCGTGGTGTGAAGGGACTGATATCCGTTCGTTTTCGGCATGGCTATGTAATCGGTGAATTTTCCGGGTATCGGCCTCCATGCGGAGTGCACCAGGCCAAGCACGGCATAACATTCCTTGACGGTTTCAACGATTATCCTTACCGCAAGCAGGTCGTAAATGTCCTCGAATTCCAGGTTCTGCTCCACCATCTTCCTGTATATGCTGTAAAAATGTTTCGGCCTGCCGTATATCTCCGCTTTGATGGAAACCTTGGAAAGGATGTCCTTTACTTTTAAAATGAATTCTTCTATGCGCGTTTCCCTCTCCGCCCTGCGGGAAGTGATCTTTTTCCTTACTTCCTCGTATTTTTCCTCTTCCAGGTAGCGGAAAGCCAGGTCTTCCAGCTCCCACTTTATGCGCCATATGCCGATGCGGTGGGCAAGAGGCGCGAATATCTCCCTCGTCTCGATGGACGTTTCTATCTGCTTTTCCCTGGGGATGTACTTTAACGTCTGCATGTTGTGGAGCCTGTCCGCGAGCTTGATAATGATCACCCTTATGTCCTCACCCATGGCGAGCAGCATTTTCCGGAAGTTCTCCGCCTGGCGGACCTCCCTTGATTCAAAAACAAGCTGGCCCAGCTTCGTAACGCCTTCCACAAGCCGTGCGATCTCATCGCCGAATTTTTCCGCGATCTCCTCTCTTTTTACTCCGCCGTCTTCAATGACATCGTGGATCAGCGCGGCGGCTATTGTTACCTGGTCCTGTTCTATCTCCGCAAGGATCATGGCAACGGCAAGGGGATGGATTATGAAAGGCTCACCCGAAAGCCTCATCTGGCCCCCATGATGCTGATTCGCGAAGTTGAACGCCCGCACGATCAGATCAGCATCAACCTGAGGATTGTACAGTTTTATCTTTGAGATCAGATCGCTAGTGTCGATCAATAATTATCGCCCGAACCCTCTCTTAAAACCTCTTGTCCTGTCCATTACGCCTATCCCCGGCGGGATGGCGGATCTACGATGCTCCCTTTCCACTTCCCTTTTCACTTCCGGCTTGCTCATTGCTTTATTGATGGCGATTATCTTGCAGGAGCATTCCATGCATGTGGTGTGATACAGCGCTTCGTAAAGATCCGCGCCGACGGCAAAGCTTCCGTGTTCCCGTATTATGGCCACGGGATAATTGGACTTGAATATGGGAGGAAGAAGTTTTGCGGCTTCTTCGGAAGCGATCTTCTCCTTCGTCCTTACGATGGGGATCCCCCTCAATATCAACTGTCCCTCCGAATCCAGCGGCGCTATCTTGTTCTCGGTCACCAGTGAAAGCGCCGTGCCGTAAGGCGGATGCGCGTGGACTATGGCATTAAAACTTGTTTCCCTGTAGATCGCTCTGTGCACAGGAAGTTCCCTGGAGGCGGAGGAATCTCCTTCGCCAGGCCCTTCGAGCTGCACCTCCACTATATCAGCCTCCTTCAGGTGGCCAAGCATTGAATTTCTCCTCGTGATATATATTTTACTGCCCACCCTTATGCTCATGTTCCCGCTGCGGGTATCAACAAGGCCCCGGGCATACAGGTCGCTTCCCGCAATATTGAATTCTTCAAATCTTTCCATTTAGATCCATCCTTTCTTTTTCAATTGGTCCAAGACCGCCTTTGCCGCCTCCTTCGGCGAAATCTTATCGGAATCTATGATCATCTCCACGTCACTGTTCTCTTCAAAGGGCACATCGATCCCCACAACGCTACCAAGCCCTTCGAACTGTTTTCCCGTTCTTTGCCTTTCAAGCGCTTTCCTGTACATGTCGGCCATTACAAGACCCTCACCGCGGCTGCCTTCCCTTTCCGCGCACTTCTCTATCGGGCACTTCACGTACACTTCCAGGAAATCCTTTATTTGTGACCTGGCATTATCCCTCCAGATCCTCCTGTAAGCCGTGGCATCGAACAGGACATTTTTCCCCTGTTTGATAAGTTCCGCGCCCTCTTCCGCGAACTTGGAATAGACCAGTTCCCGCTCCTCGTCCGTGAACTTTGGCTGCTGAACGTATTTTTTCCTTATCGCATCAAGCCTCAAATATTCCGTGTTATCAAGCTGGTTCAAGAGCTCTTTTGCGATCGTGCTTTTCCCGGAGCCGGGAAGGCCTGTCATCCATACAGCGAATGGCACTTTATCCTACCTCAGGTATTCATTGATCTTGGTCGGGTCGAAAGATTCTTCGTCAAGTACGTTATCCACGAATCTCATCATCTTGCGCCGCACGTCATCGCTTTGCGCGCTGTAAAACACGGGATGCGCCACCACAACGCCTCTAAAGGCGAAGTATATCCCGGCCGTTCTTTGAATATGCGGATCTTTCACCTTGCTGAAATAATTGTCCCAGAAAATATTGAACAGCTCGGCGAACGGCCCCTTGAAGCTGCCCGTCTGCATTACGGCGAACCAGATGTAATTGATCGCCATTGTAGTAAGATCGTCGGCAGGATCCCCGAAGACCTCCCTTGACGCGTCCAGAAGCCGGACCTTGCCTCCGTCAAACAGCACATTTCCCGGGTGAAAATCACCGTGCATCCTGCACGGGGTGAACGGCACATCCTTTATCTTTTCCCTGAACCTGGCCGCCTTACATATTATATCGGTAAGGTTCTCCTTGCTAATAAAGCTGAAGTTGTCCGGATAAGTGTCTATGACGCCGATCATCATTTCTCCGTGTCCGAGCGCGTCGCGGCTGTGCCGCCTTCTTAAAGACCTTGCCGCTTCCTTTGACCCCTTGAATTTAATCGCGTGCAGCTTTACAAGATGATCGGACAGGAGCTTTGCCCGCTTCCTGTCCTGTTCTGTAATCCTGTTGCTTTCCTTTATCCTGAGAAAATCCGCTGAATACGGGGTGCCGTAAGCCACCTCAACGACCTGAAAGAATTCTTTTGTCTCGCCAAGCGACACGAGCTTGCCGCCCTTGGTGTATCCCGAGACATCAAAGGACTTCACATGGCCCGGTATCCCCGCGGCCATTTCGTGCTGAAGAACGAAAACCTTTGCCCTGTCCGCGAGGAAGTCATGCGAAAAATTCTCGGGCATCAAAGTTCTGATAACTATCTCTTTTTCTCTGGTCTTGAGTCTTGCCGTGCCTGCCGGCAGGCAGGAATCTTTCGTCTTGAACTTGACTTTGTACCCTGTTCCGTGCCAGCCGGACCCGAGCTTTTCGTATTTTAAAAGCCTAACGCCCGTTCCTTCCCTGTTCCGCAGGTATTCCGCGATCACCGATCTCGGTATCATTATTTGTGTTCTGGCCATAGTATTATTAGATCAGGGACAAAACTTTAAGCAAAACCTGTTGAAGCATATACAGAAGAATTATCGCGATAAAAGGGGAAGCGTCGATGCCGATGCGCGACGGCGGCAGCCCCTTTCGTATGACGGATAAAAAAGGTTCGGTAACATCGTACGCGGGCTTGATCAAAGGGTGATACCTGTTATGCGGCAGGTACGTGAGGAAAGCCCTGATCACAATAAGTATGTAAGCCAGATCGAATATGAAGTTAACGCTTATCTGCACGATCTGCCTCATAGCGACCTCTCGAATTCCTCGCTGATCTCCCTTGCTCTCATGCTTGCCCTAACCACCGCTTTTTGCAGTATCCCCTTGAAATCGGACTCCTCCATTACGCGCAATCCCGCCAGTGTTGTGCCCCCGGGCGAAGTTACCATTTCCTTTAATTCTTCCGGGGACTTTTTTGTCTTGATCACCGTTTTGATTGATCCAAGCATCGTCTTCCTTGCCAGCTCAGATGAAACATCCTTGGTAAGCCCCGCTTCCACTCCGCCGTCCGTTAAGGCGCTCAGCACCTCATAAACAAAAGCGGGACCCGATCCCGAAAGCGCCGTCACCGCGTTCATGTACCTTTCCTCGATCCTTACGGTATCGCCGACCGCTGAAAATATCTTCTCCGCCGATCTGATGTCCTTTTCTTCGGCAAAAGCGCCGCCGCATATTGCGCTTATCCCCTCGCCGATAAGGCTTGGATTGTTCGGCATCACCCGAACTGCGGGGACTTTCCCCAGATATTTTTCAATGCTTCTAAGCGTGATGCCGGCAGCGATGGATATCACCAGCTGGCCGGCCCTGATATGACCCTTCAGCTCCTTCAGAACATTGTGCATTACCTGCGGCTTTACCGCCAGGATTATCACATCTGTGGAAGCCGCCGCTTCAATATTATCCGCGGCCGCCTTTACCTTGTATTTTTTTGAAACCTGCTTAAGCAGATCCGCATCTTTGTCGGAAATGATTATATCTTTTTTGGAAGTGAGGCCGCGGATGATGGCCTGCGCCATGCGGCCCGCACCGATAAATCCTATCTTCATTATGATCCCTATCTTCTTGAGAAGAGTGTTGAACTTTCTCCGGTTATGCTTTCCTCTATGCCGGCTCTTTCCTCTATATCGGAAATGACTATGTTGCTGGGGGTGAACAGAAAGATCGAATCGCCGATCTTTATCATGTGCCCGTCGATCGCGTAAGCGGTGCCGCAAACGAAATCTATGAGCCGCGTGCCTTCCGTGGGATCAAGATGCTTCAGGTTGATCACTACCGGGCTGCCGCTCCTTAGCTGTGTTGCTATCTGAAGCGAGTCTTCGTATACCTTTGGCTCATGGATCACGATCTCATACTCGGAGTTCGAATTCTTGTTCTTCCTTGGCCTTAGCGCGGTCTCCACGTTTATCTCTTCCCTGATCTCTTCCCCCATCAACCCTTCATCTTCCTCAAGGCCAATGAACGCTCTCGCTCTTTTTAACAGGCTCTCTACCATTTAGATCATCCTCCTTTTCAAATGCAAGGCTAAAAGCCTTGCCCTACAATAATTGCCTAAAACATAAATAATTTCCCAAAACGTAGGGCAACCCTTTTAGGGTTGCTTTTTTTTATGTTCAACCCCAAAAATCGCTCTGCCAATCCTGACCAGGTTCGATCCTTCTTCGATGGCGATCTCATAGTCGTCCGACATCCCCATCGACAGATATTTTAGCTCAACCTGAGGTAAATTCAACCCTTTTATTTGATCAGAGAGGCTTTTAAGCAGCTGGAAGCTTTTTCGTACGGCCTTTTCATCGGATGTGAGCGGCCCCACCGTCATAAGCCCGGTCAATCTCATGTTCGGGAGCTTCGATATTAGCTGAGCGAGTTCGACAGCTTCTGCCGGAGCTGCTCCGAATTTGCTTTCTTCCCCTGATGTATTGACCTCAATGAATATTTCGACATTTCCCCGAGCTTTATCTGATATATCCTGTGCAAGTTTTTCACTGTCAACGGACTGGATGACCGAGAACATCTCAAGCGCATGCTTCACTTTGTTCGTCTGAAGGTGCCCTATCATATGCCACGTGATCGGAAGTCCTTTGAGCTGATCGAATTTCTGCCTGGCTTCCTGGATCCTGTTCTCTCCAATGTCCGTGATGCCTTCTTTTATTGCTTCCCTGATAAGCTCAACAGGAACATCTTTTGTGGCAGCGACAAGCTTTATGTCTGATGGGTTTCTGCCAACTCGTTTTGCCGCTTCGGCAATTCGACTCTTCACTAAAGCGATGTTTTCGGCGATCGACATTGTATTATTAGTATACTAAAAATACTATAATATACAAATAACATGATGGAGCACCCCACATTAAAATGTGGGGAATTATTAGCTCATTATGTTCCCTAAGTCCCCATAATTCATTATGGGGTGTGCCGGAAAAACTCATTATGCTATAATTACCCCGATGAAAAAACTTTTAACAGTTGTCTTGCTGATCTTGTTCGTCCTGACAACCATATCGATCGCATTGACCAAATTTGAATACTACCCGCAGAAAATAAGGATCAAATCGCTGCTCAAGGAGCCCAGGCTCGACTCGGAGGACGCTTTCGTTTTCCCGATAGAGGTCACTCTCACCGGTGTGTCAAAGGATAAAAAGTGGTACAGGTTTAAGGTATTCTATGACCTGGTCTTCCTTGGAAAGTATGAATTCGAGGGCTGGTGCAGGGCCGATCCCTGGGAACCTTTCCTGAAAAAGGCAACGCCGGAAGTGATAGATCTGGAGTAAGGAACCCGCGACTGAACCCTCCAGAGGCGGGCCCCGTATGAATGCTTCGCATCTCTACGGGGCGGGCAGGCGTCGCGGTTCCGATGTGTCACCCTGAACGAAGTGAAGGGTCTCGAAATGCAGATACTTCGCGGAGCCTGTCCTGAGGAGGGGAAAGACAGATTCTTCGCTACGCTCAGAATGACAAGAGCCGAAGGGCTCAGTATGACAATTGGAGCCGACCTGCCTGCCGGCAGGCAGGGGCGTTTAGCCTCTGGCTCGTGTAGCATCAGATCGAACTTATCTCTTCATTAACGCTGTCTATTGTTTTCTTTGAAGCCTTTATTATCCTTACTATTTCTTTCACCTGTGAACTGCCCAAGATGTTGGCCTCATCCTTTTCTGCCAATTCATAAACCTTTTTGCCCAGCTCGCACATGGCCTTGCTGATCTTGTTCTCTTCCATCACGATCTTCACCTTTAATGACGCTACCTTCGCTCCTTTTTGCGTCTTATCGGCTGCCTGTGAGAACAGCTGTTTCGTCTTGTCGCCCACATCCGTCAATTTACTCTTTATTTCATCCCAGTTAACCATTTATACACCTCCAAACCAAACGATTGTAGCACTAAATCTCATCATTTGTAAATCCTTGTGGTCGGCTGTCCCAAAAATACCTTGTCCTGGTTCACTTCCTTTTTCAGCAGGTTTGACTGGAACAATATCTCCACCAGGTCCGCCATTGTTGCGTTCTTATCCAGCCCCTCACTGAACATGAACTCGGATAACTTGCCCGGTTTCTCTCCGGTTTCCCTTGCGATTATCTCCGCGAGTTCGCGCTTTGAAATATAGTCGCCCGATCCTACAGGAGCAGTGTCCGCGGCTATGGCACTTGACCGCACGATAAGAGGCGTTGCGCTCAAAACAGGGATCATCAGCGCCGCGATCATCAATATTAATAAGATCTTTTTCACATTATTCTCCCTTGCTCTTCTGGGCCTGCTTAATTTTTTCGAGAATGGCATTAAGCGCTTCCCTTGATATGTAATCATTTGGCGAATAATCTTTCCCCAGATAGTCATGGACCTTGGATTGAATTATTACATAATCTACTGTCCTGCTGGTCGCCTGTTCCTTTGTCATGTCTTTGGGCAGGTAGTACCTTGCGATGCTCATTGAAACAGATCCCTCATTCCCCGCGGCATCCCTTATCCTTATGTCAAAATTATTCTTGTCATATTCCAGCTGCATGACCTGCGCAAAGTTCCCTTCGGAATTGAACGGGACCTGTTTTGTATTTATCCAGAGCTCGGCTACGTCAGGGTCAACCTTGCCCCAGAAGGTTGTCTCGCTGTCAAACGTGTATGTCTTATCCTGCGGTTCCATTAACAGGATCTTTTCAGTTATAGGCTTGGCCGGAGCTTTCATCACTTCCGGAGCTTTTGCAGGAGTCGGAGGAGCTGCTTCTTTTGTGATCTTTTTCTCTTCCGCGAAAAGGGGCCCGCCTGAGAAAGTAAGAGAAAGGAATGTTGAGGAAATGTTGGTTTCCGCGAAGTTCTGCATATAAGCAAGGTCGATACTTACTCCCTTATACTCCAGCCCCACTCCGAACGTCGCGTTAGTGGCGATATCCCCGCCTCCCGAGGCCCCTGCCACCTGGTCAAACCCTCCCCTCAGCGTCAGGAGCGGATGTGCCTTCCATTCCACGCCAAAATGCATTGGCCACGGGACCGACCTTCCGAAGAACATGTCCTTGTCCAGTGAGAGCTTCACATTATACTCGTAAAAGTAATATGCCGCTCCGATCTTGGTGACAGACGGCATGTCCTCGGGATCAAAGTCTCCCGCGACCTTTGATCCCACAAGAATATTCTGGAAATTAAGTCCGAAGGACCATCTCTCATTGTATTTCCATTTCAACCCCGTGTCGATATTTATCCCGGCTCCCGATGCCTGGAGGTCCCCGGAGAAACCTTTTGAATAATACTTAAGGTTAGCGCCGCCGTATATTTGATGATCGCCGCCTAAATAGGGCTCCAGCAACTTGCCTATCGGCCTGCCGTAAGAAAGTACCAGGGCATAATTATAAAAATTGGCGGTCCCTCCATCGCTGAGGATGATATCGTTTATCGAGGATGAAACATATCCGAGGCCGTACACGCCGCCCGGCGTGGGATATACCGCGGAAAGCATCGTGTACCGGTATTCATCCATAAAGTTGGTGCTCATGGAAGAAAGGTTCCATAAATTTTGGCTGCCGAGCCCTGCGGGGTTCATGAATATCGCGTTGCCGTCGTCGGCTATCGCAACAAAGGCCCTGCCCATTCCCACGGGGCGCGCGCCGATGCCCACCGCGAGGGGATCGTCATAATAAACAACTCCGCTGTAAGCTGCGGAGTTCATCATTAAGATCAAAATAATCGCAGCAATATACTTACCCAAACTTGTTTTCCTTTCGGATCGCCGTTAATTGCGAAGGACTGCGACTTTCACTCGTCCTAGTTCTTTTGTTGAGCCGCCGGACCTGGAGACGATCCTCAACACATACACGCCCGTTGGCACGCTCTCTCTAAAGTCCGTTACGCCGTTCCAGGTCGGGTCATTGTCCCCTGCTCTTCCGCCGTTCTCATTTGGCCCGTATGTCTTTTGCCAGATCAGCTCGCCTTTCTGGTTGAATAAATAGAGATTGATCGTAGCCGCGGAAGACAGCGTATATTTTAACTTTGTCGGGCCCTCGTTCGGATTGAACGGATTTGGATTATTGACGGGCGTCCCGATGATCCGCAGTTCACCCATTGAAAGAACTGTAAAAACATCAGCCGCAGTTATGGGGCTTGTCCTGCCGAATCCCGTGTTGGTTATCCTGAGGTCCCAGGAACCCACGGCAGCTCCGGTCAGGTTGAACGCGCATTCCATGCTTGCCGTTGTTTCATGCGTCACTGTCCCCGCAATAGGGCTTATAGGCGTCTGGCCCGTTTTATAAAGTCCTGCCGTGGCATCGGATGATATGTTCGTTCCCGTAATGAAGATCGAATATGCTTTGTCATTATATCCGCTGTTCGGGGTGATCCCGGTGACAGTGGGTGTTTCAAACGTGCTGAAAGTGCCTGTGCCGTAAACGATCCCGAGGAACCTTCCTTCCATCGTGTAGGTAGGGCTGGTAGTGACATCCGGGACTATCTCCCCGAGCTTGCCGAACATATTATATGTAGCGGACTCCATCGACGCCCCGCCAAGGTCTATCACTTCGGCGGAAATGGCATAGTTGGCGCTTGTGGCAGCGTATGCAACAGGACTTAGTAAGGCGAACATGAGCGCGAGACAAACGAGAAATGAGGTAATGGGATATGAGAGGTGGGTAAAGATGTTAGAAATGAGATGTGGGGACAGGATCCTCCTCACTTCACATTTCCCAATTCTAAACTCACTTCCCATTGCTAATTTCCCCATTCCCAATCTCTCCCATTTCTAATTACCTAATCCCTCATTTACTCTTTTATCAAAACCAACTAATTGCTTTAGGGGAAAATCTTTAACTCTTTCCAAACTCATATATCACTTTACCGTACTTCAATATATTTCCCCGCAGTTTCTTTCTTGAAAGCAGATAATAATTTACCACATCGAATTTTAAAGGGGTCTTTACATGCTCCTCCAGGTTATTTTTTATTATATTAATGTCTTTATCCGACCATTTTTCATCCAGAATGGCTATATCTATATCAGATGCCCCGCTGTAAGTTTCTTTTGCCCTTGATCCAAACAAAACAATTTTCTTTGCCTTTTTGTAGGACAAGATCATTTTTATTATTTTAGCCATAAGTGTTTTGCTCACTTCTCAGCTCCCACTTCTAAACTCATTTCCCAATTCTAATTACCCCACTTCCGCCCTTTTACTCGATCATCGTGACGCTCGGGAACAATATGTCCTGGTTGAACTCAACCCACGGATTTAGCGTGCTTGCGCCACCCTCCGTAAGATCCGTGGAATTATCAAGATAAGTGCAGGTTGCTAGTCTTGGATTATTCATCACTTCAGCGGTTACACCAACCTCAATAACTATCCTGTCGCCGTTTTCCGATGTAACAGTGTTCAGCGTTGTTGGAGGAGGCGTCCACCTTCCCGCGGCAGTAGTTGGTGGAATTACCGTGTTGCCTTGCTTCATGCTCAAAAGAGTTCCCCTGGTGGTTGATCCATTATTTGAGACAACTTTAATGATAATTGCCGTATAAGCGGTTACGCCCGATGTATGGGAAACTATCCCTGCCATTTCGCCGGAAACGCCACCGCCTATCGTCTGGGCTGCGATCGGATCAGAAACATACTGATTAAATAAGAAACGGCCTATTGTGGCAGCTAGTGAAGATTTTGTGCCTGTTGCGGTATATGTCAATACGCGTCTGCACCTTAAGTGCCCCGGGGTCGCGGTCAATATATCTGTCCATCCCGCGGCGCCGGTTTCAAAAGTTGGGGTAATGTCCGAGGTCCCGCTTGACGGCAGATAAAATCTTGTCACAGCAAAGGCCGGTATCGCCGCGGCCAAAACAACAAGTATTACAATGAAATATAATATTCTATTCATATCTTCCTCAATTGATCATTGATCAAACATTAAGGCTTTCTCTTGTATTTTAACAATATGTTCGCGTTCGTCACCGCGCCGGATACTGTAATGACAGAAAACCGGATGTGATCATTGGCATTAATATTGGCAGTCGTTATTGATGGTGATACGGCCCAGTTGCCGTTAGTTGCCGTGATCGCGGCTGCAACATTTAAAGATTGAGTAACATTGAAGACCAGTCCTTGTATATTTGTGCCGTTCCTGCAATATACCTCAACGGAAGTAACGGTAGCATTGAATGGCATCCTTATTCCCGCTTCCGCCGTGGCGAATGGATATATGAATGACGCGCCCTTCACGTCTTCCGCGGTATAAGTGCCTTCAAATGTGCCCATGAATGTGGGCGCCGTTGCAATGCCTGTAACGTTAAGCTGTGAGAACGCTCCCGTACTCGGTGTTGTTGTTCCTATCCCCAAAGGTGCCGCCCATGTAGACCCAAGAAGTTTGGCTGAATCTACCACTCTCGTATTAGCATCATACGTCGCAACATTTGTGGCTGAAACCCCGGGCACTAAGCCCACCAACTTGTTCGAATCTACAACCCTCGCGTTCGCGTCATATGTGGCAACTGTCGCCGCCGCCATGCCAACCTGATATCCGCTCAACTTCGTGGCATTAACATTGCTGATGGTGTTTGCATTGGCGTCTATCGTCTTGCTTGATAATGTTTGTGCGTCTGAAGTGGTTACAACTACGGCAGTATCAATAGTGATTTGCCCTGTTGAGGTTATTGTGTCTCCCAATAAACCTCTGCTTGCAATGATCTGGGTGACTCCTCCTCCTGATACTGTCTCCCAGCTCGGAATACCGGACGCGACACGCAGCGTTTGCCCATTTGACCCAGCTGCAAGTTTTGAGATCGTATCAGCGGCCGATGCGTATATAATATCACCCTGCGTGTATGTCGTTTGATTTGTGCCCCCGTATGTGGCA
>Ga0315284_10000171_pt1 | contig 87941 bp, 69 predicted proteins | sample YL17G09_16_MG_FD_203696 | JGI IMG/M metagenome (GOLD analysis project Ga0315284, IMG submission 203696) | Sediment microbial communities from Yellowstone Lake, YNP, Wyoming, USA - YL17G09_16 | ecosystem: Environmental > Aquatic > Freshwater > Lake > Sediment | place: USA: Wyoming | collected... | reverse complement strand
GGGGGGGGGGGGGCCCCCCCGGGTGACAGCGCGGGCCGGCGGCGGCCCCACCCACCCACCCACCCCTCCTTCCCGCCCTCCCACCTCGTCCTGGTCGTCCGGCGCCTCCATGGTCGTGTGTTTGTCCTCATAGTTGACGACGAGCACGGCTTGCGCGCCCGCTTTCTGCGCGTTCCACACCTTCTCGGCGAATTTGCACGGCGCCGAGTCGTCGGCGAGGGGGCCGCGGTCGACGAGCATGATGTGGTTGGTGGGGGCGCCGGAGGAGGACGCGTGCGAGACGTGGAAGGGGGGGTCGGCCTCCTGCGGGCAGCGGGAAGGCGGGAGGTGGGCCGCGGCGTGCGGGCTCCCCGTCTCGTCCTTTCTCCCCGCCCCCTCCCCACCTCGAACGGTTGGCACGCGAAGTTGCAGTTGGGGTGGCACCGGTTGTCGTGGCCGTGGTCTTTGTCGACGTACACGAGTTTGCCCCTGCGGGGGAGGCGAGAGAGGAAACGAAAGAGGGGGGTCGGCCTCGGCGCGGCCAGCCAGGCCCCGGGGGCGCCCCTCCCCGCCGCTCCCGGCCGCCTCCCACGCCCGGCCCGCCGCCGGGACCGGTCGGGCGCGCCAGATGCGGGCCGCCAGGCACGCGAAGCGGCGTGGCGGGCGCGCGCGCACGGCGCGCGCGCGCGCGCCAGCACGGCGTGCCCGCATCCCCCCACCACCGCCCAATGCCGCCTCCTCTCCTCCGCCCTCTCTCACATCAGGCTGCCACCGTACAGGGGCGCCCCGAAATTGGCCAGGGACATGGCAAACGGGCCCTTGGAGCGCGCCGACGCGGGCAGGTTGACGCGAACGCCGCCCTTCTCCACGATGAAGCGGGCGGTCGCGCCGCCCGCGACCGCTGCCAGGGCGGCGAGGAGCAGGAGGGGGCGCATCGCGGCGGGCGGGCCGACGGCAGGGCCGGGAGTGAGGGGGGATGGTGGGTTGGCCGTCACACTGGCCCGCTGGTGGGCCGAGCCGGGCCGCCCGCCGCGCCGGCGATCCACGTCGTGTCTTCCATTTCCATCCAGGCCGCAGGCGCGCCGCGCGCCGGCCCTATGCCGCCCCGCCACCCGCCGCTGCTGCCGCCCTGCCTCTCGCTGACCGGCATTCCTGTTGCCATCGTCCCTCTGGGCCCCGACGAGGCCGATCCCGGCGGCAGGGGAGCTCTCGTGTGCTGGGACGGCGACGGCAGCGCGTCGCCGGCGCGCGTCGACCGCTGGGACGCGCGCCTGCTGCTGGATTGCCTGCCGGAGCTGCGGCGTGGGAGGAAAGAGACGTCTGCAGCGCCCGGTGAGGACGAGGAGGAGGAAGAGGCCCTGGACGCTGAGCGCTATCGATTTTTGCCCGGCCACCCCGCGTGCGCGGGCGCCGCCGCCGCCGGGGGCGCGGCCGCCGCGGGCGTCGTCCTGCCGGCATGGCCGGGAGAGGCGAGTGGCGGCGGCGGCGGCGAGCCGGCGCCTCTCCCGCCGCCCCCACCACCCCCTCTCGCGCCCGACCCCCCGTTCGACCCCTGGTTCTCCCCCCCCGATTCCGCCCGCCCCCTCCCCCACACCCTGCGCGAGCACGCGATTGCGGTGCGCACCGCAGCATTCGTCGCGGCGGCGGCCGGGGGGCGGACGGAGCTCGCCCTGCGCGCGGCGCACGCGGGCAACCCCGCGTTTGGCTTCCTGGACCCGGGCGACGCCCGCCATGCGTATTATGCATGGTGGCGGGACGTCGCGCTGCCGGCGGGCGTGCCCCAGGCGCCGGCAAAGGGGTCGGACGACGGCAACCGTTCGCCGTCGCCGGCTGCCTCCGCCGGCCTCGCCGCCCTCGTCGGCGGCTACGGCTCCGACGGGGAGGCGTCGTCATCGCCCAAGCCGTCGGCCGCGGCGCGCGCGCAGGGGCCGCTGCCGCGGCCAGAGGCGGAGGAGGAGGAGGAAGAGGAAGATAACTCTCCTTCCCAGTCCCCTGACGCCGCCACCGCCGCCGCCGCCAAGCGCGCCCGGCGCCTGGCCGCCGCACGCGCGCTGGAGGCCGAGCGCGTGGCCGCTGGCGCCGACCCCGCCGCTGCGTTTTCCGCCGCGCTCGCTGCCGCAGCCGCCGGCACGGACGCCGACCGGGCGCGCGTCGTGCAGCGCGTGCGGGACGCGCTCATGAGCCTCGACGGCGGATGAAACAGGAGATGGAGGGGAGGGAGCGGCGACTGCAAGCACCGCGCGACCGCGCACACACGCCACACCCTCACGATGGCCGCCGACCCCCCGCCCGATACAGCGGTCGACCTGGGCGCATCGCCCCTCGCGCCGGAGCCACCGCTCCCCTCTGGCGGCGGCCACCTGCTCGCCGCCGCGGCCGACACGGGCGCCGTCGGCCTGCACTCGCCGCCGCGGCCGCCGCCGCTCACGGGGGAGGCGCACACGTACTCTGGAGAGGGCGCGGGCGACACGCTGCAAGGTGGGAGGGGAGGGGGAGGGGGTCCGATGCATCCGCGCGAGCCGCGGACACCGCCTCGCCTCGCCTCGCCTCGCCTCGCCCACCGCACACACCCGATACCTCCAGCTCTCAAAGGCGGCGCGTCCTCGTTCGCCGCCCTGGTCCGCGACCGCGCGGCACGTGCGGGCGCCGCCGTGCGGCGGTCGGACGCGGCCGCCGCGGTGAAAACGCTGTCCCTGGGGGCGGCGGGCGCGGTGACCAAGGTAGGGGCGGAGGTGGAGGGGTCGAGGTGGAGGGGGCGGGGTCGGGCGAGACGCGTGCTGCCAACCCTCCTCCCTCCTCCAGGCGATCGAGGCGACCGAGGACCGCCTGCGCCGCCTGGGCGGCGGCTCCCTGGCGTCGATCGCCAAAGCAGAGGTGGCCGCGGTGCCGTTGCCGCGGGTCGTGCTGGTCGTCGCCGCGTCGCTCGCGGCCGCCGCGCCGGACGCCGCGCGCGAGCGCCCGTTCGTGGTCGACGCCCCCTCCGACCTCGCCCACTACCTGCTGGCCGAGCTGGAGGCCGCGCACGGCGCGTCGCTGCCGCCCCCCGGGACGAGTCTGGCCATTCTCGCGACGGCGCTGAAGCTCTGGCTCTCGTCCCTGCCCGACCCACTGCTCACCGGGAGGTGTTTGCCTGCCTTTATCGGCGCCGGCGTCGCCGGCGCGCCGCCCCGGGCAGCGGCGGCGGCGCGCGACGAGCTCCCGGCCGCGCCGCGCGCGACCCTCGCGCTCGTGGTCGAGGCCATGGCCCGCCTCGCGGCCGCGGGCGGGCCGACGCCCGCCGATATGGCGGCTGCGGTCACGCCGTGCGTCGCGTGGTGGCCGGGCGCCGGAGGCGGCGGGCTCGACCCGGGAGCCGCCGCGCCGCCGGCGCGGGCCGACCTCACCCCTCAGGAAGCTGTCGCCGTCGCCCGCGCCCTCGAAGTCCTCATCCTGCAGGCCGCCGACCGCGCGGGCGGCGGCGAGGGCGGCGGCGGCGCGTTCGGGGAGCCGGGCTCCCCGCTCGGCTTTTTCGGCGAGTGAGAGAGGGGGGGGGGGCGGAGTGGTGCGCGCCAACTACTGGTGCAACGCCAACTTGCGACCGACAAAGCATGGCGCCCCGCTCCACGCCCTCTCTCGACCCCCTGCCTCCTTGTTGTCCCTCACGCCCACAAATCAAAGTCCTGCAGCCGCAGCCACACCTCGTTGAGCCGCGCGGGCGGCAGCAAGGTGTCGGGGCCATTGTAGACGGCGAGGAAAGGGGTGGCGTCCGGGGCGACAGACAACCCGGCGGCCGCAAGATCCGCCCTCAACCGGCTTTCGGCCCGGGCCGCCGCCGCGTCGCCGGCAAACCCGGTGAACGCGCCGCACGCGTAATCGCCGGCGGGCAGGTCGGCTAGCGTGATGCCAGAGTCGGGGGGGGGGGGGGGCGGGGGCGCCCCGTCGGACGGGAGGACAAACCGCATCGCCCCCCCCCCCGACAGCACCGGCGTCGTCATGGCCACGCCGCGGTCGGTGATGTAGTCGACCAGGGGCTTGAACGCCGCGAAGCCGGCGCCGCCGCCCGCGGCGCACGACGCGACGCGGAGCGGTGTCTCAAACCGCCGCACCTCGAACTTGGCCGCCTTCCGCAGCAAGTCGCCCGCCGCCACCGCGACCGCGGCCGGCGGGCGGGCCAGGGTCGCGACTTGGCGCGCGACGTGCGCGGCGGCTTCGGCCGAGAAATAGGCCTGGTTCGTCACCGCGTCCCACGTGTCGGCGTGGTAGCAAAACTTCCCCTCCGCGTCCACCCGCATCACGCTCGTCCCCGTGAACGCGAGGGCCGGCGCGATGGAGGCGGGGAGGGCGGCGACGCGCATGCGCATCGTCCAGCGCGTCGTCAGTTCGCGCGGCCCCGTCTGGCGCACGCCCCGGAGGATGAACGTGGGGGAGAAGACGCGGCGCAGGGCGGCGATGTTGAACTTGTAGCCGGCCAGGGTGGAGTATCTGGGAGGGGGAGAGGGCGGGTGGGTTTTGTTTCCGTCTTCGCCCGCCGCCGCGCTCCCCCTCTCCCCCCTCACTTTGTGATCGGGTCCAGGAACTCCACCGCGTCCGCGTACGCGCGCGCGTCGATGCCGACGTCGTCAAAGAGGTGGGGGAGGTCGCGCTCCAGGAACGCGGCGCGGTCCTGACCAAGGGGCGGGGCGGGGGGGGGGGGTCGGAGGCCGCATTACCCCTTTCCGTTCCTCTCCCGCCCGCGCCAATGCGCCACACACCGCCATGAACGGCGTCATGGGGGCGCCGGGTGCCCACGCGTCGTCGGCGGGGCCGGGCCGCGTCGGGGGGGGGGCGGGCGCGCCGGCGGTGGGCGCCGCGCGCGGCGGCCGGGGCACGGCCGGGCGGCGAGGCGGCGGCGGCGCACGCGCCGGGAGGCGCGGGCGGGTGGGGAGGCGCATGGCAGCACGGGCAAAGGAGTGGCGTGGTCGCGCGATGCAGCAATCCCACTCCCGCCCCCCGCCCGACGCCCCAATCGCCGGGCCGATTCGCATCATGGCCCCGCCCCGCCCCGCCGACTCGCCGCGCGCCGTCGTCCTCGTCACGGGCGGCACCGGCCTGGTCGGCCGCGCGGTGGAGGATGTCGTCGCCGCCGACCCGATCCCCGGCTGGACCTTTGTCTTTGCGGGGTCGAAAGACGGCGACCTGACAGACCCCGCCGCGACGGCGGCCCTGTTTGAGCGGGTCGCCCCGACGCACGTCCTCCACCTGGCGGCCTTTGTCGGGGGGCTCTTCGCCAACATGGTGCGCGGGCGGGTGTGGGAAAAGTGTAGATTGGAGCCGTGTGGGGGTGGGGAGGGGTGGGCGGGGGGGGAGGGGGGCGCGGGCGGCGCATCGGCGCTGTTTGAAAGGGCGGGGTCGCCGCGGGAGGGCCGCCACCGACCCCGTCCCCCGCCCTCCGCCCCGCACCCCATCCCAGAAATACAAGGTCGAGTTCTGGCGCAAGAACGTGATGATGCAGGTCGGTCGAGGGAAGGGAGGGAGGGGTGCCGCGCCGCCGCCGGCGGACAGCGCCGCTAAGCCCCAGACACCCCGCCGACCGCCACACCCACACCCCTCTCTCCCCAGGACAACGTCATGCAAGAGTGCCACAAGCGGGGCGTCGCCAAACTGGTCTCCTGCCTGTCCACGTGCATCTTCCCCGACGCGACGGCGTACCCCATCGACGAGACCATGATCCACGCCGGCCCGCCGCACGCGTCCAACGAGGGGTACGCGTACGCCAAGCGCATGGTGGACGTGCAAAACCGGATGTACGCGTCCCAGTTCGGGTGCGCGTTCACGTCTGTCGTGCCGACCAACATTTTCGGCAAGCACGACAACTTTCACCTGGCCGACTCGCACGTCATCCCCGCCATGATCCACAAGTGCCATGTGGCCATGCGGGAGGGCACCGACTTCGTGGTCCTCGGCTCCGGCGCGCCGCGGCGGCAGTTCATCTTCTCGAAAGACCTCGCGCGGTTGATGCTCTGGACGCTCCGCTCGTACGACGAGCCCGACCCCATCATCCTGTCGGTGGGGGAGGAGGACGAGGTGTCGATCGGGGAGGTGGCGGCCATGGTGGCGGCCGCGATGGGGTACAAGAAAGAGCTCAAATTCGACACGACCGCCGCCGACGGGCAGTTTAAGAAGACCGCGTCCAACGCCAAGCTGCGCCGCTACCTACCGGACTTCCGGTTCACCCCCATGCACGAGGCGCTCAAGGAGACGGTCGACTGGTTTGTCGCCAACTTTGACGCGGCGCGCAAGTGACGGGGGGGGGGGGGGGGGGGGGGAGGGGAGAAACGACACAAACCAACACGGCGGGCGGCGCAGCGCGGTGGGCGGCCTCTGGTGCAATACGGCGCCCTCGAGAGACGGCTGGTGGGGGCCGCGCGCGGTGGTTACATCACAGGGCGCGCACGCGCGCGGCGGCGGCCCCTTCGCCAGCGCGGAACCATTTCCGCCCCTCCGCACCCCCCCCCAAAGCTGCGAGCCTGGATCTGCGTCGCGTTCTTCCCCCCGTGCGGCGTTGCGTTGGTTGTTGTTGTTGGCGCGCCGTGCCAGGACGCGGGGCGCGCGCGCGGCCGCTTTGCGCGGGTTGAAGCAGCGCGCCGCCACTGCCGCCCCCCCCCCTCCTCCACCCCTTCAGTAGCGCAGGTACGCGGTCGGGTCGGACGCCATCTCCAGGTCGGCGTCCACCATTTCGTGGACGAGCGCCTCCAGGGACGTGCGCGTCGGGTCCCACCCGAGTACGTCGCGCGCCTTGGCCGGCTCCCCGAGCAGGAGCTCCACTTCCGCGGGGCGAAAGTATTTGGGGTCGATGCGCACCACGACGTCGCCGGACCGGGGGCCGGAGGCGACGACGCCGACCTCCTCGACCGACCCGGTCTTGCCCTCCCAGCGGATGGGGAGGCCGGCGCGGGCGAACGCCATCTCTGTGAAGGCGCGCACGGTGGTTGTCTCCCCGGTGGCGACGACAAAGTCGTCGGCCTGGAGGCGGGAGGGGGGAGGGGGCGTGAGCGAGGGGGGGCGCGCGCGCGCGCTCCTCCCTTCCTTGTCCTCCCCACCCCTCCCCTCCCCGCCCACCTTGTCCTGCTGCAGCATGCGCCACATGCACTCCACATAGTCGCGCGCGTGCCCCCAGTCACGCTTGGCGTCGATGTTGCCGAGCGCGAGGTGGGCCTGTTTCCCCAGCGTGATGCGCGCGACGGCCATCGTCACCTTGCGCGTCACAAAGATCTCGCCGCGCCGCGGCGACTCGTGGTTGAACAGGATGCCGTTGCACGCGTACATGCCGTACGCCTCGCGGTAGTTCTTGACCGCCCAGAAACCGTACAGTTTGGCGACGGCGTACGGCGAGCGCGGGTGGAAGGGGGTCGTCTCCGACTGCGGGACTTCGTGGACTTTGCCGTAGAGTTCGGAGGTGGAGGCCTGGCGAGGAAGAGGGAGGGCGGGGTGGGCGGGGATGTTTATTTTTTTGGTCCGCGAAACGAAGGAACAAAACTCTTTCCTCTCCCTCCCCTCCCTCCCCTCCTCCCTCTGACCTGGTAGAAGCGGGTCGAGTGGGTGAGGCCGGTGACGCGCACCGCCTCGAGCAGGTTCATGACGCCCTGGGGGAGGGGGGAGGGAGGGCAGGGAGCGTGAGACGGGGTCGCCGCGCGCGGCCCGCGACCCCCGCCCGCCTCCCTCCGCCTCCTCGCACCACGCCCGACGACTGCGCCGTGTACAGGGGCAGCTCGAACGAGACTTGGACGTGCGACTGGGCGCCCAGGTTGTAGATCTCGTCGGGGCGGGTGTCGCTGGGAGGAGAGACGTAGGGAAAAGGGGGGGCCGCGTCGGGGCGGGCGCGGGGGCGGCCATTCGAACGCCCGGCGCCGGCCGCGCCCTCCTCCTCCGCGTTAAAAGGCGGGAAACGGGGTCCGGCGATCGCCGCGCGCGCAATCAGGGCGGGAGCGGGCGCGGGTGCCCGCGCACGCACGCCCGCGCCGCGGCCGCGCGCGCCGCCCGCCCGCCAGCGCCCCCACCCCCTCCACCCGCCTACCTGAGCAGCATGCAGAGCGAGCCAAAGTCGATGAGGTCGGCGTAGTGCAGGAAGAAGCGCTCGGAGCCGGGGTAGCCTGGCGGGAAAAGTCGAATGGGGGGGGAGGGTGATGGCGGGGAAGGCGGGGCGCGCGGGATCGGGGCCGCCCGCGCTCGCGCGCGCCCCGATGGGTGCCCCGGGTTTGGGTCGGGCGTCCCGGGGGAGGGCGCGCGGCGGGAGGGCCGGGCCGCGGCGCGCGGGGCGGGCAAGACCGCACGATCGCAGGCGCGCGCGCCGCCGCGACCCGCGCGCCGCCGCCCGCAGGCCCGCCACCGCCGCCGCCGCGCACAGGGCCCCGCCCCATCCCTGTCGACTCACTCTTGGTGTCCACGATGTGCTCCAAGCGCGGGTGGTTGTAGCTCGACGCACGGCGCTTGAGCCCGTGCACGACGTAGCCCTTGTCGAGGAGCAGTTCCGTGAGGTACGACCCGTCCTGGCCGGTCGCGCCCGTGACCAGGGCGACGCGGCGGGGGGCGCCGGTGGCCGGGTCGAGGGCGACGGCGGCGGCCGCGTTCTTGACGGGGGACGTGTTGGTGGCCATGGCGGAGGGCCGGAGGGGGTGAGAGGGGTGTGGGAGGGGTCGCGCCAGGGGTGGCGGTGGTGGCGGGGTGTGACGAGGCTGCGGCGACGGCAGCGGTCTCACTCTTCGGCGCGGGCGTGTCGCCCGCGCGTCGCGCCGCCCGCCCGTTCTCGCCCCCGCCCGATCCCGACATGCGCGTCTGCGCGCCCGCGGCGTCGCGCCGCCTCTGCGCGGCGCCCAACCGCCGGCCGCGCCCGAATCGCCCGCCGCCCCGCCCTCAATCCCACCCTCCCACCGCCCTTCCGCCCGCTCTCGCCGACGCCGCGGCCCACGCCGTCGACTGGGCGGCCGCCCACCGCGACCCGGTGGCCGCGGCCGCGACGGCGGCTGGGGCCTACGCCCTGGTCAAGGCGTTTGACGTGATCGCGGCCCGCGGCTGGCTGGACCGGGTGCGTGGGACGAGTGCGGGGGCGGGTGGCGGGCGGGGAGCGAGTCCGAGGCTCGCGCGGTCACCCTCACCCTTTCCTCCCCCCTTTCAGACTGTCACCCGCAAGCTCGTGCACACACTGGCGGGCCCGGGCTACGTCCTGTGCTGGCCGCTGTTCAGGTGCGGGGGTGGCGGTGGAGGGAGGTGGGGGCGGGAGCGTTGGCGACGCGCGCGCGCGAGAGCCTCCCTCCCACCCCGTCCCTCCTCCCAGCGCCGCGCCCGAGGCGCGCTACTTTGCGACGGCCGTGCCCGCGCTCAACGCGCTGCGGTGAGAGACGAGGAGAGGGAGGGAGGGGGCAGGGACTGTGGGCGGCGGCCGGCCGCCCACCCTCCCTCCCCTCCCGCCTTGCAGCCTGATCCTTGTCGGCACCGGCCTCGTCCACCATGAAGGCTCCATCAAGTCCATGACCCGCAGCGGGGACCGGTGAGGGAGGGAGAGGGTGGGGGCCGGCGCGGCGACCGGGCCGGACACGCTTCCCACCCTCCTCGCACCCCTCACTTCCCTCCAGCCGGGAACTGCTCCGCGGCCCCCTCTACTACGTCGCCGCCCTCATCGCCGCCACCCTGCTCTTCTGGCGCCCGTCCCCCGTGCCCGCCCTGGTCGTGGCGTGCATGTGCGGCGGCGACGGCGCGGCCGACCTCGTCGGCCGCCACGTCCGGTCCCCCCGCCTCCCCTGGAACCGCGCCAAATCCGTGGCCGGCTCCCTCGCCATGCTCGCCACGTCCACCGCCATGGGCGCCGGCCTGCTGCTCCTGTTTGCGCGGTGGCGCGCGTTTGCGCTGCCCGACCCCGCGGCCGCCGTCGCCGCCGCCGCGGCCACCGCCCTCGCCGCCACCGCCGTCGAGTCCCTGCCCGTCGCCTGGGCGGTGGACGACAACCTGAGCGTGCCCGCGGTGGCGGCCGCGGCGGGGTGGTGGCTCTTTCTGGGAGGGGGTGGGTGAGGGAGAGCGCGAGGGGGCGGTGGCCGCCCCGCCGCCCGCCACCACAATGCAGCCACCACAATGCGTCCGGCCACAGAGCGTGCGTGGGCCACTGCCGCCCCGCGTCCCTCACTCTGCCGCCGCGGCGGGCCACGCCGGCCGCGGCGCGCGCGCGCCGCCGCGGCCCGCGCCGGGGGCCGCCGCCGCGGGCGGCCCCGGCTCGCCGGAGTGCTCCCAGTAGCAGAAAGAGCCGTCCAAGTCGGCGGACGAGGTCGGGGAGGGAGGGGCGGCGGGGTCGAGAGGAGCCGGCCCCCCCCCCGCACCACTCACGCCCGCCGGGTCGCCCATCATGTGCGCCATGCGCGCGCCCTTCGTCCTCAGGTAGTCCACCGAGTGCGCCTGCGCCTGCACGAGGCAGGGCACGCGGGCGACGACGTCGACGCCGAGCGCGACGAGCGCGTCGACCTTGCGCGGGTTGTTGGTCATGAGGGCGACCGAGGAGACTCCCAAGTCTTTCAATATGTTGGCGACCGAGCTGTACTCCCGGCAGTCGTCGGGGAGGCCGAGCGCGCGGTTGGCGTCGACGGTGTCGAGGCCGGCCGAGTCTTGCAGCGCGTAGGCCGCGATCTTGTTCGCGAGGCCGATGCCGCGCCCTTCCTGCTGGAGGTAGACGACGATGCCGACGCCGCCGGCCTGGATGGCGTCGAGCGCGAGGGCGAGCTGGTCGGCGCAGTCGCATTTGAGGGAACCCAAAACTTCAGACGTGAAGCACGCGTCGTGCACGCGCAGGGGGACCGCCGCGCCGCCCTCGGGGGCGCCCGTCATGATGGCGGCGGGTTCGGTGTAGGTGCGGCCGCCGTCGAGCTGCAGGAGAGAGAGGAGCGACGTGGTGGCCGCCGTCGGCCGCCGTCGCGTCGCCGCATGCCAGCCCTCGCCCGCGCCTCCACCGCCCCCACCACCCCACACTCCCCTCCTCTCACCGTGTGCCGGTACCCGCGCAGGCGGAACTTGCCGCGCCGGGTGGGGAGCACGGTCTCGGCGACAAAAGTCGTGTCGCCAGGCCACGCGGGGCAGCCGGGGGGGGGCGCCGCGTAGTCGTCGGGGGTGGAGGCGTCGCCCGCGCCGCTGGCGACGCGCGCGGGGCGCGCGGGCGGCGCCTGGGCCCGCAGCCTCCTCGCCGCGGGCGGCTGCGCGCGGCGCGGCGCCCCCGCGGCGCCCGGCCCGGGGCGCGGTCCGGCGGCCGCGCCGGTCGCGGCGCGGGCGTGCATCTCGGGCGGCAGAGTGGGGGCGCGGCTGGCGCGCCACGCGCGTCAGCGCTGGCCACTCTCCGCGAGGTGCAGGCGCGGCGGGCGCCGCCATGGCTGGCTGAGTCGCATCCGTCCCGCGCCCATGCAGGCGCCCCGCGCGCCCCCGTGGCGCGCGCCGCCCGCGCGTGCGCGCGCGCCGCCCCGGCCGGGGGCCGGGCCGCCCGCCGCCCGCAAGGTGTGGGAGGCAGGGTATGTCGGGCGCTATGCGTCGCGTGGGAAGGCGGGATCGCGCCCACGCCCAGCCCTCGCCCTCAACCACCGCCTTCAGTCGTCGACCTCGTCGTCCGACTCGGACGGCGACGCCGCGGCCCCGTCCCGCCCGCCGCCGCGCATCATCGACACGTCCCGGCTCGGCCTAAAAACCCAGAAAAAGCTGGTGGCAGCCGCCCGCGTGGCGGCGACGCCGCGCGCCCCTCCCGTTGCGAAAAAGTGGCGCCGCCCGAAACCCGACCCGGACGCCGTCGCCGCCGCGGCGGCCGAGGAGGAGGCGCGCAACAAGGCGGCGCGGGGGACGAGCGTGGCGCTGCGGGGGTTGTACGGGACGCGCGGCGACCAGCAGGTCGGGGGGGGGGAGGGAGGGGGGCGGGGGGGGGGCGCGTCCGCGCGCGCCCTCACGCACCCCACCCCTGCAGCCGCCCGTGCTCCTTGTCGACGGCTACAACGTGGCCCACGAAGCGGCGCGGTCGCCCGGCCTGTCCCGCGCGCGCCGCGCCCGGATCGACCCCGCGCTCGCGCCGCTCGACGCGGCGCGAGCGTCGCTGTTGCTCGACCTCGCCGAATACTCGGCCGTCGCCGGCGTGCGCGTCGTGGTCGCGTTTGACGCCATGGGTAACGCAGAGGCACCCGCTTTGCAGCGGGACACCGTCGCGGGCGTCGACGTCGTGTTCACCGCGGCGACCGACGCCGACGCCTTTCTCATCGCGGAGGCGCGGCGGTTGGCCGCGTCGGGGTGCCCGCGCGTGGTGGTGGCGACGGCCGATAGGGAGCTGGCCGTCTGCTTGGACTGGGAAAAGACGGGGTGGGTGCCTTCGGCAGTCCTGCTGCGCGAGATGGCGCGGTCGCTGAAAGCGGCCGACGCGGCGTACGAGATTCAGGCCGCCGCCGACCGCGCGGCGGCCGGCGGGCTCAGCGCGAGCCTCAAGGGTGCGCAGGCGGCGGGCCTGGCCGCGCTCAAGGAGCGGCTCCTGCGCGAGCGGCGAGGCGAGAGATAGGGCGGCCGCGCAACCGCCGAGCTCCCGCCCGCCTCCCCCACCTCGCCCACCACGCCGCGGCCGAGATAAGAGTGTCAGCATGGAGTGTGGAGCAGCATTGAAAGCATCGGACTTGTCGGGGAGAGGAGAGAGAGGCGCGAAGAGGCGACGCGCGCAGCGCCGACGCCCTCCTCGTCACACCGCCCCGATGGCCGCCGCCTCGCGGTACCTGTCGATCGACCCCCCGCTCGACTTTGCGGAATCTCCCTCCAGCTCCGCCCGCGGCGGCGGCGGCGGCGGCGCGCGGGCATGGCGGCCGCCCGCGGGCGACGTCGGCGCGTCGGGAGGCGCCACCCGCTCCGTGTGGGCGGCGCCGGCCAAGCGGACCGATGATGCGCTGGACGCGGCGGTGGCGTATCTCAAGAATCGGGACGGCGTCGACAAGGTATGAGGGAGAGAAGAGAACGGGGGTCGGGCGCCTGAAAACGGGGCGCACCGACGCGGCCGGGTGGTGTCGGGGTGCCCGCTCACGCCATACGAGGCGGATGGAGGCCGCAACCCTCTGCTTTCCGACCCCCTTTTTCTCCAGGTTTTGAAAATCATACGCTACACCGCCAAGCTCATCCTCGCCACCCGCCTGCGCGACGCTGACCCCCTGGCCTCCCCTGCGGCCGCCAAGCTGAAGCGGTTGGAGGCTTCCATCGGGGACGCGCGCAAGGCTTACAGGGTCGGCAAGTTTTTGCAGGGCGTGCAAGCGCTGCGCCGGGTGGGATGGGGGCCGACCGCGCCCCTGGCCGTGCTGGCAGGTGTGTGGTGTGGAGTGGGGCGGGTGAAGGCGGTGGGAGAAGCGAGGGTGTGCCGCGTGCCACGCCCCGCCCTTCCCTCCACCTCTTCAGCCGCCGGCGATGCGGCCTACTACGCCATCGAGCAAGGCACCTGGCTCGTGCGCGCGGGTGCCGTCGACGCGCGGTACGCGCGGCGCCTGGCGCGCGCGTCGGCGGCGGCGGAACTGCTCTCGTACGCGGGGTCGGCGTCGCTCGCCGCCCTGGCCGCCGCCGCCGCGGCCGACCGCGAGCGCGTTCTCGCCTTTCGGTTGCGCGCCGCGATGGCGTCCCGGGACGAGCGGGCGGCGCGGAGCTTGGAAGGGCAGCTGGCCACCGCCGCCGCCGCGCGGCGCGCTTCGGAAGCCTCCCTCCTTCAGGACGCGTGCGACGCCCTGCTCGCCGCGGCCGACCTGGGCGACGGCAAAGGGCCGATCGCATCGTCCCGGGGGCTGCTCGCGGCGGCAGGGCTGGTCAGCGCGCTGCTCGGGGCGAGGAAGGCGTGGCTCAAGTGAAAAAGGGTGGGGGGGTGTCGGTGCGTGTTTCAAGTTCTCTCTCTCTCCACCCTCGCGCCCACGGCCGCCAACTCGACGTCGACCGGCGGCGGCGGCGGCGGCCCGCCGCCGCCCCACGGCGCGTCGTCGCCGTCGCCGAGCGTGTCCACCACCGCCCGCTCCGCCCCGCCCCCGCCCGCCTTCAAAGCCGCGCCCACGCTGCGGCGGGCGAGGAGGACGACGTAGGACGCGGCGGCGGCGGCGAGCGCGGCGCCGAGCGCGGCGAGGCCGACCGCGGCCGGGCCCGCGGGGCCGGCCCGGCCTTCCACGATATCGGCGAGGGAGGCGGCAAGGGACCCGAGATATGCAAAGGCCGCGCACCAGGGCGCGACAGCGGCGGCGGAGGCGAGGATGGCGGGCAGGGGTTTGACGCCGGTCGCGGGCAGCACATAGTTGAGCGCGTTCCAGGGCACCGCCGGGCTCAACCGCAGCAGGGCAACCAGCCTCCACCCGCCCCTGGTCACCGCCGCGTCGAGCGTGGCGAAGCGGGGCGGCGCCGACGCGAGCCAGGCGGCGACGCGCGCGCGGAGCAGGGTGCGGCCCAGGGCGAACGCGGCGGCCTGGCCGGCGGCCAGGCCGGCCCAGGAGATGAGAGCGCCAACGACAGGGCCAAAGAAGGCGCCGGCGAGCAGGCAGAAGAGCGAGGCGGGGAGGAGCGCGACGACGGCCGCGGCCTCGACAGCGGCGAACAAGGCCCCGCCCGCCACCGGATGCCCCGCCACCCAGTCCATGGTGCGCGGGTCGGCCACCGCCGCCGCGAGCGCGCCCGCACCGCCGCCCGCGAGCCAGTGCGCGAGCGTGAGCGCGGCGACGCCGACCGCAGTGAGCGCGGCGTACCGAGCCGCGGTCGCGCGCGTCGGGCGTTCGCCGCCTGACGGCAGGGCTTCGTACGCGCGCCGCGCCCAGCTTGGCAGGGCGAGGCGCGGCAGAAACGCGTCGAGCGCGCCGCGGGGCACTGGCGGACGCGCCGCGGGCGGCGGTTGGGCATTGGTGGGCGCCATCACGGCCGGCGCCGCCGCTCGCTGGCGGCGCGGCGCGGCGGCGCCCGCCGGCCGTGAAGAGTGGCGCGGCGGGCGACGGCGGCATCGCCCACTCCACAGCCCCCTCCGTCGTTGTTTTCCTCCATATGCCATATGCGGGACTGGCGGTAGTCCTCGTATCTCCCCGCGTCCCCGAGAATGTCGGCGCGGCCGCCCGCGCCGCGTCCAACTACGGCGTCGCCGACCTGCGCGTCGTCTCCCCCCGCTGCGACCCCCGCGGCGAGGTGGCGGCCCGCGTGGCGGTGTGCGCACCTGCGTTCGCGTCCATGACGGTGCACGAGACGCTCGCCGGCGCGCTCGACGGCGCGCTCGCGGTCGGCCTCTCGCGCCGCGCGGGCAGCGCCCGCCGCGCGTACGCGTCTCCCCGCGCGCTGTTGGATGACGCATCCGGGCGCTACACCTTGCCGCGGCCGCCGGGCGCGCCCACACTGGCCCTCGTCTTCGGCCGCGAAGAGTCGGGCCTCGCCGCCACGGAGCTCGCCCTCTGCGCCGCGTGCGTGGCCCTGCCGGACGTCGACGCCGGCTTTGGCTCGCTCAACCTGGCCACCGCGGTCGCGGTGACGCTGGCGCTGCTGGCCGGGGCGGCGGGGGGCGGGGGGGGCGGCGTGAGCGCCGGCGCGTCCCACACCCCGGCGGCCCCCGACCCTCCCGCCCCTGCGGCCACGGTGGACGCGACCGTCTCCCGCATCGCAACCCTGTGCGACGCCCTGGGCCTGGGCGGCGCCGAGACGGTGGGCGGCGGCGGCGCGCACGGCCGGAAAAAGCGCGTCCCCGCGCACGCGCGGGCGATTCTGGCGCGCGCGGGGGCGACCGCGGACGAGCTGGGGGCTGTGCACGCGGTTTTGCGGGCGGTTGAAGGGCGGCTGGGACAGGAGGTGTAGAGAGAGTCGGACGCAGCGGCGACGCGGGGGCACCGCAACACTCTCCCGTCGGCCCGCCCCGACGCCCCATGCCGCCCGCGCGCTGACCGACGCAGAGCGTGCTCATTCGTGTGCCGGGCGCCGAGCGTGCGCGCGCGCCCGCCGCGATGGCCGCGCCGCGCGGGCCGCGCGGTCGCGCGCCCGCGGGCGACCCCCGGGCGCTCGCCCGCGAGCGCGTCACACCCAATGGCCGCCGCCTGGTGGGGCGCATACCGCCCGCGCCCTTTGGCCGCCCTCAACTCCCGTGCGTGCGCGCCGCGCCGGCGGCGCCCGACGGCCCGCCGCCCGACCGCGCGCGGCGGGTGGCGGCTATCAAGGCGCCCGGTGACGAACGCGAAATGGTGGCCGAGGCCGCGGCCGAAGGGGCCGAGGCCGAGGGCGTCTCGACCGCGCCCGCGGCGGACGCCACCACCGCCCCTCCCGCCGCCCCCTCGTGCCCCCTCGCCGACGCCGACTTTTACGCCACCCGCCCCGGCCCCCTCGCCGCCATCGTGCGCGCCGGCCGCCGCGGGTCGTGGGCGGGGCTGCCCGCGCGCTACCGCGTGTCCGCCGCGGCCAGCATGGCCTTTGTCGTCTGCAACATGGTACACAGAGAAGGGAGGAGGGGTGCGGGCGTGCTCAGGGGGCGCTGGCGGGCGTCGGGCGAGACCCAACCACCGCCACCCTGACGCACCCTCTCCCCCCCCACCCTCTCCCCCGCCTCCTCAGGACAAGGTCAACATGTCGGTCGCCATCATCCCCATGGCCGCCGAGTTTGGGTGGTCGGCGTCGACCGCGGGCGCGGTGCAGGCCGCGTTTTTTGCGGGGTACCTCGCGACCCAAATCCCGGGCGGCTACGCGTCCGCCCGCGTCGGCGGCGCGACCACGCTCCCGCTGGGCGTCGCGCTGTGGTCGGCCGCGACGGCGGCCGTGCCGGCGGGCGCGGGCGCGGGGCTGCCGCTGCTGTTGGCGGCGCGCGTTGCGGTCGGCGCCGGCGAAGGCCTGGCCCCCGCGGCCGCCACCGACATGATCGCCCGCCTCGTCCACCCTGCCGAGCGCGCGCGCGCCGTCTCGTTCGTCTATGGCGGGTTGCACGCAGGATCCTTGATCGGCCTCCTCGCCGCGCCGCCGCTCATCGCCACGTTTGGCTGGCGCTCTGTGTTTTACGGTTTCGGCGCCGTCGGCCTCGTGTGGACCGCCTACTTCAACACGGTGCTGGCGGGCGTGGAGAATGCGGACCCAGGGGCGGCGGCGGCGCTGCGGGGGACCGCGGCCGCGCCGGGCGCCGCGCCCGGCGGGGGGGGGGGGGCGCGCGCGGGGGGGGGGGTGGATTATGGGGCCCCGGGGGGGGGGGGGGCGGTGGGGGGGCCCGGGGCCGCGGGGGGCGCCGCGCCCGGCGCCCCCCCCCCCCCCCGTCCCCTGGCGCGCCTTCCTGCGGTCGACCCCCGTCCGCGCCCTGGCCTTCACCCACCTGGCCAACAACTGGCTGCACTACGTGCTCATGGCGTGGCTTCCGTCCTACTTCCGCGCGACGCTCTCCCTGTCCCTCGACCAAGCCGCCGCCGTCTCCCTCCTCCCCCCCGCCGCCGCCCTGGCCGTCGCCACCGTGGCCGGTCCCGCGGCGGACGCGCTGCTGGCCGCGGGCGTGGGGCTGGCGACCGCGCGGAAGCTGGCGCAAGGGGCTGCGTTTCTCGCGCCGGCCGCGTGCCTCGCCGCGGCGGGGACCGTCGCGCGCGGCGACGGCCCCGCCACCGTCGCCTGCATCACCGGCGCCCTCGGCCTCTCCTCCCTCTCCCTCGCGGGCCTCTACTGCAACCACGCCGACCTCTCCCCGCGCCACGCCCCCCTCCTCCTGGGCGGCACGACCGCGGTCGGCGCCCTGCCGGGCATCGTGGGCGTGGCGGCGACCGGGGCGCTGCTGGACGCGACGGGGGGGAACTGGGAGGCGGCCATGTTTGCGCCGACGGTCGCGCTGCTGCTCGTGGGGGCGGGCGTCTTCTGGGTGTTCGGCGAAGCCGAGGAGCAAACGTGGGAGGACGACGGTCCCTTTGCGGTGGAGATTTGGTGGGCGCGGGCGCGCGGCGGCGGCGAGAAAAGTGATTGATTTTTGGTTGTCGCTGTTTTGGGGGGGCGGCGGGACCCCTGAAGCCCGCCTTCATGGTTTCCAGTCGGCAGCTGGTTTGTGTGGCGGCGTGCAACTCGGGCGCGCGAATCCGTATCGAGGAGCAAGCGCCACAGAGCAAAGCCGCCGACCGCCACCACACCCCTCCCCTCTCCCCCTACCCTCCTCCCCATCACCCGACCACCCCCGCCAGCCGCTTCTCCAGCGATTCCACAAACCGAGCCCGCCGCTCGGCGCGCGGGCCGAGGAGGTTGACCGGGAGGGCCTCCCCTTCCGCGGGGCGGATCGGCACCAAATCCTCCCGCTCCCAGCGCCGCATGCACCAGCAAAACGCGAAGAGGGGCAGGAGAACGGCGGCTTGGATGAGGTTGACCGCGGTGAAGTCGCCGCCGAGGCCGTGCAGGCCCCAGGACGTGAGGGGGAGTTGGACCAACCCCACCGCGCCGTTGACGCAGTTGTCGACGGCGACCATGCGGCCAAAGTGGCGGAAGCCGAAGAGGGCGCCGAAGATGGTGAAGTACGAGGTGTAGAGGAAGAAGCGGCCGTACGTCCACAAGATCAGGGTGACCGCCTGAAAGCGCAGGGACGGGATGGCTTGGGCCAGGGACGCCGCCAGGTTCAGCAGGTTGATCGTCGCCAGCGTGGCGCCATACCCCTTGTGGTCGAGCAGCCACCCGATGGCGGGGATGCCCAAAAAGCCAAACGCGGGCACGACCGACGCCATCTTGGTGAAGGCCCACCCCGTGCCCGCGTCCCCTTTGTGCGCCAGCTGCAGCCGCGTGGTGCCCAGGTAGAATTGGAGGCAGAGGACGTTGAGGGTGTAGAACGCGCCCATCCCGGTCGACTCGGGGGACGCAAACTGCGCCCAAAACGGTTTCTCCCGCAACTCCACGAAGCGGCGGGCCTCAAAGGCGAGTTTGCCATAGGTTTCCGTGGGCGCGCGGGCGGGCGGGGGGGCGCCGGGCGGGGGGCGGGGCTCGCCGTGCGCGGCCGCCGCGGCCGCCGCGGTCGGCGAGTCCAAGTCCGCCCACCCGGGGTCGGCAGAGTCGCCGCCGCCCGCGGGGCGCAGGCCCATGTAGGCCAGGGCGGCCTCGCCAGACAGGGGGCCGGGCGACGGGGCGGCGCCGGGGGTGGTCGGTGAGACGGGCGGGAGCTCGGCAGGGCCCGCGCCCGCGCCTTGGCCTTCCTTGCCCATGCCCACCAGCGCCACTTCGGACGGTGCCCCGGCCAGCGGCGGCGGCGCGGCGGCGCGCGGCCCGTAGTCGCGGCGCGCGACGACGGCAAAGCGGCCCTTGCCCGCCCACACGACCGCCTGCCCCACGCGCAGCGCGTGCCAGGGCTGCACCCAAAAGGCGAGCGGAACCCAGAGCGCGCACACGCCGGCGTAGGACGCGAGTATGGCGCGGAAGGCGGCTTCGGAAGAGGCCGGGTCGACGCCGGGCCCGCTCCCGCCGCCGCCGGTCGCCGCCCACACCATCTCCAGAAAGTAAAACACGATGCCACAGCCCGTGAAGCCGGCCACGAGCAGGGACGACACGAGGCCGCGGCGGGCGGGGAAGAGGTTGGACGCGTGAAACTGGGCGAGGTGGAACGTGATGCCCCCGAGGCCGAGCAGCGCGGCCGCGGCGGTTAGAGCGCCCGGCAACTGCCGGCCATACGCCAGCAACAACAATGACGCCGCGTTGAGCAGGGCGCCGAGGCAGGTCGTCAGCTTCGGGCCGATCCAGTCGAGCACGGGGCCGACCGCGACGGGGCCCGCGTTGAGCGCGAAGACGCCCACCGTCCAAAGGACGGCCAATCTGTTTTCCTGGGACTTGCAGACGGTGCCTGAAAGGGGAGGAGAGGGAGGGAAGGTCGCGACTCGGGTTTTTTTTTTAGCCCATAACCCTTCTTCTCTCATCTCCTCCTTCCCACCTGGCGCGACGTCCGTGGGGCAATCCTCCGAGTAGACGCCCTGCGCCTTGAGCATGAGGGCGAGCGCGTTCCAGCCGAAGATGAGGCCGCCTGAGGGGGGAAGGGGGTCGTTGGCGGCGCCCCAATGCCGGCGCGGCCGGTGTCGCGCCCGGCATCGCGCTTGGCGTCGCTCGACGTGGAGCGGGCGCCGGACGGGGCCGCGGCGTGTCCGCGGCGCGCGATGGGGCGCCTGGGCGCCGCCGCCCTCTCTTCGCCCCTTTCTCCATCACGCACCCATTAAAAACTCTCCGATGAACGACTGGGCAAGCAGCACGTTCTTGGACTCGCGCCAGCCGCGCGGCAAATCGAGGCGGTCCATCGCGGCGGGGGCGCGGGGGAGCGCGGGAGCGCGGGAGTCGGGGGGTCAGCGCGACATGGATAAGGGGGTGTGTCGGGGGCGGGGCGCGGGAGAGTGAGCGCGGACACCGCGCCTTCGTACTCTCCCGCGATGCGGGCCGTCACCTCTGCAGCCTCCCGCGCCGCCCGCGCCTTCACCACCATCCCCGCCATCGACGTCCGTCCCCTGCTCGACCCAACCGCCAGCGCTGCGGCTGTCGCATCCACCTCGGCCGCGCTCGACGCCGCGGCTGCGACCGTCGGCTTTTTCTCCATCGCCCGCACCGGCCTGGACACGCGCACCCTGTTGCGGCATGCGGCGGCCTGGTTTGGGCTGCCGGACGCGGCCAAAGCGGCGACCGAGCTGGGGCCGGGGAGCGCGTATCGAGGGTGGCAGCGGCTGGGGGCCAACGTGACGCGCTACGGGGAGGGAGGGGGCGCCGGCTTTGCGCGCGACTGGCATGAAGCGATCGACCTGTACCGGGAGGTGGGGGGCGCAGGGGCGGGCGGCGGGCCGCTCGCCGCGCTCGACGCGGCGACCCTGCGCCCGTCGCCCCTCCACGGCCTCAACCCCTGGCCGTCGGCCGCCCCCGGCGCCCCCCCCGGCTTCGAGCCCGCGCTGCGCGCCCACATCGCCGCCTGCCTCACCCTCGGCGCCGCGCTCGCGCGCGGCCTCGCGCGCGGCGCGGCCCTCCCCTCGCCCGACTGGTTTGAGACGCCGGCCGGCTCCGGCATGACGCCGGCGAGCAGCTACTGGGTGACGCGCGTAATTCACTACCCGCCGCTGCCGCCCGAGGCGGCCGCGGCGGCGGCCGCCGCGGCTGCGGGCCGCGACTCGCCGCGCTCGGCCCCGCTCGGCTGCGGCGAGCACACCGACTATGGCGCGTTGACGCTCGTGGCGGCCGACGCGCCGGGGCTGCAAGTGCTGAACGCGGCGGGGGAATGGGTCTCCGCGCACCCTTCTTCCGACGACGCGCTCGTGGTCAACATCGGCGACGCGTACAGGGTCTGGAGCGCGGGGAGGTACACGCCGACGCTGCACCGCGTCGTGCAGGGTGGCGACGGCCCGCGCACGTCGGTCGCGGTGTTTTACGAGCCGCCGTTCGGCGGCGGCGTCGCCCCCGGCCTCCCTCCCGCGCCCGGCACCGCCCTCCCAGCCGCGCTCAACTATGGGCGCCACCTGGAGTCGAAAGTGCTGACCAATTTTGAGCTGTGACCGAAGTGGAGTGGGAGTTCGCGGCGTGGCGGTCGCCCGCCACCACTCTACCCCGCCCTCAGCCTCGGACCCGCGGCCGCGCCGCCCACTCTCTCCCGCGCGCGTGAGCCATGCCGCAGGCACCGCCACCCGCGCGGGCGGCGGCCGAGCCGGGCGCGCCGAATGCCATGCCTGTCCCGCCCGCCTCCTCGCGCGACCGCCCCGGCCGCTCGTCCTCGTCGTGCGCGGAGAGAAGCGAGCAGACTGCCGGGTGCAGCGGCCCAGGTGAACTAAGGGCACGGCGGCGCGCCGCGCGGCGCGGTGCGCATGGCTTGCTATGGCTGGCCCGTTCCCGGCACGCTCACGCTGCTTCCGCGCCCACCGCCCCGCCTGACGGTGTTCGAGACCAGCACACGTCGTTAGTGAGGGAGAAAAGACCCACGCACCCACCCCCCCTCTCTCCCTCAGCTCCGCGCTCGCCGTCCCCCCTCTCGCGCCCGCCCTGGCACCCCTCCCTCTCCTCCCAACCCTCGACCTCGTCCTCCGACGACGGCCTGGGCTCCTGGGAGGACGCGCCGCCCGACGTGCTGAGGCTGGTGGTGGCGCGGCTGGCGCCGGGCGACGTGCAAGCGGCGCTGCTCGCGTGCCGCGACTGGCACGACGGCTTTGCGGCCGGGCTCTCGTCCCTGCGCCCCAAACTGCTGCGCGTGGATCGGCTGGCCGACCGGTGCGAGGGGGGGGGGGGGCTGGCGGCGGGCGCGGGGCCGGCCGGCGAGCGCGGGCGACCCCGCGCGCCCCCCCGTCCCCCAGCTTCCCCTCGCTCCACCACCTCGACCTGTCGGCCTGCAAGCGCGTCACCGACGGCGACGTCCGCTCCCTGGCCGCCCTGCCGAGGCTGCGGTCGCTGTCGCTGGCCGGCGCCGACGGCGTGACCGACGCCGGGGCGGCCGCGCTCGCCGCGTCGCTGCCCGCGCTCGCGTCGCTCTCGCTCGCCAACTGCTGCCGCCTGACCGACGCGGCGGCGTCCAAGCTGGGCGCCATCAAGGGCCTGACCTCGCTCGACGTCTCGGGCTGCGCCGCGCTCACGGCCGCCGGCTTTCGCGCGCTCGCGCGCGCGCTGCCCGGGCTCCAGTCTCTGAAGGCCGGCGGCTGCTCCCGCGTCGCCACCGTGACCGACGCGTGCGTGCGAGAGCTGACTGGGCTCACCGCCCTCACGTCCCTCGACTTGGCGGGGTGCCTCGAGCTGACCGACGCGGGCCTCGCGGCCGCCGCGTCGCTCCGCGCGCTCCGCGCGCTGTCCCTTTGGAACTGCCTCCGCCTCACCGACGCCGGCACGACCGCGCTCACAGCGCTCACCGCCCTCACCGAACTGTCCCTGCGCGGGTGCCAGCAGCTCTCCGATGGCGCGCTCGCGCCGCTTGCGGCGCTCCGCCGCCTCGCGGCGCTCGACGCGCGCGCGTGCGAGCGCCTCACCGGCGCCCGCCTCGGCGACCTGTCGCCAGGGGGGGCGCTCACGTCCCTCAACCTCAAGGGATGCTACAAAGTGGCCGCCCCGGGCCTGGCGTCGATTGGGCGGCTCACGTCGCTCGAAGCGCTGTCGCTGCGCGAGTGCTGGCAAGTCACCGCGCCCGGCCTCGCCACCCTCTCCCGCCTCACCCGGCTGACCGAGCTGGATCTGCAGGGGTGCCGCAACATTGCCAATGAGGGCGGGGGGGCGCTGGCGGGGCTGGCGTCGATGCGGCGGCTCTCTTCTCTGAACATGCGCGGCTGCGACGGCGTCGCCGACGGCGGCCTCGACTCGCTGGTGGGGGCGCCGCTGCGCTCTCTCGACCTTTCCGGCTGTGTGCGCCTCACCGGCGCCGGCCTGGCGCCCGTGGGTCGGCTCACGGCCTTGACCTCGATCAAACTCCAGCACTGCGGCGGCCTGCGCCGCGGCGCCGACCTCGCGCCCCTTGCCTCCCTGGCGGGCCTCGCCTCTTTATCCCTGTCCGGCTGCTCCAACCTGGCCGGCGCGGGCGCCGGCGCGCTCGCCCCCCTGACCGGCCTGCGCTCGCTCGCGCTCGACGGCTGCCGCGGCGACGCCGCAATCGACGGCGCGCTGGCTCGCCTGGCCCCCCTGCGCTGCGTCGCGACCCTGAACTTGCAGGGGTGCACCACGCTCACGGACGCGGGGCTGGCGGCGGCGGCGGGCATGACAGCCCTGACCGCGGTCAACCTCCAAGACTGCGGAGGCGTCACGGGTGCCGGCTTTGCCTCCTGGGGCGCGATGCCGTTTCTCACATCGATTTGCCTGCAAAACGCGGCGGCGTTGGACGACGCGGGGCTGGCGGCGGTCGCGCGAGTGGCTTCCCTTCGCTCGCTCAACATCAAGGGCTGCCGCGGCGTCACCGACGCCGGCCTCGCGTCCCTCGCCCCGTTGCGCCGCCTGCACCACCTGCGCCTGCAGGGCAACGCGGGCGTGACCGACGCCGGCGTCGCCGCCGTCGCCCGCCTCCCGGCGCTGCGCTCGCTCGAACTCCCAAACTGCTGGCGCGTCACCGACGCCGGCGCCGCGTCCCTCGCCTCCGTCACCGGACTGTGCGCGCTCGACATGTCGTACTGCTGGAAGCTGACCGACGCGGGGGCGGCCGCGCTCGCCGCGTCGCCGCTCGTGCGGCTCACCGTCACTGGGTGCCACAGGCTCACGCCGCGCGGGCGGGCCGCGGTGCAGCACTTGCTGGACTACCCGGTGCTGTACTAAGAGAAGAGAGAGGAGAGGGAGGAGATTTTCTCTGTTTTTCGCGCACGCAGCGCCCGTTCCAACAGCACACCTGAGCCACCATCTCGCCCAAACCCCCTCCCTGTTTCACTTCCCCCCCCCTTTCACCTCGCGTGTCGCCGCCCGCATCGTGACAAACTCTTCCGCCGCCGTCGGGTGGATGCCGACGACGGTGTCGAGTTGCGCCTTGGTCACGCCCAGCTTGACCGCCACCGCAAACCCCTGCATGATCTCCGCCGCGTCCGGCCCCACCATGTGCATGCCGGCCACGACGTCGGTGGTCGCGTCGACGACAATCTTCATAAAGGAGCGGCCTTCCGAGCCGGAGATTGTGTTGCGCATCGGGCGAAACGCCGACGTGTAGATGCGTGCCCCGCCCTGCGCCGCCGCCGCCTCTTCTTCCGTGATGCCCACGGACGCGATGGTGGGCGTGGAGAAAACGGCGGACGCGATCGCTGTGTAGTCGGGCTTGGCCTCGGCGTCCCCCCCAAACGCGCGCCGCGCAAACGCCATGCCCTCCATGAGCGCGACCGGCGTCAGGTTGACGCGGTCGGTGACGTCACCCACGGCCCAGATTGAGGGGACCGAGGTGCGGGAGCCGGCGTCGACGGAGATGGCGCCGGTTTTGGGGTCGGTCGCGACGCCGACGGCCTCCAACCCCAGACCCTTCACATTCGGCCGGCGCCCCGTGGCCGCCATGACGTGGTCCAGGCCTGCGATCTCGACGTCGGCCTTGCCCGGGGCGGCGAGGGTCAGGGTCAGGGTCCCGTCGGCCGCGCGCTCGACCTTGGCCGGGGACATCCCCGCGTGCATTTTCACCCCGCGCGCCGCGTACTGCTCCGCCGCGAACGACCGCACCTCTTCATCAAACCCGCGCAGGGGCAGCGGCGCCCGGAAGACGAGGTGGGCGGCGGCGCCGAAATTGTTGAAGATCGACGCAAACTCGACCGCGATGTAGCCCCCACCGAGGACGGCCACCCGCTTCGGCAGCGCCTCCAGGTCGAGCGCCGTGTCCGACGTCAGGCACAGGTCCGACCCCGGAAAGGAGGGCACGTGCGGGCGGCCGCCGGTGGCGATGAGAATGTGTTTGGCGGTGTACGTTTTCTCGCCGACCGCGACCGTGTGCGCGTCGACGATCCTGCCCCGCCCCTCGACGTAGTCCACGGCCGCGCCGTCGAGCAGGCGCAGGTAGACGCCGTTGAGGCGGGCGAGTTCCGCGTTCTTGGCGGCCTAGGGAAAGAGGGAGGGACTTTGTGTGGGCCGGAGCAGGCCAAAGCTATGCACACACACACTGAACAATCTCATTCCCACCCCTCCCCCGCGCACCTGGAGCTCCGCCCACCCCGCCTCCGGCGTCGCCCCCAGCCGCCACCCAAAACCGGGCGCGTCGCGAAAGGCGTCGGCGAACTCGGAACCGTACACGAGCAGTTTCTTCGGCACGCACCCGCGCAGCACGCACGTCCCGCCCGCGCCGCCCGCGGTGTCGGACGCGACGCGGGCGTACGGCATTTCGCAGACGGCGGCTTTGATGCCTGGAGGATGGTGGGAGGGCGGGGCGGTGGGCGGCGGGAGGGCGAGGGAGGAAGGCTGACCGCCTCGACCTCCCACCCTTTCCCCTACCAAACGTCGACGCCGCGAACCGGGACGCGCGCACGCCGCCCGAGCCGGCGCCGATGGTGAACAGGTCGTAATCGTAGCCGTCGGCGGTGGCGGCAGGAGGGGAGGGCTGGGAGGAGAGGTGGGGGGGGGCGGGGCCGGGGTGGTGGTTGAAGCCTGCCGCGCCCTCGCCCTCCTGGGACTCCCACTCTCTCTATCTCTCCCCGTGTCGCCTCCCACACCTGGGACGACGCGGCTCCGCGGCGGGCCGCGACGCTGGCCGCGCCAGCGCGGCGCGGGAGGGGCGTCGCCGGCGCGCGCGCCGGCCTAGCCGCCCGCGAGGGCGCGCACCAGCCGCCGGCTGCCGCCGCTAGTGGGGAGTGGGGAGTGGGGATCGTCGGGTTTGGGCGCGGCCCCCCCCCCCCCCTCTGCGATCGCCGCCCCACCCTCGCGCCGCCCACCATAGTACGCGGCCTGGGCGCGAGCGCGGGCTCGCACGGCGGGGCAGCGCATCGTGGCGGCGGGGCGGGGGCGGGTTTGACCGCCGGCGCGCCGCGGGCCGAGCTGCACACTCCCGCCCACTGTTGGACCCCCCCTTCCCGGCCGGCAGCGATCAGCCTACCATGCAGGCTTCATCCACGAGCCGCGGCGCCGCCCTGGCCGCCGCGCTGGGCGGCCGCCGCGCGGCGTGCGGCGCCATCCCGCACCGCGCCCGCCGCTCGCGCGCCGTCGCGGCCCAGGTGCGAAGAGGATGTGACGTGTTGCCCGCTGGACCGGGCGCCGGGCCGCCGGCGACCGCCACCGCCGCCCCACAACCGACCACCCCCTTCTCTCTCTCCTCTCTAGGCCATCGACCCGTCGACCAAGCTGGCCGTCACGCAGCAAGCGGTCGCGTACGTGGCCGTCGTCCTCGGCGAGGGCCTGTACCAGCGCGCGCTCATCCCCGCGGGCGCGCCGGGGCGGCCTGTGCTCCCCGTTTTCGCCGGTGGCGCGGCCGCCGTCGCGGCGGCGACCGCCCTCCTCAACGCGGGCGGCGCGGATGCGCCCGCGCTCGTGGTGGGGGGGATGGCGTCGGTCGGGCTGCTGGCGTCGTGTGTGCAGCGCGCGCTGTCAGTCCAGGGGCGCGCCGGCGACTGGCCGGGGCCGCAGGCGTGGCCCGCGACGCTCGGCCTGATCTCCTTTTTTTCGGTGTGCATCCATTTCGGGGCGTTGAAAGGGTGACGCGGGGTAGGGAGAGAAGGAGAGGGGGGGGGGGGCGCCCGTGTGAACGGCTGGCGGCTCGCTCCCGCCGGCTGGCCGGGGGCTCGGGGCGTGGCGGGGCGGTGTTGGGCCACGATGGCGAGGCGGGCGCCTGCGGCGGGGCGTGCCGGCGGCCTTCTCTCGAAGCGGCCCGCAGCGCCGGCGCGCAGCAGCCGTCGCCACTCCCCTCTACCCCCCACCTGCCCCCGCGCGCGCCTCCCGAACACCGAGGTGAGCACATGATCGATGCCGCGCCCCACGGTCGCGCCGGCGCGCCGCGGGCGGCGCGGCGGGCACGCGATGGCGGCGCGGCGGGCGCCGCCGTTGCGCCGCCGTCCCCGCCCCTCCCGCCCCCCCGCCCGCCTGATAACACGGGCGCAGGCATGCCCATCACTATACGACGGGCAGACGGGCGCGGGCGGGCGCGGGGGCGGCGCGCGGCGCCACGGTGAATGAACGTTCTAGACGGCGCGGCGCGGCGGGCCCGGGAGGGCGGCGCCCGGGCCGCCGCCGCCGCCACGCGCTCCGTCGGGCGTCTCCCTTGCGCCCGCGGGGCGGGGCGGCGCGCGCCGCGCGCGGGCGCGCCCCCCCCGGCTCGCGTTTCCAACGGATCGCATGGACCCTGCCGCCCACGCCCTTCTCTCCCCTCCTCAGGCACCATGCCGGCCGAGCCGGAGACGTTCTACTACCAGGCGGAGATCAACCAGCTCATGAGGTAGGAGGAGAGAGGAGGAGGAGAGGGGGTGGAGGAGCGTCGCGCTGCCACCTCGACGCACCCCCTCTTCCTCCCTCTCCCCTCTAAGCCTGATCGTCAACACCTTCTACTCCAACAAGGAGGTCGCCATCCGCGAACTCATCTCCAACGCGTCCGACGCGCTCGACAAGATTCGCCACGAGGCGCTCACCGACAAGAGCCTGCTCGAGTCCGAGCCCGAGCTCTTCATCCGCCTTATCCCTGACAAGGCCGCGGGCACGCTCACGATCCGGGACTCGGGCGTCGGCATGACCAAGGCAGACCTGGTCAACAACCTGGGGACGATCGCGCGGTCGGGCACGAAAGCGTTCATGGAGGCGCTGTCGGCCGGGGCGGACGTGTCGATGATCGGGCAGTTTGGTGGGTCGCTTTTTTGGGGGCGGAAAAACCTTAACAAACCCTCCTCACCCCAACGCTAACCCAAACCCGAACCCGACCCCCACCCCACCCCCCAGGCGTCGGCTTCTATTCCGCCTACCTCATCGCCGACCGCGTCTCCGTCGTCACCAAGCACAACGACGACGAACAGTATGTGTGGGAAAGCCAGGCGGGCGGGTCGTTCACGGTCGCGCGCGACGAGGCGGGCGAGCGGCTCGGGCGCGGGACCAAGATCGTGCTCCACCTCAAGGACGACCAGCTCGAGTACCTGGAGGAGCGGCGGCTCAAGGACCTGGTGAAGAAGCACTCGGAGTTTATTTCCTACCCGATCTCCCTCTGGTGAGGCGGCGCGCGCGGGGGGGGCGAGCGTGGGGCCGCGCGTGCGCGCGCGCGCGCGCCCCTCTTCCCACACCCCCGCCCCCCCCCCCCTCTCTCCAGGCACGAGAAGACGATGGAGAAGGAGGTGACGGACGACGAGGCGGACGTGGAGGAGATCAAGCCCGAGGGGGAGGAGGAGGGCAAGGTGGAGGACGCCGACGCCGAAAAGGCGAAGAAGACGAAAAAGGTGACCGAAGTCTCGCACGAGTGGCAACTCCTCAACAAGGTGAAACCCATCTGGATGCGCCCCGCGGACGAGGTGACCAAGGACGAGTACGACGCGTTCTACAAGTCGCTCTCCAACGATTGGGAGGAACCCCTCGCGTGCAAACACTTTGCCGTCGAGGGCCAGCTCGAGTTCAAGGCCGTGCTGTTTGTGCCCAAACGGGCGCCGTTTGACCTGTTCGACACGCGCAAAAAGGTGGGAGAATGAAAAGGGGGGAGGAGAGATGGAGAGGAAGAGGGGTCGGCGCGCGCGCGGTCTCCAACCCCTTTCCTTCTATCCCTTTTAGGCCAACAACATCAAGCTGTACGTCCGCCGCGTCTTCATCATGGACAACTGCGAGGACGTCATCCCCGAGTGGCTCGGCTTCGTCAAGGGCGTCGTCGACTCGGAAGACCTGCCGCTGAACATTTCGCGCGAAACGCTGCAACAAAACAAAATCCTGAAAGTGATCCGCAAGAACCTGGTCAAGAAATCGCTCGAGCTGTTTGCGGAGATCGCGGAGAACAAGGACGACTACGCCAAGTGAGTGAAACGAGAGAGAGAAGGGGTTGGCGCGCGCGTGCGGCGCCGCCCCGACCACCACACCCACACCCTCCTCCCTCCTCCCCCCAATTCAGATTCTACGAGGCCTTTTCCAAGAACGTCAAGCTGGGCATCCACGAGGACGCCGCCAACCGGGGCCGCCTCGCCGACCTCCTCCGCTACCATTCCACCAAGTCGGGCGAGGACGCGACCTCGCTCAAGGACTACGTCACCCGCATGAAGGAGGGGCAGACCGCCATCTACTACGTGACGGGCGAGTCGCGCAAGGCGGTCGAGTCGTCCCCCTTCCTCGAGAAATTGAGGGCCAAGGGCCTGGAGGTCCTCTTCATGGTCGACCCCATCGACGAGTACTGCGTGCAGCAGCTGAAAGAGTACGACGGCAAGAAGCTGGTGTCGTGCACGAAAGAGGGGCTGGATTTGGGGGAGACCGAGGAGGAGAAGGCGGCGAAAGAGGCCAAGGCCAAGGCGCTCGAACCCCTCTGCGCCCTCATGAAGGACATCCTGGGCGACCGCGTGGAGAAGGTCGTCTCCTCGGACCGCGTCGTCGACTCGCCGTGCGTGCTGGTGACGGGCGAGTACGGGTGGAGCGCCAACATGGAGCGCATCATGAAAGCGCAAGCCCTGCGCGACAACTCCATGTCGTCCTACATGGCGTCCAAGAAGACGCTGGAGATCAACCCGGACAACGGGGTCATCCAAGAACTCGCCAAGCGGGCGGGCGCGGACAAGGGGGACAAGACGGTGCGCGACCTCGTCCTCCTCCTCTTCGAGACCGCGCTCCTCACCTCGGGCTTTGCCCTGGACGAGCCCCAACTGTACGCGGGGCGCATCCACCGCATGGTCAAGCTGGGGCTGGCGATCGATGACGACGGGGGGGAGGGCGCCGGCGCGGACGACGACCTGCCGCCGCTCGAGGAGGACGCGGGCGAGGGGTCGCGCATGGAGGAGGTCGACTGATGGGGTGGCGCGGTGGTGCGCACGGGGTGGCGTGGTCGAGGCAGGGCGGCGGGAGGGGGGGGCGGGAGGCGCGAGGGGAGGCGGCGGGCGCCGTGCAACCGCCCCGACCCCCCCCCACACGCGTCCCTCTTTCCTCTCCATCACTACACGCGGTAGCGGTCGACGAAGCGTTTGTCGATGACGCGTTTGGCCCACCACACGGCGCGGCCGGCGGCGGGCGGCAGGCCGGCGCGCAGCACGAGCGCGGTCCGCGCGCCGAGCGAGACCAGGGCGAGGGCGGCGGGCGGTGGGGTGGGTGGGAGCGGGGGCTGGGGCTCGTCCTTCAACGCGGCCAGCAGCGAGGCGGCCAGGACGGGGCCGGCGCGCACGGCAAACGCGCCGGCGCGTGGGCGGCGCGCGCCGTCGACGACCGCGCAGTCGCCCGCAGCGAACACGCGCGCCCCCCCTCCCGGCATCGCGCACTCGCACCCGGCGTCGGTCAGGATGAAGCCGGCGGCGTCGGTGGGCAGGCCGGACAGGGAAAGCCAGGGCGGCGGCGCGGCGCCAGTCGCGAGCACGACAGAGCCCTCAAAGCGCGCGCCGCCCGCCGTGGTGGCAGCGACGACGCCATCACCGGCATCTGATAGCTCGACCACGGGGTCGCCCTCGATGACGGCCACGCCCGCGGCGGCGAGCGCCCCCGCTGCGCGTTCCCTCCCGCCACGCCCCACCCCGTTCAACAGCCCGCCCGCGCCCGCGACCAAAGTCACCGCGCACCCGCGCGCTTGCAGGGCGGCTGCCAGCTCGACGCCGGCCACGCCGGCGCCGACGATGGTGCACGGGGGGTGCGCGCCGGCGTCGGCCGCGGCGAGCGTGGGGTGTAGGCCGGCCACCAGGGCCGCCACGGGGCGCGCGGGGATGGCCAGGTGGGGGCTCAGTATGCCGGCCGATGCTGCAACCGCCCCGACGTCGAGGGAGAGGAGGTCGAAGGGGAGAGAGGCGCCACCGGCGAGCGCGACGGAGCCGCGCGCCGCGTCGACCGCCACGGCCTCTCCCGCCACGAACTCCACGCCCGCCGCCCGGGCCAGGCGCTCCACGTCGATGACGGCGTCCGTCAGGGGCAGGGCGCCCTCGAAAACACCGGGCAACGCGCCCGAATAGAAAGACGTGGGCGCCCGCGACAGCAGGGTCACGCGCGACCCCGGCGGCGGCCGCTGCGGCGCGTCCCTGAAGCGGCGCAACACCTCGACGTGCGCGTGGCCGCCGCCGACCAGGAGCAGGCGTGGTGCCGTCGCTGGCATCGGGCCGGCGGGCGGGGGCGGCGCTGTGGGAGGCCGGCGATAGGTCGGCGGCAGAGCCCTTGGTGCCGCGCCGCCGCCGGGGCCGCCGGCTGGGGCTGGGCGCGCACCGGCGCGGCGCGCAGACTGCGCCACTCACCAAGATGACGCCGCCCCGCGCCCGCGCCCGCCCCAGCGGCGCGCTCGCCGCGCTCGCGCTGCTGACCTTGACTCCCCTCCTCGCCCGCGCCGCGTCCCGCCCCGCCAAAGCCTCCTCCCCGCCGTCCTTTGCCTGCGACGGGTCAACCTGCCTCGCGTCCGGCACCGTGCTCGGCAACGAGCGTGTGCGCTACGAGCTGGATGTGCCGGCCGGGCGCCAGGTGGTGTGCGAGCTGGCGCCGATCGGCGCGGGGGATGCGGACCTGGAGGTGTCGCCGCCGCCGGGGTCGAACACGCGCGCCAAGGCCAGTCGCGAGGTGCGAGGGGGTCGATGTGGGGGGTGGGCGGGGGTCGTGCGGCGGCGGGCTCCCGCCGCGGCGCCCCATTCCCGCCCTTTAATCAAAATCAGGCATACGGTGCCGACGCCGTCTCGTTCACCGCGGCCGAAGTCGCCGCCGCCCCCCCCGGCCCTTGGACCGTCGAAATCTTTGGCTTTGGCGACGCGACCGAGTACGAGGCGCGGTGCGACCTCCCGTCCCCCGCGCCGGCGACCGCGCGCGCGCACGTCGCCGCGCTGCGGTCCGTCCTGGACGACTGCTGCCGCCTCGCCGGCTCCTGCCCCTCCCTGCGCGCCTCCCTGCACGACGCGGCGGCGGGCGGGCCGGGCCCGTGCGGCGTGCCGCCCAACGAGTGCGACGCAGAGGGCCGGCTCACGACGCTCACCCTGGCCGGCGACGGGCTCGCGTGCCCCTTCCCCGCGGGCGTCGAAGGCCTGGCCGACACGATTCGCCACCTGGACCTGTCGCTCAACGAGCTCCACGGCTCGTGGCGCGAACACGTCGCGCCGCCGCTCGCGAAAGCGACCCGCCTCGCCTCGCTGCGCCTGTCGCTCAACCGCATCAAGGGCCCGCTCACGTGCGACCTGCACGGGAAAGGGTCGGTGCTGGCGCTGGTGGCGCTCACGCAAAACGCGGTGGATGGAGGCGTGCCCGCGTGCCTCGTCGAGGTGCCTGTCGAGGAACTGCACCTGTCCGGCAACACGCTGACCGGCCGCCTGCCCGCCATCGCGCGCGGCGCGGCCGACACGCTGCGCGTGCTCTCGTTGGGGGACCAGGCGGGGGAAGGGCTGACGGGCCCGTTGCCGTCGTTCTCGTCGGCGCCGGCCCTCACGGACGTGCGCCTCCAGTCCAACTCTCTGTCCGGCGAGCTCCCCACCGACCCCCTTCCAGCACGCCTCGTGTCGTTGGACCTGTCGAACAACCAGTTCGAGGGCAAGCTGCCGTCCGGGTGGGGCGACGCGGTGGCGCTCGAGAGCCTCGTCCTCGATTCCAACCGTCTGCGCGGCCGCCTGCCGCCCGCGATCGCGGTAGCGCCCTCTCTGCGCATCCTTTCGGCCTCCTCGGCCGGCCTGGAGGGCGACCTGCCCGACTCGTGGGGGCCGTCGTTGGTGCGCGCGCTCTTATCGAACAACTCCTTCACGGGGCGTCTCCCTCCCTCCCTTGGCGGCCTGCCGGCGCTGCAGATGCTCGACCTGTCCAACAACGAGCTGGACGGCGACCTCGCCGCCTTTGGCGACGCTGTCGCTGCCGCTGCCGCCGAGGCTGGCGCCGCGTCTCCGCTCCGCTTCCTCTCCCTCGCCGCCAACCGCCTGTCTGGCGACGTGCCGTCCACCCTCGCCTCGATCGGTGCGCTGGACGTCAAGGCGGTGTGGGGCGCGGCGCCCAACGGGGCGCTCGTCGGGAAAACTCTCAACCTCACCTCCAACGCCTTCCGGGGCCCGCTCCCCGCTTTTGCCGTGCGCGCCCTCGCCGACGCCAAGGACGTGGCTGTCGGCCTGGCCGACAACCCGTGGGCGTGCCCGCCCGCGCCGGTGCCGGTGCGGCGTGTGCTGCCGGCGTCGGCGGCGCAAGGGGTCGAGTGTGAGCGGGACGGTGGCGAAAAGGTGCCGCTCGCCAACGTCGTGCGCGTCGTCGGCGGCCGCGACGGCGGCGACGAGGGCCGCGAGGGCGACGGTGACCGCCTGCGGGAGGCCGCCAAGAAGCGCCAACACGACGACGACGACGACGACGACGACGGTGACCGCGACGGCTCGGACGAGAGGGAGGACGAGGGCGAGGGCAAGAAGGAGCGCCGCCACGGCGACGACGACGACTCGTCCGACGTCGACTCCAAGCCCGTCGCTGCCGCCGTTCCGCGGTCGCACGTCGACCCCGGCGCGTCTGGCCTGGCCCGCCCCGACGGCGGCGAGGACGACGTCGACCGGGAGCCGGGAGCGGGGGCGCGGCACGACGGCGTGGCGCGCGACCGCGCGGTGGAAGCGGCGCAGGCGGCCGACGCCGCGTTGCGCGCGGCCGACGCCAAGGCCAAGCGGCATGAAGAAGAGGAGGAGGAGGAGGACGACCACCACCACCACGCCGCTCTCTGGCTCCTCCTCGCTGCCGCCGCCGCCGCCGCCGCGTCCTCCACCCCCGGCCGGGCCACGCTGGGCGCCGCCCTGGCCCGCACGCGTGGCTACTCGTCCCCGGGCGGCGGCCGGGGCGACGCGTTTGAGTTGACGGGCGTCGACACCGACGCGTTCGACGACGACGCCGCGCCCCTGGCGCCGCTGGGGCCGAAGGCCAAGCCGAGTGGCGGCGGCATCGCTCTGGCCGCGCGGTCGGGGCCGACCGACGACGGCGGCAGCATCAGCGCGTACAGGCCGCCCGACGTGGGCGACGCGGTGTGAAGAGGGGGAGGGGGGAGGGCTCGTCCCCTCACCGCCCCACACAGGGGCGGCTGTAACATGCGGCAGCAGCTTCGGGGCCGCGAAGAGGCTCCACACCCTCCTCTCTCTCCCTCTCTCTCACGCCTCCCCCCCAAAGCAGCGCTGCACCGCGCCCCACGCCACCCCCCGCGCGCCCGGCACGTAGGACAGGGCGTACCAGAGCAGGGCGACGAGTTGCACGGCGAAGCAGGCGAGGGTGAGTACGAGCGAGCGCAGCACGAGCGCGCACGTGAGCGTGCCGGCCAGCGACCCCAAATAGGCCGCCGTCGCCACCGCGCGAGAGGGGTCAGCCATCTTGCGCAACTGCTTGGCGGGGCCGACGAGGAAGCAGGTGGCGGCGAGGCCGGCGACGTTGGAGAGCGTGTAGAGGGCGGCGAATTTGCGCGGCGCCACGACGACGAAGAGGGAGGCGAGGCCGCCAAAGAGGGCGGCGATGGCGAGGGACGTGCCGGCCGCGATGAGGCGCTGCGAGTGGGAGGGGTGGTGGTCGGGCCGGCTTACGCGCGGGGGTTTGACCCCTCCGCCCCTCCGCGCCGCCCGGCCTTCGATCCAATCCCGGCACGCCACCCCTCCCTCCTTCTTCCGCCTCACCTGCGTGCGGGACAGCGTGGTCGCCTCGTTGAGCGAGGCAAGCAGCCCCGCCTCCTCCTCGTCCACCGCGTCGCCGCCCAGGCCGACCGCGGCCCGGGCGCGCGCCCACAGGTCGGCCATGTGCGAACGGGCGGCAAGGCCGCCGCGGGAGGGTGGGCGGGGGTGTGAAGAGCGCGGCGCACGCCCATCCTCCTGCACTCTCCGTCCGGCGACGCGATGGCCGACGCCGACGCTTGGGAGCTCTCCCCTCTCACTCGGGAGGCGACCGTGGACCGCCTGGCGGCCTCCCTGGTGGGCCTCGCCTTTGCGCGGGGCGCCGACCTCGACACCGGCGCCGCGCGCGCCGCCGCCGCGGCCGCCGAGCGCGCCGCCTACACCACCGCCCGCGTCGAGGCGCGCACCACGACCGGCGTGCGGCCGGCGGGGGAGACGCTGCGGGCGTACGCGCGGTAGGAGATTGGGGAAGAGGTGGGGGACGGCGGGCGGCCGTCGATCGGCCGCGGCTCACCCGTCCCTCCCCTCTCCCCTCCAGCAAACTGGCCGAGCTCGGCCTGGAGGCCGTCAGAGCTGCTGGCGACCCCAAGGACGAGGCAATCGAGGCGATCGCCGATTGCCCGCCGCACGCGCTCGACCTCTTCGGCGCGCGCGAGTTTCTCGACGCCGACTCCGCCGCCGCCGCCCTGGCCCCCCTCCTCGCGCCCGGCGCGGCCCACACGTCCGTGCGTCTGTCTTCCAAATCATTCGGCGGCGACGCGGCGGCCGTCGCGGCGCGCGCGCTGAGCAACGTCGCGGCGACGCTGACGCACGCCGACCTCTCGGACGTTGTCGCCGGCCGCCCCGAGGCCGACGCCCTGGACGCGCTGGCCGCGCTAGCCGCGGCATTGGCCAATGCCACGCTGCACGCCCTGGACGTCTCTGACAACGCGCTCGGCGAGAAAGGAGTCCGCGCGCTCGGCGCCGCGCTGACGAGCCAACGCGCCCTGCGCTCCCTCACCGTCAACAACGTGGGCGCGTCCGTGCACGCGTGCCAGGCGCTGGCGGAGTTGGTGGCGCACGCGGGCGAGCTCAGGGCCTTGGAATTTCACAACAACATGACGGCGTGCGAGGGGGCCCTTGCGATCGCCTCTTTGGTCTCCCGCGCCCCCGCGCTCACGTCTTTCCGCATGGCGTCGTCCCGGGTGGGGCTCGAGGGCGGCGCCGCGCTCGCTGGCGCTCTCGTGGGGTCGGGTGGCCACGCTCTGGAATCGCTCGACCTGTCTGACAACGCCCTCACGTCCGCCGCCGGCCCCCACCTCGCCGCCGCCATCCGGGCCCACCCCGGCCTGAGACGACTCGTGCTGTCCGACACCGGCCTGCTGGACGCGGGCGTGGAAGCGGTCGCCGCCGCGCTGCGCGCCGGTGCGTGCCCCCACCTCGAGGCGCTCGAGCTCGCGCAGAACGAGGTGACGGCCGTCGGCGCGAAAGCGCTGGCCAGGGCGTTGCCGGCGTGCCCCAAGCTGGTCCGCCTCGTGCTCGGCAACAACGAGCTCGGCAGCGCGGGCGCGCGCGCGCTCGCGCCCGCGCTGGCGGCCCTGCCCCGCCTCGCCCACCTGGACGCGAGTGCCAGCGAGATTCGGGAGCGGGGCGCGGTGGCGCTCGCGGCGGCGGCGGCTAAATGCCCTGTGCTCGAGTTTTTGGGGTTGGACGAAAACCAGATCTCCGATGCCGGCATCGACGCCGTCAAGGAGGCGTTGCGAGCGGGGGACAAGGCGGGCGCGCTGGGGCCGATGGAGGACAACGAGGGCGAGGAGGACGAAGAGGAAGAAGAGGAGGAGGAGGAGGAGGAAGAGGAGGAAGAGAGCGAGGGCGGCGCCGGCGGCGGCGACGACGGCGGGCTCGCCGACGCGTTGGGCAAGGTCAGCATCTGAAACAGGGGGCGGTGGGCGGTCTCTTTCATCGAGGGGCGGGTGTGGCCGCGTCGCCCGCACCGTGCCCTGCCACACACGCTCGCCCACCATGCTGTCGTCCCTGGCCACCACACGCGCGCCGCTGGCGCCGCGCCCGTCGGCCTCGCGGGTGCAGATCGGGGGAATGGGAGGGGGTGGGCGGCGCGGCGCGCTCGGCGGCCGGCGCAGCGCGGCGCGCCAGCGCAGCGGGGCGCCCGTGCGCCGCCCGGCGCCGCGCCGGGGAGCGCGCGTCCCCCATTGCGCGCGCCTGGGCAGGATGCGGGGCCGGCGCGCGCCGCGCGTGCGCGGCGGCCCGCGCGGCGCCGCGGCGCCACGCGCCGCGGCGCCGTCCGCCGCCGCCGCCTCCACACGCGCCCATTTTGGCGACCGCTCGACACGAGCCACCGCCCCACGGCGGCGCGAGGCGCCGCCGCGCCCGCCCCACACCACCGCGCCCCCCGCCCCCGACCCACCCCCCTCCTCCACCCCTCCCAGCCCCGCCGCGGCCGCTCCACCATCGTCGCCATGAAGAAGGACATCCACCCCGAGTACCACCTCGCCTCCAAAGTCTTCTGCAATGGGGAGGAAGTGTTGACCGTGTCGGGGTGCAAGGGGGAGTACGTCGTCGACGTCTGGTCGGGCAACCACCCCTTTTACACGGGCTCTTTGACGACGTCCGTCGGCGAGGAGTCGCGCATCGCGCAGTTTCAGAAAAAGTATGGCGGCATGTACGGCGCGGTCGCCCCCGTGTCGGCCGGCGGCAACACCAAGCTCGAGTACAAGAAAAAGGACAAGGGCAAGAAGAAAAAGTGAGGCGTAGAGACGGGCGGGCGTGCGGCGGTCCGCGGCGCGCCCCTTTTTTTCCGTCGCGCGCGCGGCGGACGCCCTCGCCCCACCCCCTCTCCCTTTCTTCCGCCCGTGCCCCTGGCGGGGATGCACTGTTTTCGGCGTTGGCGTGGGCGGGGTGCAAACCTCGCGGCGGTGCGTCTTCAGCGAGGAAGGGTGCTCTCTCTCCACGGCCGAGCGCGCGCGTAGACCGCGCCGCGCCATGGCGCCGCCCCTGCCCCCCTCTGTCGAGATGGCGGGCCGGCCCGCGTCCCGGTCGGCCTCGTCCGCGGGCCCTGCGGCCGCCCCCCCGAAAAAGCCGACCCTCTTCCAGCGATTCGCGCAGCAAGACCTCGCCGGCTGGTCGCCCATCATCACCACGCGCGCCCTGGTTCTCTACTTTTGCGCGTCCGCGGTCGCGTGCGCGGCGCTGGGGGGGCCCCTGCTCGCGGCGTCGCTGTCGGTCGTCGAGGCGACCGCGCGGTACGACGACGCGGGCCCGTTTGCGGGGTTGAGTGATGCTGGGCGCGAGGGAGCGCTGGCGGCGGCGGGCGGGGACGGGGTGCCCGTGAGCGTTGACGTCAAGATCCCGCGCGCGATGGCGCCCCCGGTGAGAAGAGGAGAGAGAAGGGAGGGAGGGCAGTGCGGTTTTGGAGATCGCCTGGCTGCCCTGGCGGGCGCGCCGGCGGGCGCGGGCGGCCGGGGCTTCGACGCGGCCGACCTCGCGCTCTCGTCCTTCCGCCGACCCTTTGCCCTCCTCTCCCTCCCCGCCTCCTCCAGATCTATGTCTACTACGAGCTCGGCTCTTTCTACCAAAACCACAAGCGGTACGTGCGGTCCCGGGACGATAACCAGATGGGCGGTGCGGGCGGCGGCGCGCCCGCCGAAAAGTGCGCGCCGCGGCGGTTTGACTCCGCGACCGGCGACCCGGTCGTCCCGTGCGGCCTGGTCGCGGCCTCCAACTTCAACGACACGTTTGCCGCGGCGCTCGTGCCGGCGGGCGGAGGGGCGGCGACGCCGCTGGCGATCGATGAATCAAACATCGCGTGGTCGCACGACGCGTCGAAACTCTACGGCCCCGTCGCCCCCTCCCACTTCAACGACGACCCCGCGACGCGCACCGGGGGCGCCGCGACAGGGCCCTTGAACCAGGACCAGCACCTCATGGTGTGGCTGCGCCCCGCGGCGCGGCCGACGCTGCGCAAACTGTGGGGCTCGATCGACACCCCCTTGCCCGCCGGCTCCACCGTCCGCGTCACCGTCCTCAACCGGTACAACACGTACGGCTTCGGTGGCCTCAAAGCGGTCGTCCTGTCGACCGACTCTTGGGCGGGCGGGAAGAACACGTTCCTTGGCGCTGCATTTCTTGCGGCCGCGTCCGCGTCGGCGCTCGCTGCCGCCTTTTTCGCGGCCGCCGGCGCGGGCGCGTTTGGCGGGTGCCTGCGCGCGCGCAAGTTTGGGGACCCGGCCGACCTGTCCTGGAACAGGAAGCGGGCGTGACGAGAGGGGGGGAGGGAGGTGGGAGGGGGGGCGCGCGGTCACTTCTGTCGAGGGCCTCTCTGACCGCTGTTTCTTTCCCCCGCGGTCCGTCACACGCCGCGCGCGCCGAATTCGCCCCCCGCCACACCTCCTCACGCGGCCGCGGCGTCCGCAAAGGTGGCCGCCGCCCCTTTCGGCAGCGCGCGCGTCGCGCAGAGCGCCGCCAGGTCGTCCACGATGCGCCCCAGCGCGCCCTCCCACGACGCGGCAACGCGGTCGACCGCGTGCCGCATGGCCTCCAGCTCGGGCGCGCCCTCCGGCGAGAGCCAGCGGGCCAGCGTTGCCGCCGCTCTCTGCGAGTCGCGCTCGAACGAGCCGCACCCGCGCCCCACGACAAACGGCACGTTGCCCGCCTCCTGGCACGGGATGAACCCGGTCAGCAGGAGGGGGAGGCGGGAGGTGATGGCTTCGGCGATCGTGCCCGGGCCGGCCTTCGTCGCGACGACGTCGGCCGCCGCCATCCACGCCTCCATGTCGCTCACGAAGCCGGTGGCCTTGACGACGACGCCGGCAGGCCACTGCGTGGTTTCCAGCTCCCGTTGCAGGGCCTGGTTGCGGCCGCAGACGGCGACGACCTGCACGCCGCCCGGTGGCGGCGCGGCCGCGAGCGCGGTGACCGTGTCGCGAATCGCGCCCATCCCTTCCCCGCCGCCGACCAGCAGCGCGGCTGGCAGAGCGGGGTCCATGCCCAGGCGCCGGCGGAGGGCGGCGCGGGCGCGCTTGTCGGGCGCGGGGCCAAACGCGGGGCGGATCGGGAGCCCGTGCATCACCACGCGCTCCACGTGCACCCCCATCCGCACCGCCCGCGCCCCGCACTCGGGCGTGGGCACGAAGCAGGCGTCGACGCGGGGGTCGAACCAGGTGTTGTGGCAGGTCGTCAGGTCGGTGACGACGGTGGCAAACGGCGGCGCGCGCGCGGACGGCGCGGCGGCCGCGTCGCCCCCCGCCGCCCCCGCCCGCCGCGCCCGCCGGGCCAGCACCGACAGCGGCACCTGCTGCATGAGCGGGTGCACGGAGACGACGAGGTCAGGGTCGTGCGCGTCGAAGCAGGCGGCGAGCGCGGCGTCCATAGCGGCGCCCGCGCACGCGAGCGTCGCGCGGTGCACCGCGCGCGGCTGCTGCCCATAGTAGTTCAGCCGCCACAGCGTCGAGTGCTTGACCAGGAACCCGTAGGTGGACGGCAGCGCGTTGAACGGGGGCGGCGTGTGGTGCGTCCAGATGTCGACGCAGCGCACGTCGAACGCCGACCCGTGTTTCGCCGCGAAGCCGGCTTTGATCGCTTCCGCGGACGCCCGGTGGCCGCCGCCGGTGTCGGACATGAGGATGAGGACGCGTTTGGGGCCGTGGGGCGGGGGGAGGGCTGGGGGCGGGGGGGGAGGGGGTGGGCGCCGCGCGCGCGAGGGTCGGCGGTTGGCGCCCTTGCCCGCTCCCGCCTCCTTGTCTCACCCTTGCGGGGGTCCAGGTCGCCCCAGCTCCAGGCGCTGGCGGGGCGGCACGCGGCGAGCTGGCGGGGGGGAGGGGGCGGGGGTCGTCGGCGTCGCCGCGTGGCGCCCAGGGCGCGCCGCCGCCCCCATCGCCCCTCCAGGCGGCCGCATTCTCAACACGACACCCGCTCCACCTCACCCCACCCCACGACGCCCACTCACCCAGGCCGCGACTCCCGCGCCCGCGGCGCCCGCGACGCGCCACGCGGCCGCCGCGCCGCCGGCCGGCTCGCGCCACGAGACCGGGCGGGTCGCCCGCGCCGGCGCCCCCGCGCGCCGCCCGCCAAACGCGCCGCCCAGCAGCGCGGCCGCTGGCGCGCTGGACGCACGGCGCGCCGCCGGCTGCTGGCCCGACATCGGCGGCGCGGGCCTGCAGCGGCGGGCGTGTCGCGGAGGGGAGGGGGGGGCGGCGGGGAGGACGGGAGAGTGCGCCGGCGGTGGCGGTCCGGGGTGAGGGACGCAGCCATCCGCGGCCTCCCCACACAACGCGCCGCCTCCCGCCCCGGTCGGACGCGGACAATGCGACCGCCGCCAGCGAGGCAGGCGGGCGCCGCTGTGCGCGCCGCGCCGGGCGCCATGCCGCGGCCGCCGCGCGGTGAACGGTCTGCCAGCGCGCCTCTTGCACGCCCCGCGCCGCCCGCGCGCGCCACGACGCGTTCCACCGACGCCGGCGCGGGGCCGTCGACGAGCGGGCGCGCGAGCGCGGGCCGCGGCGGCGCGCGCGGCGCGCCGCGCGCGCCCCGCGCGTCGCCAGCGCCCGATTGCGGCCCCTCCCCCCCTTTGGACGACTCGGCCACCGAGCTGGTCCTCACCCTGGAGAAGCGGGGCGACGGGTGGGGCGAGGAACTTTTTCCGCGCGCGTCGCTGCGGCGGCTGCCCGTCGGCCGCCACGCGCGCCCCGCCGGCAAAGCGGACGAGGTAAGATGAGGTTGGGGTTGGGCCCGGGGTTGGGGTCGGGATCGGGGCGCCTCGGCGCGCGGCGACGCCCACCCTTGCGGCGCCCGACCTCACCCCGCGGACCGGACCCCCCCGCCCGACCCTCCCCAGACCGCGCAACTCGAAGCCTTTCTCATGGCCGACCCCGCGCGCCTCTCCCCCGACGCTGCCGTGCGCGTGGCGGCGGCCGCGACGGCGTGGCGCGTGACGTCTGGCGGCCGCGCGCTCCGCGACCGCGCCGCGTCGGCGCGCGCCCTCCGCCGCGCGCCCGCGGTCGCCGCCTACCTCCTGGACGAGTGCGGCCTCCCGCCCGGCCCCGGCGGCGTCGGCGCCGCCCTCGCGGCCGCCCCGCACGCCCTGCTCTGCCGCCCCGCGCGGCACGACCGCTGGGACCGGCGCTTCATCCAGCTCGCCGCGTTCGCGGCCCGCCACGGCCACGTGGACGTGCCCGAAGACGTCGAGGGCGAGGCGGGGGCGGAGGCGGCCGACGCCGACCCGTCCGCCGGCCTCGCCGCGTGGTGCCTGCGCCAGCGCGTGTCGTGGTCGGCCGGCGCCCTCGCCGCCGACCGCGCGGCCGCGCTGGCGCACACCGGATTCGATTTCGGCGACATGCCGCAACTGACGGACGCTTGGGAAGCCGCGTTCGACGGCATCGTCGACGCGCTGCTCGCGCTCCGCGGCACGACGCCCGCCGCCGCGCTCGCCCCGGCCCCTGGCCGCCCCGCCGCCACCGCCCTGGCCGCCGCGGGCGAGCCCGAACTGGGCGTGTGGGTGGCCCTGCAGCGCGCGTTCCGGGCGCGGGGGCTGCTGCCGGCCGGCGCGGCTGCCCGCCTCGACGCCGTCGGCTTTGGCTGGGCGCCGCACGGCCCGCCCGAGCGGCGGGCGCGCGCGGCCGCGGTGGGCACCCCGTCCGACGGTGACGCGGCGTGGGAGGCGGGGCTGGGCGCGCTCGTGCTCGCGGCCGAGCGCGCGCGCGCGCGCCGCGCGCCGGGCGCGCCGCTCGCCGCCGCGCCGCCGGGGTCGGACGCGCTGCCGCAGCCCTGCCGCGCCTGGCTCCTGCGCCAGACCGCTGCCTGGCTCGGCGGCCGCCTCCCCCCCCCGCGCGTCGCCCTGCTGCGGTCTGCCGGCTGGGCCCCAGACGCCCTCGCCTCCCCCCCCGGCTGGCGCGCCGACGCCCACGCCGCCGCCCGGGCCGCCGCGGCAGCCGAAGGCGGGCGCGGTGGCGGGTGCGCGCCGCCGCGCGCGCGGCGGTGGGCGCGCGCGGTGGCTGCGCTTGCGGCCGACGCGCGCGCGCCGCCGCCCGCGGTCGCAGAACTGCTGGCAGAGACGCCCGCCCTGGGTTGGCTGGCGGCTCCTGATGGTCCGGCGCGGCACCCGCGCGCGGCGGCCGCCTTGTTGGGCGTGGGGCCGGCGGTCGGGGTGGTGGAGCGCCCGGCGTGGCGGCGTGCGCCGCGCGCGGCCCAGCCTGCCCCGGCGCTCGCGCAGGGCGCGTCGGTCGGTGGTATTTGGGGTGTGTAGGCGATACATGGCGGCCACCCCAGTACGTCCAGTATGGAGCGCCTCAGGCCGTGCGTGGTGGGAGGTTTGGGGTCGGGCGGGATGGCCGGCGGTCGCCTGACTAAACGCGCCACTCAGCGCCGCGGCCAGGCCCGCTCGCCCCAGTCAACACCCTCGAATGAGTCCCATGGCCATCAAGCCGTCCCGTGACGCGGCTGTGGGGCAGGTGGTGCGCGCGTGGTGGTGGGGAGGGGCGCTCGGCGATGGATGCCGCGTGGCGGCTGCGCGAGAGCGCGCGATGCCGCCGCCCCGCTCCGCTGCAGCGGTGCGTTGCATAAAGGCAAACCCGCTGCTGGGAGGGCCGGGGTCGTCGGAGCCGCACGCGGCCCGGAGGCGCCCCCGCCGGCGCGGACGGCTCGCCCCCCAAATCTTCGTACCATCTTCTCCTCCCCCGTCTTTAGCCCTTTCCGCTCTCTCCTCACGCGCCGCCGCACTATGGCATGCATAAGGCGTGTGTCGGGAATGGAATCGCGGGTGCGCATGCGGCCGCCGCGCACGCGGCCGCGGCGGCGGCCGCCGGTGCTGGCGCGCACTATTACATGATGCCCACCGCCGCCGGCTACCACGCCGTCGCCATGCACGGTGAGATTGAATGGGGGTGGATTGATAATGGGTGCCGAGTCGGCGGCGACCCCGACGCCCCCCCCTCTCCTTCTCCAGCCCCCGGCTCCCCCGGCGGCCTCCAACTCGTCTACCTCCAAACGCCCCCCGCCGCGTACGCCATGCCGCCTGTGGGCGGGTACGGGTGGCCCTATGCGCCGCAGGGCGGCCGGGGCGGCCCTCTGCCGCCGCCGCCGCCGCGCGCGGCGCCGCAGTCGTCGCACCGTTCGACTTCCCTCCCCCCCTCTCGCCCCGACGACCTGCGCCGCGCGCTGCGCGCGGGCGCGGCGGCCGCGACCGCTGTGGCGGCGGCGGACGTGACGGTGGCGTGCGCGCGCGCGCAGACGCGCGCCCCCTCCCCCGCGCCGGACGGCCTGCTCGCGTCGCCGCCGCCGCCCAGGGGCTGCGCATCCCTCCCCGCGTCCACGTCGCGCGACGCGCTGCGGTCGCTGGTCTCCGACGCGGGCGTCCGCGTGGCGGCCGCGCTCGCGGCGGCGGCCGCGGCGGCTCGCGCGCGCAACGCCGCGACCGCGACCGGCTCCGATGACGACGTGTCTGGCGACGCCTGCGCGGGGTCGACCGACGGCGACGACGCGTCGCTCGGCTTCCCCGGCGAAGCGGCCGCCGCGAGCTGGCGCGCGGCGGGCTGGACGCCGCCCGAGGTGGACGCCGACGGCGATCCGAGCGCGGGCTCGACGACGGGTATGCAGGAGAGGGGGAGAGAGAGGGCCAAAGGCTGCCGAACACCTCCCACCCACCACCTCCCACCCCCTCCTCTCCCCCTCTCCTCCACCAGTCTACGTCGGCAACCTGGCCCCCGCCGTCGACGAGGCCGCCCTCCTGTGGCCCTTTCACTATTTCGGCCCGGTCGTCGACCTGGCCGTGATCCGCGACCGCGCGACGCGCAGTTCGCGCGGGTTTGCGTTCATCACCTTTGCCCTCCCCGCCTCGACCACCGCCGCCATCACCCACATGCACGGGCTCGTCGTCGGCGGCCCGTTTGAGGGGCGCGCGCTGCGCGTGGGGCGGTCGGCGCGCGCGGGCGCGGCGGCGGCGAAAGGGGAGGGAGGGGGAGGAGGGGGCGGCGGCGCCGACTGCGGCGCCGACTGCGGCGGCAGCGACGGGTCGCCGGCGGACGGCGAAGAAGGCGCGGGTGGCGCCGAAGCGGCCGACGGCGCCGACGCGTGACTGCTCCTCGCTCCCCACCCCGCCGCCGCCCCGAGGCGGCGCTCGCGCGTGAGCCCGGCCTCGGGGCGGCGGCGGCCCCGGGGGCGGCCGCGCCAACTCCTGCCTGCACCCCGCCGCCCGCCACCACCCAGAGAGACCGGGCGGGTGGGGGGGTGGCGCCGCCTGCGGTCGAGCCGGCGCACCACCTCCTCGACCCCCCCCGCTGTACACCAGTCGGCGTGGCGTGCGCGCCGCGTCGGCAACGGGCGGCGTGCAAGAAAACACGGGCGCCCGGAGCGCCGGCGGCGCAGCGCGGCCGCTCGCGCCGTTTGCTCTCCCTCACACCCACCTGTCACCCCCCTCCCCTCCCCCTCCAAGACCATGTCGGACGCGGGCTCCCCCTCCCCCGCCCCCGCCCCCGACGCGGTGGCGCCGCCCAAGAAGGTCGAGGCCGAGGTGGAGGCCGACGCCGCGGCCGACGGCGCCGCCCCTCCTCCCGCCTCTGCCCCCCCCCCTAAACGCCTCACCAAACCGGACGACGCCGCCATGAAGGCGGCGTGCGACGACCTGGCGGCCGTCATCGCGGCCAACAAGCGCACGATCGCGGGCGCCAAGGCCGCGCTCGACGCGCGCGCCGAGAAGAAAAAGGCGGGCGGCTCGCCCGCGGTCCAGGCCGCGCGCGCCAAGCTGGACGGCCTGCGCGAGGCGTGGAAGGCGGAGCTGGCGGCCAAGCAGACCGCGCGCGCGGAGCTCGACGCGGGCAAGGCCGCGCGCGACGCGGCGCGCTCGGCGGCGCGTGAGGGGCGCGCCAAGCTGCCGTACGCCACGCCAGCCGCGGTGGACGCGCGCATGGCCGAGCTGGAGGTAGGCGAGGAGGAGGGGGAGGGGAGGGGCGGCGGGGCGGACGTGAGCGCGCCATTGGGGGCACGCGCGGCTGCCCTGCCGTGCGTCGGCGCGCGACGACCCCCGCCCGCCCGCCACGCGGTCAGCCGACGTGCAGCCGACTTTGGATGCCGCGGCCTCGGGCGTGCGGCGGCCGTTGGACGCGGGCGCGGCGCGCCCGCGCTCGATCGCGGCGCTGCGGACGCGCGCACCGCCCGGCGCGCCCCGTCCGCCCCCGTCGATGCGTGCTTGAGACGTGGCGCGCGTGGGGACGCGACCAAGGGTCGCTCGCGGCCGCCAGCCGCCTCCCGCCCCTTCCCGCCCCTAGGGGAACAACCCTGACCAACCCCCCCCTCCGTCTCCTTTCCCAGACCCAGATGCAGCACGAGTCCATGACGCTGACCCAAGAGAAGGCGTGCCTGGAGGAGATGAAGAAGCTGCGCGCCGCGCGGCGCGCGGTCGTCGCTGCGGCCGGCGCGAACGCCGCGGCCGCCCCCGGCGACGACGGCTCGCGCGCGGGCGCCATCGACCGCATCAAGGCCGCGGACGAGCGCTTGAACGCGATCAAGGCCGAGGAGGAGGCCGCCAAGGCGGAGCTCACGGCCGCACGCGCGGCCGACGCCCCTCACCCGGGCGCCGCCGACGCGCCCACCGACATCGGTGCCCTCATCGCCGCGCGCAACGAGGCGCGCGCGTCGTCCGAGGAGGCGTACAACAAGATCAAAGCGTTGCGGGCCGAGTTCAAGGCAGGCATGGACGCGTGGTGGGCGTCGGAGAAGGAGTTTCGCGCGTGGCGCGCCGTCGACCGCAAGGTCAAGGACGCGGCGTGGGCCGTGGAAAAGGCGGCGCGCGACGCGGAGCGCGCGGCGCGGCGGGCCGAGTTTGCCGGGGAGCCGTTTGATCGCGAGGTGTCGACGTGCGACCAGCTGGCGGCCTACCTGGCTGCCGCGACGGGGCAGGCGAATGGTGCGGTGACGACTGCCGCCGCGCCGGCCGCGCCGGCCGCCCCCACCACCCTCCCCCCGGGCTGCAAGCCGCTCGCGAAGAAACCCGACGTCGTCGCCGACCTCGCCGCCTTTGCCGGCGACGCGGGCGCGCCCCGGGGCAAGGCTGCGCGCGCGCGCGCGGCCAAGGCCAAGGCGGCGCCGGTCGCGGCGCCGGAGGAGGCGGCCAAGAAGCGGTTGCCGCACACGCTCGAGTCAATGGCCGCGTTTGCGTCCGTCGGCGTCGCTGTGCCGCTGACGGCGGGCGATGCGGCGGCAGCGGTCAAAGCGCTCGATGCCGCCAAGGCCGGCTTCCTGGCGCGCCGGGAAAAGGTCAAGGCCAACGGCGGCGTCGACCCGGACGCGCCGCCGAAGCCCGCGAAGAAGGACAAGGCCGCTGCCAAGGCCGCCCCCGCCTCGCCCTCGGGCGCGCCCTCGCCCGCGTCCGACGGCGCGGGCGTGTCCGTGTCGATCGAGGTGGGCGGCGCGGACGCGGGCGTGGGGGTCAAGCTGACCGCGCGGCCGGCGTCGGCCGACGGCGCGGTGGCCGCGGCGTGAAGAGGGGGCGGCGTGGCGTGGGGTGGCTAGGCGTGGCTGGAGGAGGGTGCGGGCGGGTGGCGCGGGGCGCGGGGCCGTGGACATGCTGGCACACGGCGCGCGGTGGGACGGGGACGAAACGAGAGGGTCGAGAAAACGGCGCCTCACTCGCTCACACTCGCGTCGCTCCCGCTCCCGTCGCTCGAGTCGCCCCGGCCGCCGCCGCCGCCGCGCCGCACCGTGCGCCGCGCGTGCTCGGGCGGCGCGCGGCGCCCGGTGCCGTCGGCGTCGGCCGCCACGCGCGCGCGCGCCGCCGCGCTCGGCGGCGCCGCGAGCGCGCCCTGCCGCCGCAGCTCGGCCTCGACCGCGGCAGCGCCAAAGTTGGCCACGCCCCCAAACGCGTCGCACCCGGCGCAGCGGCCGACGCACGCGCCGTCGGCAAAGGAGAGGAGCGCGGGGAGAACGCGCACCCCGAGCTTGACCGCTAGAAAGGGCGCGTCCGGCGCGGCGGTGCGCAGGAACCGGGTGGTGGGGTGGGCGGCGGCAAGAGCTGTCAAGTGCTTGTCCAGGCGGGCGCAGGACGCAAAGTCGGGGTGAAAAAAGTGGACGACTGCGCGCGGCGCTTTTGCGCACGCCTCGATGCACTCGCCCTCGCCCACCGTGTCGAGGTCGCCGCCCCCCACTTCTTCCGCCGCCGCGCGGGCTTCCGCCTCGGCGCGCAGGGCGAGCAGGCGGTCGCGGTGCAGTGCGGCGAGGTCCGGGTCCTCGGCGAGCGAGTCGAGGTCGAGGCCGGTGTCGTCGGGGGGGGCGGACGCGGCAGTGGCTGTCGATTCGTCGGCCTTCATCTCCTGTGCAGGGGTGTGGGGGTGGTGGCGCGGGCGTCGGCGTCGGCGGGCTCGGCGCGAGAGCGCGGCGCACCGCCGTCCCTCCCCTCCCTTCTCCCACCCGCTTCAGGTCGGCCGCCGCGCGCGCCACGATGCCGCCGTACGCCAGCGAGTTCATCTTGGACTTGAACGAGGCGGCGTTCTAAAGAGGGAGGGGGCGCGATGCGATGGGCGCGCGCCGCCCGGCTCCCGCCCCGCCGCGCCGCCGCCGCAATGCCGACGCTACGCTGGACGCACCATGTGCTCCATGGTGGGCGATGCGTGTGTGTGGGGGGGCCGCGGCGCGCGCGCCGGCCGCGCCGGGAGATGGGCGGGCGGGCGGGGAGTGCGGCCGACCGACCCGCAGTGGTGTCACAGCCCCCCTCTCTCACCACTTGCCCCAGTCGTCGCCCGGCTCCGCGCCCGACGACGCGTCCGCGGTGAGGCGGGGCGAGGCGGCGGCCGCGGGGGCGGCTTTCGGCGCGGCGCCCCACCCGTCGTCGGCGGCGCCGCCGCCAAAGCCCGCAAAGCCGTCGCCGGCGGCGCGGGCGGGCGACGCGTGGCTCGGGGCGGGCTCCCATCCATCGGCATCGCCGGCCGACCCGGTGGCCCACGACGGCTGCGGGGCAGACGCGCGCGCGCCCGCGCCCGGCGCGACGCGTTTGAGCGCCCCGAGGTCGACGTCCAGCCCTCCATCGCGCGCGACGGCCTCCACTTTGGACGCGGCGACCGCCACCGCCGACCGCAGCATGGACCACCCTTTGGCCGCCCCCGCGCGCCCGCGCCGCGCCGCGTCGGCCGCCACGTCGGCGACGCCCGCCTCGCGCGCCGCGTCGCGCGCGGCGGCCGCGGCGTCGCCGGCGACGGATGTCAGGGCGGCGACGCCGCGGGTGAGGGCGGCGACGGCGTCGTCGACCGCGTCGCCGCTGGGACCGGCACGGCGCGCGCCGCCCGTCGACGGCGGCGGCGCCGACCCAAACCCTACGTACTTTCCCCCCGCGCTCGGCGCCACGCCATTGGGGCGGGCCGCGTTGGCGGCCTGGACGCGCGCGAAGTAGGCGTCCTTGGCGGCGGCGGTGGTGGAGGCGGGGCGGGCCGGCGCGGCGCCAAACGCGCCGGGGCCGCCCGCCGCGGGTGCGGGCGCGGGTTCGTCGCCCCAGTCGTCCCACGAGCCGCGCCGGCCCGAGGAGGCGCCGGGCGCGCCCGCACGGCGCGCGGCGGCCGGCACGGCGGCCGCCGCCTTCGCGGCCGCCGCCGCGCGCGCCTCGCCCGGCGGCGGGGGCGCGAACGACTGCCCAGCCGCCGTCGCTTTGACCATGTCCCGAAAGATGGACGCCGCGGGCGAGTCGTACTTGTCCCGGATGCAGGAACCAGCGGGGACGCCATACTCTGTCAGAAACGCGTTGAGCTTCCCGTTGCCCCCCGCCCCCATTTTTGCCAGCTGTTCTTCCGTCCACGCGTCCATGGTGACGGAGCGGACAAAGGAGAGGTGGACGCCGAGGCCGCGGTGCACGCCGGAGCATTCGAGGCACATGAAAATGCCGTACGAGACCGAGGCCCAGCACGGCATGCGGGCGCCGCAGTCGACGCAGACCTGCAAGAGGGCGGGGTGGGGGGTGGTGGGCGGGGTGGGTCGCGCCGGCCGCCGCAGAGGGGGAGGGAGTTGGCCCAGGGTTGGCGCCGAGCGCTGACCCCGCGCCCGGGCCGCTGCGGGCTGTTTCGACCGGCGCGGCTCCGCCGTCAGGTGTCGCGAGGCCGGGCCCAGCCGCTCCCGCATTCGGGGCGGCGGCCGGGGGGCGGCGGCGGGCGCGGCGCCAATCGCGGCGGGCGGGCGCGGGACGCGCGCGACGCCGGGCGCGCGCGCCGTCCCGCCGCCGTCGCGGGCGTGTGGCCACCGTGTCGCTACACTGGGCGCCGGCCGCCGGCGCGGCCCGGGCCGCCCGCCACCACGCCGGCCCCCCTCCCTTCTCGCTCGCCTTGTTGTCGGGCGCCTGCTGCAGGCCGCGAAGCACGGCCAGCGCCGCCGGAGACGCCATGTGGTGGGGTGTGGGGGGGAGGCGCCGCGCGGGTGTGGCGAGAGGCGCGGGCGCGCCGGCTCCCTCTCCCTCTCCTCGCGTATCGAAACGAAATCGGCTAGTGCAGTTACATGGCGCGCACGGCACCTCCCTCCTCCCCCTCTCTCACAGCACCGGCGGCGGGCGCTGCGTGGGGAGCAGGCCGAAGCGGCGTTTCGTCTCGACGCGCTCGCGCGAAAATTTGTCGTCCGGCGAGAAGCGGGCGGGGTGGGCGGACGCGGTGGGCGTACCGTCGGCCAGGGATTTCTGTGTGAGGAGAAGAGGGAGGGAAGTGAGCGCTGGGGGCTGGCGGCGGCGAATGCGGCGGCCGCCGCGGCCGCGGCGGCCGCGGGCGGGTGTGCCGGGAGCCGGCCGTCCCCTCGCGCGCGCGCGCGATGTCATAGTAGCGAATGGGAGGGGCGGGCGCGAGGAACGCGAGCAGTGCGCGCCCCGGCGCGGCCGGCGGCCGTGCCGCCGCCGCCCCCGCATCCCGCCCCTAACGCGCCTGCAGCGTGTACACCCGCTTGCCGTCCGCGTCCAGGGTGTACATGAGGTACATGGTGGAAGAGGAGGGGCGCGCGGGGGAGTGTGGCGGCGTCTGCCCGCGCCTGCTGCCACTGTCACACGCAAGCACCCGCCTTCCCTCGACCCGCCTCTCCCTTCTCTCTACGTGTCGGCCATCAGAAAATCCTCGGGCAGCGTGATCTTCTTGCCCGGCTCAAACGCGGGCAGGCCGCGGTAGGGGCACCCACCGCACCGAAACGCGTCGCCGAGCGAGCACGACCCGCAGTTTGTCTGGGGGTCGTCCAGCATGGCCTGCGTGAGCTTGGGCTTGGCGCCGGCGGCTTCCGCCTCGGCGCGGCCGCAGGAGCAGTCTTTGCACGCTTTTTTTGTGGGCGCGCACCCGCCGGCGGGGACCTCCGGCTTGGCCGCGCGCTCGGCCTCGGTCAGCAGGGCGTCGTCGTCGATGAGGTCGCCGTCCGGGATTGCCGCGGCGGCGGCCCAGGCGGCGGCAGCGGCGGGGGGCGCGGCTTTCCGCAGCGACACTGCCGCCCCCGCCGCGTGCGCGGGCTTCACCCCGGTCGCGCCCCCGCCGGGCGCGAGGGTCACGTCGACGAGGCCGGCGAGGACGAGCGCCTTGCGGAGGTCGCCTTGGGCGGTCTCCCGCGTCGACCGCACCTCCAGGCGGCCGCCGGGCGCCAGGGCGGCCGCGGCCGCGCGCAGGGTGGCCGCAGAATGCCCGTCCACCCCCGGCGGGAGCACAACGACCAGGCCAAAGGCCGCGGCGGGCAGGTCGCCGGGCGCGAGCGCGCCCGCGGCCGTGGCGACCGCGGGCATGCCGCCCGCGGCCTGGGCGACGCCGGCCACGTCGGCCGCGGCCGCCGTGGGCGCGTGGGTGAGGAGCAGGGCGGCCGGCATCGGGGCAGAGCGCCGGTGATTCTGGAGAGGCGCTGTCGCCGCACTCAGACCTGCCCGCCGCTGCGCCCCTCGCGCCGGTCGGGTAAGCGTTGGAGGATGCCCGCCCTGGCGCCAGCCGCGCGCGGTCATCCCCTTCGCCTCGCGCCGTCGGCGCGCCGCCGCCGGCGCGCCGCGCCCCCCATCCCGCGCCCACGCCCCGCCTTTCCCCCCTCCCCCCCTTCAGAGCGCCCCTGCAGACGCTTCGGCGCCACTGGCGGGATGGACGACCTGCTCCCCCCCCCCCCGCCGCTGCGGGCGCCGCCCGCGGCCGACGCCGCGCTCCCGCCGCCGCCGCCGCCGCCCGCGGGCCTGCCGGGGCCGCCCCCGGTGGACCTGCCGGGGCCGCCGCCGGTGGGCCTGCCCGGGCCGCCCCCGCCCGGCGACGGCGACCGCCGGCGCCGGCGGTCGCCCTCGCTGCCGCGGCCGCCGAGCCCGCCCCGAGGGGGGGGCTTTGGGGGCATGGAACCCCCCATGAAGCGGGGCCGGCGGGACGACGACTTTGGCGACCGCCGGCGCCGCTTGCCGCTGCTCCCCTCGCTCGGCTCCCCCGGGCCTCCCCCTTCCCGCGGCGGCGGCTACGACGACCGCCGGCGCTACGACGACCGGGACCGGCATGACGACCGGCGCGACCGCGGTCGCCCCCGGTCGCCCCCCCGGGGCGACCGCGAGCGCCGCCGCGCGCCGATGCCGTTTCGCGAGTTTGCCCTGCGCGAGCTGCGCGACGACGCCGGCCCCGACGACGCCCAGCGCGCGTACGCGGCGTACGTCGCGGATTGGTACGGGGGCGCGGTCCGGGCCGAGTGGGAGGGGGTCAAGCGCGGCGAAGCGGCGCGCGCGCGCTTCGACCCGCGGTCGCTGGCGCCGCTCGCGGACGCGCGCGCGGCCGCGGGGCGGGACGCGGCGGCCGCGTGGCACGCGGCGCGCGCGGCGGGCGACCCCGTCGAGGCCGCGGCGGCGACCGCGGCCGACCCTTCGCCCGCCCCCTCGCCCGCCGGGTCGCCCGGCCCCGACTCGGGCGACGACGCGCGCCCCGCCCCCGCCCGCCGCCCCCGCGGCCCGCCCACCGCGCCCCAGGTGGCGTGGGACCCGGCGCGGGTCGTGGCGGACGCCAAGCTGGCGGCGCGGCTCGTCGGCAAGCTCGACGCGGAGAAGGGGGTTGAAGGCAACCCCCTCGTGACGCTCCCCGAGGCCGCCGCCCCCGTGGACGCCGCCATGGCCGACGCGGACGCATCCGACGGCGGCCGGTCGCGGTCGGCGACGCCGGCGGCGGCGACCGCGGCGGCGCCGCGCCCCGACAAAGCGACGCCGACCGGCGCCCTCGACCCCCCCGACGCCGCGCTCGCCACGCTGGACGCCCTCCTTGACTACCTCTGGTCCGTGCACCGCGTCGACTACTACGGCGGCCGGGAGGACTGCCCGGAGCTCGCGCCGCCGCCGCGCGCGGGGAGGCCGCGGCAACCGATGAAGCGCACCCTGCGCCCGGTGCCGGGAGAGGGCGACGACGGTGAAGCCGGCGCCGCTCCGACCAACGGCGACGCGCCCGCCCCCGCCCCCGCCCCTTCCCCACGCGCCGCCGCCGCCGCCGCCGCCGCGCGTGCCGGCGCCGACCTCTTCCGCCGCCGCGTCGACGGCCACTGGGCCGCGCGGCTGGCGGGCGACGACCCGCTCGCCGCGCGCGTCGGGGCGGCCAAGGTGGAGAAAGAGCTGCACGCGTGGGTCGAGGCGCAGGTCGTGCGCGTCGACGACACAAAGTGGGGCAACACCCTGTCGTCCAAACTCTTCGTGGGCCGGGAGTACGTACTCAAGCACATCCGGGCCAAGCACCCCGAGAAGGTCGAGGCCGAAAAGGAGCGGGTGCGTCAAAAAGGCGGGGTTGGGTGTGGGGGCGGGGCGGTCGCCGCTCCCTCGCCCCTCCTCTCACGCCGCCCTTCCTCCCTCCTCTCTCCAGCTCATCGACGAAGTCTATTACGACAACTTCAAGCGAGCCAAGGAGGACGAGGAGCGGCGTGCGGGCGCGCGCGAGCGCGGCGGCGGCGGCGGGCGCGGCCGCGGCCGCGGGGGCGCCGCGCCGGGGCTGCCGCCGGGCGTCATGCTCGTGCCGGCGGGTCCGGGGGGTGCTCTTGTGCCCGTCGTGCCGCTGGGCATGGCCGGCCCGCTCGGCGGCGGCGGGCGCGGCGGCGGGCGCGGCCGCGGCCTGCCCGGCCGCGGCGGGCCGCCCCGCGGCCCCTCGTACGTCGACCTCGACTCGCCCGCCAACCAGCGCTCCGTTCTCGACTATGGCGACCTGTGAGGGGGGGGGGGGGGGGGAGGAGTGAGCGTGGTTTGGGGTGTGTGAGAACGGCAAGAGAGAACGGCACGGCTCCACACCATCCGCCACCATGGCTCTCTCCGCGCCGCGCTTGCGCCCGCCCGCGGCCGTCTCGACACGGCGTCCGCTCGCCGCCGCTCGCCAGCGCCGGCCGCGCGCCCCTGCCGCGCGCGGCGCGGCCGATGCGGCGAGCGCGCCGCTCGCCGGCGCGGCGCCAGCCGACGCCGCGCCGCCGCCCACGCCGGCCCCGACCTTTATCGACGTCACCATCGAGCCCGCGCCGTCCAACGCGCGCCGCCTGTACGCCGCGGTCGACGTGGACGCCCCCCCCTTTGCCGTGTGGGCCGCGCTGACCGACTACGAGAGGCTGGCCGACTTTGTGCCCGGCCTCGCGGAGAATCGGTGCCTGTCGCGCGGGCCGGCGCGGGCGACGCTGCTGCAGGTGGCGGAGAAGCCGCTAGCGCTCGGGCTGCGGTTTCGCGCGCGGGTTGTCCTCGACATCCAGGAGCACGAGGAGGGCCTCCCCGACTCGATGACGGCCGACCTGCCGCCTTCCTCGGGGGACAAACTGGCCGGCGCGGCGGCCGGCCTCTTCCCCGCGCCGCGCGCGGGGCCGCCGCCCGCGACGGGGAGGGCCCGGGACATCTCGTTTGCGCTGATTGAAGGCGACTTTGCGGCCTTCCGCGGCGTGTGGCGCGTGCAGGACGGCGGGCAAGGGGTCGGCGGCGGCCCGCGCACGCGCCTCGCGTACGCGCTGTTCGTCCGGCCCCAACCCTGGCTCCCCGTCCACCTCGTCGCCGCCCGCGTGTCGGGCGATATCGCGTCCAACCTGGCGGCGGTGCGGGATTACACGGAAAAGGCGTGGAGAGGGGGTGGGTAGTAGGGGGCGGGGTCAATAGAGGGGAGGGCGCGAGGGCGCGCGCGGCGGCGCGACAATTTTGGGGGGCGCAGAGAGAGCGTGAGAGAGAGCGGCGAGCGAAGCGAAACGGTGTGAATGCGCGATCACTGAGCCCGGGAGCGAACCGCGCGAGCCCGCGACGACAGACCGCCGCCCGCACCCCCAAAACAGTCCCCACCACCCTCTCTCTACTCCCCCACCCCGTCACTTGGGGTTGCGCAGCACGAGGATGACCGAGTCGCCGCGCAGAAACATTTTGGGCACAAACCGGTCGCGGTTGACGCGCGCGCCGCGCTTCGCGCCCTTGCCCGACTTGGGCGCCTCGGTCCACATCTCTTTCACGTTTTCCAGCACCATGTTGCAGTGCCTGTCAAAGGCCTGCAGGGTTTGGGGGGGGGGGCGGTGGCGGTGAGCGTCGGCGGCGGCGTCCCCGGCGACGGCGGCGGCCTCGCCGCCGCCTTCCTCACACCACAACCACCCACCTTGACGCGGGCCAGCAGCTTGTGGTTGTTGCGCAGGTTGATCAGCACCTGGGGCGGCGGGAATGGGGCGCGTCGGATGGCGCCGGCTCGCGTCCGCCGCACCGCCGGGGCACGCCGCCACCGCGCGCTGCCCACGTCACACGCCGCGCGCCAACACTCCACTTCCCTACCTGCGAGTTGGACGCGACGGACGCGGTGAGCACGGAGAGCGGCCCTGCGCGAAACGCGTCTGCCTCGCGCGCCTCCAGTTCGTCCACCGACGGGCCCGTGGGGGCGGTGGTGGCCATGGTGGTGATGGGAGGGAGGTGGGCGGCGCGGGATCTGGGCCCGGGTGTGAGTGGGAGCAGCTGGCGGCGCTCGTCGTTGCAGACCCCCTCTCCTTCTCCCTCACCACGGCAGCACCCCGCCCGCCTCGTCCCGGAACACAAACGGGGCACCTTCACTCACATCGGCCTCGAGCGCGACGCGCAGCACGGCGGCCGCGGCGTCGGCGGGCGTCGCCGCGCCCGCGTTGGCCACGAGCGCCTTGACCGCGTCGCTGTTCCCCCCTCCTTCCGCCGAGTGGTAGTACGCGTACATGTCGGTGGCGATCGTGCCCGGGTGGATGGCGAGCACGGCTACCCCGGCCGGCCGCAGGTCGGCCGCAAGCGCGGCGGCCGCCGCGTTGGCCGCCGCTTTGCTCATCCTGTACCCCAGCATCGCGCCGCCCGGCGCGCCGGCGGCCGCGCGCGCGATGGACCCCATCTTGGAGGAGGTGAGCACGACGCGGGCGCCGCGCGCGAGGAACGGGCGGGTTGCCCGCGCCGCGCGCACGAACCCAAACGCGTTGGTCGCCACCTGCTCGCCCGCCCGCCCCGGGTCAAAGGCGGCGAGCCCGTTTTCTTTGTGCATGTGGGCCGCGTTGTAGACGAGGAGGGTCAGAGGGGTGCCGGACGCGGCGAGCGCGGCGGCGAGCGCCGCTTCGCCGGCGTCGGTCGCCGCGTCGACGCCAGGGACCACGGTCACGCCCGCGGCCGCCAGCTCGGGCGGGCCGACGTCGCCGCGCACTGTGGCCAGGACGGGGCCGCCGCCGCGGGCCGCGAGGGCGAGGGCGAGCTGCGAAGCGGGGTCGGGGTCGGCGAGTGCCGCGCTCGCCTCCCTCCCCCCCCCCTCCTCCACTCACCGCCAGCCCCAGCCCGCGGGACGCGCCGACGACGAGGGACGCCCCGCCGGCCGGCGGCGGGTCGGCCATGGCCGGGATGGGAGAGGAGAGAGTGAGAGGCGCCGCGCCGACCGCGCCCCTCCACTCTCCGCCACCATGGCCGAGTTCAACCCCACGCCCTACAAGGGCGAGGCGTCCGTGCCGCACGTGCCGGAGGACTGGTTCACGTCCCTCTTCATCGGGGCGCAGGTAGGAGAGAGGAGAAAGGGATTGGGTGCGGCACCGCGCGCCGGGCGCACGCTCGCGCGCCGGCCGCCGGCATTGGCGGCCGCGGTCCCGGCACCGGCCTGCAGGCGGCGGGCGGGGCGGGCGCGGCCCGAGGAGAGACGCGCGGCGCCGGCGGCCGCCCGCCACGGCCGCGCCGGCCCGGGCGCGGCTCGCCGCCGGCTCCCGACCCCCCCACCGCGACCCACACACCCCCACCCCTCCCCCCGCTGCCAGCTGGCCGTCGCTGTCAAAATGCTCCCGGGCCGCCTCTTCGGCCTCGACCCGCGCCCCAACCGGCTCAACCGGGACTATGCCGTCCGCTGCGCCAACGAGGCCGCTATGTCGGGCGCGGCGCGCAAGGGGAGGGTGCCGACGCTCGCGCTGGCCAAGCCGCGCGCGACGGCGGCGTCGTGGCGGTCGATGTGGGCCAACCACCTGCACTGGAAGGCGTGGACGCTGGACCGGCAGGGGGGCGGACACACGCCCCGGGTGTGATCGGAGAGAGGGTGGGGCGTGCGGGGGCTGTTGCGCGTGCAACGAAGAACTGTCGCTGTCTCCTCTCTCTCCCCTTTTCTCCCCCTCACTCCGTCTCGCTGTCGCTCTCGTCAGTTGCACGGGCGCGGCGGGCGCAGGATGCGGCGAGCGGCGCCGCGCGTCGCGCACCCCCACCCTCATCCCGCCCTCCCTCACGCCAGCCGCTTGGCCAGTAGGTGCCCCACGCCAAAGGCGAGGACGGCGACGACGAGCATGGCGAGCACGGAGAAGCCGCCGCCGCGCGCGCCGCCGCGGCCGCGCGTCGCGGCGTCGAGGCGCGCCTGCACGCCCGCGCGGTCGCGCTCGGCGCGGGCCAGGGCGTCGCGCAACCGGTCGCGCTCGCGGGCGAGGGCGTCGAGGCCGGCGGCGGCGCCGCCGGCGTCGCCGCCAGACGCAAACGCAGAGCGCGCGGGCGACGCTTCTTCGCCGCCCTCGACGCCTTCCGGCACGGGCGAGGGCGGCTTCGGCGGCCCCACCAGCACCACCCGCAGCTTGTGCTGGCGCACGTCTTTGGCCTTGGCGCCGTCGAACAGGTCGGCCGGCGGGTCGCGCGCGCCGGGCGGTGCGCGCGCGGCCTGCACCAGGAACTTGTCCCGGCAGTCGGCGAGGGAGGGGGGGTACTCGCGCTGGGCCTGCATGATGATCTGGGGGAGGGAGGCGGAGGGGGGAGGGTGGTCGCCGGCGTGAGGCGTCGCGCTTGATGCGCCCGCGGCCGCGGCGGCGCCCGCCGACGGTCCGGAAGCGCGCGGCGCGATCACGGCGTCGCGCTGGGGGCGCCGGGCGCGCGGGCGCGCCCCGACGGCGCGCGCCGCGGTTCGGCGCGCCCATCGCGCGCCGCCGCGGGCGCGCCGCGGGCCGCTCCCGGCCCGCGCGGCCGCCCGCGGCCGCGCGTTATGTGCCACCGATCGCCGCGGGCGGACGCAGAAGAGGCCGCGCGCGGTGGCGGCGCGCGCGCGGGTGCCTGCCGCGCGCGCGGCGCGGCGCGGGCGCGGGCGCGGGCGGCGCCAGCAACCCGCCCGCCGGCCGCCGCGCATTGTCCAGCGGCGCCCGGGAGGAGGGCGCCGCCCCACACCTCCTTCCCCCACCTACCCTCACCTGCACATCCTTGGTCTGCCCCGCCTCGACGACGCCGCTGCTCGGCCGCACGCAGTATTTCTTGGGGGACGTCGTTTTGATCTTGAAGGCCACGCGGCCGGCGGTCGGGTTGTGCAGGGAGAGCGTGACCGCGCAATTTTTGCGGAGCTCAAACCGGATGCGCAGCTCGGCCGCGGGGGTGAGCGTGAGCAGTTCCCCGGGGGGCGCGGCCATGGTGGTGGCGGGGGGGGGGGGGGGGTCGCCGCAGAGAGTGGCGAGCGGAGGCGCGCTGCGCCGGCGTCGCTCCCGCCCCAGTTCCGCCCCCGGCGCCATGGCGGCCGCCGGCGCGACGCCGCGCCCCCTGCCCCCGCCCCAACCGCCCCTGATGGACGAGCGCGAGGGCGACGCGCCGCCGTCGCCGTGCGGCGGCGGCGCGGGCGCGGCACCGGGCGGGCCGGCGCCCATCCCCGCCAACGGGGCGCGCGTCAGCGCGTCCGACATTCAGGTCAGCGAGAGGGAGGCGGGGTGAGGGTGGGTGGGCGGGCGGGCGCGGCGCGCGGGGCCGCGGCGCGGCGCCCGCTGCCCGCGCCGAGCCAACCCTCACCCGGATAAGGCTCGCTCGCGAGCCGCCCACCCCCCTCCCACCCCCAAACCCGCCCCACTCCTCCAGGCCGTGCAAAATCTGATAGAGCGCTGCCTGCAGCTCTACATGTCGCAGCGGGAGGCGGTCTTCACCCTGCAAGCGCGCGCGCGCGTCGACCCCGCGTTCACGGCCCTCGTCTGGGCCAAGCTCGAGGAACAGAACGGGGCGTTCTTTCGGGCGTACTACACCCGGCTCAAGCTGAAGGACCAGGTGGGTGAGGGAGGGGGCGGGTGGGGTGGGGCCGGGCGGAGTCTGCGCGCGCGCGCCCACGCCCCCTCCCGCCCTCCCTCCTCGCCCACAGATCGTGCTGTTCAACCACCTGCTCGAGCAACAAGTGTCCATGTCGGCCCGCGTGCAGGACGGGTCCGCGTGGGACGGGTCGGGCGGCGGCGGCGGCGACCCGCTGCGCGAGAGCGCGGCCGCGCCCGCCTACGACGCGCCGCCCGCCGACGGCGTCCCCCCATTCGTGGGCATGCCCCGCCCGTCGTCCGCGGCATCCCTGGGCGACCTGGCGGCCGCCCTCGGCGAGGCGCCGCCGACGCGCGCGGGGTCCGGCGCGCTGTCTGGGGGGGGGCGCGCCGCGCTGGGCGGCCTGCCCCGCAATTTTTCGCTGTCCGACCTCACGTTCGACGGCGCGGACGCCGGGGGGAGCGTGGCGTGACGAGGGGGGGAGAGGGAGGGAGGGAGGCACACGGTGGCGACAGCGTCCGGTCCGGGGGCGTCACTTCGTTTGGGGCGGGCCTGCAACACCCCGCGCGCGCGAGAGAGAGGGCCGGGGGCAAATGCGGTGACAGGGCGGGGGCGGGGAGAAACCCAAAGGGGCAAAATTTGGGGGGGCGGCCGCGGCGGGTGCCGCGGCCGCCCCCTGCGTCCCTTCTCATTCGCTCCCCTCTCACGCCATGCGCGTCGGCGACGGCGCGCCGCCGCCCCACACGTCCACCCGGTGCAGCACAGGGGCGCCGTCGGCGTCCAAAGAAAGGGTTTCCGTCGTCCCCGCTTGGTCGACCACGCACCTCTCGTCGTCGTCCGAACTGTCGCACGAGGACGAGGAGGAGGCGCTGGGCGCCGTCGGCGGCCTGGCCATGGGCAGCGGCGGCGTGCTAAAGGGCCGCGCGCGGCGCGGGCGCGCGGGCTCGCGCGCGACCGCGACCCCCGGCCGCAGCGCGGCCAGCTCCTCTTCCGACGGCACGGCGAGCACCCGGTTCGCCCCCGGCTGCCACGCCACGATGGCCATCGCGCGCGCGACGACCGCGGGCGCGGGCGGCGGCGCGGGCGCCGACCCGCCGGACCGCCACTCGTACTCCACCACGCCCTCCGCGTCGCTCCGCGTCTGCCGGGTCCACCCCTGCTCCTCCAGGATGACGTACTTGTACTCCAGGCGGGCGCCCGCGGGGAGGAGGGCGTCCGCGGTCCACACGTCGCCGGGCGCCCACCCGCAGGGGACGCGCGCGATGGAGAGGAAGGACCAGCCGAGGGGGTAGTGCGAGCCGCCCACGCAGAGCATTTGGCGGCTGCAGAGTGGGGGGGGGGGGGTGGGGGGGTCGGCGCGGCGGGGGCGAGGGCGCGGCGTTCGGCCCTCCCTCCCGCCCCCCTCAAGCCCCCATCGCGGCCCGCCCACCCCCCGATGCCGCCATTCCATTCACCCCCCTCACACACCTGTGCACGCGGTACTCGACCGACAGCCGCACGCGCACGAGCGGCGGCCCGTCGCTCCCGCCGCCCCCGCGCCCGTCCGCCAGGCCGCCGCCGTCGCGCACGACGGGCGTGACGGGGCCGAGCGGCTGGCCGCCCTCGGGGGGGCGGCCGCCGGCGCGGGGTGGGGTGGGGGCGCGGCGCCGGGGCGTCGTCGGCGGCGCGCGAGGGGGCGCGCACCGGCGGGCGGTCGCCGGCCCGGCCGACATGGCGGGCGCCATGCCCAGAGGGCGGGGAGTGGGGGCGGGGCGCGGGCGAGTGGCCACGCGCGGCCCGGATGTGGGTGGCCGGCCGAGCGAGCGGCCGAGACGCAACGGCGGAGTTTCCTGCCCTCTCGCCTGCATACCCGATCCTCGTGCCGCGTCAGCGTCGCTGGCGGTCGGCCACAGGCCGCCAAACCCCCGCGCAGCCGGTCCACAGTCGCCCCGACACCCAACCGCCGCCCCACACCGCCTCTCACCGCGGCAGCGCGCGGCCACGCCTCCCAAACGCCCCGCCGCCGCGCGACGGCCCGCCTCGCCCGGTGGACAGCCGCCCCAGGTCGTCCGCCAGCGCGTCGGCGTCGGCGTCGGGCGCGCCTCGATAGCGGGAGGTGGAGCCGCGCACGCCGAGCGCGGCCGCGACCGCTTCGCGCGGCAGGCCGTGCGCAGCCGCCGCGTGCCCAGCACGCGCGGCCACCGTCGCGAAAGCTTTGGCGTCGCAGCCAGAGACCGGACAGATGAACACGGCTTCCCCGCGCGCGGCGCGCGCCGCGAAAAAGGCGTCGTGCGCCTCCGCCACGTGTGACCCCAGCAGCGCCGCCGACGCCAGCGCAACCCCACACGTGGCGCAGGCATGTGCATTGGCCAGGGGGAGCGGGAGGGCGGCCGCGGCGGTTGCTCCGGCGTGCGGCGCGGTCGGCGACCGCCCCGCGGGCGCGGCCGCCGCCGCGGCCGCCGCCGTGGCCCGCGCCGCGTCGCCCGTGGCAAACAGGGGATCACCCGGCGCCAGGGCGCGCCGACGGCGGCCGGGAAGATGCATTAAAAGTGTGGCCGCGCGCTCCCTAGCCTCCCGCCCCGCCGAGCGCCGCACACCCGCCCGCCGCCGCCGCGAGCGCGGCCCGCGCCTCGCCCCGATCGCCAGCCCCTCGCCGAGAGGCGCGCGAGGCCGCGGCGGCCAGCCCGTCTTCGGCGGACGCGCAGGCCGCGTCCAGGGCGCGCAGCGCGTCGGCCAAGCGGGCGGCTGCCGCGTCCTGGGCCAGGCTGATGGAGGAGGAAGGGTTTCGAGGGGAGGAGGGGTGAGCGTGGGTTGGGCAGTCGCGGCGCCACCAGCCCTTTTCTCTCCCCGCCGCCCCCCCAACACTCACGCGTCGGCGTCGTTGGCGGCCAGCGCTTCCGTGGCGGCGGCGGACGCCTGCAAAAAGTCCTGGAGGCGGCGAGGGATGGGGCGGGCGGCGTCTGCCGAGGGGCCGGGCGGGCGCGGCTGCCGCCACATCCCCCCCACATCACGCCGACGCGCTCACCTCGACCTCCTTGGTCAGCGTGCCCAGCATCGGGATCGGGCGAGCCCCGCGGTGTGCGCACCCGCGCCGCGCCACTCTCGGCCATGGCGTCGTCCTTGCGGTCCGAGGCCGCCGCCCTGGCCCGCCTGCTGCGCGTGTCGCTCACACCGCCGCCGTCGGGCAGCGGTCTGGTGCACGCGGCCGACCTGGCGGCGGTGCGAGCGCGATGGGGATGGGGGGCGAGGCGTCCCCGCGTCGCCTCCCGCCGCCCACGCCCCCTCTCTCAATCCCACAGGAGCTGTCGGCCGAGCGCGGCGACGCGCCACCCCCCCCAACCCTGACCCAGGAGGTCGCCGACCGCGCGCTCGTCGCGGCGCTCTCCTCCGCCGCGCACCCCTCCCCGCTCTACTACTGCGTCTCCGTCTTTGCCGCCGCGGACGACGACGCGCGGCGCGCGGGCGCGACGCCCGCGGACGCGGCGTGGGTGGCGACGCTGGGAGAGGTCAAAGGGCTCGCGGTCGGCTACGCGGGCGTCGCCCTCCACGTCGGCGCCTTTCCCGCGTCCCCCGACGCCGCCTCCCGCGGCCCGCTCGCCCTGCTTGACTGCATGGACGCCGCCGGCGCGGCGTCGGCGGGGTTGGCGGGCCCGGTGACCCCCCTCACCGGCCCCGCCGCGTCGGCCCCCCCCCTCCCGCCCGGCTTCTGGGACGCCGCCTGCGCCAAGTGGGCCGGGGAAGGGTTGGACGACGACGTGGCGGCCATCGCGGGCGAGCTGGCCGCGCGGGCGGCGGCCGTCTCCGCGCTCGGCGCGTGGCCGCCGCTCGTCAAACCGCTGCTCGCGCTCGCCGCCAACCCGCACTCGGCCGCCGCGCTCGTGCGGTGCCCGACATGGCTCCCCCCGCCCGGCGCCAACGGGCGCGCGGTGCAGCTGGGCACGCTCCTCGGCCCCTTTTTCGCGCTCACGCCGATCCCCGACCTCGCCGCCCCCTCCCAACGCCGCGACCTGGGCGAGGCCATGGGGTCCCTCCTCAACCCGGCCTCCCAGCGGGGCGCCATCGATGCCGTGCACGCGGCGTGCGCGGGGGTGCAGGGGGCGTTGGCGGCGGTCGTCATGGCCCTCCTCCGCGCGGGCCCCGCCGGCAAAGCCGGCGCCGTCGCCTGGGTCGCGTCCGCCCTCAACGCCAACGCCGAGCGCGCCAAGCTCCAACCCGACCCCCGGCGCGCGGCGTGCACGGGGTTCGGCCTCAACCTCGCCGCGGTCATGGTCGCCGTCGCGGCGCCCTTTTCCGACCCGTCGGCCGGGCGCGCGTGGGGCAAAGTTACCCCGGCCTACCTCGCCGACGGCGAAGTGTCCTTTGTGGGCGACACCCGGCTGGCGGCGGACGAGGCGGAGGCGGCGGCGTGGGCGGCCACGGTGGCGAAGGCGCGCGCGGCGTCCGCGGCCGCCCTCTCGCCCTCCCCTCCGCCCCACCATTTCGTCAATTTCGCGTTTTGGGCCACCATCAAAGCCATTGCCCAGGGCCCCGCGGCCGCCCTGAACGAGCTCAAGTCGCTCCAGCACCGGCGGCACGCGGCCGAGGGCGACGTGCGCGCGCTCGAGGCCGTCGCGGCGAGCGGCGCGGGCACGCCCGAGGGCGGCGCCGCCGCGCGGGACGCCGAGGAGGCGCGGTCGTATGTGCAGTCGCTCACGGGCTACACGGTCTTGCTGCAGGTCGCGTCCCGCGAGAGGGGGGCGGCGGCCGCGGTCGCGGGGTTTGCGCGGCTCGCGGCGGCGTACGCGCTGCACGAAGCCGCGCCCGCCGCCGCGGCCGACCCTTCCTCCCTGACCCTGCCCCTGCCGCCGCCCACGGACGACTGGCGCGTGCTGCCGGAGCACCTGCTGTCCGCGGTCACGGACGCCCTCGCGCTCGCCCCCCCCGCCACCTTCTCCGGCCCCACCGCGCCGCGCGTGGACGAAGTGGTCCGCGCCGCCGTCGTCTTCATCGCGTCCCCGACCCACGTGCGCAACCCGGCGGTGCGGTCCCAGCTGGTGGGCCTGCTGGAGGGGTGGCTCGCCGGCAGCGACGACGACGGCACCCCGAGAGGCGGGCCCGCGCTCGAGTCCGCGCCGCCGGCCCTGGCGGCCGCGCTCCAATGCGACGCCCTGGCGCGCGACCACCTGGTCCCCTCCCTGCTGCGCCTGTATGCGGACATCGAGTCGTCGCCCTATGAAAAATACACGGTGCGCCTCCAAATCGCGCGCGTGCTCAAGGCGGTGTGGCGCATCGACGCGCACCGGGCGACCTGGTTGTCTGCCGCGTCGGCGGCAGCCGCCAGCGGGGACTCGGGGTGCGTCTACGGCCGCTTCGCGCACCACCTGCTCACCGACGCGACGTTCCTCCTCGACGAAGCGTTGCTCAAGCTCCGCGTCGTGGCCGACGTGGAGCGCGCGGCCGCGGATGGCCCCGCGTGGGCCGCGCTGCCGGCCGCCACGCGCACGGAGCGCGAGGCCGAGGCCGACGCGGCGCGTGGCGGCGTGCCCGGCGCGCTCGACCTCGCGGCCGCCTGCGTCGACACGCTGCGCTACACGACAGAGACGGCGGCCGGCGCTGCGCCCTGGCTCGCACCCGCGTTTGCGGGTCGCACGGCGGGGGCGCTCAACTTTTTCCTCAAGTGCCTCGTCGGCTCTTCCCGCGCCTCGCTGCGCGTGGCCGACCCCGAATCCCTGCACTGGGACCCCAAAGCCCTGGTCGCCTCCCTGTGCGCCGTGTACGTCAACCTGTGGCGCGGCGGTGGCGGCGCCGGCGCGCGCGACCCGGCGGCTGCCCCCCTCGCGGCCGCCATCGCGGCCGACGACCGCTCCTACTCGCCCGACCTGTTTGGTGAGGCGGCTTCTATCGTGCGCGCGTTTGGGCTGCTGCCAGAGGTGGACGCGGGGGCGCTGGACGAACTGGCGGCGGCGGCCGCTGCCGCCGCTGCCGCCGCGGCCGCCGCCGACGCCGCCAACGCCAACGCCCCGGACGAGTTCATGGACGAGCTCGTGTGCACGCTCATGGACGACCCGGTGCGCCTGCCGTCGGGGTCGGTCGTTGACCGAAGCACGATCCAGCGCCACCTGCTCTCGGCGTCGGCCGACCCCTTTACCCGCGCGCCCCTGACCCTGGACCAGGTGGTGGGGCTGCCGGAACTCAAGGAGCGCATCCGGGCGTGGCGCGCGGCGAAAAGGGGTGGGGGTGGGGGGTGAGAGAGAGGGAGGCGGCCTGCAGCAGAGCGAACCCGAGGCGCGCGCCACCCTGCTCACACACCCCGCCGCCCCCCGCGGCCCCTCCCGCCATGCGCGGAGGACCCCTCGCGCGGCCGCCGCGCGGCCCCCGGCCGGCCGCCGCGGCCGGCGGCGACCATGCCACGCGCCCCCACCCTGCGCGCCCGGCGTCGCCGCCGCCGCCCGCGACCGCCCGCCCCGCAACGGCCAGCCGGGCGGTTGCGTCAGTCGCCGCGCACGCTGCCGGCCGCGGCGCCACGCTCGACGGCGGCGCGGCGCCGCCGCCCGCGCTGCTCGCGCAGCGGCGCGCTTTGCTTGAAGAGGCCCTGGCCGTGACCGCGGTCGCCGAGGTGAGGGTTGAGGTGGTGGCGATTGGGTGCCCCGGCGCCCGCATGGTGCGCGCGGGCGCCGCCGCGCCGCGGCGCGCCACGCGCCGCGGCGCGCCCGCCGCCCGCCGCCCTCCCGCCCGCCGCGGGAAGGACTCTGGGAAGTCGTACGCGCCACCCGGCTGGAGCAGGCCGCCCAACTGCCGCGCCCCGACCCCCCCGCCCTCCAACCCCTATCCTCAGCTCGCGGCCGAGTCCCTCGCCCGCGCCTCGCGCGCCGCGCGCAGCGCGTCAGGTGCGGACGCCGGTTCGTCCGCGGCGGTCAAACCGGCGCGCGGCAAGCTGACCGCGCCGCGGCGTGCGCGCGCCAAGCCGGCCGCCGATGGCGCGCCAGCGGCGGCCGGCGACAAGCCGGCCAAGCGGTCGCGGGCGGTGGCTCCGACCGCCAGGCCGCGGCGGGCCAAGGCGGCCGCGCCCGAGGCGGCCGCAGCGCCGGCGCCCGCGCCGCGCGTGGCGGCGACCGGCGCGGCTGCGGTTGCGAGCCTGCGCGCGACGGCTGGCTCCCCCAGGCGCCGCGTGCGCCGCGACCCGTCGCCGGGGCCTGCGGCGCGGTCGCCGTCGCGCGCGCCCGACCCGCTCTCGCTCTTTGCGCTGCGCGCCCCCGCCCTGGCCAAGCCCGTCCCCCCCGAAGCCGCCAACTCGGACGAGGCGGCCGACCTGGCCCTGCTGCGCACGCTGGACGCGAGGCTGCGGCGCGGGCGGGACGCGCGGTCCGCGCCGCGCGGCGGCGTCGCCGTCGGCGACGCTGTCACCGGCTTTTTGAAAACGCTGGGCCACACCGGCGTCCTCTCCCGCGAGGCCGAGGCCCGCCTGGCCGCCATCATCGGCAAGGGCGGCGCCGCCGCGGCGGCGAGCGACGCGCTCGCGACCGCGCTCGGCCGCGCGCCGACCGCGGCCGAGGTGGCCGCGCGGCTCGGGCTGGCAGGAGGGCCGGCCCACCTCCAACTCCTCCTCGACAACCGCCTCGCCGCCCACGACCTCATGGCCCAGTTCAATCTGCGCCTCGTCGTGCACACGGCCAAACGGTACACCGGCCTCGGCCTGGAGATGGCCGACCTCGTGGCCGAGGGCGTCGCCGGCCTGGCGCGCGCCATCGACAAATTCGAGCCCGCGCGCGGCAACCGCTTCAGCACGTACGCGATGTGGTGGATCCGGCAGGCGGTCACGCGCTCAATCTCGGAACAGTCGCGCGTCGTGCGCCTCCCTGTCCACATCTACGAGGCCGTCACCCGCATCCGGCGCGCCAAGCACGCGCTCAAGGAGGAACCGGAGACGGAGCGCGAGATGCACAAGGCGGTGTCGACGGTGACGGGGCTCCCGGTCGACAAGGTGGAGCGCTACCTCGCCGCCGCCCGCGTCGCGCGCTCCCTGGACGCCCTCGTCCCCTCGTCCGGCAAGGGTGGCGCCGACGGCGGGGATGCGATGTCGGAGCTGCTCCCGTGCGCGGCGGCCGATGGCGCGGCGGCGGCGCGCGACGCAGACGCGCGCGACGACGTGCTGCGCAGGCACATGGACGGCGTCCTGGCCTCGCTCCCGCCCCGCGAGCGCAACGTTCTGCGCATGCGGTACGGTCTGGGCGCGCCGGGCGGGCGCACGATGACGCTGTCTGACATTTCGGCGGCGTATGGCGTGACGACGGAGCGCATCCGCCAGATCGAGGATTCCGGCTTGCGCCGCCTGCGGGAGCCCGACCGGGCGGCGGGCGTGGCGCGCGTGACCGCGATGCTGGCCGAGTGCGAGTGAAAGAGGGGAAGGAAGAGATCGAGGAGGGGAGCGAGCGAGAGGAGCATCGCGGGAGCCGATGCATTAATTCTTGCGGGCGGGGTGTAGAACCGGCGTGCGCGACGTGAGCGACGCAGCAGCAGGGGGCGCGGTGCTTGGGGAGCCGTCGCCGTTTAAGCTCTTCACTGTCCCCTCCCTCCACCATGAGGGTCGCCCTGGCCCGCGCCGCCCACCTGCGCCTGGCGCGCCCGCGGCCGTGCGCGAGGCCGCGGGCGGCGGGCACGGCGCGCGCGGCCAGCACGTGAGTTGGAGGGCGTGGCAGCGGGCCGTGGGCGTGGCCCCGTGGCCGCGCGGTCTTGTGTCCGCCAGCAGCGTGTCATGTGTTTGCCGACTCGCGACAGGGACCGGGGCGCGCAATGCGCGTCGCCCGCGCCGCGCCGCGCCCGCCGCCGCCGCCGACGCCCGCATCCCCTCCCCAGCGCCGAGACGCCCCCGCCCAAGGCCAAGCAACCGTCTACAAAGAAGCCTCCTCCCTCCTCATCTTCCTCCGAGGCGGACATCGTCTCGCTGCGCGCAGCCAAGGCAGACGCGCTGCGCGCGGCGGGCGCCGACCCGTACGCCTACCGCTTCGACCGCACCCACACCGCGGCGGCGCTGCAGGCAGAGCATAAAGATCTGCCGGCAGGAGAGGTGGCGCCCGAAACGGTGCGCGTGTCTGTCGCGGGCCGCATTCTCGCCCGCCGCGTGCTCGGGAAACTGGCCTTCATCAAGCTCGCCGACGCGTCCGGCGACGTCCAGCTCTACGTCGAGCGCGAAGCCCTTAACGCCGGCCCCGGCGGCGACGGCGCGTTTGCGCGCGCCAAGGCCGCGCTCGACGTCGGCGACATTGTCGGCGCGGCCGGCGGCGTGCGCCGCACCGAGAAAGGCGAACTCTCGGTCGCAGTCGACGCGCTCACCATGCTCACCAAAGCCCTGCGCCCCCTGCCCGACAAGTGGCACGGCCTGGCCGACGTGGAGAAGCGGTACAGGCAGCGCGCGGTCGACCTGATCGTGACGCCCGGCGCGCGCGAAGCCCTCGTCGCCCGCGCCGCCATGACGTCCGCCATCCGCCGCAGCCTCGAGTCCCGCGGCTTTCTCGAGGTGGAGACGCCCGTGCTCGAGGCGGCCGCTGGTGGCGCCGACGCGCGGCCCTTCACCACCTACCACAACGCCCTGGGCCAACCGTTCGCCCTGCGCATCGCCACCGAGCTCCACCTGAAACGCCTCGTCGTCGGCGGCTTCGAGCGCGTGTTTGAGATCGGGCGCATCTTCCGCAACGAGGGCGTGAGCGCGCGGCACAACCCGGAGTTTACGAGTGTCGAACTCTACCAAGCGTACGCCGACTACACCGACATGATGGACCTGACCGAGGAGCTCATCCGGGAGGCAGCGATCGCGGTCACTGGCAAGGCCGCCGTCGACTACCAGGGCGCGGCGCTCGATTTCGGGGCGCCGTTTCGGCGCGCGCCGATGGCCGTGCTCGTCGAGGAAGTGACTGGCGTGCGCCTGGGGCCCGACCTCAGCACCCCGGCGACGGACGCCGACCGGGACGACGCGGCGGTCGCGCTCGAGGCGGCCGGCGCGGGGGCGCGCGACGTTGCCGCCGCGCGCGCGGCGCCCGACGCAGGCGCCCTCGTCTCGCTCCTCTTTGAAGCCGCGGTCGAGCCCACGCTCGTCCACCCCACGTTCGTGCTCGACCACCCGCAAACCGTGTCGCCCCTGGCCAAGCCGCACCGGAGCCTGCCGGGCGTCGCAGAGCGGTTTGAACTCTTCATCGCCGGGCGCGAACTGGCCAACGCCTACTCCGAAGCGACCGACCCCGTGGACCAGCGGGCCAAGCTGATGGCGCAAGTGGCGGGGCACAAGGCGGCCCAGGCGAGGGCGGCGGCGGCAGGGAAAACGACGGACGGCGACGACGACGACGACGACGACGAGTCTTATGATGTCGAGCTCGACGAAGACTTTCTCGCTGCCCTCGAGCAAGGCATGCCGCCCACCGGCGGCATGGGCATGGGGCTGGACCGGTTGGCCATGCTGTTGACGGATTCGGCGTCGATCCGGGACGTGATCGCGTTTCCGCTGCTCAAGCGCAAGCCAGCCAGCGGGGGCGGCGGCGGCGAGTGAGGCTTTGGTTTGGGCGCGTGAGCGTTTGTGTGTGTGTCAGTCGCAACAGTGAAACGGTGTGCGCGCCACCCTCTCCCGCACCCCCAGAAAGAGAAAAACGCGCCCCCCCCTTTTCTCTTACGCATCGCTCGAGTACTGAAACACGAGCGCGCGCGGCCCCCCTCCCCCCGCGCCCACCGAAAATTGGACGCGCAGGCGGGAGGTGAGGCCGTAGGTCAACGTATAAGCCGGCGGCCCACGTTCCGCGTCGCGCAGCGGCCGCGCGAGCGCCGCGCGCAGCGACCGCCCAAACTGGACTTCGACCTCGGTGCCAGCCGCGATGGTTTCAAGCAGGCCGACGCGGGAGCCGGGGTCGAGCAGGCCGGGCACGGCGGGCGCGGAGACGAGCCTCCAGCGCGCCGACCCAAGCGCGCCCTGCGTCTGGATTTTGGGCATGAAGCCGTGCGCCGCTGCCGCCGCCAGGGCGGGCAGGGCGAGGCGGCCGTCGTCCGCGACGACGGCGCGCGCGAGGGCGGCCTCAAAGAGGCGCGCCGCGTCCTCCGACGCGAGCTCGGGCGCGCCCGCGCCGCCGCCGCCGCCCGCAGCCGCGCCGCCGGCGCCCGTCGTCAGCGTGAGGCCTTGGCGCCAGGCGGACGCGCGACCGACGACCGCCGCCCGCACGCCCGCGCCGCGCAGCGCGAGGTCGAGCGACGGGTCGGCGCCCGGCCCGCCGTCAAAGACGACCCGGTTGGCGTGCTCCCGGTCGAGCACGAGCTGAGTCGCCAGCAGGTTGACTTCGCCTCCGTCCAGGGTGACGGCGCCGGCGAGGCGCAGGTCGCCGGGGGTGGCGGGGGCGCCGGCCAGGCGCAGGTCTCCAGACAGACCCACATTGACGACAAAGGGGTAGACCGCCCGCAGCTCCGGCCCCAGGCGCACGTCCAGGGCGCGCAGGGTCAGGGGCGGGAGGGGCGAGTCGCGGGAGGAGGTGCGGACCGGCGGCGGCGGCGCGCGGGCGGCGACCGCCGACGCGCGGAGCACGTCGGCGACCGCCGCGCCCGCGGGGCTCCCGTCGGCCACGCCATCCTGGGGCAACAAAGAAAGCGTCCCCCTGGACAAACGGACGTCCCCTCCGAGCACCAGGGCGGCCGCGCCGGCGCCCGCGCGCGTGCCGCGCTCGCGCGAGAGCGTGAGCGACGCGTCGACCAGCCCGCTGTAGGCCGGGCGCGCGCGCACGTCCACGCCTTCGAGTTCGACCATGAGCATGCCCGCGTCGCCGGCCGGCGCGGCCGCGGCCGCCGCCGCCGTGAGCGGCAGCGCGCCGCGCGCGTCGACGCGGCCCTTGCGCCCGACGCGCGCCGCCAGGCCGCGCACGCGCAGCGTGCCGTCGGCCAGGGTGACGTCCGCGTCGATACTGGTGGCGGGCGCCTTGAGAAAGGGCAGGGCGAGGCCGCCGCGCGCGAGGCGGGCGGCGCCGGAGAGGAGGGGGGCGGCCGCGGGGCCGCGCGCGGTGAGGCGGACGTCGGCGCCGCCGCCCAGCCACTTGGCGCCGGGCACCAGGCCGGCGACGAGGGCCATGCCACCGTCCTTGACAGACGCGTCCAGGTCCAGGAGAGGGGGGGAGGGGTCGGCGCGCTCACCCCCTCCTGCCTCGAGCAGCGGCACCGACCCCGCCGCGCGCACGTGCCCGCCGCCAGCCCCACCGCCCGGCTCCAGGCTCGTCTCAAAGTCGAGCCGGCCGTCGGCGCCGAGCGAGGCGGTGGCTTCCGCGGACGCCAGGCGCGTCGCGCCCAGCGCGCCGTCGTAGAGGCGGACGAGCGCTGACCCGGTCGGCGCGGCCGCCGACCCGCCGACCGACGCCTGCACGTACAAGAGGCCGTCCACCGGCGACGACGGCCCGCCACCGGCCCCCGCGCCCGCGGCGTCGCCACCGCGCAGGGCTGCCAGCGGGCGGGCGAGGCCGAGCGCGGCGGCGATGCGTTCCGGGCGCTCGCCGCCCGCGCCCGCGCGCGCGTCGGCGCCCGGCGCGCCGGGCACGCTCGCGAGCGCGGGCACCGCCGCGCGCAGCAGGGGCGCCAGGGACGCCGCGGGAAAGTCGGTGACGAGCAGGCGCGCGTCCTGGGCGGCGCCGCCGAGGTCGCCGGTCAGCGAGACCGACGCGGCGCCCGCACGCAGGCCGGCCTCGTCCAGGTGCAGGCCTTCGTCGGAATCGACCTTGCCCCGGGCAACGACCGAGTCGAGGGCGGCCAGGGGCGGCGCCGCGGGGCGGCCGGCGGGCGCGGCGCCGCCGAGGCGCCAGTCCTTGCCGCGCACGTCAAACTCGAGCACGGTCGCACCCCCCCCACCTCCCCGCGCCTGCAGCTCCCCCGCCCACGTGCCGCGCACATCCTGCAGGCCCGGCAGCGCGGGCGGCGGCCGCGGCGCCGGCGCGGCGGCGGCGGCGGCGGCGGGCGCGCCCGCCGCGCGCGCGAGCGCGTCGGCGACGCCCGCCGAGGCGACGCCCGCGGCTTCCAGCCCCTCCACAAACGCGGCTTTCACGGCCTCATAATCCACGGGCGCCGCGGTCGCCGCCCGGCGCAGCAGGCGCGCGCCGGGCACGAGCTCCTGCAGGTCGGCCGCGGGGACGCGCAGCGCGAGCCGCCACCGGCCGCCCCCGACCGCCGGCCGCGGCCCCGCGCCCGCCGCCGCGGCGGCGGCCGCCACCGCGTCGGCGGGCAGGGTGGCGGCGGCGGGCAGGGTGTAGTCGCCCGCGGCCTCGTAGCGCGACGCGGCTTGGACGAGCGTCCCGCGCTCGAGCCGCACCACGTCGCGCTCCCACCGCAGCGCCGCGCCGGCGGAGACGCCGGCCAGGCCGGAGAAGCGGGGCGCGGTCATGGCGAGCTTGGCGGTGCCGAGGCGCCGCCCGAGGTCGGCCGCGAGCGTCGCCTCGTCGAGCGTGCCGCGCAGCGACGCGAGCTCCAGTTCGTCGAGGGAGAGGCCGCGCACGTCGGCGGAGACGGTGGCCCAGTCGGCGGAGGCTTCGGCGTTGGCGGCGAGCTTGCCGCAGCGCAGCGAGAGGCGGGCGCCGGGGGCGGGAGGGGCGTCAACCGGCGCGCGGGCACGAACCCCCCCAACCGGCAGCGCCACGTCCAGGTCGAGCGCTTCGTCGGGGCGCCCGCCCCGGGCCGACACGACCAGCCGGTGCGGGGACGCCGACACGCGGCCGGCGAGGGCGCGGGCGAGAGGCAAGGCGTTGAGGCGGAGGCCGTCGGCCGCGAGGTCGCCCTCGAACGAGCGGCCAGACGCGCCGGCACCGCCTCCTTCTTCGTCCTTGAACGCGCCTTCAAACTTGAGCCCGCCCGTGACGCGCAGCCGCGTGCGGCCGCCGCCGCCGCCGGGCGGCGCGGCGGGGTGCGGCGCGCCGGGGAGCAGGGGCGCCAGGTCGAGGCCGCGCACGTCGGCCTCGACGGCGACGCCCCGGATGTTGGGATGCGCGAGCGCGGTGGCGGCGGCCTGGGTGAAGGCCGCCCGCACGGCTTCCTCCGTCGGCGGCACGACGTCGAGCCGCGCGCGCGCCGCGAGCGCGGGCGCGTCCACGCTCGCCCGCACGCTCTCCCGCCGCGTGGCCACCGTGCCTGACGCGCCCGCGGCGGGCGCGGCCCAAGTGGCGTCCAGGGCGGCGTCCAGGTGGGAGCCGACGAGGGTGGCCGCGCCGTGTGCGGGACCGAGCGACGCGGCGGCGGGCAGCGGCGGCGCCCCTGGCGGCGCATACGCCGCGATGAGGGCGTCGGCGTCCAGGCCGCCCACTTCAAACGCGAGGCGCACGGCGCCAGGGTCGGTCTCAGCCGTCGGCGCGGTCGACAGGCGGCCGCCGCCGGTCACCCACCCGCCCGCAGCGGGCGCCGCCCGCAGCGAGTGCAGCATAAAGACGTCGGCAGCCGTATCGAGCGCAAAGACGGCGGCCGCGGACGCGAGGGGGACGCGGTCGACGGCGGCCAGGGCACCGGGGGTGGTGGCGAGCGCGGTTTGAGCGTCCGAAGCCTCAGGGGCCGTCGTGCCGGCCGCGGGGCCGCCAAGAGGAACAGGGGCCGCGACAGCCGTCCCGGAGAATACCGGCGTCTCCAACGGCCCCGTCACGTGCAGCGTGCCGCGCAGCGCACCCGCCGCCGCGATCGGCAGCGGGCGCAGCCCGAGCGACTCGCGCAACGCGTTGACCTCCACGGGAGCAGCGTCCGCCACGAGCCAGTACTTCCCGGTGTCGGGGTTGAGGCCGACCGCGCCCGAGACCGAGAGCGGCGCGGCGCCGTAGCGGCCGGTCGCCGAGTGCACGTGGAGGTCGGCGCCGTCGAGGAGCAGGTCGATGCCCACCCCTTCGCAATCGTCGGGCGCGCCCCAAAAGTGAAAGTCGAGGCCGGTGCCGGCGACGCGGCCGCCGAGCCTGGGAAAGTGCCAGGTCGCGTCCGAATCGAACGACGCCGTCACCTCGCCCGTCACCCGCCCCGCGTGCACGTCGATGGGGACGTCCAGCACGCGCTCGAGCAGGGGGGCATGCAGGGCGTCGCCGCGGATGGCGAGGCGGAGGGCGGGCGCGTCGCCGGGGCCGAGGCCCGACGCGGTCGCGCGCACGCGCAGGCGGCCGCCGGTGGGTGGCGAGGCGACGCCGCCGTCGGGCGACGACCGCTGGGCGCCAAACCAGCCGCGCGTGACGACGGTGGTCGCGTCGCCGACGAGCGTGGGGGTGGTGGCGCCGGCCCGCGGCACCGCGGCCGGCAGCGCGTCGGCGCCGCCCACCACCGCGGGCGCCCCGCGCGCCAGCGCGCGCAGCGTCCGGCCGGCGTCGCCAAACGGCATGGTCGACCGCTCGCCGCCGGGGGCGCGCTCGCGCGCGGTGGCGCTGAGGTCGAGCGTGAGAGCGCGCGCGTCGGGCGAGAGCCACAGCGTGCCCGCCACGCCTTCCAGCACCCTGGGCGCAACATCGCCCGCGACGTGCGCGCGCAACACGCCCCGGCGCAGGGTGATGGAGCCCAGGGCGGGGGTGGGGAGCACGGCGGCGAGCAGGCGCGCCGCGAGGCCGGGGCGGTCGCCCGCGCCGTCGGCCGCGGCGGGCAGGTAGGCGGGGGCCCATCCGGGCTCGGGGAAGGTCCAGGGGCGGCGGGGGAGCAGGAGGCGCTTGGGGGCGGGGGCGGGGGTGGGGGAGAGGGAGGGGGCGGCAGGCTCGGGCGCGGCAGGCGCCGCGACCACGCCGGCCTCCGAGTCGGCCTCGGCCTCGACCTCCACTTCGGGGGCAGCCACCGTCTTCGCTTCCGGCTCCAGCTCAAACACGGCGCCCGCGAGGTCGGGCGGGGCCGCGGTCGCGGCGTCGGCGGCAGCGGCGACGGCAGCCGCGTCGGCCGGGCCAGCGTCGGCCGTCACAGGCGCTTCTACCTCCAGGCTGAACGTCAGTGCATCAAACACGGGCGCGGGCGCTGCGCGCGTGGTGTTCAGGCCGGCAACGAGCGCAAAGGTGGGTGGAGCGCGGAGGGCGGCACGCGCGCGCACGGGCGCCGCCGCCGCCGCCGCCACGGGCGGCAGCTCAAACACCATGCCCTCGACCGACAGCGGCGCCTCACTCGATGCGCTGGCGTCCAGCACGCCCGCGGTGCGGGGCGCGGCCAGCTCGTGCGCGGCGCCGCGGCCACCAGGCAGCAGCGACCGCAGCCAGCCGCAGCGCGCGGGTCCGGCAAGGGGAGCGGGAGGCGGCTGCGGCGCGAGCCAAAACACGGGAGCGGGGAGGCCGGCCGGCGCGGGCGGGGCCGGGGCCGGGGCCGGGGCCGCGGTCGCCGCCGTGCGCACGCGCGCGGCGCCCGCCCCGCGCACAGGCGCGGGCGGCAGCCCCGCCCTATCGCGCCGCCGCGTCGCCAGCGGCCTCTCTCGCGCCTGCAGCCGGGCCTGCAAGCGGGCGGCCGCCGATGAGCGGGCCGGCGCGTCGACCACCGGCGCCGGCGGGGCCGGCCGCGCGGCGCGCTGCTCCGGCTCAAACTCAAACGTGAGCCGCTCGACCGCGAGCGGCGGTGGGGGGGTCGGTGCCGGCGTCGGGGTCGGTGCGGGCGTCGGCGTCGGCGTCGGCGTCGGCGCACGCGAGGGCACGATCACGCGGCCTCCCGGCGCCGCGCGCGCCGCGGTCGCCAGCGTGCCGGTGCGTGCCGACAGGCCGGCCAGCGGGGACGCCGTGGCGGCCGGCGCGGGGGTCGCTAGGGCGGCACGCACGCGGTCTCGCGGCGTCGCCCGCGCGGCCGCCGCCGCGCCGCCAGCTTTGCCGTCCAGCTCAAACACGGTGTCCGTCCAGGCAGCATGGTGCTTTGGCGCCGGCGCCGGCGGCGGCGGCGGGCGTTTGCCGCGCGGAGGCCCTCCGCCGCCGAGCGTCAGGCTCGCGAAAGGGGGCGGCCGCGGGCGGGCGCCTCCCTCTCCACCTCCAAAATTATTCGCCGACTCGGGCGGCGGCACGACGATCGGCGGCGGCGGCGGCGGCGGGTCGGGCGCGCGCGGCGTCGCGCCCGCCGCGCCCGGCAACCACTCGCGCGCGCTGCCGCCGCCGCCAGCCGCCTCCCAATCGTCCGGAAACCCGGCCCAGGACAGGTTGTCGCCTTGCATCAGGTCGACGGACGCGCCCACGCCGCGCAGGGCGAGCACGGGGCGGCGCGACGCGAGCGAGCGCGGCGCGTCGAGCGAGACCAGGACTTCGTCCGCCGCCGCCCACGACCCTTCCACGGGGCCGGGGCCGACCGACACCGGGCCGATCGAGGCCAGGGGCGCGAGGCCGGTGAGGCCGAAGGGGGAGAGCCAGCGCACGCGGCCGAGCGAGACAGCGCGCCGCGCGGCGGCGCCCACCGCCGCCTCGGCCGCGGGCAGCGCGCGCGCGTTGAGGACGCCGATGAGCCAGACGTTGAGGATGAGGGTGATGGCGCCCAGGGCGAGGGCGATGGAGGCCGCGAAGCGGGCAGTCCTACCAAGGGGGGGGGGGAGGTGCTGTCGGCGCGCGCCCGGCGGCGACCGACGGCCCACCTCCACACCCCCACCCGCCCTCTCTTACCAGCTCTGACAAAAATCGCGGCAGCGGGCGGACGACGCGGCCGCGGCGGCGAGCGCAGCGCGGCCTGCGACCCGCGCGCGCTCGGCGGCCGCGACGGCAAGGGCGTCGAGCGCGTCCCCGACGCGGGGGTCGTGCCAGGGGAATTGGCGAGAGGGGGGTGGGGAGTCGCCGTCGGAGTCGGTGGCTGGGAAAGGGGGCCCGCGTCGGCCGCGCGCGACGCGTCAAAGCCGCACCTCTGCCCAACCTCCGACCCCATTCCCGCACCTGCGCGACACGGCACCGTCCTGGGGCGCACGCCGGGCGACCCGGGGCGCAGCGGGGCTGGGGAATGGAAGGAGTGGGCATGGGCGCGCTTTCCATCGGCGCGCCGCGCTCGCGGCCGCCACCACGCTCCCACGCACCCCGACACGCCAACAGGCGCCGGCGCGCCAGGCCGCCGCCGGCCAGGCCGGCCGGCTCGCCCGCGCGCAGCGCGCGCGCGTCCGCGCGCGGCGCGCGGCTCGTCGTGCGCATGCGGGGAGGGGCGCGGTCACGGGCGGTCGCGCATGGAGTGGGGCGAGGAGGGGAAAACGACGGGGAAGAGTGGCACGCCGCGCAACGCCGGCCCACTCTCGTCCGCGGCCGGCATGCCGCCCATCGCGGACGTGCGCCTCACGACGGCGGTGCGCGGCGAGACGTACGAGCCGAGCGACGTGCGTGGAATGAAGGGCGGAGCGCGCGTCGCGGGTGACGCGCGCCGGCCAACCCCTTCCCCTCTTTAAGGATTCGTTCGCGCTCGTCGACGCGCTCGCCGCCGCGTCGGCGGCGTGGCGGGCGACCAAGCCGCGCCTGTGAGAGGCAGGAGAGGGGGTCTGGATGGCGCGGGGCGGGATAGAGGGCCGACACCCTTCCTCCCTTCAGCGCGTTTGAGCTCGGCTTCGGCTCGGGCTACGTCGCCGCCTCCCTCGCGCGCCTGCTGTCGGCAGCTGTAGGCCCTGGTGGCGCCCAGGTAATTGCGGCGGACGTGTCACCCTGCGCGGCGCGCGACGCGCGCGCGACGCTCGCCGCGCACGCCGCCGCCTCTGTCGACCTCGCCCTCGCCTCCCACGCCGCCGCCTTCCTCCCGCGCCTCGCCGGCGCCGTGGACGTTGTTGCGTTCAACCCGCCGTACGTGCCGACGCCGGAAGAGGAGGTCGGGGCGCCTGGCGTCGCGGCCGCGTGGGCGGGGGGCGACCGCGGCCGGCGCGTGCTCGACGCGGCGCTTCCCTTGCTGGTCCAACTGCTCGCACCGGACGGAGAACTCTTCATCGTCACGGTGCACGAAAATGGGCCGGACGAGGTGCTTGCCCTCATGGCGGCGCTCGGCGCGCCCGGCGCGCGCGCGCTCGAGCGCACCGCCGACGAGGAGCGGCTGACGATTCTGCGCGGCGTGAAGGAGAGAACGCGAGGATGAACTGCGCGCTGCGCTGCGCGACAACAGACCGACCGACCGAGCACTGAAAAAAACAAGTCACCCCCATCCCTTTTCTTTTTCTTCCCCTTTCTCTCACGGCTCCCCGAAGCTCCCGTAATCCGCGTCATCCAGCGGCAGCCGCCCCAGGCGGGTGACGTAGGTGTCGGTGAGGTAGGTGCGGGCTAGAGGGCCTGCAGCGCCGCCGGCAAGAAACGCGTCGGCCCTCTCGGGCCCCTCGCCCGCCGCCAGCACGCGCGCCAGGGTGCGCTCCGCGGTCAGCTTGATGGGGCCAGAGGTCGAGGAGAGGAGCGCGGCGAGGGAGGCCGTGATGTCAGCCAGGTGTGGGCGCAGCGCGTCGGGCCCCGCGCCCGCGGGCGCGCCCCGGGTGCCCGCCGTCGCCGCGTGGCGCAGGCCGGCGAGCGCGGCGCGCTGAGTGTCGCCGTCCTGGTCCGGGGTCGCGAGAGACGCAAGCACAGCCGCCGCGCCGGCGGCGAGCGCGCCGCGCGCCGCGCCGCGCGCGTCGGCTGCCGCCAGGTACCCCGCCGCGCGCGCCGCGGCCGGGCGCACGCCGGGGCCGCCGGCCCTGGCCGCCGCTTTGACGGCTGCCGCGGCTTTGGGGACGGCGCCGGCTGCGGCGAGGGCGGCAGGGGCGCGCCGCGCTAGCGCGGCAACGGTCGCCGCCGTCGCGAGCGGGGGCCACGCGCCCGACAGGGGGCCGGTCGCCAGGGCGGCCATCAGCGACGCACCGTCGCTCAACGCGGCGGCCGCGCCAAACGCAGCCGCGGCCGCCGCGACCACGCCTTCCCCAGCCCCCGGGTCGGCCAGCAGCCCCGCCGCCGCCGCCGCCGCGGCGTCCACGCCCGCGGCCGCGATGGGCGCGCCGCATGAGAGCGCTCCCGTCAGCGCGGCGAGCGCGGGCTCGGCGCCGCCGGCGCCCGCAGCGGGCGCGCCGGCCAGCGGCGCGCCGCCGGACGCCGGGCAGGCCGCAGCGCCCGCGGCCAGGTCAACCACCAGCGCGTCCCGCCGGGACGAGAGCGCGGCCAGCGCGCCCAAATTGGACGAGGCCGCCGCGCGGGCGGCGGGCGCGTGGTCGGCCAGCCCGCGCACAAACGTGGTCTGGAGCTGCGGCACGAAAGGCCGCAACCCCGCCCCGCCCCGGTCGAGCAGCACGCCCAGCGCGGCCAGCACGGCAACGCGCACGTCGTCGGGGAAGCGGTCACCGACGACGCGGATGAGGGGGCCGGCCACTTTGACGACGTGGGGGGCGAGCGAGGTGCGGGGGGCGGCCGCGAGCAACTCCCCCAGGCCAGCCGCGGCAACCTCCCTCAAGTCGGCCGACCCATGCAGCACGCCCTGGAGGTAGATGGGGAGCAAGGGCGCGAGCGCGGCGGGCGTGGCGAGGCCGGGGAGCTCGCCGCCGCCCGCGCGCGCGACCGCGGCGGCGACCGCGCAGCGCAGCGCGCGCGCGTGCGAGGGCGCGGCGTCGCCTCCCAGCACGGCGCACATGGCCGCGATGGCGCCGCCGGCGGCGTCCAGGACGGCGGGGTCGCGGTCGGCGAGCAGGGCGACCAAGGGGGGGAGGAGCGGGGGCGCCGCGTCGGCCAGCGCGTCGCCGGCGGCTAGGGCGCGGCCCAGGGCGGCGGCGGCGACGGCACGCGTGGCGGGGTTTTCGAGACCGGCCTCGAGCGCGGACAGCAGCGGGTGCGCGCCGTCGTCCGACGCGGCGCGCGCGACGGCGTCGAGCGCGGCGGCCGCGGCGGCCGCCGCGTCCTCATCCTCGCCCGCCGCCGCACCGAGCAACGCGGGCACGATAGTCTTCAGATGCGCGTGCGCGGCCGGCCCCGCAGCATCAGCCAGCGCTGCCAGCGCGCCCGCGGCTGCCGGGCCAACCGGCGGCGCGAGCAGGCGCGGCAGCATCGCCGCCAGCGCGCCGGGCCGCACGCCCAGCAGCACGCGCAAGCCTTCCAGCGCGGCCGATGCGTCCGGCTCGGGGCCGGTCACGTCGGCGAGCATGGCGGGCAGCACGGCGTCGAGCGACGGCCCACCGCCGCCCGGGCCGCCGCCGCCGCCGCGGAACAGGGCGCCAAACGCGGCGCCCGCAGCGTCGCGCGCCCCAGGGTCGGCGTCGCCCAGCGCGGTGCGCAGGTCGGCCGCGAGGCCGGGCGCGTGGTCGGCGAGGGCGGCGCGCGGGACGGCGTCGATCAGTTCGCCGAGCGCGAGCGCCGACCCGCGCCGCGTGTCGGCAGGCCGGTCCGGGGCGAGGCCCGCGCACAAGAGGGGAATGACCGCGCGCAACGCCCGGTCGCCCATTTTGCGCGCGAGCTCGCCGAGGCAGCGCCCCGCGCCGGCGGCGCCGTCGGGGTCGCCGCTCGCGAGCGCGGCGACGCACGCGTCGACCAGGGCGGGCGTCGCGTCCGCCAGCGTGCGCGGCGTGTTGGACACGAGCGTCTTCCACACGTGCAGCGCGGCGCCGCGCACGCCGGCGGCGACGTCGGAGCGCGCGAGGTGAACGAGGGCGAGGACTTCGTCCCGCCGCTCCCGCCCCAGCGCCGCCACCAGCGCGTGCCCGTGCGCGTCGACGGCCACGCCCTCGTCGTCGGAGCCGCCGTCGTGGCGCGCGCGGCCGCCGGCACCGGCGACGCGGAAGAGGAGGTCGCCCAGGAGTTCGACGGACGACTGGCGGATGCGCCAGGATGGCGAGGTCGCGCCCTCCTCCACCGCGGGCAGCAGCTTGTCCAGCTGCTCGTCCGCGTACGCTTCCACGACAGCGCGCGCGGCCGACAGGGCGGCGGCCCGCACGCCGTCGGCGTCGTCGGCCAACCCACCCAGCACGGCGGGCAGCACGGCGTCCAGGTGGCCGGCCACGGCGGCCGGCATGGCGGTGGGCAGGAAGCGAAAGACGGCGAGCGAGCCTTCCCGGGCGGAAGGCGACCGGGAGGCGCATCCGTCGACGAGCGCGGGGAGCAGCGCGGCGACGTGCGGCCCTCCCAACACCGCCAGCACTTCCGCCAACCCCTGCGCCGCGCCCGCGCGCTCCACGGACGACCCGTCGGCGTGCAGGGCGTCCATGAGCCAGGGGAGGAGGTCGCCCAGGGTGGCCTCGCCCACGCCGCGGAGCAGCGCGCCGAGCGTTTTGGCCGCCGCGCCGCGCGTCGCGGGCAGCGGGTCGGCCAGCGCGGCTCGCACCTCGGGCAGCAGCAGGGGCACGTACGGCTCCATGTCGGCGGGGGTGGAGACGAGGGACGCCATCGCGCCCGCGACGCGCGCGGCGCGCTGTTTCGCGTCGCCGCTGCGCTCGCGCAGGCCGCGCACGAGGACGGGGACGACAAGGGCGAGGGAGGCGGCGTCGACCGTGTTGACGAACCGGGTTTTGAGCAGGGCGTCGAGGGCAGGGGCGGCGGCTTTGCCGGGGTCGGCGAGAGCGCGCAAGAGCGCAGGGGCCAGAGCGCGCACCTCCGGGTTGCGCACGACAGCCCCGACTTGTTCCAGAGCGTCCCGCGCGGCCGCCGCCACCTTGGGGTGGGGATCCGCCAGCGCGGCCGCGAGGCGTGGCACGACGACGGGCAGCGCGGTCGCGAGCTGCCGCGGCGCGCAGTGCCCCATGGCGCCGAGCATGGAGGCGGCGGCGGCTTGGGTGCGCCAGGTGCGGGAGCCTGAAGCATCCAGCAGGGCGGGCAGGACGAGCTTGACGCCTTGGGAGGACAGGTTGGCCGTGACCGCGCGCGCCGCGCCCGCTGCGGCCTCACGCACGGGCGCGGCGGCGTCACCAAAGCGGTCGAGCAGAGGGGGCATGAGGCCAACGACGTAGGGTTCAAAGAGGCGGCCGAGGCGGTCGGCGAGGGCTTCGAAAACGAGGAGGCCGCCCTCGCGCGCGACAGCGTCGGGCGACGCGATCGCGGCCTTGACCGCGTCGAGCACGCCAAAGCCGGCGATGGCCGCGAGGCCGGCGCCGCGCACCGCGCCGGCGACGCCCAGGGCGGCGCCGGCGCGGTCGCCGTAGGAGGGCGCGGTCGTCGCGCGAGAGAGCAGGTCGGCCACCAGCTCCTTTTGCGCCTCCTTGCCGCCCAACGCCGGCATGAGACCCGGTAGGCAGTCGGCCACGGTGCGCTGCACGGCGGCAGAAGGAGTGCGCAAAACATCCAGGAGGGCGGCGACGACCTCGCGCACGCGCGCGTCGCCGGGCGGCAGGTTGCCCGCCGCCGCGCCCAGCAGCACGGCCGCGCCCGCGCGCAGCGCGTCGGCCGCGTGTTCGTCGCCATCGCACGTGGACGCGGCGGCGGCGACGCCGGCCTCGATGACGGGGAGGAGGGAGGCGGCGCCGACGGCGCCCGCCGCGGCGACGACCGCCGCGCCGGCGCCCGTCCAAGCGGCGCGGTCGCCCTCGTCGTCGGTAGCGAGGGGGCCGGCGAGCAGGTGGGTGACGATGGTGGTCGCTTGGGCTAGGGACCAGGCGCGGGCGGCGGCACGCAGCGCCGACGCGGCCGCACGCGGCGACGAGTCGCCGAGGGCCAGAATGGCGGCGAGCGCGGCCTCGCGCTCGTCGGGGCGGGCGGCAAGGTAGTCGGCCAAGGCTGCCGACGCGGAGTGGGTGCCATCAGGGCCGCCGGCGCCGTCGAGGAGGGCGACGAGCGGGTCGACGAGGCCAGGCGGCAGCGGCACGCCGTCGCCCACGACCGCGCCCCACAGCGACTCGCCGGCCGCCGCGTTGTCCGCGTCGGGGTCACGGCGGGCGGCATAGATGAGCGTGGCGTCGGCGGGGGGCAGGTCGGCCAGGCAGCCCGGCGCGAGCGCAAGGAGCGCGGCGGCTAGCGCGGCGCGCCGAGCGCCGACCGCGCGCGACCCCAGCCCCGACACCAGGCCGCTCAAGCCGCTGCCAGAGGCTCGAGACGCGAGTCCATCCAGCAAAGGCTGCACGCGGGCGGCGATGGCGGGCGCAGCGGCGAGCGCGGCGTAGAGCACGCGTGCGCACTCGCCCGCGCCCGCGCCCGCCGCCACCGCGGCGTGCGCCTGCAGCGCATCCAGGGCGTCGGCCGACAGGGTCGCATCGGAGGCGCGCCGCAGGACGGCCGCGAGCGCCGGCGAGGCGAGCGAGGCGGCGGCGGGCGGCACGGCGACGCCGCGGCGCGCGGCGTCACCGAGGGCAGCGACCGCGCGCCGGGCGGCGGGTGACGCCGCGGGGTCGCGCCCACGAGCGGCTTCGCTGAGGGCTGTGGCCAGGTCGCGCGCGTCGACGCCGGCGGCGGGCGGGAGCGCGGCGGCGAGGCCGGCCGCGGCTGAGCGAGCGGCGGCGCCCACCACGGGGGATGAGAGCAAAGGGGCGACCATGAGCGTGAGCTCGGTCAGATGGTCGACTGCCGACGCCGGGGCGCCGGCCGCGGCGCCGCCGACGGCGGCCAGGCCGGCGGCGAGCGCGTCGGCGACGGCGGCGACGGACGCGCGCACCTCGGCCTCGCCGGCGAGCGCTTCCTCGAGCCAGATGGCGGCGGCGTCCTTTTTGGGGGCGGCGGAGCCTCTGCCGCCGCCGGCGGCGCCGCGAGAGGGGGCGGCCCGGCCGGCGGCCGCGCGCGGCGCGGGCGCGGCCTTGGCCGGCGCCGCGCGCGGCTTACCCCCCCCCGCGCCCGGCACCTGGACCGTGCGCTGGATGGCGAGCTCGCCAGGGGGCGTCAGGAAGATGGACACCTCGTCCGGCGTGAGCGCGGCGTGCGCCGCAGCGTCGGTCGCGGCCGCGAGCGCGGCCACCAGCGGTGGCCACACCGCGCCGGGCGCCGCGTCAGCCGCCGCGCCCAGCGCGGCGACGGCGGACGCGCGGGCGTCCAGGTCGGGGCCGGCCGCGGCGGCGGCGAGGGCGGCGACCGCGGGTTCTGCGTCGGCCTCGAGCGCGGCCGCGGCCGGCGCCTTGGCGCCAGCGCGCGCCAGCGCGCGCCACGGGGCACACGCGTTGCGCCGGGGGCGGGTGAGGACAGGGTGGTGGGCGATGAGCAGCAGGGAGGTGGCGCCGGACGCGGCGAGCGAGGGCCCGCCGCCGCGCGGCACGCACGCGAGCGCGGCCGCTTGCACCCTGTCCGCCACGACCGACGGCGGCGCGCCGTCGTCGGTGGGCGGCGCGCCGCCCGCGAGCCAGCCGAGGAGGGCGGCCAGCAGGGCGGGCGCGGCGGCGGGCGCAGCGGCGACGGCGCGCGCAGACGAGGCGCGCGCCGCCGCGCGGACGGCGGCGCTCGAGTGCAGCGCCAGCCCCGTCAGGGCGCGCGCGGCTTGGCCAGGGTCGACGCCCTTTGCTTCCTCCCCCGCCTCGAGCAGGGCGCCCGCGAGCGAGGCGGCAAGGGCCGCGTCGTCGGCCGCGAGCCGGGCGAGGCCCGCCGGCGCGAGCAGCGCGCACTCGGCCGCGGCCAGCGTCGGCCACAGCGCCGCCCCGTCGCCGCCAGCGCCGGCAACCAGCACGCCGGCCAAAGCAGCCGCAACACCGTCGCCGCGGGCGGCGGGCTTGGCCGCGCCGTCGGCCGCCGCGCGCGCGAGCGCGGGCGCAAGCCCGCCCGCGCCCTTCCGAGCCCCAGGCGCGTCCAGCAGCAGGCCGGCCGCCTCGCGCAGCGCGTCCGACCGTTGGCCGGAGTCTTTGGACGCGAGAGACGCTTCCAGCCGGGCGAGGAGGCGCGGCGGCGCCGCGTCCGCCTCGCGCGCCCAGCGCCCCGCCGCGGTGAGCGCCGCACGGCGCGCGTCGTCGCTCGCCTCGGCCTCGCCATAGTCGGCCAGGGCGTCGGCGATGCGGGTCGCCAGGGCGGGGTGGCGGGCGGCGACGCCGGCAAAGGCGGCCGCGGCGGCGAGGAGGCCGGCGCGCTCGGCGGCGGCGCGCGGGCGCGAGGAGCCGGCGGCGCCGCACCCGAGCGCGATCAGAAGAGCGTCCGCCGCTGCGGCAGCCCCTTGCTCTTCGTGGCAACGTTCCGCGGTCGCTTCCAGCAGGCGCAGCGCGGCAGCCGCCGCCGCGGGCGTCGCACCGCCCTTAATCGCCGGGAGTGCGGCCTCGACGACGGCCGCCGCGGACGGCGACAAGTCGGCCTCTTCAGAGGAGGCAGCGACCAGCGCCGCTGTCGCGGTCAGGCCGGCCTCGGCCGAGCGGCGCACAGCGAGCAGGCCGGCGGCGAGCAGGCCGCCTCGCAGCGCGCCGCCGTCCAGCGACGCGACAAAGGGCGCGAGCGCGGCGACGGCCACGCCGGCGGCCGCCGCGTCCCGGCCGGCCAGAGCTGCGTCGAGCAGGGCGCGCAGGGACGCGGCCCGGTCCGCGTCGGGGGGGAGGGCGGCGCCGGCCGCCGCGACGGCTGGCACGAGCTCCGGCCTGGTGGACGCCGCCGCCGCAAACGCGGCAAAGGCCGCAGGGACCGCGCGGATGCAGGCAGCGACGGGGGCGGTGGCGCGCGGGGTGGCAGCGCAGCACGCGGCGCACACCTCGGCGAGCCGCGACGCCGCTTTCACAGCGTCGCCCGCCGGCAATCCTCCCAGCGCGGCCCGCGCCCAGCGCGCGAGCATGATCGCGTCCCCGGGCGGCAGTCGGGGGGCGCCCGGCTTGGGGCGGGACTTGATGAGCGCGGCGGTCAGCGCGCGGCAGAAAGGGCCGCCCGAGGCCGACGCCGACGCGCGCACACACCGGGTGGCGGCCCTCCTGGACGCGGGGTTGGACAGGCGGCCGGCGCAGGAGGCGGCGAGGGAGGCGAGGAGGTCGGCGTGCGCGTCGGCAGCGGCTGGAAAAGAGAGAGGAGCGAGAGTCGGGCATCGGCGACCGCCCGATCCTCGATCATCAATACCGGTTGCGATCGACGCACACGATCGGCGCGCGGGCGCGGGGCAGGCCGGCGAGGCCGCGCCCCCGATCGACGAGCCGTCGCCGCGCCGCCCCCTCCCCCGCCCCTTGAAACGCACCCTCGTCCCCCTCCACCGCGTCTGCCAGCTTGTTCCACAACGCCGCGACGGCGGGTGGTGGTCCCGCGGCGGTCAGAGGGGCGGCCGACCACGGGCCGTCGTTGGCCGGTGCCGCCGGGGGCGAGCCATCAGGCGCATCGTCGTCAGCCATGGAGAGGTTGCGGCTGGCGGGCGCGGGGGCCTAGGCCATTGACGGGCAGTGCGAGCGGCGTCAGGCGACGACCGCATTCACTCTCCGCCGCCCGCCCCGCGGCGGGCGCGCGCCGCCCACGCGCACGCTTCACATCATCGACCATGCCGCCCAAGCGCGCCGCCCCCGCGGGCCCGCCGTCTCAAACCGCGGCCGACCTGCTCTTCGCGTGGCCGTCGGACGACGACGAGCCCCGGGTGGGGCTGTCCGACAGCGGCAGCGGTAAGAGAAATGGGGGGTGGGAGGGAGCGTTGAGGGGCGTGGGAATGAAGTTTCGGGGCGAGCGCGACGCCGGCCCTTTCTCTTTCCGACCCTCACAGGCGGCGCCGGCCAGCGCGCGCCCTCCCGCCGGCGCAAGATGGAGGTGCGTAGTGATGCGGTGGGTCGTGGAGCCAAGCTGGGTGCTGCTGCCGCACCTGACGCCTTCCCCACCTCGCCTCTTACAGCCCCCCGCCACCCTGCACCCGGCGTCCACCGCCGCCGTCGTCATATTGGATGACAATGATGACGCCGCCACCGTGTCATCCGACGGGTCGGACAGCTGGGGCGCGGACGGCGGCGCGCCGGGGCGCGGCCCGTCGCCTGCCGCGCCACGCGCGCCCGCCGCGGCCGCCGCCCTGCGCAGCGCGCTGGCCGCCGCCGACGCGGCGACAGCGCGCGAGGCGACCGTGGAGAGCAGCAGAGAGGAGGGGCGGGAGTCGGCGTCGCCGCCAGCCGGCGCGCGCGGCGGCGGCGCCGCCGCCGCAGAGGCTTCCGCCGACCCGCCCCGCGTCGCCATCGTCTTCCGCATCGCCGACGGGCGCTCTGTGACCATTGCGCTCCCGCACGATGCGCCTTTCGAGCGCGCGTTTGCCGCGTTTGGCGCCAAAGCGGCGGCCGAAGGGTGGGGTGGCGTGCGCGGGGCGGCTACCGCCCCTCCTCGCTTCATTTTCGATGGTGAGCCCCTGCCGCCCGACTCTACGCCCGCGGAGGTGGACATGGAGGGCGGGGAGGTGGTGGACGTGACGCTGTGAGGAGGGAGGCGGAACGAAAAACAAAAAAAAGAAGAGGGCCGCACGCAAAAGGTTTCACCTCGCCGGGCCGTCACCCCCACCCCAGCGCGCGCCTCTTAACGTGGCCCCGCTCGCGCCGGCGCGGGTGGGGAAATTATCACGCGGCCGGGAGGCGCGCGGCGCACGCCGCACGCCTCCCGTTTCCCCCCGCCCGCAGCCACCGCGGCGCCCCGAGACTATCGCCCAACGCGCTCACGAGCACACCACCCCTTTCGTCCCCCTCTCACGCCGCGGTGAGCGCCGCGACGACGGCCGCCCGCTTCTCGCGGCGTGCCTCGTCGAGCGGCGTACCGCCCCACCGGTCCTTGGCGTCCTTGTCCGCGCCCGCGGCCAGCAGGGCGACGACTGACTGGGTGGCGCCATCGGCGGCGGCGACGTGGAGCGCGGTGCGCTGAGAAAGGAGAGAGGGGGGGGGGGGGGGGGGGGGGGTCGAGCCGCACGCCCCACACCCCACGCCCCACCCCCCCCCGCCCCACCCCCACCAGGTCGAACACACCAAA